>Ga0190265_10000175_pt1 | contig 60920 bp, 67 predicted proteins | sample Popmic124T_FD_133135 | JGI IMG/M metagenome (GOLD analysis project Ga0190265, IMG submission 133135) | Populus adjacent soil microbial communities from riparian zone of Indian Creek, Utah, USA - 124 T | ecosystem: Environmental > Terrestrial > Soil > Riparian zone | place: USA: Utah | collected... | reverse complement strand
GCGTAGGAGAGCGCGATCCGCGCCGACTCCTTCATCACGTCGCCGAGCTGGCCGGTCAGGACGAGGTCGCCCTTGCCCTTCATCCCGGTCGCCTCGACGAACAGCACGTCGCCGCCGGCGCCGGTCACCGCCAGGCCAGTTGCCACGCCCGGCACCGCGGTGCGCTCGGCAGCCTCTTGGAAGAAGCGCTGTCGTCCAAGCGCGTCACGGACGGTCTCGATGTCCACCGTCACCGGTGCCTCGGCCTTGCCGGATGCGATCTTCGTCGCCGTCTTGCGCAGGATCGTGCCGAGGTCGCGCTCGAGCCCGCGCACGCCCGCCTCACGCGTGTACTCCGCAATCACGGTGCGCAGCACGTCGTCGGAGACCTCGACCTCGTCCTCGCGCAGGCCGTTGCGCTCGCGCTGGCGGCCCCAGAGATAGTCGCGGCCGATCGCCAGCTTCTCGTCGGTCGTATAGCCGTCGAAGCGCACGACCTCCATCCGGTCGAGCAGCGGGCCGGGGATCGTGTCCGCCACGTTCGCGGTCGCGATGAACAGCACCTGCGACAGGTCGAGCTCGACGTCGAGGTAGTGGTCACGGAACGAGTGGTTCTGAGCCGGGTCGAGCACCTCGAGCAGCGCCGCCGACGGATCGCCGCGCCAGTCGGCGCCGACCTTGTCGACCTCGTCGAGCAGGATCACCGGGTTCATCGTGCCGGCATCGCGCAGGGCACGGACCAGCCGTCCCGGCAGGGCGCCGATGTAGGTGCGGCGGTGGCCGCGGATCTCCGCCTCGTCGCGGACGCCGCCGAGCGACATGCGGACGAACTCGCGCCCGGTCGCGCGGGCGATCGACTCGCCGATCGATGTCTTGCCGGTTCCGGGCGGGCCGATCAGCGTCAGGATCGCGCCCTCGCCGCGCTTGCGGTCGGAGCCCTCACCGGCGTGGTCGCCGAGGCCGCGCTCGCGGCGCAGCTTCATCACGGCGATGTGCTCCTCGATCCGGTCCTTGACGTCCTCCAGCCCAGCATGGTCGGCATCGAGCACCTCGCGCGCATGGGTCGGGTCGAGCCGCTCCTCGGAGCGCTCGCCCCACGGCACGGAGACCAGCCAGTCGAGGTAGGTGCGGATCATCGAGCTCTCGCCCGACTGCTCGCCCATCCGCTCGAGCCTGGCCAGCTCCTTCTCGGCCTGCTCGCGGACAGCCTCCGGCATGCCGGACTCCTCGATCTTCGTGCGGTACTCGTCGGCGACCGAGGCGTCGTCCTCGCCGAGCTCCTTGCGGATCGACTCCATCTGCTTGCGCAGGAAGTACTCGCGCTGCTGCTTGTCGGCGCCCGACTGGACGTCCTCGCGGATCTGCTTGCGCACCTGCAGCTCAGCCAGCCGCTCGCGCTGCAGCTTCAGCGCCAGCTCGAGCCGCTCGGTGACGTCGAGCGTTGAGAGCAACTGGACCTTCTGCTCGTAGGAGATGTCGGGCGAGTAGCCGGAGGTGTCGGCGAGCACGCCCGGCTCGGTGATCGAGCGGACGAACGCCGCAATCCGGCCATCGTCGCCGCGCAGCTCGAGCAGCTCCTCGACGACAGCGCGGTACTCGCGCTCGAGATCGCGCGTCTGACCGTCGACGGGCTCGTCGTCGGGATGGGTGGTGACGTCGACGCGCAGGTCGCCAGAAGCGTCGGTGTGGGCCGCCCCCGCGATGCCGCGGTAGAGGCCGGTCAGCGCGACGGCGTGGCCGCCGCCGGGTAGGCGGACGTGGTCAGAGACCTCCGCGACGGTGCCGACAGAGGCGAACTCGTCGTCTTCGCGCGGGACGAGCAGCACTCGCTCCTCATCGCCCACGTCGACGACCAGCGTCACCGTCATGTTGGGGAAGACGACCGAGTCGTCGACCGGGACCAACAAAAGCGTCTGCTTTTCCGTCTCCATGCGCTTCTCCCCACCTGGGATTAACTTACGATTGATAAGCAGTGTAGCGGGTCCGACGATGGTCGGCAACGGCCGCATGAGACAAGTTGATACGACCCGACTTAGATCGTAGCGGACGCATTCTGTCCGCCCCAGAGGCGATGCTGCGGCCCGCGATGTCCGCCGACAAGCCCTCACCCGCGCGCGACGCCGCCTCGGCCGCGGCAGTCGAGCTGATCGAGCCGGGGACGACGATCGGCCTCGGCTCCGGCCGCGCCGTCTGGCGCGTCATCGACCGGATCGTGGAGCGCTGGCCCGCGGGAGCGCCGCTACGCGTAGTCGTCGCCTCGGAACTAACGAACGCCCGCGCACAGCGGGTCGGGATCGAGATCGTCGAGCTCGATGGAACCTTCGAGCTCGACTTCGCGATCGACGGCGCCGACGAGATCGACCGGGACCTGCGGCTGATTAAGGGTGGCGGCGGCGCGCTGCTGCGCGAGAAGATCGTGATCGCTGCCGCGCGCCGTTTCGTAGTCGTCGCCGAGACCGGCAAGCTCGTCGACCGCCTCGGCAGCGGCTTCCGCCTACCGGTTGAGGTCTCTCGCTTCGCCTGGCGCGACACCGCTCGCCGCGTCGCCGAACTACTACCCGACCCTGAGCTGCGCACCGCCGGCCTCTCCGCTTTCCTGACCGACGAGGGCCATCGCATCCTCGACTGCCCGATCCCCCCGGAGACCGACCTCGAAGCCCTCGCCGATCAGCTCCGCCGCGTCCCCGGCGTCCTTGAGCACGGCCTCTTCATCGGCATGGCCGAGCAGGCGCTGCTCGGCACGCCAGACGGGGCTGTCGAGCGCCTGACCAGCCGCTAGAGATCCTCGGCGCCAACGCTGGCGCGGCCGACGCGGCGGCGGTCGCCGGGTGGCCGCAGTAGGAGCCGAATCTCGCGAGCGTAGCTCTGCGCGGCGGTGAGATAGACGGCCTGGCGCAGCGTAGCGCGCAGTGTCGCGACTACCGAGGTCGCCGCACCCGCGGAGAGATCGGCGTCGAGCGGCGCCTCAGCAGAAGATCCCGGCGCCAGCGCGAGCAGCTCGACGTCTTCGAGCGCGACGAAGGAGCTGCCAGGCCCATCGCCGGGATCCGTCGAAACGAGAATGTCGACGCGGGCCCCGGGCACTGCGGTCTCGATCAGCGATGCGCCGCCAGCGACCGTGATCTCGACCGCGCGCTCACCTCGACGCAAGACGCCGGGATCGTCGCCACTGGCCGCCGTCCCGACGACACCCGCCGTGATCGGGCTGCCCGCCGTGACGGGACCCGCGGTGTGGAGGCCGATCGCCTGCTCGGGGCGGGTCGGCGCATCCGGAGGCGCAAACCGCTGCGGAACCTGGACGAGTCGCAGATCGGCGCGGCTCAGCTCGGCTCCAGGGTCAATGTCGCGGGCCGCGACCACTACCGGCACGGGAACACCGATCCGGCCCTCGACCTCGCTCACCTTGTCTCCCACCTCCGACGCCGCCAGTGCGCCGCAGGCGAGCGCAAGCACCAGGAGCACGAGTCCGCGACGACGGCGGGTCCTGACACTCATCGGGTCTCCTCACTCTCGGCGAGCGGGAGCTCGACGGCCGCGACGGTGCCCGCCCGACTGCGGTCCAGCGTGAGCGTGCCGCCGGCCTCGCGGATCGCACGGTCGGCAATCCCGAGCCCGTGGCCCCGGTCGCCGCCGCGACGGCGCCCCGGCCGGCGCGGGGGCCCATCGTCGCGAACCTCGACCCGCACCGATCGCGGCCCCTTGCGCATGACGTGGACCTCAATCGGTCCGGTCCCGTGCTCGGCAGCGTTGGCAAGCAGGTTGCCGAGCGCCTGCGACAGGCGGCGGCGGTCGGCGCGAACGCAGGCTCGACCGGCATTCCAGTGGACCGTGACGCGGCGATCCGCACCGGCTATGAGCGGGCGCCAGCCTGCCGCCGCGCTGTTGACGAGGCGTTCGAGCGCGACCGTTCGTCGCCGCCTTGGAGCCCGCCTGCCACGACGTGCCGCGTCCAGGTCAGCCAGCCCCACCCGCATCCGCTCCAGCTCGGCCTCGAAGCGCAGCGCCCGCCGCACTCCGCCTGGCTCGCGGCGCAGCCAAGCCACCGCGTACGAGAACGCCGCCACCGGCCCACGCAGCTCGTGCGCCGCCTCCGCCACGAGATTCAACCGCCGCCGTAGCCGCAGCACGACCACGGCCAACGCAGTCGCCAACAACCAGCCCGCTGTCGCCGTCATCAGAGCGATGGGTCGGTGAGCCGGTAGCCGACACCGCGCACGTTGACGATCCAGCGCCGCTCGGAGACCGCGTCGAGCTTGCGCCGCAACCGGCAGGCATGGGCGTCTACCGTCCGTGTCCGGCCCGGCGACAAGTAGCCCCAGACGTCACGGAGCAACTCGTTCTTCGAATAGACGCGCTCCGGCTCGTCGGCTAGCCGCTGAAGCAGCGAAAACTCCATCGTCGAGAGGTGAATGGCGGTGCCATCGAGACGCACGGCCCGTGTGACCGGGTCGAGCGTCAACCCGTGGTGGCGGACGACGCCACGCTGCGGGCGTCCTCCGCGCGGCGCAGCACCGCGCGAATGCGACCAAGCAACTCCCCGTAGGCAAGCGGCTTCGGGACATGGTCGTCGGCTCCGCGCGCGAAGCTGCGGATGCGGTCGGACTCGCTGCCACGGCCGCTGATCACGATCACCGGCAAATCGGGATCAATCCTCGAGGTCATCCCGTCGGCGGAGCGGACGCGGTCGAGCAGGATGAGGCCGCTGCCGTCGTCGAGCCCTAGATCCAGCAGCACCAATGCGGGGTGGCGCACCTCGATCTGACGGACCCCTTCGGCAGCGCCACTCGCCACCGCGACGCGATAGCCATCGGCTAGCAAGTTGTCGGCGAGATACTCAGCGGTCGATTCGTCGTCTTCAACTATCAAGAGCGTTTGGTTCATGGCCGATGAAGTCACGGCCGCGAAAAGTTCGCCCCCCAAGTAGTGCAATTCACGTTGCAATCCGTCCGGGCGAGAAGGGAACGGGGCTAGGATGCCGACGCGCATTACGGCTGGCCCCGCCACCGCAGCGCGCCTCCTATGGACAGCACCAAACGTGGAAATTACGAGTCGGGCGCCGACTACGTGCTCGAGTACGGCGAGCTGAAGTTCACGTTCAACGAGCGTGACTTCACCGAGCGTGTCGAGCAGGCCGCGACCAAGCTCGGCTTCGTCGGCGGACCGCTCGGCCACGAGGAGCGCGAGGATCTCGTCAACCTGGCCGTCAACGGCGAGGTGACCGACGCCCACTCGCTACTCGGCGAGCACATCATGGACTGCTGGGGCGATCTGCACGGCCCCTCCGACCGTTCGCTCGTCCACTGGCTGCGGCGGCTCGTGTTCCGTGGCGCTTGGCTCGATCAGCGCGTGCTCGAGGGTGAGCTGGAGATCGTCTTCGACGACGAGAACCACTCATTTGGCTACGCGCAGCCGGAACGCGGCTGGGAGCTGATCGAGCTCTCGCCCGAGCCGTCCTGGAAGCGCGTGGCTTACACCCGTCGCTAAGCAGCCTCTGGCCGTCGTGGCCGGCGGTGGTCGACGGCGTGCATGATCTCCAGCACCCGCTCCGGATCATCAGTGACCTCGAGCATCTCTACATCGCTCGGCGAGATTTTGCCTTCGGCGAGCGCGCTATCGCGTAGCCAGTCGACCAGGCCGCTCCAGTAGGAGCTGCCAAACAGGACGATCGGGAAGTGACGGATCTTCGCGGTCTGGCGCAGCGTGGCGGCCTCGAACAGCTCGTCGAGCGTTCCGAAACCACCTGGGAAGACGACGAAGCCGCTCGAGTAGCGGACGAACATCACCTTGCGGACGAAGAAGTAGTGGAAGGTCAGGCTGATGTCGGCGTGCGGGTTGGCGCCCTCCTCGTGCGGCAGCTCGATCGCCAGGCCGATCGAGGTCGCGCCGGCGTCGCGCGCGCCGCGGTTGGCGGCCTCCATCACGCCAGGGCCGCCGCCGGTGATCACAGCAAAGCCCGCCTCCCCCATCCGCTGCGCCAGCGCACGCGCCGCCGCATAGTCGGGATCGTCGGCCGGAGTGCGCGCCGAGCCGAAGAACGAGACAGCTTTGCCGATGTGCGCAAGCGCGTCGAAGCCGTCGTGCAACTCGCCGTCGATGCGGGCAATCCGCGCCGCGTCGTCGAGCTCCGAGACGATCGTCAGCGACTCGGCCTCGAGTAGCTCCTCGTCCTTGGTAGTCGGCTTGCGCGGGTCGCGGCTCACCCGCATAACCCTATGGAGTGGGGCGAAGTCAGCCGAGCAGGTCGGCACGCTGAGCGCCTGAGCGCTCGGTGTCGACGGCCGGCTCACTCGTACCAGCGGCCAGAACGACGCGGGTGCTTGCGACACGCAGCTGGTCCGCGCTCTCGCCAACGGCGGCGATGACCGTCAGAGAGCCACCCTCCTCGACCCGGCGGCCGGCACCGAAGATCCGGCGGGCGACGCCTGGCGAGACGGCCTCGAGCGTGTCAATCACGACTACAGCGTCACCGCCGCGCTCGACGACGCGCTTGGCGCGCTCGACGGCGAGCTGAGCCGCCTGGGCCTGCTCATCGGGGGAGCTGTCAAACGATCCACCGTAGACGGCGGTCTCGGTCTCGCGCTGCCAGTCGGTGACCTCCTCCGGACGGGCACCGGCCAGGACCACAGCGAGCGTCGGCCCATCGGGCTGGGCGGCCAGCATCGCGACGACCTCGCGCAGCAGTCGCGTCGCGCCGGCACCGGACGGGCCAGCGATCGCGACACGCGATCCCTTGCCGAACGGCACGCTGCTAAGTGACGCCGGGGCGGTAAGCCGCTCGTGCGGGTGAACGGGAGTCAGGTTGGCGAACTCGGGCCGCTCGACGGGCGGCTCGGCGGGACCACCGTTGACGCTCTCGACGCGCACCAACGACGGGTAGCGCTCGTTGCGGCGCGCCGGCCGGACGGGACCGGCAATCTCATCGCCCGGGCGGAGCTCGCAGCGGCGGATCTGGGCCGGCGAGACGTAGACGTCGGGACCGTCGGCGACGCGCAGGAAGCCACTGCCGTTGGGCAGCACGTCGAGCACTCCAGCGACGGTCTCGTGCTGCTCGTCGTCGGCGGGCTCGGACTCGGCCTCCGGCTCGTCGTCTACCTCGCCCTCGGGCTGCTCGGCCTCCGGCTTGTCCTCGATCTCGTCGCGGCTTCGGCCCTTGCCGCGGCCCCGTCCCCGTCCACGGCTACGACGCGGGCGCTCACGCTCCGCGGGCTCGCTCTCGGTGCTCTCAGCGGCGGGCTCGCCGCCACCGAGGATCGCCGCGACGAGATCCTCGCGGCGCAGCGCGCGGTAGCCCTCGATCCCCAGCTCTGAGGCGATGGCGTGAAGGTCGGCAAGTGGGCTGTCTTCCAGCTCCTTGCGCTGCAGGACTGACACTGAGGCTGCTCCTCGATCGGATTGCGAACGCGACAGGCTACTGACTAAACCGGCGCGGACTCGCGTCGCAGCGCGTCGTCGAGCGGGACGGACGGCGCCTCCGCGTCGCCGCGCAGGGCGGCTCGAACGGCGAGGAAGTCAGCGGCGCCCGCCACGTCATGGACGCGCAGGACACTGCCAACGGTGGCGTCGAGAGCCGGCTCGACTGCGGCGAGGGTGCCCGGATCGCGGTCGCTTGGGCGGCGCCCGGTGAGCGCGCCGACGAAGTCCTTGCGCGAGATCGCCAGCAGCAGCGGCCGGCCAAGCGCCTCGAGCTCCGGCAGACGGCGCAGCAACTCGACCGACTCAGCGGGCGTCTTGGCGATGTCGAAGCCGGGATCCAGCAGAAGCTGCTCGCGGTCCACCCCACGCTCGGCGGCAGCGTTTGCGCGGTCGGTCAGCAATTCGGCGACATCGGCCACGACATCGTCGTAGGCGGGGTAGGCGCGGGTCTTCGGTGCGACGCGGGTATGGGTAATCACCAGGCCGGCTCCGCTGGCACCACAAGCCGCCGCGATCTCAGGGTCGCTGAGCCCGCTGACGTCGTTGATCAAGACCGCGCCGGCGTCGAGCGCAGCGCGTGCGACCGGGGCGCGCCAGGTGTCGACCGAGACCGCTACCCCCTCGGCGGCCAACCGCTCGACGAGCGGCACGACGCGCGTCGCCTCCTCGTCGACCGAGACCGCCTTGCGATCGGTGCGGCCCGACTCGCCGCCGACGTCGACGATCGCGGCCCCCGCGGCCGCGAGCCCGAGTGCGCGCTCGACGAGGGTGTCGAGCGACTTCTCTCCCTGGACGTCCGAGAAGGAGTCCGGGGTCGCATTGACGATCCCCATCAACGCAGGCGCGCCGGGCGGCAAGTTGAGGCTACGGTCGCGCAGCCTCAGCTTCACGCCGACTCCGTGGCCTTAGCCGCCGGTGCACCGGGAGCCAAGCCCTCAGCCGCAGCGACCGCCTGCCAGTCCTCGAGCTCCTGCGCGACCCGGATGTCGTCCCAGCCCAGCTCAGTTGCCATCGCCTTGGCGACCGCACGTGGACCGGACGCGTCGGGGGCGATCAGGTTGGGCGCGTCGAGCAGCCCGAGCCGAGTCCGGCGCAGCAGCACGTCAGCGACCCCGCGCGCCTGCTCGTGGCGAGCCGCGACCACTGCCTCCGCGACGAGATCGGGCAGCTCTGGCGATATCCGCTGGGCAAGCGCGGGATCGCTGGCAGCGATCCGCAGCACCTCGATGGCACCGTGGCCGTAGCGACCGATCAGCATCTGGCGGGTTTCCTCGTCGATTCCCTCGACATCCGGCAGCTCGGCCGGGTCGATACCCATCCCGAGCGGGATCCCAGTCGTCCGGCAGGGCGCGTCGCGGCCCTCGCGCTCGACGATCCGGTCGACCGCCAGTTTCGCCATCCGGCGCCAGGTAGTCAGCTTGCCGCCGGTGATCGTCACGAGTCCCGAGCTGGTCTCGTAGAGCTCGGCCTTGCGCGAGATGTCGACCGACTTCTTCGGATCGCCCGTCGCGATCAGCGGTCGCACCCCTGCGTAGGCGCCTGTCAGGTCCGATGCGCCGATCGACGTCGCGAAGAACTCGTTGACCGCGTCGAGCAGGTACTCGACGTCGTCGCCGGACGGCGGGATGTGATCGAGGTCGGCGCTGTCGTAGTCGTTGTCGGTCGTTCCGATCAGCGTGCGACCAAGCCACGGCAGCACGAAGATCGAGCGGCCGCCGCCGGCTGGGACGATCGCTCCGCCGACGACGTCCAGCAGCTCGCGTGAGACCGTGATGTGGGTGCCGCGGCTTGGGCGGATCGTCGGCACCTCGGCCTCGCGGTGCAGCTCCTCAGGGCGGATGCGGTCGGCCCAGACACCCGTCGCGTTGACGACGTTCGTCGCGCGGATCTCGAACTCTCCACCGTCGATCGCGTCACGGCAGAGCACGCCGCCGGCACGGCCGTCGCGCTCAACGAGCCCGGTCACCTCGACCGCGTTCGAGCAAACGGCGCCGTAGCGCTCGGCCTCGCCGAGGATCGTCAGCGTCAGGCGGACATCGTCGGTCTGGCAGTCGTAGAAGAGATAGGCCGCGGTCGGCTCGCGCGCGGCAAGCGCTGGCAGCAGCCGCAGCGTCTCGGCGGCATCGACCGTACGGTGGCGATCCGGGCTCCACGACTCCTCGTCGACGCGCCGGCGACGGCCGCCATCCTCGCCCCCGCCCCGACGCCGGCGGCGATCGCTCGCCATCACGTCATACATGTTCAAGCCAACGCCGAGCACACGATCCGGGCGACGGCCATCGAAGGCGGGAATCAGCAACGGCAGCGGGCGGACGAGATGCGGCGCCAGGTTGACGAGTAGCTGGCGCTCGAGCAGCGCCTCGCGAACCAGACCTAGGTCGAAGTTCTGCAGGTAGCGCAGACCTCCGTGGATCAGCTTCGAGGAACGACTCGACGTCCCCTCGGCGTAGTCGTGGCGCTCAACGAGCGCGACGCTGTAGCCACGTGAGGCGGCGTCGAGCGCGACGCCGGCACCGGTGATGCCGCCCCCGATCACGACGACGTCGAACTCGTCGCGCTCAAGTGTCACAAGGGCGTCGGCGCGCGCGATCACGGCAGGTAGCTCACAAAGTCGGTCGTCGGTAGGCGCTCCGGCGCACTTTTCTCCTGGCGCGCATGGCCGAGATGGATCAGCCCGACAAACAGCTCGTCACGCTCCATCCCAACCGCCGCGGCACCGTCCGGCGTGCGCAGGACGCCAGGGGTGCGCCAGTAGCCGACGAGCCCGCGATCGTGCGCGGCCAGCAACACGATGAAGACGGCACAGGCGGCCGCGCAAACGTCCTCCTCGTCCTGAACTGGATCGCCAGTCAACTTGACCGAGGCGCAGACCAGCGTCGGCGCCCGATCCAGCTTCGCTGCGGCCTCCGGACCGGCCGCGGACTTCAAGCGCGCAAGCGATTCCGGGCCCAATACCCGAAACCGCCACGGGTTGGTCAGATGGTGGTTGGGCGCCCAGCGCGCCAGCTCGAGCAGCTCGTCGAGGATCGCCCGCTCGACGGGCTCCTGCCCGTAGACCTTGTGGGTGCGCCGCCCGCGGATCGCCTCTTCGAGCTCCACGCAGGCGACGGTACCGTAGACGGCTCAGGCGATTGCGCCGTGGTGGCGCAGGCGCCAGCCGATGGCCGCGGCAAGTGCCAATGCGGCCGCTATGCCAGCCGCGACCAGCGCTGGGCCGGGACCACCGCCTCCACTGCCGCTGGTCTCAGAGCTTTGGCTTGTCGGAACAGCGATTGCGGCTGACCCCTTGCCGCGCTTCACGGGCGCCAGCGGAAACGGCTTGCGCCGCAACGCGGCAATCGCCTGCGAGGTGACCCAGACCGGCGTCTGATCGCTCGTCCGCGAGTAGGAGATGCGGCCGTCGTGGCGCTGAAGCCCGCGTAGATAGGCGAGCGGATCGGCACGCAGCGAGCCGAGCTGGGCGCGCATAGCGACCAGTCCCTGCACTGCCCACGACGTCGACTGCGCGTTCGAGTCGCGTCGGGCGAGCTGGCCCCAACCGCCGTCGGCGCCCTGGACTTCGCGCAGGTAGTCGACCCCTGCGCCCGCCGCGGCGCCGCTACGACGACCCGCCGCGGCAAGCGCCTGCAGCACCGCCCCGGTGTCGTCGACGTCAGCCGGCGAAGACGGGACGAATCCCCAGCCGCCGCCGCTGGCCTGCGCGCGCTCGAGAAAGTCGGCCGCCTTGCGTACGCGCTCGGAGCCAACCGGCTCGCGGGCGGCACGCAGAGCGAGCAACCCGAACGCCGTCCATGCGGTGTTCGACTTCCACGAACCGTCCGAGGACTGTGCGCGGCGCAGCTTGGCCAGCGGGTTGACACCCGCGAAGCGACGCGACGAGAGACCGGCCGCGCCCAGCACAAGGATCGTCCGCTGCAACTCGCCGATGTCGCCGAAGCTCTTGCTGGCGCGCAGGTAGTCGATCGCGGAGCGGCCGCCCGGCCGCTTGGCGTCGCGCGGGTTGATGCCTGTGGCGGCCAGTCCCAGCGCCGACCAACCGGTCGTCAGCGAGCTCGACGACTGTCCTGGGCTACCGCTGAAGCCTCCATCGCGGTTCTGCGCGCTACGCAGGTAGGTCGCGGCACGGGCGGGCGCCGAGGTAGCCGCCGCGTCGGCGGCGCCGGCGGGCGGCGCTGGGGCACTCAGCGCGGTGGCGACGGCCAAGCCAGCGACGACCGCCGCGAGGGCTCCGCCAGCGGTACCGCGACGGACGGCGGCCGCCGCCCACGTCACCTCGAAGCGGCGTCGGTAGCGGCGTAGCGAGCGGACGAAGATCGGCCCGATCAGCAGGCAGAAGACGACATTGCCGATGGCATGAGCGATGTTGTAGGGCAGCGACGTGGCCGAGATCGCCAAGTAGGTCGAGAGGTCCTGGCGAGCGGCAAGCGTCCATTGGTAGACGTCCATCAGGGCGCCGAAGGCGAACCCCGCGATCCCGCAGTAGATCGCCAGCTCGATACGCCCGAGCTCACGCCCGCGCGTACCCCAGGCGAGCAGGCCGCCGCCGATGCCGACGGCCCCCCAGGCCGCCATCTGCCAGACCGTCCAGGGCCCCTGGCCGAGGAAGACGTTCGACGCGATCGCCCCGATCGCCCCGACGGCAAAGCCCGGCGCGGCCCCGAGCGCATAGCCCGCGAACAGCACGATGTCGGTTGTTGGCTTGACGTTTGGAATCGCGGCGAATGCGAGCCGCCCGACGACGGCCAGCGCGGCCAGAACGGCAACGACGCCGACGACGCGCGCCGGCGGGCGCTTGCGCTCGTACCAGGCGAATCCCACAGCCAGCGCAAGCGCCAGCAGCACGAAGGAGGACACCTGCCAGGTCATAGAACCAGCTCCCTTCCGATCAGTTCCGCGCCCTGTTCGGGCACCAACGCCCCGCCCGCGCCATCGAGCGCACGCGCTACCTCTGTCGAGAAGTGCCAGCCCCCGGCAAGCAGCTCTGCCGGCGGCCCGTCGGCGATCACTACGCCGTCGCCCATCAGCACGACGCGGCCGGCGAAGGCGGCGGCGAACTCGGTGTCGTGGGTCGCGACGATCACCGCCGCGCCACCGTCGGCGAGCGCTTCGATCCGCGCGACGAGCGCGTCCTTATGGACACGGTCCATGCCACGCGTCGGCTCGTCGAGGCAGACGACCGCGGACGGCGCATCCCCCGCGAGCACAACCTCGAGCGCCAGCCGCTGACGCTCGCCGCCGGAGAGGTCGCGTGGATTGGCGTCGGGCCGCCCGGCGAGGCCAGCGGCCGCGAGCGCGCCGGCGCCGCCCTCGTCGATCGCATGCTCGTGAATCAGATAGTCGCCCGGGTTCTGGAGCAGCAGCGCGACCTCGCCGGCGCGCTCGATGCGACCGCGCGTCGGTGCCGCCAGCCCCTTCAAATGGCGCAGCAACGTCGACTTGCCGGCGCCGTTGCGGCCCATCAGCGCGATTCGCTCGCCCGGCTCGACGCGGAGGTCGATGCCGCGCAAGATCGCCGGTCCGTCAGATATCTCGTGCCAGATGCCGCGCGCCTCCAGCGCCGTTGGCGCCTTGCGGCCACGCCGCTTCGACGCCGGAGGATCGGCAGGCATCGCGTCAGGCGTCAGCCCGGCCGCACGCAGGCCGTCGCGCGCGTCCTTGACCGACCGCGGCAGCGGACGCAAGCCGGCGAGTGAGAACAGCCGCGCTACCGGTGTCGCCAGATTGCCCCCATCGGCAACCGCCCAGTCGAGGAAATCGCGCGGCGCCGCATCGCACACGACGGCGCCGTCCGCCATCGCCACCACCCGATCGGCCGCCGGCAGGCAGCGATCGATCCGGTGCTCCGCGATCACGACGGCTGTTCCCCACTCCTCGTTGAGTCTCCGCAGCAGCCAGACCAGCTCATCGCCCGCAACCGGGTCGAGCTGCGACGTCGGCTCGTCGAGAACGAGCAGCGCCGGGCGATGGACGAGCGCGGCTGCGATCGCTACGCGCTGGAGCTCACCCCCGGACAGCGTGTCGGTCCGGCGCTCGAGCAGGCCGGCGATCCCCAGCGCCAGCGCGACCTCCTCGACGGCGCGCGCGATCGCGCCCGGCGACTCGCCGCGGTGCTCGAGCGGCAGCGACAGCTCGGCGCGCACGCCGCCCATGACGACTTGGGTCTCGGGGTCCTGGAAGACCGTTCCGCAGACGGCCGCCAGCTCACCGGGCCCGTGATCGCGAACGCTCATGCCGGCGACCTCGAGCTCGCCCGCGACCTCGCCGCCGTGGAAGTGCGGCACTAGCCCGCAGAGCGCGCGCAGCAGCGTCGACTTGCCGGAGCCCGACTCGCCGGCGAGCAGCGTGAAGCCGCCAGCCGCAAGGTCCAATGTCACTTCGCGCAGAGCGGGCGCGTCGCGCTCGGGATAGCGGTAGGACAGGTTCTCCGCCGCGACGATCGCCGTCTCAGGCACGGGCCGCCACCCCCAGGCGAGCGCCGCGGCCCGCGAACGGCAGCGCAACCGCGGCAAGCAGCAACACGCAGAGCAGCAGCTCGGGTGGGCCGAACGCGATCTCGATCCTTGGATAGACAACGACGCCGCCGGCCCCCGCAGTCTTGAAGACGACAGCGGCACACGCGACGACCCCAGCAGCAGTCGCGACCCGCAAGTCGTGGCGCGACCATCGCCGCCGGCTGCGCTCCGGACGGCCGCCGACCGAGTAGCCGCGCACCTCGAGCGCAGCCGCAACCTCGACGGCGCGGTCGAGCGCTCCCGAAAGCGCCGCGCGGGCAACCGCCAGCCGACTCGGCGGGACCGGCCGGCAGCGTGCGGCGTCGCCCATCCGCAGAGCGTCACGCGCGAGCACCGGCACCAACCGCGTCGCCAGCGCGCCGGTCAATGCCGAGCGGTAGGAGAAGCGACGGAACATTCGCAACAGCTCGTCGGGATCGACACAGGCCGAGAAGAGCCCGAACGCCATCACGATCGCCGCGACGCGCAGACCAGCGAGCCCACCGGCGACCAGCGCCTCGAGCGTGATGTCGATCCGCCGGCCAAGGATCTCGCCGCCGCGGATCAGCAACGTGTCGCCCTCGCGGTAGACGAGCGGATTGATCACAGCGACCAGCAGCACCAGCGGTAGCGACAGCAGCGCCGCGCGCTTGATCTCCCGCCCCACCCCGGCCGCTAGCCCAGCCGCGACGACCGCCGCGATCACGGTTCCGAGCACGATCGGTTCGTTGAACAGCATGCAGACGAGGGCGAGAGCCAGACACAACGATGCCGTCGCCCCCGCGCGCGCCCGGTGCATCGGACTCGCACCCGGCCGGTAAGCCGGAATCGGGAGCTCGCGCCGCGAGACGACACGATCAGCCGACCTCACCGAGTGCTCCTCAACGGCAGCTTCGACACTTTGCCGTCCACGGTCACGACCGCAAAGGCGTCGCGCAGGTCGCGCGCCCGGAACGCCGCCGCAGCAGCCGTGACTCCAGCCTCGTCGACGCCGGTCACGACCCACAGCAGCTCGCGGTCGTTCGGCCGGAGCGCCGCGATCAGACCGGCGCCCGCTCCGACCTTGCGGACTGGCTGACCGTCTCCACCGAGCAGCTCGAGCCTGTCGCCGCCATCGGTGAAGCGAGCGAACACGCCGCTGCGCCGCGGTCCGAGCTCGATCAGCCTTGCCGTGGGCTGTTGACGGACGGTCTCCCAGTCGGCCACCACGACACGCGCGACGTTTTGGTTGCCGGGAGCGCCGAGCGAGGCGCCATTGGCAGGCACGTCCGCCTCGCGCAGCGTCTGCTTCACCCGACCGCACGGCGCCGAATCCGAGTCCTGGCACTCGACGCGAACCGGGAAGCGCTTGCCGCCAAGGCCATCGAGGAACGGCTGTGGAAAGGCGCCGACGATCGCGGACACTTTGGCCGTCTCGCTCCAGTCACGGCGATCCCACTGGATGACGTCGCCGGGCGAGATCTCGTAATCGGCGGCGCCCTCATCCGCCTCGATTCCGTTGACGTAATAGAACCAATCGTCGGTCCCGTCGGACCCCCGGCCGGCGAGACCGTCGATCGACTGGACGAAGCCGCCGCCGAAGCGCGTCTCGACATCGGCGGTGCGCTTCAGCAGCCGCATCACCGTCTCGTCCTCGCGGATCCGCAGGTTGTCCTTCTCCATCACTAGCTGATGACCGAAGTCGCGCGTGACCCGGAGGTCGACCCCGGCGCCCGAGCGCTCCGCCCCCGCACCCAGGCCGCACCCCGTCAGCGCCGCGAGAGCGGCGACAGCGAGGCAAATAAGCAAGGGGCGGCGCGACGTCACTTGATCGTCACCTTCTTGCCGAACGAGCGAATCGTGCCCTTCTTGGTCGCGTAGATCTCGTGACGACCGCGCCCAAGGGTCAGCGTCGCGCGCCCCCCACCATCGGTCGTCGCCGTCTTACGTCCGGCATGCACCCTGGCGCCGGCGATCTCGATCCCCTTACCCGCGTCGTCGTAGCCGCGTACCGTGACGGTCACACGGCCGGCGTCGAACTCGGTCGTCGCCTCCAGCGACCGCTGGCAGGTTCCGGTCGAGAACTGACGGCAGTAGAACCAGGCGACGTCGTCGCCGGCGCGCAGCCGTCCGCTCCCAAAGGGACCGGCGGGGTCCGCCGCGCCGGCGGTCGCCAGCTTGCGCCCGACCTTGTAGACCCAACCATCCTGGGCACGGTTGCGCTCGCCGCGCATCGCCTTGACGAACAGCCCCGCACTATCGGCCGGGCGCCGCGAGCAGTCGCCGTAGTCGTGGAAACCGATCGGGCCTGGGTCGGAGCGTACGAGCGCCGCGAGCGCGGTCGCAGCCGCCACCCCACAAGTTCGCCTGCCGATCGTCACGGTCGTCCGCTCAGCCCGAGCACGCCCGTTGACCACCTTCCCGCTGCGAAAGACCACCATCTGGTCGATCAGCGGGGCGCCCTTTGCCGACGCTAAGACCTTTGTATCCGCGGAGCCGTGCGCGCTCGTAGCGAGCACCGCCACGCCCGCCAGCACCAATACGGCACTCGTCACCTGAGCCTTCATGGATCGCCCTTTCCTCGAGGGGTAGCACTTCGATCTCGGCCGGGGGCAGGTCTCCTGGCTCCCGAGCTCCGATCGCCGCGCCTTCCCAGGTTGCCGTGGGCTCCCCAGTGGCCGGCACGCCTTTGCGCGTGCCATGCGACGCCTTCTTCGCCCGGTCACAGTGGCGGGACCGCGCCGGATTCACACCGGACTTCCCCAGCCACCAGGCCGCTATTTCGCGATCCAGCGTACACCGGCCAGGCGCCACGAGGGTCCGGGGGCGCGAGCCCCGGTGAGGTAGTACGGTTCGCCGCGACAAGGGTCGGTGGTTAAGGGAAGCCGGTGAAAGACCGGCGCGGACCCGCCACTGTTACCGGGGAAGGCTCTCGCAAGCGCGAGGCGCAGCCACTGAACGGCCATCGGCCGTTCGGGAAGGCGCGAGAGCTCGGATCCCGGAAGCCAGGAGACCTACCTCCGGCCCCAAAGCCCAAGCCCTCGGGAAAGGGGTGGCTCTTCTATGACCATCAGACGTTCTCTACTGCTCGCTTGCGTACTCGCGCTCGCAATAACCCTCCCGGCCGCGGTCTCCGCGGCCCCAACCGCCGTCGATGTGCGGATCGAGGGCAAGACCTCGACGCTTTTCGACTCGCCTGTGACCACCGACGGCAAGACGATCACCACCCAGACCGGCGGCACCCATCTCTGCGACGGCTCGACAGCCTCGCCGCCGGTCGGCCCTGGCCCAACTCCAAACAGCGCGCTCGACGACGCCGCCATCAAGGGCAACTTCACCTGGGATGGCGCATGGTTCGGGACCGACTTCTTTGCGTCACAGATCGCCGGCGAGTCGGAGACGTCGAGCGAGTTTTGGGGGGTCTACGTCAACGGCGCAATGCTCCCTGTCGGCGGCTGCCAGCACATCATCCAGGCCGGCGACGAGGTCCTCTGGACCTACGACGCGTTCAACAAGATCGGCGGGCTGCGGCTCGAGGCTCCGAACGCCACGCAACCAGGCGTGCCGATCGTGGCCAAGGCCACGGACATCGCCACGCATGCACCAGTGGCTGGGGCGACGGTTGGATCGGCGACCACAGATGCCGACGGCAACGCGTCGCTCTCTTTCGACGCCTCTGGGATCTACACCCTCAAGGCCAACCGGTGGGACCTCGTCCGCTCACGCGCGATCCGCGTCTGCGTGGATCCGCCCGGCGCCGAGGAGTGCACCTACGGTGACAAGACCGCGCCTGCGATCCGACTCGACGCGCCCAAGCTGGCCAGTGACCTGGCCCGCTTTGGCAACCGCATCCCGCTCAGCTGGCAGGGCGACGACACCGGTGGCAGCGGCGTCAAGCGGTACCGGATCGAGGCCAAGCGCGCCGGCAAGCCGGATTCGGCCTGGCGGCTGCTCCGCACCGACACGACGAAGACCAGCGGCCGGCTCAACGGCGCCGACGGCGTCGCCTACGAGCTACGTGTCCGCGCCTACGACCGCGCGAACAACGCCAGTGGCGCGGCGCTTGCCACGACGATCGTCCCGATCGACAACCTCAGCGATCGGCTGCGCTTCTCGAAGCGCGGCTGGAAGGTGCTGAGCCGTCAGGGCGCGTGGCAGCTGTCGACCAGCCGGGCCAACCGGGCGGGCGCGACGGCGTCGCTGAGCTTCACCGGCAGCGGCGCGACGATCGTCACCCGCGAGCTCCCGAACGGCGGGCGCGTGCGGATCACGGTCGACGGCGAGTCGAAGGTCGTCTCGCTGAAGGGCAAGAGCCGCTTCCGGCGCAAGCTGGTCGGCACCGGCAAGCTCGAGACCGGCCGCCACACGCTGCGCGTGACCAGTCTCGGCCGCGCCCCGGTCGAGATCGACGCGGTCGCCGTCAGGCCCTAACCGCAAGGGCCACAGCCGCGCGGGGCGCCACGGCGTCCCGCGCGGCACTGCGCCACGGAGAGGCGCACGACGGCCGATCGAGTGCCTTGTACAATGACCGGCCGCAGCACCCTCCGAGCCGCCATCGTCTAGGGGACTAGGATACCGCCCTCTCACGGCGGAGACCGGGGTTCGAATCCCCGTGGCGGTACTCCAGAAACCCGCTCTCTGAGCGGGTTTTTGCGTTCTCAGGCCGTTGCCGGAACCGGGTCGCGGGCGACCTCGCCGCCGAGCGGCTCCGATGGGAGCCGGCGGGTGAGCCAGAAACCGATCAGGACGAAGAAGGCGGCGCCGAGCAGGGCGCGCTTGAGCGCGTCGAGCTGGGCGTCGCCGTAGACCTCGGCGACCGCCGCCGCCTGGTCGGGCGGCAGGCCGGCGTCGCCCGCGGTCTGCTCGACGTCGGCGCGCGGGATGAACTCGAGGCCCTGCTCGGTCTTCGCGACGATCTGTTGCTGGACCTGGGGCGGTACGTCAGGGCGCTCGGTGATCGCCGTCGCCGAGGCCGTGGCGAGTCCCGCCAGGAGAATCGCCCCGATCAGCGCGGTGCCGAGCGACGCGCCGAGGTTCTGTGCGGTGCCCTGCAAGCCGCCGGCCTCGCTCGCGCGTGACTGCTCGACCGAGGACATGATCACGTTGCCGAGCTGGGAGGCCAGCAGGCCGACGCCGACCCCAAACGTGGCGAGCGAGATCGCGAAGCCGGTCTCGTTGAGCTCGTAGTCGATCGTGGCGATCAGGCCAACGGCCGACAGCAGCATCGCGCCAAGGCCGACCTGGACGATCGTACGCGGCGACAGCCGTGTCGCCAGCCGTGGGCCACCGAGCGCGGCGATGAACATCGTCACCGAGATCGGCAGGATCGCTAGGCCGGTCTCGAGTGCATCCTTGCCGAGCACGATCTGTAGGTAGAGCGGCAGCACGAAGAAGATCCCGTTCATCACCAGCTGCTGCGCGCCGAGCATCGCCAGGCCGCCGCGCAGCTGGCCGATCCGCAGCAGATCCGGCCGCAGCAGCGGCTCGCGCTTGATCCGCACGCGGCGCTCGCTCCAGCGCAGGAAGGCTGTCATCAGCACAGCCCCGGCGGCGACCAGGAACGGCACCGCGGAGAAACCGAGCGGCGTGATCTCGACCCCCGCCACCGTCATCGCGCCCTTCGGCTCGATCAGGCCCCACTGCGGGATCCGCAGCAAGCCGAACACGATCAGCCCCATGCCTGACGCCGACAGCACAGCGCCGACGAAGTCGAGCGGCGGGCGCGGCTCGACGCGCGGCGCGTCCTTGACCACCCTTAGTGACAGCAGGACGGCCGCGATGACCACCGTCTCACCGGCGAAGACGTAGCGCCAGGTGAACGTCTCGGTCACCCAGCCGCCGATCAGCGGTCCCGCGGCCACGCCGGCGGCAGCAATCCCACCGATGATGCCGTAGGCCATCGCGCGGTCGGTACCGCTGTAGTTGCGCGCGGTCAGCGATGCGATCGCTGGGATCACCATCGCCGCCCCGATCCCCTCCAGACCCGACCAGCCGAGGATGAGCACAGTGACGTTGGGACTCAGCGCCGTCGTGATCGACCCGGCCGCGTAGACGACCATGCCGATCGCGAACGTCCGCCGGCGGCCGAGGATGTCGCCGAGCTTGCCGCCAGTGAGCATTAAGCCCGCCATCACCAGCGTGTAGAGCGTGATCGCGAGCTGGACCTGCGAGACCGACGTGTCGAGATCAGCTACGACGTCGGAGATCGCGACGTTCATCACGGTCGTGTCGAGCACCATGACGAACTGCGCCGCCGCAAGGACGAGGATCGGCAGCCACTTCTTCATGGCGCGAGCCTAGTGGTGGCTTAGGCCAGCAGATCGGCGATCGGCACTTCGAGCGCCTGGGCCAAGCGGGCAACCGTCGTGATCCGCGGATCGCGACTGCCGCTCTCGTAGCGGGAGATGTCCGCCATCTGGATGTTGGCGCGCGTCCCCAGCTGTTCCTGGCTGAGCCCGAGCTCCTTGCGACGCCGGCGCAGGTTCTCGGCAAAGGAAACGAGGACGTCTCTGGACATAGCCGGCGATCATCACCGGTCTCGCCCAGTAATGCCATGTTGTCCAAAACAAGGCCGATCGGCACTCCAAGTGCCAATTGGCTCTGGCGCGACTGGCACTAGAGGCGAAGGATGCGACTGTGGACGATCCACTGCCCATCTTCGGATCGAACCTCCGCAAGGCGCGGCTGGCCCGGGGCCTCAGCCAGGAGCGCCTCGCTCATATCTGTGGGCTGAACATGACCCACGTGGCCCGCATCGAGCGCTCCGAGCGCGAGCCGGGCGTGCGCACCGTCGCCAAGCTGGCCCGCGGCCTCGACGTCCGCGCCTCAGTCCTCTTCGACGGTCTCGAGGGCCGCGACTCCTAGACGCGGCGGCCGTCGCCGGCCCTAACGAGCCGGGTTTAAAGTTGACGACGATGCTTGGAATGGCTCCGAAGGCCCACGGCAAGCGTTCATGGTCATGGGAAGACGTCCGGATACGGACGCTCGCGATCTACCGTTCCGACCAAGCAGGACGTGAGCGGACGGCGGTCCTGGTGTGGCAGGGGGACGATCCACGCGTAGCCGTGGACGGAGCGACTCCCACACTGCTCGCGGTCACTCTCGACGCCGAGGACGAGGCCGGCGCGGACAACGCGATCGCGATCGCCGGCTTCGACTCGCTGGAGGCTGCCCGTGCCCACTGCGTCGACTGGGCAGGCAACGACACCGAAGCAAGCTGGGACTCGCTCGGCGAGGCCGCCCAGGTCGGCGTCTACGCGGCGATTCGCGAGCCGGGCTTCGCCGAGCGCGGTTGACCGTGACGTCAGCCGCCGCGTGTGACGGCGCGCTCGAGTCGCGCTAGCCGCTCGCCGAGCTCGTCGAGCTTCGCCAGCACCGCGTCCTCCCCGACGGTTGCCGCGGCAGACGGTTGCTCGTCGGGCGCGGTACCACCGCGCTGCCAACGGCCGATGAAGCGCTGCGCGATCGCGCCGGTGAGAATGGCGAGGAACGCGGCGCCGATGAGCATGATCGCCATCGCCAGCGCCTTGCCGCCCTCGGTCGTCGGGACGATGTCGCCGTAGCCGGTTGTGGTGACGGTCGTGACCGCCCAGTAGAGGCCGTCGCCAACGTCGACGCCGGGCTCGAGCTCCGCGAACAACACGCCGCCCAGGCCGACGGTCAGCAGGGTCAGGATCGCAACGTTGCGCAACCCAGCGGTCGTCGTCACGCCCTCGGCGACGCGGCGCGCGAAAGGGCCGCGCAACAGCCGCACCATGCGGAACACGTCGAGCCCCTCGAACGCCGGCAAGGTCAGCACCACGATCACCGGCGTCATCGGGCGGCTGCGCAACCAAGCCAAGCGGTCTCGCGAAACCGCGAGCATCGCGACGAGCTCGAGCGCGAAGGCGGCCCAACACACCCAGTTGACCATCTCGAGCACGGACTCGAGACCGCTCGGGAGATCGAAGGCGAGCGCGATCAAGACCGGGCCTGTGAGCAGCGCGGCTACATAGGTGACGCCGTCGAAAAAGCGCTGCAGACGAGTCTCGAGCGAGCTCACCCTGTGTGGTTCGACGCCGGCCGGCGACCTCCTCAGCCGCTCTTCACATGGCTTTCACGTGACCGTCACCCAACGGTCACAGCGGCTGCCCCGGCACACGGCACGATCGCACCATGAACGAGAAGACGATCGAGACGATCAGGCGCCGCATCCGGGTGGCGTTCATGGCGATAGTGACCGCGACGATGCTCGCGCTCACGTTCGAGCACGCGCGCGGTGGAGTGCCGGCATTCCCGACGGTGGCCGTCTATGCCCTCACCGTCGGCTTCGGCCTCGAGTTCCTACGCGCCGAATGGACGCCGCGCGGGTCGGTTAGATTGGGAGGTGATGGACAAGCGTCGCAGTGACGTGCTGAAGGCTTCCCCGCGGATGTTCGAGTCGAACCTGCTCGACAAGCTCTCGCGCGTCCATCCCGTCATTCCGCTGGTCATCTTCATCCCCGCGATAGCCGTCCTGTTCGCGCTCGGCCAGGAGGGGACCCCGCCGCTCGAGGTGACCGTCTGGATCGCCGGTGGCTGGGTCTTCTGGACGCTGACCGAGTACTGGCTGCACCGCCTCGTCTTCCACTTCGAGCCTGAGGACGGGATCGGCGCGCGGCTGCACTGGATCATCCACGGCGTCCATCACGACCATCCGAACGACCCGATGCGGCTGGTGATGCCGCCGTCGGTCAGCGTCCCGCTCGCGCTCGGCTTCTGGGCGCTCTTTCACTGGGTGATCGGCGGCCAGAGCGCCGACATCTTCGCCTGCGGCTTCCTCGTCGGCTACCTCGCCTACGACATGACGCACTACCACCTCCATCACCACGCACCGCGCACCCGCCTCGGCAAGCTCTTCTACGAGCTCCACATGCGCCATCACTTCCAGGACCACACTCGCGGCTTCGGCGTCGCTGCCCCCTGGTGGGACATCGTCTTCCAGACCCGCCTCCGCCGCCGTAAGACCCGCGTCTAACGCCCAACTGTCGCCCTTCTGTCGCAGAGTCGTTACACAACTCTGCCCACAGGCAGGGGGAGATCGCGCAGCATATCTGCATGCATTCTCCCGTCGCCCGCGAGCACGCCATGCGCCTCCTCCGCACCGGCCTCAACGACTGCGAGGTAGCCCGCCGCACCGGCATCGCCCGCACCACCATTCGCGACTGGCGCCGCCCGCGCTACGTGCAGCGCCCAACCTCCCGCGCCGCCGCCCGCAACAGCGTCACCTGCCCGCGCTGCTGGCATGCGGGCCGACCGATCACCTTCACGGCCGACGACTACTCGGAGCTGCTCGGTCTCTACCTCGGCGACGGCCATGTCGCGCGTCACGCCCGAACATGCCGCTTCAGGTTGTTCCTCGACTCCCGCCATGGCCAGATCGTTCGAGACTCACGCGCCCTACTCCAACGCTGCTTCCCTCACAACGACATCGGAACCGTGTTCGGTCACGAGGGCCGAATGACGGTCCTCAGCGTCTACTCCTCCCACTTGTCGTGCGTCTTCCCTCAGCACGGCGAGGGGATGACGCATTGGCGGAGGATCATCCTTGAGGACTGGCAGCAGGCGATCGTCGAAGAGGCACCGTGGAACTTCCTCAAGGGGTGCATCCGCAGCGACGGCTGCTCCTTCATCAACCGGACGGGACGATACGAGTACCTCACCTACCAGTTCGACAACTACTCGCCCGACATCCTCGACCTCTTCTGCAAGGCGTGTGATCTGGCGGACCTGGAGTACCGCCGCTACAACCGCTACGTGAGGATCAACCGACGGTCGAGCGTTGCCCGGCTCAAGGAGAAGATCGGCGTAAAGCGGTAGGTTTTGAGCTGCCACGCGGATGTGGCGGAATTAGGCAGACGCGCGGGTTTCAGGGACCCGTGTCCTTCGGGACGTGGAGGTTCGAGTCCTCTCATCCGCACTTGCAGGCCGGCCTCTCCAGCACTCGATGAGCGATCCGAAGCAAAGCGGCGAGTCCGCCTACGCAAGCGCGGGAGTGGACTACGCGACGCTCGACGCTGGCAAGCGACTGGCTCTGACGGCGGCGCTCGGCACATCGGCGGCACTCGAAGCACATGGCGGCAAGACGCTCGACGTGTCGCGCGGCGAGCCGGCATTCGTGTTCGAGCTGGGCGACCGCACGCTGGCGTTCGTGATGGAGGGGTTGGGCACGAAGGCGGTCGCGTCGCGCCAGGTCGCCGAGCAGCTCGGCCTCAACCGCTTCGACGCCGTCGCCTACGACACCGTGGCGGCGATCGTCAACGACCTGATCTGCGTCGGCGCGCTGCCGCTGGTCGTCAACGCCTACTTCGCGACCGGCTCGTCCGACTGGTACCGCAAGAGCGAGTGGCACGCGGCGCTCGTCGAGGGCTGGAGCCGCGCCTGTGCCGACGCGGGGGCGACCTGGGGCGGCGGCGAGTCGCCCTCGCTGCCGGGACTCGTCAACAGCCAGGACATCGAGCTCGCCGGCAGCGCGGTCGGAGCGATGCCCGCGGGGCGCAAGCCGGTCCTCGGCCAGGACCTGGCCGCCGGCGACGAGATCGTGATGGTCGCCAGCAGCGGCCTGCACGCCAACGGCGCCTCGCTGGCGCGGCTGATCGCCGACCGGCTGCCGGACGGCTACGCCACCCCGCTTCCGAGCGGCCGCGCCTACGGCGACGCGCTGCTCGACCCGTCCGTTCTCTACGCGAAGCTGGTCGGCGCGCTCGCTGACGCGAACGTCCCGGTCAGCTACTACAGCCACGTCACGGGCCACGGCCTGCTGAAGCTGATGCGCCCGAGCCGCGACCTGACCTACCGGATCACGGCGCTGCCGCCGGTGCCGGAGGTGCTCGCCTTCCTCGCCGAGCAGTCGGAGATGGACGCCCACGCCGCCTACAGCACCCTGAACATGGGCAGCGGCTTCGCGGTGTACACCGGGGCGGGAACGGGCGAGCAGGTCATGGAGATCGCTCGTGGGCTGGGGCACGAGGCGCTCGTCGCCGGCCGGGTCGAGGACGGCCCGCGCCAGGTGATCGTCGAGCCCATTGGCGTTACCTACGCCGATGCCGAGCTCGACCTCGCGCCCGACCGGGCCTGACTTCATACCGCGAATAGACTCGCGGACAGACTACGAAAGGAACGCCGATGGCTTACGAGGTACCTGATCTTCCGTACGACTACGCGGCACTCGAGCCGCACATCGACGAGGCGACGATGCGCGTCCATCACGACAAACATCACCTTGCCTATGTCGACAAGGCCAACGCAGCGCTGGAGGGCACCGACTGGGCCGACAAGCCGATCGAGGACGTGATCGCCAACCTCTCCCAGCTGCCGGAGGACATCCGCGGCCCGGTGCGCAACAATGGCGGCGGCCACTACAACCACAGCCTCTTCTGGGAGTCGATGTCGCCGAACGGCGGCGGCGCCCCGGATGGCGACCTCGGCGCGGCGATCGACTCCGCCTTCGGCTCGTACAGTGACTTCCAGGACAAGGTCAAGGCGACCGGCGTCGGCCAGTTCGGCTCCGGCTGGGCATGGCTCGTCCACGACGGCTCCGGCCTCGCGGTGGTCGGCACGCCGAACCAGGACAACCCGCTGACCGACGGCAAGACGCCGCTGCTCGGCGTCGACGTCTGGGAGCACGCCTACTACCTGAAGTACCAGAACAAGCGCCCCGATTACATCGACGCCTGGTGGAACGTCGTCGACTGGGGCAAGGTCGACGAGCGCTTCAACGCGGCGGGCTAGAGCAAGCTCAATCCATCCACTCCAGGATGGCCGCGGCGACTTGCTCGCCGCGGTCCTCCTGGAGGAAGTGCGCGGCGCCCTCGATCACAACCTGCTCCCCCGCCCCCGGGATCAGGTCGACGAACACCTGACCCGCCCTCGGCGATGGGAAGACCGGATCGGAGTCCGAGAAGGCGACGAGCGTCGGCTTCTCCCAGCGCGACAGATCTTCCATGACGGCAGTCATCTCGGCCGCGCCCGGCGCCTCGCCGTCGATCGGCACCAGCAGCGGGAAGGTGGCTGCACCCGCCTTCGCCGCGGCATCCGGGAACGGCGCCTCGTAGGCGGCCACGACATCCGGCGACAGCTCGGTCGCCGTACCGCCCTGGAGGATGAAGCCAACAGGTAGGTCCGGGTTCTGCTCGGCGAACCCGCGCCAGCGGAGGAAGCCCTTGCTCACCCGGCCAGTGAACAGGCCGGTGTTCATGATCACCAGCCGGTCCACGCGCTCGGCATGCTCGACCGCCCAGCGCAGCCCGATCGGTCCGCCCCAGTCCTGGACGACGACAGTCGCACCGCTGAGGTTGAATCCGTCGAGCACAGCGGTCATCTGCTCGACGTGGCGGTCGTAGGAGTACCAGCCGAAATCGGTCGGCTTGTCGGAGCGGCCGAAGCCAGCGAGGTCGGGGCAGATCACCCGGTGGCCGGCGGCGACAAGCGGCGGCAGCAGCTTGCGGTAGAGGTACGACCAGGAGGGCTCCCCGTGGAAACAGACGACCGGGCTCCCCTCCCCTTCGTCGACGTAGTGCATCCTCAGTCCGCCGACTTCGGCGTAGTTCGGCTCGAACGGATAGCCGGGGAGATCGGCGAAGCGCTCATCCGGCGTGCGGTGGACCTCCATCGCGCCGACCCTAATCGACCGACCAGCGGCTCGGGTAATCTCGTCTGGATGCCCGCTAGCAAGTCAACCACCGACGTAGTTGTCGTCTCCGACGACGTGGTCGTCGTCGAGACCCATCCCTGCGTCGAGCTGACCGCCGGCATGGCGCGCTACCTGCTCGCGATCCTCGATCTCTCCGAGGGCGATCAGCGTCCGTCGCAGAGCAGCCTCAGCCGCCATCTCGACGTCTCGGCGCCGACTACCTCCGAGGCGATCGGCCGCCTGCGCAGTCTCGGGCTTGTGGAACCCGAGGCGGTCGCTTTGACCGTCGCGGGTACCAGCGCCGCGCTTGTGTTGCGCTCGCGACGCGTCGCCGCCTACGAGCTGACCCACGAGGTGCTCGGACTCGACGAAGCGGACTCCGAAGTCGAGGCGGAGCGCCTCGCCTTCAGCGTCTCGCCGCTGCTCGGACGCAGCCTTGTCGGCTGGCGCGCCGCGCGCCACAGCGCTACGGCGCGCGCAGCATCCTGACGACCACTAGGACCGTGATCGCGGTCATCACGATCGCGCTGCCGACACACCACTGGCAGATCGCATCAATCACGTCGAGCTCGAGGTAGGTCAGGTAGGCGCTGTAGCCGAAGCCGACGAGCGCGAGCAGCGCGGTGGCCGTCCTCCCCACCTCGCCCGGGATCGCGAGCGAGGCGAGGATCGACACGTAGCCGAGCAGACCGATCAGCGCGACCGGGATCCCCGCTAGCTCGGAGTACTCCGACGCCTGGACCTTCTCGCAGCCACCCGTGGTGCAGACCGGCTCGATGTCCGAGTAATGGACGTAGGTGAGATAGCCGGCGATCGCCAGCCCGATCACGGCAAGCGCTACGACAGCCAGTGTCAGGCTGCCGCGGGCGCTCGCCGGCGCCGCTCCGACCGGCTCAGCCGCCACTGCTTGGCAGCCGGTCGTCGATCTCCGCCCCAACCGCCGCCGCGGTCAGCTCGAGCAGCTCGAGCTGCTCGAGCGTCCCACCTCGGCGCGAAGCGAAGAAGGTCGGCGTCGAACTGACGCCAAGCGTCTCCCCGGCAGCCTCGGCGCGGCGCAACTGGGCGGCCGCGGCCGATCCCTGAGCATCGGCCATCGCCTTGTCAGCGTCCAACCCGTCAACCCCGCTCGCGACCTCGCGCAGGAACTCATCGGTCACATAGCCCGAGTTCTCCGGCCCCTGGTTGTTGAAGAAGAGGTCGGCGAACTGCCAGCCACGGTTCTGCTCCGCCGCGGCCGCGGCAACCTGGCCGGAGCGCAGAGAGTCCTCGCCGAGGAACGTAAGCACGCGCAGCTCCATCCGGACCTTGCCGGTGCGCACGTAACGCCGCACCAGCTCCGGCAGCTCGTTGCGAGCGAACTGCGCACAGAACGGACACTGGAGATCGACGAACTCGACCAACGTGACCGGAGCGTCCGGGTCGCCCAGGGAGATCCCCTCCTGGGGCGTCCCGGCAAACGTGCGGTCGACCTCGGCCTGGCCCTGCAGCGAGCTGCCGTCACCGAGCCCCTGCGGCCCGTTGTCGCCGCCGCTAGCCAACGCCAGCGCGCCGACGACCACCGCCGCGGCGACCACCACGCCGACGAGCAGCCAGAGCCGCTGCTTGCGCCGCGCAATCTTTGCGTCCACCGCTTCCCGCCGCTCGCGCTCCTCGCGTAGCCGGCGCTTCTCATCTGCTCTCGAGCTCATGTCCCCTTCCAAGGTAGGTAGGAGACGCGGACCGTAGCCTGCCTGTGCCACGGTCCGCGTCGCTTGTTCCGCTACGCCCCGCGCCGACCGCGGATCAGTGCGGCCAGACCGGTTAGCAGGCCGAGCCCACCGAGCACCAGCGCAGCGATCGCCAGACCGGTCGATGGACCGTCGTCGTCAGAGCCCTCGGCCTCGGCCGTCTGCTCCCCGGAATCCGAGTGACCGTGCTCGACCTCGCTCGCCGTCAGGACAACCGCAGGCGCAGGCGACTCGAGATCGTCCTCGCTCTCCCCCGCCTGCGGGATCTGAATCCACCCGGTCTTGCCCTTTACGCACTGCTGGACGGCAGGAAAGTAAACGGGGTCGCCAGCCTTGCCGGCCGGCAGCTTGACGCTCATTCCGAACAGGTCGAGTCGCTCGTCAGGCAGCGGTCCTGCGTCTGCGGCAGTCCAGATGACCTCTTTGACGCCGCGCGTGACGGTCTCGCCGTGCAGCTCGACCGCGTCCTTCGGACCCTCCTCGGTCGTCACCTCCCAGCCGGGATGGATTTGCGGCGTAACGCTTGGCACCGACTCCGGGATCTGCACGCGAATCGCCTTTGTCGGCGAGCCGTCACAGCCGTGCGGTACCTGCACCTGCAGCGCCGCATAGCCGTCGGCGGGCGCCTCGGCGGGCGCGATCGTTACGTGCGCGGCGGCGGGCGCCGCGGCGATCAGCGAGGTCGCCACAGCGGCGGCCAACGTCGTCTTGAGTCTCATTCGCTCTCCTTCTGGTTGCCATCGTCAAGTTCTCCGCGGTCACCGGATCGGGACCTCGAGCGCGGTTCGCAGCTCCTCGAAGTCCGAGACCGGCGCGCGCACGACGAGCGACCAGTCGCCGGCCGGGGCGAGATCGGCACGGGCGACCGTGTAGTGGCCGGGGCCCGCTTTGCGCACGTCGAACGCAATCGGGCCGATGTCGCGCTCCGGCTCCGCGGCCGTGATCGTCAGCCGGCGCGGCCGGTCGTACTGGGCCCCGGTCCGCCTGTTGAGCAGGTAGACGTGGACCTCGTTGCTGCCGGCGCGCGCCGGGTCGACGGTCAGCTCGATTCGCGCTGGGCCGAAGTCGGCCGAGTCGGTGAACGGTCCACTTGGCGTGGCCGCCGACGGCGGGTAGGCGACGAGGGCCGCCGTGACGGCCAGCACGACACCCATCAGCACGATCTCGGCCCGCAGCGTGCGGCGCAAAGCGCCTCCAGTGCGCCCAGGCGGCTCCCCACCGGCGGCGAGGCGCGTCAGCTCCGGCTGCGAGCGGCGGCGGTTGTACGCGCCGAGCGCGATCAGCGCGACGAGCAACGCCGCCTTGATCAGGATCGCCCGGCCAAATGCCGTGTCGACGAGGTCCGACAGCGCGTCGAGGTGCAGGATCGATTGGGCGACTCCGGTCGCCAGCAGCGCCGCTACCGCGGCCAGCGCGAGCGTCGAGAAACGGATCACAAGCAATGCAAGCAACCGCGTGCGATCGGCGGGCTCGAGTCTCCGCGTCGCCGCCGGCACGACCAGCAGGAGCAGCGCCACGCCGCCGACCCAGACGCTCATCGCCGCGACGTGGATAACGTCGAGTGGGACGAGCAGGGCAAAGTCGTCGGCGGCCCCGGCATGACCGCCGAGCGCCGGCGAAACGACGAGGTAAGCGCAAGCGACCGCAGCCACGACAAGCCAGAGCGCGCGGTCCCAGCCTGGCTGGCGCGGACGATCAACGGTGGGCGCCGCATCGCGTTTCGGTGCAGGAGGCCCCGCCCAGGTCGCCGCCGTCGCGGGCGGCAGGAACAAGAGCAGCGCCGCGAGCACGCCGAACGCCGTGAAGCGGAGCTTCCAGACCTCGCCGAAGCGCGTGTTCAGGACGTCGTGGATCAGGCCCGAGTCGAGCGCCGACCAAAACGAGCCGCCGATCGCGGTCGCGGCCTGAAGGACGATCCCCAAGATCGTCGCAATCAGCCCCGCGAACGCTGCCGCGACGAGCAATCTGGTCGCCCGTGCCTGGAAGGCGGAGGCGGGATCGGCCCAGCGGTCACCAGCCGGCAGACGCCGCAGCGCCGGCAGCCAGACGAGCAGGAGGAAGGCGAAGCCGCCGGCGAGCAGCGCGATCGCGGCGTAACTGACCGCGCGCACCGCGCCAAACGCCACCTCCGTGATCGGGCCGGTCCCCTGATCGAGCAGGTCAGCGACCTCCGCCGCCTGCGTCCCGCCCGCGTTGCCGATGGTGAAGACGTAGCCGCCAGTCACCGGGTGCGAGTCCGCCGACACGACGCGGTAAGTGACGGTGTAGGCGCCGTCCGACAGGCCGTCCTCGACGCGCACCGCGATCGCGGCGCCGGAAGGCCGCTGGACGTCTCCAACGTCGACCCGCTTCCCATCTGCGGCGAAGACCCGCAGCGCACCGAAGCTCGACTCGGCCGGCTCGTCGAAGGTCACCGCCACCCGCTCGGGCGCGCGCTCGAGCGCGGCGCCACGCGTCGGCTCGGTCTGCTCAACCACGGCGTGCGCAGCGGCGGACGCCGGTAGCGCGAGGGCCACCAGGCAGGCGAGGATCGCCGCGCGGATCACCAGGCCTCCTCCTCGTCGGCGCTGGGCCGCCGGGCGCGGCGCCGCCGAACCACCACGATGAGCAGTAGCCCGCCGAGAGCCACTGCTGCAAGGAGGACCGCGGCCGCGATCGGGAAGCTCTCGTCCGGACGGCCGACCCAAGTCAGGGTGCCCGTTACCTGCCCCGGCCGATCCCCGACACGGATTGGCACCCCCCAGTCGAAGACCTTCGTCGGCCGCTGCGGATCGCGCACTGCAGCTGGCCGGCTGGCGCCCATCCAGTGGATGCGGTGGTCGTGCCACTCGAATCGCCCCGATTGGTCGACGACCTTCCACTCCGGTGCGGCGTCCTCATCTGCGCGCGCCGGAAGATCGATTTTCGCGAAGCGGTCCTCGTTGAGGTAAAGCGCCGGCGAGTTGAGGTTGACCTCGACCGTCCCGTCAGGCTTCAGACGGACATAGGGCTCCCCGTTGTAGCCCTCGACGACGACCGTCCTCCCGCTGTCGTTGCGCAGCGCCAGCCGGTCGTCGCGGTCGAGGACGTCAACGTTCAGGCCGGCGCCGGCCGGGCTGACAGCGCGAATCTCAGATCTGTAGTCGGTGCTACCCCCGCCATGGGCGTGGGCGACTGTCGCGGCCGTGACGAACGCCAGCAGCGCCACCGCGGCCGCACCGCAGATGCGGCGCAATGTGTGCCTCCTCGGACAGCTCCGTAGATCGCACTCCCGCCCGGGAGCGCAATCGCGCTGCGGCCGGGAGAGCTAGCGGGCGAGCAGCGCCGCGGGAGGCGGGCGCACGGCGAGCGAGTGGGCGATCAAGCGACCGCCACGCGGGACGGCGCGCAGTGCCCAACGAGCGCCAGTGGGAGCGGACAACCGTCGCGTCGGTCGGCGGCGACGGTCTCGCGCACCCCGCGCGAACCGAACGATCCGCTCTTCGCCGAGATAGCGCCCGGCGATCAGCGGCAGCGCGACGAGCAGCAGCGGCGCGGCATAGAGCAGCGCCGGCGCGAGCACGCCCGCCGCCTCAGCCAGCAGGCAGAGCGACGAGAGCAGCGTCAGCGCCACCAGGACGCGCCGGTCACGACGGGGCATGGACCTGAGCCTACAAGGCCAGACGGAGCCGCGGGGTACTCTTTTCAGCGATGGCCTCCACTACCGCCAGCGGCTGGACCGAGCACACGACCGAGGCGCTTTCCGACGCCGGCTACCGCTCCAGCGCGCCGCGCGAGGAGGTAATCGGTGCAATCGCCGAGCTCGGCTGCAGCATCACCGCGCGCGAGATCGCCGACCTGCTGCGTGAGCGTGGCAGCGGGGTCGGCCTGGCGAGCATCTACCGCGCGCTCGACCTGCTCGACCGTCTCGGCCTGGTGCAGCGCTTCGACGTCGGCGAGGGCGTCGCTCGCTACGAGGCGGCGCTGCCCGGTGGCGACCATCACCACCATCTCGTCTGCGACAGCTGTGGCACCGTCGAGCCGTTTGAGGACGAGGCGCTCGAGGACGCGATCCACGGCCTCTCCGACAAGACCGCGTTCGCGATCGCCGCTCACGACGTCACCTTGCGCGGCGAGTGCCCAGCCTGCCGCGCGAGCAGTGACTAGTGACCTAAGCCTCTGGCCGGCACTGCTTCGCGCCGCCGGTCAGCCCGTCGACGATCGTCTCGGTATTCGACTGGATCGACTCGATGTAGGTCGCGCCATCGGAGTCGGCTGGACCGAGCGTGTCGGACCACAGCGGCCGCCCGACAGACGCGCCGGTCTCACGTGACACGGCCCGCTCGAGCTTCGGATTGATCGAACTCTCCGGAAAGATCGCCCTGACGTGCTCGCGCTCGATCTGGTCGACGAGCTCCTGGGTGTCGCCGGCCGACGGCTGCGCGGCGGTCGATTGCGATGGGATCAGCGCCCCGACGACCTCGATTCCGTAGCGGTCGGCGTAGTAAGCGAGCGCGTCGTGGGTCGTGACGAGCTTGCGCTGCGCTGGTGGGATCTCATCGATGCAGGCGGCCACGTTACGGTCGAGACGGCGCAACCGCTCCGTGTAAGAACGGGCACTCTCCTCGTAGGTCGCGCGGCCGCCCGGGTCTGCTGCGATCAGCGCGTCACGAATCGCTACCACGGCCGCGATCGCGTTGTGCGGGTCCTGCCACCAGTGCGGATCGGCGTTCTCGCCGTGATGGGCGTCCTCCTCCGCGTGCTCACCGCCGTCGGCATGCTCGTGCGGCCCGCCCTCGATCCGATCGACGGTCTGGAGCAGCTCGACCGTCGGCGCCTCGTTGCCGGAGCTCTCGATCACGTCGCCGAGCCACTCGTCGAGCTCGCCCCCCGACTGGAAGATGGCATCAGCCGACGCGAGCGCCGCGACGTCGCTCGGGCGCGGCTCGTAGCCGTGCGGATCGGAGTTGGGCTGGAGGATCTGCTCGACCTGGACGCGATCGCCTCCCACCTCGCGGACGAAGTCGGCGACCTGGGTTGTCGTCGCGACCGCCGTCACCTCCCCGCCGTCGGACGACGAGGAAGGATCGTCACCGCAGCCGCTCGCGACGAGCGCGAGCACGACAACGGCGATGGACACGGCTGAGATCGACCGGGCGGCTCGCATGGTCGCGCAGCTTAATGAGAATGATTCTCGTTTGTCGTCTGACCGCCGAACCGGTAACGAGTCCCGCTTCCTTGCCCGCCCGCGTAGCCTGAGCCACAGGGCATGGGCCACGATCACTCACACCACCATCACGCCGCCGTGCGCGCGGGCGATCACAAGCGCCTTTGGATCGCGCTCGGTCTGATCCTCGCCCTGATGGCGGGCGAGGTCGTTGCCGGCATCGTTGCCGGCTCGCTGGCACTGCTCTCCGACGCGGCACACATGCTCACTGACGCGGCCGCGATCGGCCTGGCGCTGTTCGCCGGCCACCTCGCCAGGCGACCCCCGCGCGGCGGCTACACCTACGGCCTGCGCCGCGCCGAGATCCTGTCGGCGCAGGCGAACGGCGCGACGCTGCTGGCGCTCGCCGCGGTGATCGGCTTCGAGGCGATCCGGCGGATCGCCGATCCGCCGTCGGTCGAGGGAGGGCTGGTGCTCGTCGTCGCGCTGGTCGGCGTCGCCGTCAACATCGCCGCGACCTGGGTCCTCGCCGGCGCGAACCGCGACAGCCTCAACGTCGAGGGCGCCTATCAGCACATCCTCACCGACCTGTTCGCGTTCATCGCGACCGCCGTCGCCGGCGCCGTGATCCTGCTGACCGACTTCGGCCAGGCCGACGGCATTGCCGCGCTGATCGTCGCCGCGCTGATGACCCGCGCCGGCTGGAGCCTGCTGCGCGACTCGGGACGGATCCTGCTCGAGGGTGCTCCCCCCGGAATCGACCCCGGCGAGGTTGCCGCCGCACTGGCCGCCGAGCCGGACGTCGTCGAGGTCCACGACCTCCACGTCTGGGAGGTCACGTCGGGGTTCCCAGCACTGACAGCCCACGTCCTACTCGAGCCCGACTGCGACTGCCACCAACGCCGGCGCGACTTCGAGCTACTACTGCACGACCGCTTCGGGATCGACCACACGACGATCCAGGTCGACCACACTCACAAGGAGCAGGGCCCAATCGCGCTCGAGCAGAACAGCTAGGAAGAACTACTCACGCTCGCGACGGCGGCCACCGCCGCCAACGCGCTCGACAGCCTTGCTGGCGTCGACGTAAGGCAGCAGACCAACCTCGCGGGCGCGCTTGACGGCGCGCGCCATCTTCGACTGGTCGCGACGGCTGAGCCCGGTGACACGGCGCGAGCGGATCTTGCCGCGCTCGGTGATGAACCGCTGCAGCAGCGCGATGTTCTTGTAGTCGATCTTGTCGATCTCCTCGCGCGGGAGCTTCGAGTAGCGCCGGGCCTCGCCCTTCATGGAGGGCTTGCCGCGCTTGCGATCCTTCGTATTGCTTCGTGCCATCGGCCGGTAAGAGTGACAGAGCCGGCGTTTTCGCGTCGGCGCGGTGGCCCACGCGGCCCTGATCCGGGCATTGGTCCGCACCCGCTGCTTCTATTCCGCGCATCGGCGCGAGCAGCATCACCCGCGTGTTTGCGGCGATCGTCGCCGGCCTGGCCCTGGCCGCGGTCGGCGGCATGGCGCTGCTCTGGCCGGGCGACGTCGACACCAAGGTCGGCGAGGCGATCGTCACCAAGTCAGACACCGCAACGGTCATGTCGATCAGCGAGTTCGCCTGCTCTGGACTTGAGACGGACGTCTGCCGCGAGGTCGAGATCCGGCTCGAGAGCGGCGAGGACAACGGCGCGGTCAAGTCGCTGGTGCTCGACAACGGCACGATCGACCCCGACGTCTCGGAGGGCGACGAGCTGCGTGTCGTCAAGAACGTCGTGCCGCCGGGCGCCGATCCGGTGCCCGGCCGCGAGTACTCGATCTCCGACTTCGACCGTCAGGGCCCGCTGCTGCTGCTGGTGTTGATCTTCGCCGGTGTAGTCGTGCTGTTCGGCCGTTGGCGCGGGGCGATGTCGCTGGTCGGGCTCGGGTTCAGCCTCGCCGTCGTGCTCGGCTTCATGGTGCCGGCGATCCTCAACGGCGAGAGCACGCTGTTGGTGGCGATCGTCGGAGCGGTCGCCGTGATGTTGGCGACGATCCTGCTCGCCCACGGCGCCGGACCGAAGAGCCTCGCCGCGATCGTCGGGACGGCGGCATCGCTAGTGGTGACCGTCGGGCTTGCCGTGCTGTTCACCGACATGACCCACCTGACGGGGCTCGCCAGCGAGGAGGCGACTTTCCTGCAGATCAACGACGCCGGCGTGTCGCTACGCGGGCTGCTGCTCGCGGGGATGATCGTCGCCGCGCTCGGCGTGCTCGACGACGTGACGATCAGCCAGTCGTCGACCGTGCTGGCGCTGCGCGCCGCCGACCCGGCTCAGACCTTCCGCCAGCTCTTCACGCGCGCCATGGACGTTGGCCGCGATCACGTCTCGGCGACCGTCAACACGCTTGTGCTGGCCTACGTCGGCGCCTCGCTCCCGCTGCTGCTGATCTTCAGCTCCGGGCAGATCGACTTTCTCGACGCGGTCAACCTGGAGATCATCTCCAAGGAGATCGTGGCGACGCTGGTCGGCTCGATCGGCCTGATCGCGGCCGTGCCGATCACGACCGCGCTGGCCTGCGTGCTGGCGCGCCGGATGTCGGCCGACGAGCTGGCGGCAGTCGAGCCGCACGGCCACTCACACTGAGCGCCAGCGATGGAGTCCGATCCTCTCCTGCTCGCCGCGGTCGCGGTCTGGTGCTTCACGGTGGCGCTCATCGGCGGCGCCGTCGGTCTCGTGTTCGGCAACATCCGGCTGCCGGCGATCGTCGCTGTCGCCTCGAGCCCGGCGGCTGGAGCAGGCGCGAACGTCGGCATCTCGGGCGTTGCGGCGACGGCCGCGGCGATCGTCCACATCCGCGCCGGCCGGATCGACTGGCGCGTGTTTGCCTGGATGGCCCCACCGTCGATGGTCGGAGCGGTGGCGGGCGGCTATGCATCCGGGCTGTTGCCCGACGCCGCGTTGCTGGTCACGATCGCGGCGGCACTGCTCTACTTCGGTGTGCGAATGCTCTGGCCGGGCGCGAGCGAGCGGCCACGCCGTGACGAACGAGCGGGACCGAGCATCCCCGGCATCGTCTTCAGCGGTCTCGGCATCGGAGTACTCGGCGGGCTGATCGGCCTGATCCTCGGCGCGCTGCGGATGCCGGCGCTGCTGCGCTGGGTCGGCGGCAGCGCCCATCAGGCCGTTGGGACGAACCTCGCGGTTGGAGTCTGCGTCGGGATCGCCGGCGTGCTCGGCCACTCACCGGCGGGCGTCGACTGGGGCCTGCTCGCGATCGGCGGAGCGGCGTCGGTACCCGGCGCTCTGCTCGGCTCGCGGCTGACCGGCCGACTGTCGGAGCCAGCGCTACTGAAGGGGATCGGCGCGATGCTCGTCGTCGCCGGCGGCGCGATGCTGGTTCAGGCGGCGGTCTGAGCGCTGCGCTCCGGCGCCCAGCCAGCCGGGAAGGCTCCAGCGGGGATGTCCGCCGGCCCGCGCTCGAACCAGGAGTCGACGAGCTTCTCCGCCGGCCGACCCTCGATCAGCGGCCGCGCGTCGCCGATCTGCAAGAGCAGATGGAGCGAGGAGCCGATCTGGTAGTCGACCGCCGTAGGCTCGTCGCCGCCGACGACGCCGCCCTCGATCAGCTCGTCGACGATGTCGAGTTGCTCCGGCAACGCGGCGAGCGCCTCCGCGAGCCCGACCGCGGTAATGCCGAGGTAGCGCCAAGCGCCGCGCGCCAGCTTGATCGCGAAGTCGGTCCCTGCGGGATCGAGCAAACCAGCTCCGGCGAAGGTACCGAGTGCCTCGGGGCGGAAATGGAGAGCGCCAAAGATCAGGTTGCGCCCTGCGGTCTGGAGATCCTCCGCAATCCCGCGCTCGGCCTCGCGGATCGCCGCCGCGACGGCGCCCGGGTAGAGGTCGGCGTCGTCGACCAGCTCGTCGAGCTTCTCGAAGATCGCGGTCGTCCCATGCACCGGCTCGTCGTCGACGAGCAGTCCCGGGACCGTGCGGTTGCCCTCGCCGTAGATGCCCTCGACCGTGTCGCCGTGCGTCCCCGACGCCATCTCAACGGTCTCGTATTCGAGCCCGTGGCGGTCGAGCACTGCCTCCACCGCGAGGCAGGGATGCGAGAACGGAACCTTGTGCAGGACGAGCTTTGGCTGATCGGACATGGGACGAAACGCTACCCCACGACTGGCGTCCTGTCCCCCACCCGTCTAACATCCGCTCCTTCGGGGCGTGGCGCAGTCTGGTAGCGCACTCGGCTGGGGGCCGAGCGGTCGCTGGTTCAAATCCAGTCGCCCCGATTGGACGGAGCCCGCTAGGGGAGCGGGCTCTCGTCGCTAGCAAGTTGCCCGCCGGACCGGCCGATCAGCCGGAGGTACCACTAATACTCGTTTTCTATCCCGGCTATAACCGCCGCAAGGCGAAGTAGCGCTAGTCCACGCCGGTCGCGCCTGCGATAATGGCGACGATGCTTGAGCGTGCGACATTGCGCCTCGATACCGGCGACGAGGTTCCGGTTGAGGTCGTCCGAGAGGACACCGACCGGGACGAGATCGTGGTTCGGCGAACCGGCGCTGCTCGCAAGGCCGCCCCGCGTCGGGATCTCGTCGCCGCCGTCGATGCTCACCTCGCGAGCGCGACGCCGCACCCAGCGGGCAGCACCGATCGGGCTCTCGCAGCTGATCGACAGCGGCCCTACTAATGGCTGGCGTCTACCTCGACACTTCCGCCCTTGGGCGGGTGCTACTCGCTGAGCCCGACGCGGCAGCGATTCGGAGCGTGCTCGATCAGCACGACGACTGGTGGTCTAGCGAACTGGTTGTGGTCGAGCTGCGGCGCTTCGCCGTCCGCGAGAACCTCATGGACCCAGCGGAGAAGCTCCTCAACGAGATCGATCTGCTTAACATCGACTCAGACGTCTTGCAGCGAGCATCGCGAGTCGAGCCCTCAGAGGTGCGTTCGCTGGACGCGATCCACTTGGACGCCGCGATCCACCTCAGGGAGCAAGGGAAGATCGGATCGATTCTTACCTACGACCATCAGCTTCAGGCTGGGTGCCGACATCACGGCCTAGAGATCGTCGCGCCTAGCCCTGCAGGCTGATCCGATACCGGCTCGTGAGCGTTGTCATGAAGATCACGATCGGCGGCATCACATTCGACCATCACCACTACGACGAGCGTGGTGATGTCCTCTACCTCAACGTCGGGAAGCCGCAGTCAGAGGCTTCAGGCGTAGAGACGCCTGAGGGGCATGGAATCCACTACGACGAGTCCGGTGCGGTGATCGGGCTGACTCTGCTGAACGTGCGGTGGACGCTGGACCGTGAGGGTGAGATCACGATCACATGGCCCGAGGGTCATGTGGCGGCCGATTCACTCGCGCCGGTTCTCACGGCTGCGTAAGCCGGACCCCGCCGTTCTCCGTAACCGTCCAATGGGGGTTGTGGGCGATCTCCCAGGGATGGCCGTCGGGATCGATGAAGACGGCGGAGTAGCCGCCCCAGAAGGTCTCGGCGGGCTCGCGGGCGATCGTGGCGCCGGCGGCGCGGGCCTCCTCGATCGCGGCGTCGACCTCGGCCGGTGAGCCGAAGTTGAGCGCGAGCGTGGCTCCGCCCCAGCCGCCGCTGTCCTCGACGCAGCTGTCCTCGGCGAGGCGGGCGCGGTCCCAGAGGGCGACAACCATGTCGCCGGCCTGAAAGAAAACGACGTCGTCGTCAGGCGCCGCGCCGGTCGTCCAGCCGAGCGCCTCGTAGAAGGCGCGCGAGCGGCCGAGGTCGCGAACGCCGAGCGTTATCAGGCTGACTCGCTGTTTCATGTCCGGCAGTATGGTGCCCGAGGCGTCGAGCGAGGGAGACAAACGGATGGCAAGCGTGGATCAGGTGGCGAACAGCGAGCGGACGGCGACCGGCGACGGGGTGCTGTTCAACCCGCGGACCTATGACGGCGCGGGGCTCGATCCCGAGTCGCGGCGGATCATGCTGGCGACGATCGAGTTCTTCGAGTCGCGCGGCAAGGCGACGCTCAAGGAGCATGACCACGAGCGGCGCTGGTACTCCGACTTCCTCGAGTTCGTCGCGCGCGAGCGGGTCTTCGCGACGCTGCTGACCCCGGTCGCCGAGGCCGGCGGCGACGCCGACAAGCGCTGGGACACCAGCCGTATCTGCACCTTCAACGAGATCACCGGCTTCTACGGCCTCCCCTACTGGTACACATGGCAGGTCTCGATCCTCGGCCTCGGGCCAATCTGGCAGAGCGACAACGCGGCCGCCAAGCAGCGCGCGGCGAAGCTGCTCGACGAGGGCTCGATCTTCGCCTTCGGCCTCTCCGAGCAGCAGCACGGCGCCGACATCTACTCGACCGACATGGTCCTCACCCCAGAGGGCGACGGCTTCCGCGCCAGCGGCGCCAAGTACTACATCGGCAACGGCAACCTGGCGGGAATGGTCTCCGTGTTCGGCCGCCGAGGAGACGTCGACGGCCCCGAGGGCTACGTCTTCTTCACCGCCGACAGCCAGCACCCGAGCTACAACCTGATCAAGAACACCGTCAACTCGCAGTCCTACGTCTCCAACTTCGAGCTCGAGGACTACCCCGTCCGCGCCGAGGACGTGCTGCACACCGGCCCGGCCGCCTTCGACGCGGCGCTCAACACGGTCAACGTCGGCAAGTTCAACCTGGGCTTCGCTTCGATCGGGATCTGCGAGCACGCCTTCTACGAGGCGATCACCCACGCCGACGCGCGCGTCCTCTACGGGATGACGGTCACCGACTTCCCGCACGTCCGCCAGGCGTTCACCGACGCCTACGCTCGCCTGGTCGCGATGAAGCTGTTCGCCGACCGGTCGATCGACTACATGCGCTCGGCAAACCCCGACGACCGCCGCTACCTGCTCTTCAACCCGGTCACCAAGATGAAGGTGACGACCGAGGGCGAGCGGACGATCGACCTGATCTGGGACGTGATCGCGGCCAAGGGCTTCGAGAAGGACATGTACTTCGAGATGGCGGCCCGCGACATCCGCGCGCTGCCGAAGCTGGAGGGCACCGTCCACGTGAACATGGCGCTGGTCCTGAAGTTCATGGCCGCCTACCTGTTCGACCCGGCCGAGTACGACGCCGTGCCGACGCGCGACGACACGGCCGACGACGAGTTCCTCTTCCGGCAGGGACCAGCCCGCGGGCTGAGCAAGATCCGCTTCCACGACTGGCACGACGCCTATGCGGCCTTCGCCCAGGTCCCGAACGTCGCCCGCTTCACCGAGCAGGCCGAGGGCCTCAAGACACTGCTGTCGACCGCACCGCCGTCCGAGGACCAGATCCGCGATCTCGACTTCATGCTGACGCTCGGCGAGCTGTTCACCCTCGTCGTCTACGGGCAGCTGATCCTCGAGCAGGCCGCGCTCAGCGAGCTCCCCAAGGACACGATCGACCAGATCTTCGACGTGCTGGTGCGCGACTACTCCGCCTACGCCGTCGCGCTGCACGGACGCGCGTCGTCGACCGATGCGCAGCAGGAGTGGGCGCTCGCCCACGTCCGCAAGCCAGTCGTCGACAGCGATCGCTTCGCGAGTGTCTGGGAGCGCGTCCGTGCGCTCGCCGGCTCATACGAGATGCAGCCCTGACCGACCCCCGGGTGTAGGCCATTCAGCCGTTGACCCACCCGGCACACGGGCGTACGGTCGATTGCACATCCATCCAGCCAACCCAGGAGGGCGTCATGGCTGATGCAGGGCTGTTCGTAGGATGGGGCGCACCGATCGTCGGGCGCGAGGCCAAGGGTCTCGAGGTCTTCGGCGAGGCCGGGGCGTTCTACGGGAAATGCCAGGAGGCTGGCGACATCGAGAGCTTCGAGGTCGTCTTCCTCACCGCGCATGGAGGTGACCTGTCGGGTTTCTTCCTGCTGCGCGGGACGGCGGAGCAGTGCGCGGCGCTGCGCGAGGACGACGACTTCCGGCGCATCCTGACTCGCGCCGCGCTCGTGGTCCAGGACCTAGGCGTCATCGACACGGTCAATGGCGACGCAGTAGGCCAGCAGATCCAGGTCTACCAGGAGGCCATCTCCAACATCGTCTAATTCGGCCCCTCAACGACCGGCGCGCGCCCAGATGGACGCGCGCCGTACAGCACTTCGATCGTTCTCTTGCCTCAGACGGTGGCGGGACCGGGCTCGACGGGCGCTGCCGGCGCGACGCCCTCCTTGATCCCCTTGAGGTGGAAGTAGATGACGGCCGCGACGATCGCCGTGATCGGCGCGGTGAGCGACGATCCGATCCAGTCAAAGATGATCCGGGCGATCAGGCTGTCATCGATGCCGACGGCGATGGCGCCGAGAACCGCGCGTGCGACGAACACGATGATCGCGACGATGACGATGACGCCGAAGACCTGCCAGCCGTTGCCGCGGACGAGCTCCCGAGAGCGGCCGAAGGCAGCGAAGACACCCGACCGCTCGAGCACGATCACCGGGGCGATAACGGCCCAAATAGTCATCAGGATCAGGCCCGGGATCACGAACAGCAGGATGCCGAGGCCAATGCCAAGGCCGGCCAGGATGCCGGCGCCGATCAACGGCAGGATCACGTGTGAAGCCGAACTAGCCAAATCGTTGACGGAGAACTCACGGTTGCCATCCTGGACGTCGCCGACCGCCGTCACGACCATGCCGGCATAGAGCGTGCCGGCGATTACCGTGACCGCGAAGCTGATCGGCAACAGCAACAACGAGCCGCCGTCGGCGAGGATGCCATTGATCACCGCCACGACCAGGAACAGCGCCAACGCTAGAGGTATGAACACTCCAGCCAGCGAGCCGTAGATCGAGAACGCCTGGCTTAGGGTGCCACCCACGTCGAGCTTTCTATCCATGGCTCTAGATTCGGGCCCCGGAGGAACAACCCTCTGGACGGAGCGGCGATCAGGACGGATATCCAAAGCGGGCGGAGGGATTCGAACCCTCACTAAGAGCTTGGAAGGCTCTTGTGCAGCCCTTACACCACACCCGCGAGTACTGAAACGGAATTGTAGGAGCTGACCGCGGAAGGCGTCGATAACCGCAAGCGAGCGTTCAGCGGACCAACCAGCGGCGTGGATTGTCCTCGAGCATCGTCGTGAGCTGCTCGTCGGTCATACCGCCGGCGCGTAGCGTCGGGATCACCTGGTCGTGGATCAGCGTCGTGTTCCAGTCCTTGACCGCGCCCTGCTCGAGTAGCTGCTGCTCAATCTCCTCGGGGAACCAGTCGATCGACGCGCAGGAGTCGGCGGAGAGGAACATCCGATCGGCGTAGCCACGCTCGAGCAGCGCCAAGACGGTGGCGTGTCGGCGCTCGGTGGGCAGATACATCTCGATTCCGTAACGGTCCATCCCGATCCAGGCGCCCGTGTCGAGCACACGCTCGATGTAGTCGAGGTCGTCGGTGTCGCCGGTGTGGGCGATCTGAACCTTCGCCGGATCGACGCCCTCCTCAATAAAGATCTCCATCTGGCGCAGCCCGGTCCCGGACGCGGGATGGCTGTGGGCCATGATCGGCGCGCCGGTTCGCAGGCTCGCGCGGGCGCAGGCGCGGTGGACCTTCTCGACGTTTGGTGTCACGCCGGGGCCATCGGCGGCGCATTTCAGGAACGCCGCCTTGATCGGCGTCCGCTGGATCCCGTTGTCGATGTCGTGCACGAAGGCGTCGGCCATCGTGTCCTCGTCGCGGGTCTGCCAGTAGTGCGGCAGGAAGTCGTAGGTGTAGATGCCGGTGCAGGCGATCACCTGCAGGCCGGTCTCGCGCGCCACCCGTTCCAGCAGCCGGATGTCGCGGCCGCCGTACATCGCGGTCGGCTCGACGATCGTCCGCACCCCGACCCCGAGCGCACCGGTCGCGGCCTCGACCGCCGCGATGTGCAGCGCGTCCTCGTCATAGAGGTGCGGCCACTGGATCGCCGTCGCCTCGTCGCGGAAGCAGAGGTGCTCGTGGATCAGCGTGACCCCCAGCTCCTCGAGCTCCAACGGCCCCGTCACGCTCTCAACAGTCGCCATCCCTCTCCTCTCCCCTGCATCGACCAGCCGCGGCCGATCCTATCCGGCCCCCTAGAATGCCCCGTCCCGGGGGAGTGAGTTAACGGCTATGCGCACGGTCTCCAAAACCGTGAATCCGGGTTCGAATCCCGGCTCCCCCGCCATTTTGCAGAAGTTCGAAACATCGGTAGGCAGAAGGCGGCCCTTCGGGGCCGTCTTCTTCGTTGTTGGTTGCTTGGCGGCGGATTAGCTCTAGCTCGGTCTCGGCGTCCTCCGCGAAGCCCTCGGCTAGCAAGGCGGCGTAAGGCCCGGTTAACTCAGCGCGGGCGACCTGGACTTGTAGGCGCAGGCCGTCGTCGTACTCGGCTCGGATGCGTAGCTTGCTGAAAAACGCCTGGTTGTAGCCCCGTCTGGTCTGCTCGTCGGCGGCTAGGTAGACGGCCTGGATGTCCTCGATTAGCTCCAGGGCTTGCTCGACATGCTCGACCTCGATGCTCAGCCGCCTGTTGGTCTCGGCTAGCGACTGCTCGGCGGCGGCTATCTCAGCCGCCATTCGGGCGCGCTCGTCACGGAAGGCGTCGGGCGATATAGCGTCGCCCTCCTCAAGGTGCATCCGGATCAGTCGGCGTTGCTGGTCTTGCAGCTTGGCTATCAGGGATGTCTTGGCGTCTTGGACCTGGCGCAGGGCCTCTTGGCTGACTTCGGCCAGGGCACGGACGGCGGCCTTGCTGCGCTGGATGCGCTCGGGGGTCATAGCCACCGGCTCGCGGCGGTAGAAGTCGGCGATGGCGGCCTCGATTAGCTCGGGACGGATGTTGACCCGCTGCGAGCAGCCCGACCGCTTGATGCGTCCCAGGCAGAAGAAATAGGCGTAGCGTTGACCTGTACGTCCGGTGCTGAGGCCGTAGCCGAGCCTGCCGCCGCACTCGTCGCAGAAGACGCTGCCGCGCAGGTAGTGCTGCCTAGTCTGGGGCCGCTCGCCAGACACCCGCTTTTCGGCCAGCAGGGATTGCACACGGTCGAAAGTCTCTTGGTCAACCAACGCTTCATGGCGGCCCTGAAAGACCATCTCGTCAGGGGTGCCGCGCTTGTAGATGATCCAGCCGGCGTAGTAGGGGTTGCGCAGCATCCGTTGGATGGCTGAGGTACCAAGCGGGCCGCCAAGCGTGCGCTTAGTCGGCCGTGAGCGCAGGCCGAGCAGATCAAGCTCAAGCGCCAATTGGGATAGCGAGTATTGGCCGCTGGCGTAAAGCTCGAAGGCCAGGGTTATGAAATGGCCCCGGTCGGGATCGATGCTGACGATGGCTACCCGGCGGCCGTCCGGTAGCCGGTCCACGGTGTTGAGGTAGCCCAAACGGGCCGGGCCGAAAGTGCCGCCGACGCTGGCCTTCTGGCGCAGGCCCCGCTTGACGTTCTCGGAAGTCTGCATCGACTGGAACTGGTTTTGGGTAGCGATCATCGACTCGTAGAGGAAGGCCGCTGCCGTGTCCTCGCCGGCCATCGGCTCGCTGATGGAGATAAGCCGCGCTCCGGCCTTGCGCACAATGTCGCGGGTCTGCCAGTGGTCAACGCTGTTGCGCGCCCAACGGGATAGCGACCAGACGATCACGTAGTCCACACGGGTCGAGGGATCAAGGTTGCGCAGCTTCAGCTCGTCCAGCATTTCCAGGAAGCCGGTGCGCTTGTGCAGATCGACGTAGGCGCTACGACCGGGATCGCTGAACTCGGCCACGATGTCAGCCTTGAGCTGGGCGGCCTTGTCTCCGGCTCCCTCGCGTTGGGCGGCGATGGACAGGCCGTCGTCGCTGTAGTCGGTGCGGACCTGGCTGTCGGACGAGACGCGCAAGTAGGCGAAAGCCCGGCTTGTCTTGGCCGGAGCCTCCAAGTTAGTTTGTGAATGCTTTGCCATCTCGTCCCTTTTCCTCTCTGTACCTATTTTTAGGTCTCTCTTACATATATTTTATCACTTGGGGCAACTGCTATGGGGTTGCTGGTGACACTTATTCACCACTAATTAGCGTTGCCGATCATGTCCAGGGCATCGTCGAAGTGGGCGACCCTGAACAGCTCGCGGCTGGGGGTCGGCAGCCGCTGCACGCTAGACGCGATCACACCCACGCGCTCGGGGCTGGTCGCCAGCCACAGCGTGCGGGGGAAGACGCCGCGCTCCGCCTGCTCGCGTCCGCTGCGGTGGTGGCGGACGTAGCGCTCCAGTTGCCGCTCAATCGTCCGGCTGCCCTCGGTGCCCCGATCAACCTCGAAGAAGTAGCTGTCCTCGAAGTCCCCGATTCCGAGACGGGCGTAGCTGTCCGGCTTGAGCCAGTCCCGCTGATTACCGAAGCCGCCAAGCTCACGCCAACAGGCCGGCTCGGCACTCAGCTCCAGCAGCTCGAAGCGACGGGAGCGGTCGCCTTCTACGAGCCGGGTATGCAGCTCAGCCACCAGCAGCGTGTGGGCTAGGAACAGTTGGCCGGGAGTTTGCGACCGCCGCCGACGCCGCTCGGGCTGCCAACCGCGCCTGACAGCCAGCCCGTGTCCGGCGTTACCCAAGTGGTAGACGAAGCCGCCGGAGCCGGCGCGCACGCCGCCGACCGGACGCGGCAGCCGAGCCAGCACGTCGAGCTTGGTAAGCCGCAGCAGCGCCCGGCGGGCAGCCCGGGCCTCAGTCGCTGACGCGCCGCCGAAGTGCAGACGGGTTAGCTGCGAGCCACTGACAAAGCGCAGACCGACGACCTGCCTAAGGATTGCCACGTCCCGTTCGGTCAGACGGGCCTCTAGCGCTTGCAGCCCGGCCGCCGTCAGGTAGCGGCTCATTTAGGCGCCTCTTTGGCGTACATAGTCAGTGGCGAATTTGCCGACCAATGCCGCTGCTCAAATGACAACCAGCTAGCCGGACTCGACGCGACCGGACGGGCGAGCGGACAGGCCATCAGCTCGGCCTCCGTCTGCGGCCGACCGGGCGATGTGGCGATGGCGGCTGACCGACTACCTGCTGGCGCAGGACGGTTTCGACCTCAGCCCGTGGCTTGGCATAAGTTGCCCGGGAGGCCCGCCGGACTGCCTCGGCGCTGCCGATGGGTGCGGGCGGCGGCGGTGTCGTCAGCGTCACCGGCCGGGCCGTGCTGCCGTCGTCCAGGGCGACCTGGGCGGCGATGCCGTGAGCGCCGAGCGCTTGCAGATCAGCGGCCTTGAGCGCCGGGGCAAACAGCGGCTCCAGCGCCTTAGCGTCGCCAGCGCTGAGGGCGAACATGGCCTTTGACCTGGCATTGGCCAGGATCACGGCCCGGAGCTCGCGCGGCAGTTGCTCAAGGTTCTGGTGGGCGACGGTCAGGCTCAAGCCGTACTTGCGGCCCTGGGCGAACATCTCATCCCAGGGGATCGGGGAGGCGGCGAAGTCCTGCACCTCGTCGACGTACAGACCGAAGGGGTGCCGATCGGCGATGGCCAAACCGGCCCGCTCGGTGGCGGCCTGCCACAGCGCCGTCAGGATCAGGCAGCCTAAGAGCGTGGCCGTCTCGTTGCCTATCAGCCCTTTGGGCAGGTAGACCAGCAAGATTTTCTGCTCGCTCATCAGGCGCTGCATGGTCAGCGCTGGCCTAGCCTGGCCCATGATGGCCCGGATGCTCGGCCGGGCCGTGAACTGCCGCACCTTGTTGAGCAAGGGCGCGATGACGGCGGCTTGCTCGCGCTCGGCCAGGCGCGAGTACCAACGCCAGTCCGGCTCCAGACCAACCGGATCGTCCAGCTTGGCGAGAACTGCTGACCGAAAGTCCTGGTCGAGATACAGGCGCGGCAAATCAAGCAGCGTCGAGCCCGGCCGCCCGGCCAGGGTCAGTAGCCCCATGTGGGCAAGCTGGCCGGTGCGCGGACCCCAATAGGCGGACCAGAGCCGCTGGAACAGCTCGCCGAGCTGGTCAGCTACCAGCGAGACATCCGGCGAACCGGCGAACGGGTTGAAGCCAACGGCATGCGTCCGGTCGGTCGGGTCGATCAGCACCACGTCGCCGGTGCGCTCCGGCGGGATCAGGTCGAGCAGGTCACGGATCAGATCGCCGTTGGTCTCGACCACGGCCAGGCCCCGGCCGGCATTCAGGTCGTCATGCACCAGGTTCTTGATAAGCGAGGTCTTGCCGGTGCCGGTCGGGCCGAGGATGTACAAGCCCCGGGTCGAAGCCGTCGGGCTTAGCGCTACCGGCTGTAGAGTGCCGGCAAAGTTGGTGACGCCGAGCAACCGGCCGGCTCGCGGCAAGCGGTTGCTCGGCACTAGGCGCTTGGCTGCGCCCAGCTCCAGGCCGGGCAAGTCAGGAGCGCTGACCGGCCAGCCGATGACAGCCAGTAGCTCCGGCACGCCGAAGTAGCGGCCGCGTTGGCCGAACAGCCGGGTCAGTTGCCCCCACCAGTAGGGATCGCTGACCAAGCGACCGTGAGGCGTGCCGAGACTCCGCAGCGCCGCGCTGCTGCGCTGCACCAGTTGGGCCGTCCGGGCAGCACTATCCGCTTGCACTGAGAGTTCGCCGTAGGCACCAAGCCCCGGTAAGGCCAGCTTGGCACGCAGGGCGCGCAATCGGCCCTCCTGCCGGTCCTCGAGTAAGACCGGCAACACTGGCCGGGGAACCGCCCGCGCCGTCCAGACCAGACGCACGGTCTCGCCGTCGCGGAGCGGGAACAGGCTGGCTAGCAGGCCGGCGGTGATGGCCGGCAGGTCGTCGCTACGGATGACAGCCTTACTCGGGACGAGCTGCCACAGGCTCCGGTGACGGCGGGCTTGTGCTTCAAATGGCTCGGCTTCGTCCAGACCCAGGCTTGGCACGGCGGCCCGCAGGCCGCCGGTCACGATGTCAGCCGCCGCCGGACTGACAGCCAGATGATGGGCGATGCCGGCGCTGGTGGCGCTGAGGTCGAAGACCAGCCGGGCACCATGCGGCAGGCCCGAGAAAGACGACAGGGCAGCCAGGGCATCGTCCGGCTCCAGGTCGCGCGGAAAGCTGAGCCGATACCAAACCAACTCAGCCCGGCTCATCGAGACTTGCCCGGCTTGGACTTAGCCGCTTGGGCGGCAGAAGTGTTCTTGACGTGTTGCAGCAGGGCGTAAGCGAAGCGGTCCCAATCCGGAGCCGGGCGATGCTCCGCCCGTACTGATACCCGTTTCAATCGGGGTCGTCTTGATGGTTGTTTTCGCGGCATTCGTCCCTCCTTTCACTTGCGGTCTGCTGCCAAGTCACGGGCGAGGAACGTAACCCTCCATTGTCCGACGAAACGGCCGATCCGGTCAACGTCTTATTCACTACCCGCCTACCACTTTCGGGTGTGGAAAAAGACCAAGCGCAGCAGTCCGGCCAGTACGCCCAACGCGACCAGGGCCGGCAGAACACGCGGCAGTACGTCAGCCAGCGCGACCAGGCAGACGGTGATGGCGACGAGGGCGATCGCCATGCGCTCAATCGGCCGCTGGCCGGCGCTCACCACTGACCTCCGCACGATCGGTCGAGTTCAGGCAGATGCGGCATGACGCGCTCCTTAGCTTCCGGGTCCGCCCTCATGGGCGACGTCGGTTCAAGCGAAACTCATGCCGGGGTTATTGAGGAAGCTGCAACGATTTGGCGGTCATGGCTCGCCCGCAGAAGCCGCCGGAGCTGGTGCCGCGTCAGCCGCGCAGCGTGCTGGGCTGGAGCATGAGGCAGCTACGGCGCGTCAGCGGCTGGAGCGCCAAGCGCACCGCTCAGGAGTTCGGCTGTAGTACCAGCCACATCTCGCGGGTCGAGCATGGACACAACCGGCCGAGCCGGGCGCTTGTCCAGTTCTATGAGGATCAGTTCGAGGGCGACGGCCTGCTGCTGTCGCTGTTCGAGGTTGCGCTGCACAACGCCGAGCAAGATCGGCGGCGAGCTGGTGGGCACCGGCCCGAGTTGCGGCGTGCCGCTCAGGGGGATACCTCAACGTTCTTGGACGACACTATCCCGCACGGCACGGTGATGGAGCCGGGGGTGTTCTTCGAGAAGACCTGGCGGGTGCGCAACAGCGGCAGTGTGGCGTGGGAGGGGCGACGGTTGGAGCGGCAAGGGCCGCTGACCGGACCCGGGCTGATTACCTCCGAGCGGTTCGTGGTGGTGCCCGACACCAAGCCGGGCAAGGTGGCGACGATCGTGGCCAGCTTGCGGGCACCGAGCTACGACTGCTCATCAATCGCCTACTTCAAGATGGTCGATGCAGAGGGGGCTATCTGCTTTCCAGAGAGCTACCAGTTGGGGCTGGATGTGCTGGTGAGGGTGGCTGAGCGGCCGTAAGCGCCGTCATGAACCGAACCCCGTTGCGGTTGTGATTCGGTCGCGCTACCTTGCTTTGTAGAAGCCATCCTTCGGCTACATCTTCAGCGATCTAGGAGAACCGATGGACACCACCAAAGAGCGAGGCACGCAGGTACCTTTGGAGCAGTTGCCCGACTCGCGGTTGACCGCAACTGAGTTGGCGCTGGCGCTGGCGAGCCAGCCGCTAACCGCGGCTGAGAAGCGGGAGCGAGCACGGATTGCCGAGTTGGGCGGCGACGTCAAGCTGACACCGGACGGACGGCTTTACAAAGAGGCTCCGGTGCCTACTCAAGCGCCGACGTTTATGGACCTGGCGGGCGGGACGATGGACTAAGGGCGGGCTTGGCCCGGTCAAGCTTGCGACGTTATGGCTTCCAGTTTTGGTCGCGTCTAACATATGCGTCCCAATTTTCGTTGGGATCGACTTGTTCGATGCCATAATCGGCAGCTAGATTGTTTTGGCCGTAGGCGGCGGCTTGAGTGCCTTTTGGATAAAAGAACTTACCGTCGGCGATGTGAAAACCATCGTTGGCGGCCAGCCTGGCAGTAGCTAGGTCAAGGTACTCCTCGGGCGTGAGGACAATGGCCTTGATGTCGCCTTCAGCGTCGGTCAGGCCGACGTGGCGCACACGTTCCGCTGCTAGCTGGCCCAGTACATCTTGGACCTTAGTTCCGGGCTTGACTTCGACCGTGGCATCCGGAGCCGGTCGCAAAGCCGGCCGGGTTTGCCGACGCAAATCGTCGGGGTGGGGCTTCCTTGGCATTTCGCTTATCTTCTTAGCTAGTTCGCTGGCACTAAGTCTCTCATCCATACACCTCCTCTGGCTATGCTCGCCCCTAGTTCAGAGTCGCACAGCACGCACAGTTACTAATGTCTACAGTCTACAACTGTAAATACAAAAAGTCACGCCGGTAACAGATCATGGAGCCACCACGTTCAGAGTATTTCGATCGAATCGATGGTGTAGTCAGCGTCGGTCTGTTGGAAACAAGGCACGTCGCGGTTCTCGGCGTGGGCTCGGTTGGCTCACAGGTGGCTAAAGAGCTAGCGAACAGCGGCGTCGGCAGCTTCCTGTTCGCCGATGGCAAGCAGCTAGAGGTGGCGAATCTGCCGCGCCACGCGCTCGATACCGAGTACCTCCATCGGAACAAGGCGGATGGCATGGCCGCCTACCTCAAGCGCGAGGTACCGGGCGTGAGGGCGGAGGCCTTGCCCCGCCATATTGATGATGAGGGCGTGTCCGACCTGGAGCTGGACAAGCTGCTGCTTCGTGCCGACCTGATTGTCGCGGCGACTGACAATCTGGAGGTACAGTGGCGTATCGGGCGGCGCGCTCTAGCCGTTGACCGTCCAGCGATCTTTCCGGGCTTTGGTGAGAACCGCGCGAGCGAGGTGTTCGTGCAGTTCGGGCTGCCCCACCCGTGCTTTCGCTGCTACACCGGCTTTCGGTCGCCCGATGGCGCGCTCAGAGGCTTTGCCGCTCTTAATAGCGAGCTGCTGCTGGTAATTGAGTGCGCGGTTCACGTCGGTCTCGGCCTACTTGATGGAGAGTCACGGCTTGCGCTATTGCTCACGTCTGATAATTCCGGCCCTGTACGGCACCTTTTCTCTCGGCTATCTAGCGAGGCGGCTATTAGTTTTGCGCCTGCTGTGCGGCAGCGTGATTGTCCGTCCTGCTCAGTTCGCCGCTCACCGCTCTTGCCCGAGGTTGAGACCCCCACGCCAGAGCAGCCGACCATCTTGACGCCTCGCGACCTGCGACCGTCGCGTACCGTCTTGTCACGGGCCCCCGACGTATTAGCCGCCATACCTAGAGCGTTTATTTACGGGATTGTGCCCTGGTGGTTCGGGTGCGTCGCCATTTACATCATCACTTGGACTATATCCGTCATGGCTGATTTTAGTATTGGAGGAGGTAGTACAGGCGGCACCGTTCTAATCGGTAGCTATGTGGTGCTTGCCATCGTTACGATGGCTATCGGCGTAACCGTTCTAGCCGCGTCCGACGAACGATAGGGGCGCTTCCAGCTCCTGACGTCAGGACGACAGGTCCTCGGCGCTGTAGCAGTTGCCCGAACCGTTGATAAAGATGTGGTCAAGGACCCCAGCGTCTTGGTGGACGACGTTGATTGACCATGACTGGCCTACCACTAGCGGCACGTCTAGTGATCTGACGACATTGACCGGAACGGTTGTGCTGACAGCGTCTCTGGACTCTTGGACGATTGAGACCGTCGCGGTCTCTTGGGTGTGGGAATACTCAACGTAACGAGGTTCTAGGACAGCGTCCACATGGATTGACCGGCACGGGCTCCGCTTGACCGAGGCGATTGTTGACTGGGCGGTGAAGCCAATACCGTCGGCTAGTGCCCAGGTGAAGGAGCTCGTCGGCAGGGTGTAGACACCGCCGCCGTCCGATTGGGAGCGGAACAGTGTGGACAGCGGTACCTGGCCATATACATAGAGACGTCGCTCCTGGCGGGCGACTATGACCTTGCGCTTGCCGAGCACGGCAATCCTTAGTGGATAGCTGCCAAGCGCAAAGGCGGGCAGTTGGCCTGCGCCGCCAGGTTTCGACAGGTGGCGCATGGTGCGCCACACCCGGCCGGTACCGACCTGGCGCTGGAGCACAAGGCGGTGGTTGCGCTTTACCCGAGCCGCTGTCCAACTGAACGGGACGGTCGCGCCAGCATCAGCTGTCGGCAATGCCAAAGAGATCTTCGGCTTCTTTGACTTGGTGGCCACCGTAGCGTCGTCTCGGTAGACGACGGCCGGAGCCGAAGCAATCGACCGGCCACCATCTGCCACGGCTGACGAGGGGACTACAGCAACGGCAGCGATGAGGAGGCCGGCCACGTCGCCAAGCCTGCGCCGCCGAAGAATCGTGCGGCCTAGTCGATCGCCTCGCCTAGTGGTAGCCCCTGCCCAAATCATGCTGTTCGGCCTCCTGTCTTCGACGTAGTAGCGCCAGCCCGGGGAGCTGGAGGGACCCCCGGGCTGGCGCTGTGCCCCCTGAGAAAGACAGCCTATACGAATAGTCACTATACGGCTAGTCTCTGGATGGATGGTCTTAGTCATGGGGTGATGTCGCCCCCATGGCCAAGCCGTCCGAAACCCCCAACCAAACGTCCTCCAGTAGGGCGGGCGAGCCGAAGCTCAAAGACGCCGAGCTAGTCGCTTTCGGCGTGAGAGTTAGGGCGCTACGCGAGGCGGCCGGCATGACCCAGGAGTCGCTAGCCCACGCGGCCGGCCTGCACTGGACGTACATTGGGCAGATCGAGCGGGGCGAGCGCAACCTGAGCTACAAGAACGTCTTACGGCTGGCCCGGGGTCTCGGTCTTGATCCGGGGCGATTGATGGAGGACAATTAGGCAAGGCTGGGCATTGGGACTAGACGGGCAGTGCTCAGGACTTGCCGAAGCGTTGCTTGTGGAGGTCGCTAACGCGACGCCATACGTCGGCTGTTTCGAGCTTTGACCCGGTTAGCCCGCTCTCAGCGCGCCTCCGTCGCCACCGCCTGCTCGAGATACGGCCCGAGCAGGGTGGCGACGGAGCTGGCGGTGATGCCGGCGGGGCCCTTCGGCAGAGCGGCGTAGCTGATCGCAAGGCGAACGACGCACTCGGCGAGCAGGTCCGCAGCGTCGGCGTCGATCTGAGGCCAGGCGGCCGAGATGACCGCGGCGAGGCGATCGGCGGCCTGGGCGACGACCGGTTGGCCCTGGGTGGTGACGTAAGGCAGCAGGCTGTCGTCGCCTCCGCCGGAGACAACAGCGCGGATCAGCGGATTGTCGGCGGCCGCGGTCAGGAAGACGTCGAAGGCGGCCGCGAGCGCGACGACCGGGTCGTGCCGGTTGGAATCGACCGCCTGTTCGACGTCGGCGACGAAGCGGTCGGCCTCGCGTAGGACGAGCGCCTGGGCGAACTCGCCGCGCGAGCCGAACTCGCTGTAGAGCGTTTGGCGACTGACGCCGGCCGCGGTCGCGATGTCGGCCATCGTGATGTCGGACCAGTCGCTCTGCTGAAGCAGGTCGCGCGCCCCGTCGAGCAGCGTGTCGCGCAACAGCTCGCGTGCCGCTACCGCGTAGGGGGTGCGCTCAGCCGCAACCACGGAGGCCATCGGTCAGCCCTCCTGCTCGAAGTCGAGCTTGTCGCGCACGCCGCAGTCGGGGCAGACCCAGTCGTCGGGCACGTCACTCCACGCGGTGCCGGCCGGGAAGCCCTCACGTGGATGGCCGGCGTCCTCGTCATAGACGTAGCCGCACCCTGGACAGCGGAAGCGGCTCATGCGGCGGCCCCTTGTGCCCGGGAGCCGTAGCGCGCGATCACCCGCTTGCGCGTGCGCGGATGGATGTTGGCGCGCGACAGGTCGTCGCCGTAGTGATCGAGCAGCCGCTGGTCCATCACGCGGCGCCAGAGCGGCGGGATCGTCGCCAGCACGATCATCCCGGCGTAGCCCGTCGGGAGCTGCGGCGCATCGTCCTCGTGGCGCAGCGCCTGGTAGCGGCGCAGCGGGTTCGCGTGGTGGTCGCTGTGGCGCTGCAGGTGGTAGAGGAGCACGTTCGAGGCGACGTTGTTGCTATTCCAGCTGTGCTCGGGACGGGTGATCTCGTAGCGCCCGTCCTCGCGCCGGCCGCGCTTGAGCCCGTAGTGCTCGAGGTAGTTGACGACCTCGAGCAGCGAGAAGCCGAGCACTGCCTGCAGCAGTAGATAGGGCAGCACGACGACGCCGAAGACGACGGCCAGTGCGCCGAACAGCACGGCGGTCATCGCCCACGCGTTGAGGATGTCGTTGTGGATCGACCAGACGCTCTTGCCCATCCGGTGAAGCCGCTTGGCCTCGAGCCCCCACGATGACTTCAGGCTGCCGGCGACGGTACGCGGCAGGAACTCCCAGAAGCTCTCGCCGAGCCGCGAGCTGGCCGGATCCTCAGGCGTCGCGACACGGACGTGATGGCCGCGGTTGTGCTCGATGAAGAAGTGGCCGTAGCCGGTCTGCGCTAGCGCGACCTTGCTCAGCCAGCGCTCCATGCTCGCGCGCTTGTGGCCGAGCTCGTGCGCCGTGTTGATCGCCACGCCAGCGACGACGCCGGCGGTCAGCGCTAGGCCGATGCTGTCGATCGTCGACAGGTCGCCGCTCGACCACAGCCAGCAGGCGAGCACCAGCGAGACGTACTGCAGCGGGATGAAGAGGTAGGTGACCCAGCGGTAGTAGCGGTCCTGCTCGAGCCAGGCGACGACGCTGTCGGGCGGGTTCTCCTGATCCGTTCCGACGAGCATGTCCAGCAGCGGGAACAGCCCGAACACCACGGCCGGGCCGATGAACCAGAAGATCCCGAGGCCGGTCGCCTCGACCAGCCCCCACGCCATCAGCGGCAGGCTCGGCACGAGCAGTCCCAACAGCCAGGCGTAACGCTTCCCGTCGCGCCAGGTCGGCGCCTCGATAGCCGTGGAAGTCATGGCCGTACTTTACACGGAGTCCTACTCGTGTCAAGCAGGCCGACACACGCCCCCATCATGTCCAGGGTCAGTCTGCTTCAATCGACGCCTCGCCCGCGGATGTGGCGGAATTGGTAGACGCGCCGGCTTTAGGTGCCGGTGGCCTTGGCCGTGGGGGTTCGAGTCCCTCCATCCGCACTGACGACTACGTTCCTCCCGTGTTTCGTCTCGGGGGGCTGGCCCTTCTCTTCACGCTGCTGACGGCCGCACCTGCGCTGGCCGCGCCCCAAGCCGAGCCCGTCAAGGACATCCGCGTCGGGCCCGGCGACTCGGAGCCCAACAGCTTCGCAAAGCTGGGTGACAAGCTCTACTTCGGCGCGAACGACGGCCTCGTCGGCAGCGAGCTCTGGGCAACCGACGGCACGTCTGCCGGCACCGCGCTGCTTCGCAACATCGAGCCGGGCACCGGCGACTCGTATCCGTACCGCCTGACCCCGTTCGGCGGACGGCTCTACTTCCAGGCGCTCGACTCGCTGGCCGGCAACGAGCTGTGGTCGACCGACGGCTCGGAGATCGGCACCGCGAGGGTCGAGGACATCTACACCGGCGCCTCGAACCACTCGTCCCCGAACGACTTCTACGCCCTCGGCAACACGCTCTTCTTCGTTGCCGGAACGGCCGATGGCCGTGAGCTGTGGAAGACCACCGGCGCCGGCGCAGACCAAGTGATGAATATCGACGGGGGTCCCGGCGACTCCGATCCGTCGGACTTCGCACAACTCGGCGGCAAGCTCATCTTCAGGGCCACCGGCAGCTCCGGGACCGAGCCGTGGTTCTCCGACGGCGAGCTCACGGGCACGACCATGTTCGTGGACATCGCTCCGTTCGCGGCCAGCTCGAACCCCGCCGGCTTCACCGAGCTCGGCGGCAAGCTCTACTTCTCCGCAAACGACGGCATCGGCGGCACCGAGCTCTGGGAGACCACCGGCGGCCTCGACAACGCGACTCTCGTCAAGGACTTCAACCCTTCCGGCGGTGGTGACCCGAGCGGGTTCGTCAAGCTCGGCGACAAGCTCTTCTTCCGGGCGTATGACCCGATCAACGGCACTGAGCTCTGGTCGACGGACGGCACCGAGGACGGCACCGACCTCGTCGGGAACATCGCCCCCGGCAACGAGTCGTCCTACCCCTTCGGCCTGACCGCTCACGACGGAAAGCTCTTCTTCCAGGCGTACAACTCCGACGACGGCTCCGAGCTCTGGGTCAGCGACGGGACGACCGACGGGACCCGGCTCGTCAGCAACATCAATCCCGGCAGCGCCAGCTCGACCCCTGGCGGAACCAACCTGGACACCGACGGCTTCACGCCGCTCGGCGGCAAGCTCTACTTCCAGGCGCAGACCGCCGCCGGCTCCGAGCTGTGGGTAACCGACGGGACCAGCGCCGGAACGCAACAGGTGCGCGACATCTACCCGGGCAGCGAGGGCTCGTACCCGGAGCAGCTCACCGAGCTGAACGGGAAGCTGTACTTCGCCGCGGACGATGGAGTCAACGGCGAGGAGCTGTGGGTCGTCAGCGATCCGCAGCCGGCGACGCAAACCCCGACCGACCCGCCCGTGGCGACGTCGGCGCCCAAGGTCAGCCGCCTGCGCATGACCAACAAGCGCTTTGCGACACGCAAGCCGAAGCAGGGCAAGCCGCGGCACAAAGTCGGGACCAAGTTCCAGTTCAGCCTGTCGGCCGCCGGCAGGGTGACGATCGCGATCGAGCGCAAGTCGCGCGGCTATCGCGCCGGCAAGCGCTGCGTCGCCAAGCGGCCGAAGGACAAGCCGAACGCCAAGCGCTGCGACCGCTTCACGCGGACACGAACGGTCCGCGCCAACGGCAGGAAGGGCCCCAACAGCATCGCCTTCAAGGGCAAGGGCCTGAAGCCCGGCGGCTACCGCGCCACGGTTACCGCCACAGCCGGCGGGCTGAAGTCGAAGCCGATGCGAGTCGGCTTCAAGATCGTCGCGCCCTGAGCCCCACGGCCGGGTTGCCTCTCGCGCCAGCCCGAACCAGTCGATAGGCTGCGGGCGAGGAGCGATGGGCGAGCCGGTGATCTACCACCCCAACCGCGACGGCGCGGAGGCCAAGGCGACGAAGGCGATCGTCGTCCTTCTGCTGCTCGTCAGCGCGGCATTGATCCTGATCATTACGCTCGGCGGCTGGTCAGCCCTGCAGGGCGCGCAACCGTTCGCGTTCGTCTACGTCTTCCTCAACCTGCTGTTCGCCTATTACGTGTCGCGCTGGAATCGCGGCATCCTGACCGTGGCGGCCGCGTTTGCAGTCCTCTTCGGCGTGCTGGCGCTGGTCGCTGGACCATCGTGGTTCGCACGCGACAAGGAGGGCTTCGCCGACCCGGCGCTCGATCCCGCGATGCTCGGTTTGCTGACCTTTGTCCTGGTACCGGTCCAGGCCCTACTTGTCGCCTTCTGCGCCCGCGCGTTCAGTCAGCGTTGGAACGTCGAGATCGAGGTTGATCCGGACGATCCGCATCACGGCCCGCCAGTTACCGGCGGAACCGCCGAGCCGCTCAGCGCCTAACCCCTAGAATCGCCACGCGACCCGCATGCGGCGGTGTCCAAATTGGTAAAGGAGGCGGTCTCAAAAGCCGCTGCTCGCAAGGGCTTGTGGGTTCGAGTCCCACCCGCCGCACTCGCCCCCTACTGCTGAGGGGGCGTCGCGACCGGATCGGGCGCCGCTGCTGGGTCCGGGTCCGACTCCCGCGTCGCGCGCCAGCCGCCGTAGGTGATACCCGCGGCAGCGATGAGCCCGAGGAAGACGCCGATCTTGCGACCGAGATCGACCTCAATGTCGATCGCCGAACTGTCCAAATCCGGCGTGAACAGCAGCCGAAAGATGATCAGCACGAGCGCGACCACGCCGGCGATCATGATGATCTGAGCCGGCGGCGCCGGCAGGTCGGGCGTCGACTCTGCCATCTGCACGATCACTAGCCCCACGACCACGACTGCTACCAGGAAGAGCAGGATGTCGATGAACGAGAACGCCTCCCAGGCGCTCGCATCGACACCACCGACCTCGAACCCGCCCACCGAGTCGACGCCGTACCAGGGCAGGAACATGAATATGAACAGGGCAAGGCCGCTGATGCCCGCGACGATCTCGCCTACGCCGAGCTTGCTGGAGTCCACGACACGTCCTCTCGTGTAGTTCCGCACTTGGTTCGAGCTGCGATGACTCTACCCTCCCTCGCCGGATGGATCGGACCGTCGACCAGAGCGAGCTAGCAAGCTTTGAGAAGCACGTCGCGGGCAGTGATGCCGAGCGCCGCGCGGCGCTCGCGCTGAACCAGCGGCTGGAATCGACCGGCCGCGAAGCCACCATCGAGCCGTTCCGCTTCCACCAGCGCTGGGCGCTCGCGCAGGCGATCGCGATCGGTGTCGCGGTGATCGGCAGCGTGCTGTCGGTCTCCGCAGCGGCAGTCGGCACCGCGCTGGTCGCGCTGGCCGCTGGGTCGTCGTTGCTCGAGGCCAGCGGCACCGCCGCGCTGCTTTCCCGACTGACCGGCACACGTGCGTCGCAGAATGTCTCGGCGCCGCAGGACAAGGACCGCCAGCAGAGGCCCGGGCTGCTCGTACTCGCCGCGAGCTATGACGCGCCACGCGCAACGACTTTTGCGCGAGTCGCGAGCCGCGTGCGCGATCCGTGGCTGATCCTGGGCGGCGCCTTGCTCGCCGTGCTCGGCTGCTGTCTGCTGCGCTTGCTCGGCGTGGAGGGAACCGGCCTGACCGCCGTCCAACTTGTTCCGACGCTGCTGCTGCTCGCGGCCGTACCGCTGCTTGTCGACGCCGAGCTGTCGCCGATCAGTGACGGAGCCGCTGAGGCGGCAGGCGTGGGAATCGCGATCGCCCTCGCGGAGCAGCTCGATGCCGAGCTCGAACAACTAGACGTCTGGCTGGTGCTGGCCGGAGCCGGCGGGGCGCTCGGCGTCGGAATGCGCGCGTGGCGCCGCCGTCATCGCGACGAACTGAACACGCGTCCGGCGGTCACAATCGAGGTCGGCGCGCCGCAGCCGGACGCCGCGGACGAGCTGCGCGAGGACTACGCGGACCTCGCCCACCGCCTCGATGCTCAGCTCGCCGGGCGCTAGACCGGCGTGACAGCGTTGCGCTTCGCCGGCCAGTCGCGCACGCGGCCGGCGTAGAGCCGGTAGCGCTGGATCAGCTCGGAGCGCAGGTCCTCGGGCTGGATGACCGCGTCGACGACCAGCTCGGACGCGAGGTGAAGTGTGTCGATCTCCTCGGCGTACTCGGTGCGCAGCTTCTTGACGAACGCCGCGCGCTCATCCTCGTCCTCGATCGCCTGGACCTGGTTGTAGAAGACGGCGTTGATCGCCGCCTGCGGCCCCATCACAGCGATTTTCGCGCTCGGGAGCGCGATGCAGGCGTCGGGGTCGAAGGCGGGACCAGCCATCGCGTAGAGGCCGGCGCCGTAGGCCTTGCGCACAACGACCGAGATCTTCGGCACCGTCGCCTCGGTGACCGCCGAGATCATCTTCGCCCCGGCGCGGATCATCCCCTGGCGCTCGACCTGGGTGCCGATCATGAAGCCGGGCACGTCGGCGAGGAAGAGCAGCGGCACGTTGAAGGCGTTGCAGGTCCAGATGAAGCGGGCGGCCTTGTCGGAGGAGTCGACGAACAGCACCCCCCCCTTCTGCTTCGGCTGGTTGGCGACGATCCCGACGACCTGGCCGTCGAGCCGCGCGTAGCCGACGATCAGCTCCTTCGCCCAGCGCTTGTGAACCTCTAGGAACGACTCCGCGTCAACGAGCGAGTCGATCAGCTCGCGCATGTCGAACGGCTTGTTCTCGTCGGCCGGGACGATGTCCCGGATCGCGGCGTCGCTGGCCGGCTCGGCGGGCGGCGCGATCGGCGGGCCGTCCTCCCAGTTGGTCGGGAAGTAGGAGAGGTACTGGCGGGCGAGCGCGATCCCCTCCTCGTCGGTCTTGACGAGGAAGTGGCCGCAGCCCGAGACGCCGGTGTGCATCCGCGCGCCGCCCATCTCCTCGAGTGTGACCTTCTCGCCGATCACCATCTCGGCCATCCGCGGCGAGCCGAGGTACATCGAGGCGTTGCCGTCGCGCATGATCACGACGTCGCAGAAGGCCGGGATGTAGGCGCCGCCGGCGGCGCTGGGACCGAACAGCACGCAGACCTGCGGCACGATGCCGGACATCCGCACCTCGGTCGAGAAGATCCGCCCGGCGTGGCGGCGGCCGGGGAACATCGCGACCTGCTCGGTGATCCGCGCGCCGGCCGAGTCGACGAGGTAGATCATCGGCACGCGGTGCTCGAAGGCGGCCTCCTGCGCGCGGATGATCTTCTCGACGGTCTTCGGCCCCCACGACCCGGCCTTGACGGTCGGGTCGTTGGCCATCAGCGAAACTGGGCGGCCGTCGACGGTCGCCATTCCGGTCACGACGCCATCGGCGCCGAAACCGTCCTGCTTCCAGGCAGCCAGCGCCGCGTCCTCGACGAACGAGCCCTCGTCGACCAGCAGCGCCACGCGCTCGCGAACGGGCAGCTTGCCCTGCTCGGCGGCCTTCGCGCGATGGCGCTCGGGCCCGCCTGCGCGGGCCCGCTCGAGAGCTGTACGGAGATCGCTCACTTCAGCTTCAGACGCGGGGGTTCTGGACCGGCTCGTCGCCGGAGTAATCGTAGAAACCCATGCCCGACTTGCGGCCGTACCAGCCGGCGGCGAGCATCTTGCGCAGCGTCGGCGGCTGGGCGAAGCGGCGCTCGCGGAACTCGTCGAACAGCACGTCGCAGATCGAGCCGAGCGTGTCGAGGC
>Ga0190265_10000174_pt1 | contig 61095 bp, 46 predicted proteins | sample Popmic124T_FD_133135 | JGI IMG/M metagenome (GOLD analysis project Ga0190265, IMG submission 133135) | Populus adjacent soil microbial communities from riparian zone of Indian Creek, Utah, USA - 124 T | ecosystem: Environmental > Terrestrial > Soil > Riparian zone | place: USA: Utah | collected... | reverse complement strand
CCACGACCTCGTCCGGGTTGACGCCCTTGTGGGGCTCCTTGCCGAAGAAGTCCTTGACCACCTTCTGGATCGCCGGCATGCGGGTCTGGCCGCCCACCAGCACGACCTCGTCGATGTCCTCGGCCTTCAGGCCCGCGTCGTTGAGCGCCTGGCGGCAGGGGCCGATGGAGCGCTGGACGAGCTCGTCCACGAGCTGTTCCAGCTTCGGCCGGCTCAGCCGGATGTTCAGGTGCTTCGGACCCGAGGCGTCGGCCGTGATGAACGGCAGGTTGATCTCGGTCTCCTGCGCGCTCGACAGCTCGATCTTCGCCTTCTCGGCCGCTTCCTTCAGGCGCTGCATGGCCATCGGGTCATTGCCGAGGTTGATGCCCTGGTCCTTGCGGAACTCTTCCAGCAGCCACTCGATGATCCGCTGGTCGATGTTGTCGCCGCCCAGGTGGGTGTCGCCGTTGGTCGACTTCACCTCGACGATCCCCTCGCCCACCTCCAGGATGGAGATGTCGAAGGTACCGCCGCCGAAGTCGTACACGGCGATGGTCTGGTCCTTCTTCTTGTCGAGGCCATAAGCCAAAGCTGCGGCCGTGGGCTCGTTGACGAGCCGGTCGACCGTCAGGCCGGCGATGCGGCCCGCATCCTTGGTGGCCTGCCGCTGCGCGTCGTTGAAGTAGGCGGGCACGGTGATGACCGCCCGCTCCACCTTCTCGCCCAGGTAGTCCTCGGCGGCCTGCTTCAGCTTGCCCAGGATCATGGCCGAGATCTCGGGGGGCGAGTACCGCTTGCCCTCGACGTCGATGCGGACGTCGCCGTTCTCCGCCCGCTGGACGGTGTAGGGCACCATCTTCATCTCCTCGTTCACCTCGTCATACTTGCGTCCCATGAAGCGCTTGATCGAGAAGATGGTGTTCTGGGGGTTGGTGACGGACTGGCGCTTGGCGACCTGCCCGACGAGGCGCTCACCGCTCTTGGCGAAAGCGACCACCGACGGGGTCGTACGGTTCCCCTCGGCGTTGGGGATGACCTTCGCCTCGCCGCCTTCCATGACGGCCACCACGCTGTTGGTGGTGCCAAGGTCGATTCCAATGATCTTGCTCACGCGTCTTCCTCCTCTTCGTCCTTATCTCTAACTTCGCCGGGATAGTCTAAATCCTTAGTGGAAGTCAGTCAACTTTGACCGACACTCTATCTGACAAATTGAGACGCAGATTTATTCCGAGCTAATCGAGGAGGACGAGCGGCTGGGCCGAGGACTCGGTTGGGAGGGCCAGGAAACCCGGGTCCAGGAGGAAGTTGCCCGTGATCGCCTCGGTCGCCTCCTCCCCTTCCAGCGGCTTGCCGTCCACCAGGGGCTGGAGCGTATAGCTCTCCTCGGTGGCGGAGTACTGGAACGGGCGCCCCTGTGGATCCGCCAGGTCGCCGGGCGAGAGGAACCCGGCCTCGACGAGTTGGCTCAGACGCTCGGGAAAGCGTCCTTCGAGAAGGAACCAGGTCTTGGCCGCGCGGTCGATCTTCAGGTAGAGCGACGCCCTCTGCTCGTGAACCAGGGCGAGCCGCTCCTCCTCCTGCCAGGGGAAGGGGATGACCACGGCCGCGGGAGCGAGGAAGAGGACGAGCAGGGCCAGCGTGGCGAGAATGGCCGCCGCGGCCATCGGCAGCACCGGCCGGCGCCCCTCCCCCGCCTCCACCCGCATCTTGCGGAACGGGCCGGTCGTCTCCGGCTCCTCATCCTCGGCCGACTCCGGCATCGGGGTGACCGAGGACAGGGTGGGCCGGTCCGCGGGCATCGTTCCCTCCCGGCGGACGACCCTGAGCCCCGGCCGCGCAGCCGTGGAGACCGTGGAGACCGTGGAGGTGGCCGCCGCCGGAGCCGGGGGCTCGACGGCTGGAGCGGAGGGCGCGGGGACAGGCCGGGGCCCCGCGGCGGGGACGGGCACGGGGCCCGAACGGGCGAGGATCTCCTCCACCGTGATGGGGACGAAGCCCTCCTCGAAGGGAACCTCGTCGCCGCCGTAGAACTTGAACTCCCCCTTGTCCCAGCGCATCAGCTCGCCGAGCAGCCGCGTGGCGTGGAGCCGGAGGGCGCGGAGCAGGGCCTCGCGCTGCACGTAGTTGCGCTCGACGAGGAGGTCGAACAGGCGCGCGCCGCCGCTCTGATGCTCGGCGGAGGCGCGGGAGAACTGGGCGGCGGTGAGCAGCCCCTCCTTGACCAGGATCTGGGCCAGCCCCTCCTCCTGGGTCTGGTTGAGGGAGTCGACCGTGACGATCTGCCCCTGAAGGAAGGACACGGCGATGATGTCCTGCTGGCCCTGGACCGTCAGGATGCCAGTCTTCCGCTGCTGGGAGATCATCTGCAGGATCTCCGGGAGCTTGAAGACTTCCAGGGTGCCTTCGACTGCCATTCCGTTAACCTCGGATCGACATTGGGTCAGACCTCGTTGCGCCGTTCCAGCCGGAGCCGTGCCCCGAGCAAGAGCACGAGCCCCGTGATCGCGACGATCCAGGAAACGGCGTTCCCCGGATCATACCCCCAGGGGATGCGATATCCGATTTTCTGGAAGAACGGGAGCATCAAGAGGCCCAGGGGGAGGAGGAGGGAGGCATAGGATCTCGCCCCCTCTCCCGCCTCGGCGGAGCGGAACCCCGGCAGCAGGGCGCGTCCCCAGGGGCCGAGCGAGCGGCGCTCCCCTGCCGGCTCCGGCCACTCGGTGCGCCGGACGAAGTGCAGGGCCACCGCCACCAGGATCAGCAGCGCGGAGACCAGGACCGGCAGGCCGCGCCGGAACAGCGCCAGGCGCTCGTCTTTCCCCTCCTGCCGGCGCCAGGTCTCCAGCAGCTCCCTGCGGATCTCCGGGATGCGGATCATGCCGCCGTTGTTGGCCACCACCCGCTGCTGGCTCAGGTTCTTCACCCAGACGACGACCCGCGCGTCGTCGATCTGCCGCGCCCGGGCCAGCGCCTGTCGCGATTCGTCGAACAGGTACGACTCGGAGTAGGCCTGGCTCAGGTTGAACTGCGCCGCGGCGTTCTCAGCGTCCACGGTCGAGACCTTCTGGAAGTGCTGGATCGCGTTGCCGAAGTCTCCCTTGAGGAAGAAGTACGCGCCCAGGTTCATCAGCGCCGAGGTGTTCTCGGGCTCCTTCTCCAGTACCTGGCGGTAGAGCGACCGGGCCACGTCCCACTGGTTCAGGGAGCGGTGGACGTCGCCGAGCAGGTGCTTGACCGCGGGGCTGTCGGGCAGCAGGGTCTGCAGCGCGCCGAGATCGGTAAACAGTCCGCCGTAGAGCCGGTGCTGGTCCAGGCTCTCCATGGCCTGGACCGGAGGCGAGAACATCACCGCCACCTGCCGCCGCTGCTCGGTGACCAGCAGGGGTGCCACGGCCACGAGGAGCCAGAGGGCCACCATCACCGTGCGCTCGCTCGCCGAGGAGTAGCTCCACAGGAGCAGGGACCAGAAGAGCGGCAGCCAGAGCAGGCCGGACGGCAGGGCCAGGGGCCAGAGCAGCACGATCGCGGTGACGGCCACGGCCACGGGGCGTGGCAGCCAGCGGCCGAACAGGGCGATCATGGATTGGTAGAGCTCCCCGCCCTTCGCGGCCATCTGCACGGCGATGAAGAGCGCGCCCGCCAGCAGCAGCAGCGTCAGGGTCCAGATGAGGAGGCTCTGGAGCCAGAGGTAGCGCTCCAGAGGGAGGGAGAACAGCCGCGCGTACCCCCGGAAGGTGGAGGAGATCATCCCTCCCCAGGCCCGTTCCTTCCGGGACACGGCCGCCTCGGCAAAGGCCGTGTCGGAGCGCCCGGGGTCGAGCTTCTCGGCCGCGGCCAGAGCCCAGCGGGCGCGCCGGAAGTCGCCCTTTTCCGCGGCCTGGAGGCCCTTCGCAATGGCGCCGGCCGAGAGGTCCGGCAGGCGCGTGATCCCGAGCTGGCGCGCGGTGGCCAGGAGGTCGTTGGCCCCGCTCTCGGAGCTCTGGCGGTCGTTCTTGACGATCCACTGCAGCCACTGCTCCTCGAGTTGCTTGAGCGTCCGCCGCACCGGGGCCGTCATCTCGACGCCGGTCGCCTGGGCGGACGAGGTCGTCTCGGCAGCCAGGGCCGCCGGCAGGAGCCCGGCGAGCAGCAGCGCGAGGGCCGCTGCCGCGCGAAGGCGTCGCTCAGCCGCGCTTCTGGACATAGCGGACCCGGAGCCGGTAGATCAGATCCTCCAGGATCGCCGACTCCTGCGCGGTGAGGTTGCCGGCGGTCTTCTGCCGGAGCACGTCCAGCAGGTCGATGTGCAGCCGGGCCATCTCGAGGTTCTCCGCCCACTGCCCGTCGGGGAGGGGCGCGTCGCCGAGGTAGATGGCGGCCGGCTCGGCCAGCATGGCCGCGAGGTCGAGGAAGCCCGGCCCCATCTCGGAAGGAGCGCCGGGGAGGTCGAAGCCGGCCGCTTCTTCCGGATACCCTTCGGGGTACGCCGGATAGTCCGGCTGCCGCTCGGACCGTGGCTCCGCGCGAGGAGACTCCGGAGGACGGGGTGCCTGAGGCTCCGGACGGGCAGGCTCGATCTCTGCCTCGGACGCCGCCGCCGTCGATTTTTCGTTGAGGAAACGGTACTCTTCCCGCAGCTCGCCTTCGGGCGTGAACATGCGCTTGTCGGTGACCTTCATCTCTTTGTCCTGGCCAGCCACTGGAAACGACTCCTTTCCGAGGATTGAAAAATCGTAGCAACCGCAAAACCCGCTGAGCAAGCGCCCATGGCCGACCTTCAGAAGCTCGTCGACCTCGTCTCCCGCCTGCGGGCTCCCGACGGCTGCCCCTGGGACAAGGAGCAGACCCTCGAGAACGTCCGCGCCTACTTCCTGGAGGAGGCGCACGAGCTGGCAGGCGCGATCGACGGCGGCGACTGGGAAGAGCTCGCCGAAGAACTGGGCGACATGCTCTTCCAGGTTGCCTTCATCGCGCGCCTTGCCGAGGAAGCGGGCGCGTTCAGACTGCCACAGGTCATCGACGGTGTCCACAGCAAGATGGTGGAGCGCCACCCGCACGTCTTCGGCAATGAGACGCTGGCCGACTCCGAGGCGGTCCGCCAGGCCTGGGAGCGCCGCAAGCTGCAGCGCGAGCCCGGGAGGGAGACCCTTCTCGGCGGCGTCCCCTCCTCCCTCCCCGCCCTGCTCGGCACCTACCGCCTGACCCAGAAGGCCGCCGGCGTCGGCTTCGACTGGCCGGACGCCGCCGCGGTCCTCGACAAGGCCGAAGAGGAGATCGCCGAGGTCCGCGAGGCCTTGGCCGGAGGCAAGGCCGAGCAGGTGCGCGAGGAGATCGGAGACCTCCTCTTCACCCTCGCCAACCTCGCCCGCAAGCTGGACGTCGATCCCGAGGCCGCCCTCGCCGGCACGAACCGCAAGTTCCGCATGCGCTTCGCCGCGGTCGAGGAGGGGCTGGCGGCCAAGGGCAAGACCGCTGCCGAGGCGACCCTGGAGGAGATGGACGAGCTCTGGGAGGCGGCGAAGGGGCGATGATCAGCGTGATCAGCCAACGTGATCAGCCGGCGGCACGCTCCTTGAGCACCTCGGCCACGTAAGGCGCCACCAGATCGGCGACGATCTCCTGCCCTTCGGCCGTGGGGTGGATTCCGTCCTCCTGGTTGAGCTCCGCCACCCCTCCAACTCCCTCCAGGGCGAAGGGGACCAGGGGGATGTCCATCTCCTTCGCAATCCTCGGGTACATCCCCGAGAAGGCCTTCGTGTACTCGGGGCCGTAGTTGGGTGGGATCTGCATGCCGAGGAGGAGGACGCGGGCGCCGGCAGCCTTGGCGCGGCGGACGATCTCGCGCAGGTTGCGGTCGGCCTGCTCCACGGGGAGGCCGCGCAGGCCGTCGTTGCCGCCCAGGCCAACCACCACCACGTCGGGCTCCTGGGAGAGCAGCCAGTCGAGACGGGCGAGCCCGCCCGCGGTCGTGTCCCCGCTCACCCCGGCGTTGAGGGTGCGGACGGCGATGCCCTTCTCCTCCAGCCTCTCCTCCACCAGGTCAGGGTAGGCCTGCTCCGCCTCCAGGCCGTAGCCCGCGGTCAGGCTGTCGCCCAGGAAGACGACGAGCGGCTCACTCTCGTCAGCAGGGGCAGACGGCTTGGAGACTGCGGCCGGGGCAGGCGCGGCCGCCTGCGCGGGCACCGCGGCCCGGTCTCCCGGGCTGCACCCGGCAAAGATGAGGAAGAGGGCGAGGGTGGAAAGCGTTCTGCGCATCAGGAGCTCCATTCAGGCCGCCGGGCCGGTGTAAGCTCCGCGCCGCCGGTGGCGTTCTGACTAGGAAAGGTCGGGGCCGGCCCCTCATATTCCGCGCATGGACCATACGACGACTCCCAGAATCGATCTCGTGCAACTGACCCGCCGCCTCCCCTCGGGAGGCCGCGAGCTGACCATCCTCGACCGCGTCGACCTCGCGATCGGCCCCGGCGAGTTCGTGGCCGTCCTCGGCCCCTCGGGCAGCGGCAAGTCGACGCTGCTTGCCCTCATGGCCGGCCTGGACCGTCCCACCTCCGGCGAGATCCGGGTCGACGGCACGCCCATCGTGGCGATGTCCGAGGACGAGCTCGCTCTCCTCCGCCGGCGCAAGATCGGCTTCGTCTTCCAGAGCTTCCAGCTCCTGGGCAACCTCACGGCGCGGGAGAACGTGCTCCTCCCCATGGAGCTCCTCGGGCTGGCGGACGCGCCCGCCCGCGCCGGCGAGCTGCTCGAGGCGGTCGGCCTCCAGGACCGCGGCCATCACTACCCGAGCCAGCTCTCGGGCGGCGAGCAGCAGCGCGTGGCCCTGGCCCGCGCCTTCGCCTCCCGGCCGGCCATCCTCCTGGCCGACGAGCCCACCGGCAACCTGGACGGCGCCACCGGGCGCAGGATCCTGGAGATCCTGACCGGGCTCTGGCGCAAGGAGGGCACGACCCTGGTCCTGGTCACCCACGATCCCGCGGTCGCCGCGCTCGCCGACCGCCGCATCCACCTGCGCGACGGCCGGATCGAGCTGGAGGAGACGGGAGAGCCGGCGCCCGGCCTCGAACCGGCCGAGGCCCTCCGGTGACTCTCCGCTTCTTCTTCAACACCCTGGTCCGCGAGTCCCGCGGCGCCCGCGGCCGGCTGGCCTTCTTCGTGGCCTGCCTGTCGGTCGGCGTCGCCGCCGTGGTCTCCGTGGCCGGCATGTCGGCGAGCATCGACGAGGGGGTCCGTGTCGAGGCCCGCCAGCTCCTGGCCGCGGACCTGGCGATCGAGGGGAGGCGCCCCGTGCCCCCAGGCCTCGACCTCGCCAAGGCCGGGCTCGCCGGAGCGCGGCGCACCGACCTCAAGGAGACGGTCACGGTCGTCCTGCGAGAGGGCGGAGGGACGGGCGCCAGCCAGCTCGTCGAGCTCCGGGTCGTGGACGGCGAGTACCCGTTCTACGGCGAGCTGGTGCTCCAGCCCCGGCGGCCCCTGGGCGAGCTGCTCGGGCCGGAGACCGTGGTGGTCGGCTCCGAGCTGCTCGCCACTCTCGGGATGCGCCAGGGGGACACGCTCCGGGTGGGCGGCGCGCCCTTCCGGATCGCGGGGGTGGTCCTCTCCGAGCCCGACCGGGTCAGCGTCTCGTTCACGATCGGTCCCCGGGTCTTCATGACTGGCGAGGGGCTGGACCGCACGCAGCTCACCGGGCGCGGCAGCCGGGTCGGGTACCGGACGCTCATCAAGCTCCCCCCGGGCTTCCCCGCGGACGGACTGGACACGGCCAAGGAGCGCCTGGAGAGCGCCCTCGCGGATGCCAGCTTCTACGAGATCGAGACCTACAAGGAAGCCCAGCCCGCGCTGCGCAACAGCATCGACCGGGTCGACCGCTTCCTCGGGCTCGTGGCCCTGCTCTCGCTCTTCGTCGGCGGGATCGGGGTCGCCCAGAGCGTGCGGGCCTGGCTCTCCAGCCGCCTCGACGCCATCGCGGTGCTCAAGTGCCTGGGGATGAGACCGCGGGAGATCCTCCCGCTCTACCTGGGGCAGACCGCCCTGCTGGGGCTCGCCGGCAGCCTGGTCGGGATCGTCCTGGGCTCGCTGCTCCAGCTCGCCCTGCCCGGACTCTTCCCGGACCTGATCCCGGCCGAGCTGGTCCGGCCCTGGCAGCCCACGGCCCTGCTGCGCGGGCTGGCCCTGGGCGTCGGCGTCGCTGTGCTCTTCAGCCTCCCCTCGCTCTCCGCCGTGCTGCGGGTGCCGCCCGCCCGGGTGCTGCGCCGGGACGCGGAGCCGCTGCCGAGCCACCGCTGGGCCGCGGCGGCGACGCTGATCGTCCTGGGGACCGGGATCTGGGCCATGGCCACGGCGCAGTCGCGCTCCCTGGACCTGGGCTCGCGCTTCACGGCTGGCGTGATCCTGGTCACGGCGGTCCTTGCAGGCGCAGCCCTGCTGGTCTCCTGGATGGTCCGCCGCCTGCCGCGGGAGTCGCTGCCCGGTCGCATCTGGATGCGGCACGGCCTGGCCGCTCTCGCCCGGCCGGGCGCCGGCACGGTCAGCGCCATCGTCGCCCTGGGCCTGGGCGTCCTCGTGGTCCTCGGCATGTCGCTCGTCGAGCGCCGCCTGTCGAACCAGCTCGCCACGGCGATCCCGCCGGACGCGCCCAGCGCCTTCCTGATCGACATCCAGCCGGACCAGTGGCAGGGCGTGCACGACGTCCTGCGCAGGGCGGGGGCCAGCCGGGTGGACATGGTGCCGGTGATCATGGTCCGCCTCGCCGCGATCGACGGACGCACGGTCGAGGAGCTGGCGACGGCAGCAGAAGCCCGGAGGGAACGGCGCCGGCAGGGGAGCGACCGGGAGGAGGACCGCGAAGGCGCCCGCCGCTGGGCCCTCACCCGCGAGCAGCGCCTGACCTACCTGAAGGAGCTCCCCCCCGACAACCGGCTCGTGGCAGGGAAGCTCTGGACCGACCCCAGCCGCTCCGAGGTGAGCGTCGAGCAGGAGTTCGCGGAGGACCTGGGGCTGAAGCTCGGCTCGGTGATCCGCTTCGACGTCCAGGGGGTGCCGGTCGAGCTGACGGTGACCAGCCTGCGCACCGTGGACTGGCAGACCTTCGGGATCAACTTCTTCCTGGTGGCCGAGCCCGGAGTCCTGGAGAAAGCGCCGCAGCTCCGGCTCGCGGCCGCCCGCCTGCCCCGGGGCAGCGAGCAGGGGGTGCAGGACGCCCTGGCCGCGGCCTACCCCAACGTCACCCTGATCCGTGTGCGCGAGGTCCTGGAGAAGATCGCCGGGGTGCTCGAGCGGATCGGCGTGGGCATCCGCTTCCTCGGCGGCTTCACGGTGCTCGCCGGGATCGCCATCCTGGGCGGCGCGGTCAGCGCCGGCTCGGCCCGCCGCGGCCGCGAGGTCGCGCTCCTGAAGACCCTGGGGATGACCCGGAAGGGTGTCGCCGGCGCCTTCGCCGTCGAGTACGCCCTGATCGGGCTCGTGGCCGGCATCATCGGGGCCGCGGGCGCGGTCGTCCTCTCCTACATGGTGGTCACCCGCGGCTTCGAGCTGGTCTGGGAGCTGCAGCCCTGGCCCCTGGCCGCGGCGCTCGCTGGCACCGTGTTTCTTGCTGTAGCCGCCGGGCTCGCCGCCAGCGCCCGCGCCCTGGAGCGCCGGCCGATCGAGGTGCTCAGGGCCGAGTAGACCGCCCCCAGCGCGAAGAGCCACAGCCCCCGCGTCCAACCCTTGGGCCGGTAATCCAGGACCGCCCGGTGCCGCCCCGGCGGGACCTCGAAGCCCACGAAGCCGCCGTTGACCCGCAGCACCTCCTCCTCGCTGCCGTCCACCTGAAGCCGCCAGCTCCTCGTGTGGCTGACGCTGGAGACGATCACGCCGCCCGTCCGGGTCTCCACGTCCAGATCGAAGCCGTTCGCCCGCACTCCGATCGCTACCGTCCCCTCCTGCCGGACCCGGCTGACCGGGGCTTCGGCGACGGCCAGAGCCCGGAAGTCCCGGATGGCCAGCGGGTCCCCGGGGCCAACCGAAGCCGGCAGGAAGAAGAGCGGCAGCGGGTCCGGGTTCTCCCAGACCCGGCCTCCGGCTCCGTTGAAAACAGTCCGCCAGGGACGCGGCAGACGGCGGCGGTGGCGCGCCAGCAGGTAGCGCACTCCCAGGTAGTCGAACCGGGGCTCCAGATGGCGGGGGAAGCGCCGGTAGGAGAGCTGGACCAGCCGGCCCGTCTTGAACCGCGGCATGAGGAGCCGGCCCACCATGGTGGCCGGGGCTGCCGGTTGCATCGGGTCGTTCCCCCGCGGGTCCCAGAGCCCGTAGTAGCCGGCCAGGTTCGGCAGCAGGTCGGCGGTCTCGGCCAGCACCCGGAAAGGCGGTTCCTTCTCGAGCAGGAAAGCCAGGGCCGGCGGCGGAGCCAGGTCGAAGACAGGCGGGAGAACGGGATGGAACCGCGCTCCCAGGAGGGCGAGGTCCAGCCCCAGCACCGCCAGCGCGACCGCGGGAAACACCGGCCGCAGACGGGGCCAGGCCAGGGCGAGCAGGCCGGACAGGACCGCTCCCCACCAGAGCCGCTGCCAGAACACCGGAGGCGGCGGCACCAGGAGCAGGGCCACGCCCATGCCCAGCGCCGCTGCGACCGCCGCCCGCCAGGGCAGCTTCTCCAGGCTCAGCCCGGCCGCGAGCGCCACGGCCAGGATCCAGAACAGCCGCAGGCGGCCGTGAGCGGCATGCTCCAGCCCGGGTACCGCCGAGACCAGCTCGAACAGCGGCGGGAGCCGCAGCGCGACCATCAAGGCCGCGAGCCCTCCCGCCAGGATCCAGGCCACCCTCCCCCGAAGCACCAGCGCGCCGGCGGCCGCCAGGGCCAGAGCGAGGATACCGGCGTAGGCGCTGCAGAGCTCGTTGAAGTTGGCGGGCCCGTCCCAGTTGCCGTCCCGCGAGCTGCCGAAGACGAGCGGATCGACCAGGGGGAGGAGAAAGGCCGGCCGGAAGGGGAGCGTCTGGACCAGGTCCGGCGCGCGCTTGACGACCGCCCAACGCTCGCTCTCCGGCACCGCGTCCAGGATGGGCAGCAGGACCGGCGCGGTCAGGCAGGCGGTGAGCGCCCCGGCCGCGGCGAGACGGCCGAGGAAGGACCGGCGGGCCGGCTCCCCGCGGGAGAGCAGGAGGACCGCGGCGACCGCCAGGCTGGCCAGCGCCATGTGCGCCACCGACTCCGGATGACCGCTGAGCGCCATGCCCGCCGCGCAGGCCACGAGCCCCGCGAAGCCCCCCCTGCCGCCGTGCCGCAGCAGGAACAGACCGAGGAGCACGCCCGGCACCCAGGCCACGCTCATGCCGATCGGGTGATAGGCCCAGGGGATCAGGAAGGTCGAGAAGGCGTAGGCCACGGCGGCGAAGGCCGCGCCCCACTCCCCCGCCCCGAGCGCCCGCGCCAGGGCGTACATCAGGAGCAGGGCGAGCAGGATCTGCCAGGCCACGGCCAGGGTCAAGGCCCGCAGGGTCGGCACGGGCAGAGCCATCAGGTGGAGCGGCGCGAACGGCGCCGACTGGGCATTGCCCAGAAGAGGCTGGCCGGTCCCCATCTCGTGCGCCCAGAGGGGCACCTCCAGGCCGAGGAGCCGGCGGCGGACCAGCTCCCGGAACGGGATCATCTGCGTGGGGATGTCGTTCAGCAGCGGGTTCGCCGGCTCGATCCGGCCCGGCAGCGTCCCGCCCCAGGGCATCCAGGTATAGGCGATGTCCGTGGGCACCTGGAGCGCGGGCGTGGCGAGGGGGACCGCGAAGAAGAGACCGGCGAGGAGGACGTAGCCGGCCGCGGTCCGGAGCGGCACCTCGGGCCGCCACCAGCGCACGAGCGCCGCGATGAGGGCGCTGCCCGCCAGGTAGAGGAGGAGGTCCATGCTGTCGGCCCGGGGCTACTCCTCAGGCTCCTCAGGCTCCTCCGGCGCGTCGGGCCGGTTCAGGAGGTAGCTGACGGGGACGAACTCGTACCCCAGGGCCCGGGCCTTCGGCACCTCCTCGGCCAGGACCTCGAGCGTCTCGGGGAGGGGATGGCCGATGGCCACGGCCGCGCCGCGGGTGCGGGCGAGACCCAGGAGCCGGTGGAACTGGGCGCGGATCGCCTCGGGGCTGGGGTCCGGGTCGAGGAAGACCTGGCGCTCGGCCGCGGGGAGCCCGAGCCGGATGGCGACCCGGTAGGCCACGCTCTGCGCGCTGGTCCGCGAGTCGAGGAAAAACAGGCCGCGCGTGGAGAGCACGCCCAGGATCGTGCTCATGGACGGCTCGTCCGCGGACAGCCCGGAGCCCATGTGGTTGTTGACCCCGGCGGCGCCGGGCACGGCCTGCAGCGCGGCCAGGGTGGACTGCCGGAGCTGCTCCGGCGTCATGCCCAGGCGGAGCGCGCCGGGGCCGGGGTCCTTCTCCGCGCCGGTGGGCTCCATGGGCAGGTGCAGGAGGATCTCGGCGTTGCGCTCCCGCAGCTCCGCGGCCACCTGCTGCGTCTGCTCCTCGAACGGCAGGACGGCGTAGGAGAGGGGGACGCCCAGGTCCTGAAGCGCCTGGAGGTCGGCGAGGCTGCGGCCGAGGTCGTCGATGACCAGGGCAACGCGCCCGCCTTCGGCCGGAGCGGGCGCGGACACGACCGCAACTTCTGAGGTGCGGGAGGTGCGCGTCGCTTCCTCCGCGGCTTCGGTCTCTTCTTCGGGCTCTGTGGTCTGATTTGGACGGGAAGGCTCGGCGCCTTCCCGCGCAGGAGCGGAGGCCCGCTCCTCCCGCGGGGGCTCCCGGTCAGGCCGGGAGCGGTCCCGGATGCCGAGATAGAGGGCCCCGGCGCCCAGGAGGGCGCCGAGGAACAGGAGCCAGAGGCCGGACAGTCCGGTGCGGGCGCGTCCGCGCATCGCGGAGCGTCGGCGGGGCGTCGGCCGGCGCGGTTGCACTCGTCAGGTCAGGCGGCTTTCTGCGCCGTCTCCGCCTCTTCGCCCCGCAGGCGGCGGACGCCGCGGCGGAGGATCAGCTCGCTCATGGGGACGTCCTTCTCCAGGTAGGTCCTGGAGCGCTCGTCCACGAGCAGGTCGGGCTTGAGGGCATCCTGGAGCGGCTGCCCGTCGGGCCCGGTGTAGAAGGCGTCGGTGAAGAGCAGCCGGCCGCCGCTGGACAGCTCGGCGGTGCTCAGCCGGCCGGCGTGGCCGAACGTGCGCTCGCCCACCAGCTCGGCCTTGACCTTCTGGCGCAGGACCGTGGCCAGCACCTCGGCGGCGCCGAGCGTGCTGCGGTCGACCAGGACCACCATCTTCCCCTGCCAGACGGGCTGCTCCTGGCCCTTGTACGTCTCCAGCTCCCGGTCGCGGCGCTTGAGCGCGCCCAGGTCGCCGCTGGCGAACAGCTCGGCGACCTCGTAGGCCACCGCCTCTTCGCCCGACGACACGCCGCGCAGGTCCACGATCAAACCCTGGCGGGTCTTGTCCGCGGCCCCCTGGAGAAGCTCGCGGACCCGGTCCGCGGCGCCCTTCTCGAAGGACGGGATGCGCAGCATGGGCGCGCCCTCGACCTCGGACAGGCCGACCGGGGGCGGATCGAACGGCTTCAGCTCGAAGGACACCTGCACCGGCTCGCCGACGCGAACCAGCTCCAGGGCGACCTTCGTCCCGGGCTTGCCGGCCAGGATCTCCTGGATCTCCCACAACGGCATGGTGCGGGTCGTGCGCCCGTTGACCTCGGCCACGATGTCCGCCGCCTTGACCCCGGCGGCTTCGGCCGGGCTCCCCTTCTCCGCGGCCACCACGTAGGCGATGCCGTGCTCCTTGAGCAGCACGAGACCGCTGTTGCGCAGACCCGTGGTCCGCGCCTTCATGTAGCTTTCGATCTCCTGGGACGGCACGTAGATCGAGAAGGGATCGAGGGCATCGGTGGTGCCGTCCAGCGCACCGGCGATCAGGGTGTCCATCGCCGGCTGGTCCACGTATGCCTGCCTCACGAGGCCGAGCACCTCCGTGAACACCGAGAGGTACTTGTAGAAGGAGTCCTCGTCGCTGGGCTCCTTGCGCTCGGCGGCCCGCAGCATCGTGTCCGCGAGCATCGGCAGCACCAGCAGGAAGGAGACCAGAAAGAAAACGATACGGCTACGGCTCATGGGCGAATCACCTCAACCAGTGCAGGGGGTCGTCCGGCCGGTTCTCTACCCGAATCTCGAAGTAGAGCCTGTCCGACGCCAGCCCCACGACATCGCCTAAAGATACCATACCTCCCGCCCCCACCCGCAGCTCGGAGAGCCCCGCGTAGAGGGTGAACACGCGCCCCGGATGGTGGACGATCGCCGTGGCGCCGTAGCCCTGGAACGGCGCGGCGTAGAGCACCTTCCCGGGAAACACCGCGCGCACCTCCGAGGCCGCCTCCGTGGACAGGCCGATCCCATTGTGGGGCACCCGCGTCTTGTAGCGCGGATCGAGGCGGAAGCCGAAGCGCTCGGTGACCTTGCCCGCGACCGGCCAGTCGAGCACCCCGCGGAACTGCTGGATCGGCGTGCCCGAGAGCTCGGAGGTGGCACGGCCGTAGAGGAAGTCGACCAGGTTGGACAGCTTGCGCTCGCGGTCGACCAGGGTGCTGGCCTCCCGGGCCAGCGCCTTCCCCTCCTGCTCCGCCCGGACGAGCAGCGCGGCCTTGCGCTGGCGCACCAGGGCGAGCTGCCGGCGGCGGGCCTCTTCCTGGGCGAGCCAGAGGTCGAGCTCCTCCCGCTGGGCGGCCAGCCGGTCGCGCTCGCGGGCGAGCCGCTGCCGCGACTCCTGGTAGCGGTCGACCGCGGCCCGGTCGCGCCGGGCGAGGTAGCGCGCCAGGCGGATCGAAGGGAGCAGGCGCTCGTCCGGCCGCAGCGCGAGGAAGAACCGGAGGTAGCCCTGGCGTCCGAGGCGGTAGAGGGCGCCGAGGCGGCGGCGCAGCCCCGCGCGCGCCTGCAGGAGGGCGTTCTCCAGCCGCTCGACCTCGCGCTCCCCCTCCTCGGCGCGGCGCACGGCGAGGTCGCGGGCGGCCTCGGCCTCGGCGAGCCGCGCCTCCTGGAGCCGCAGCTCGAGGTCGGCCGCGTCCAGCTCGCCGCGCAGCCCGCTCTGGAGCTTCCGCGCCTCCCGGGCCCGCGCCTCCAGCTTCGCGATCGCCCCGCGCAGGTTGTCCAGCTCCTGCTCGCGCGACAGCGGCGGCTGGGGGAGGGCGGGCAGGGCCAGGGCGAGGAGGAGGACCCAGACGAGAAAACGGCGAGGCATCAGGGGGATTGTAGGCCCATCCCCAGCGCCTTCAACAAGAACCCCAGCTCGTCCGCTGCCTCCTGGATCATCTTGGACATCGGCTTTCCGCTGCCGTGGCCGGCGCGGGTCTCGATGCGGATCAGCGCCGGCGCCTCGCCTCCCTGGGCGTGCTGCAGCGCCGCCGCGAACTTGAAGCTGTGCGCCGGCACCACCCGGTCGTCGTGGTCCGCCGTGATGATCAGCGTCGGGGGGTACGCCGTCCCCGGCTCCAGGTTGTGGTACGGCGAGTACGAGTAGAGGACCTCGAACTCCTTGGGATCCTCGGGCGAGCCGTAGTCCGACACCCAGCCCCAGCCGATCGTGAAACGGGGGAAGCGCAGCATGTCCAGCACCCCGACCCCGATCACCACCGCGCCGAAGAGGCCGGGACGCTGGATCATCGACGCCGCGGTCAGCAGACCGCCGTTGCTGAAGCCGGCGATCGCCAGCCTCTCCGGCGACGTATAGCCGTTGGCGACCAGCCACTCGGCCGCGGCGATGAAGTCGTCGAACGTGTTCTGCTTCTGCAGCTTGGTCCCGGCCTGGTGCCAATCCTCGCCGTACTCGCCGCCGCCGCGCAGGTTGGCCACGGCGTAGATCCCCCCGTGCTCCATCCAGACCAGGCTCGTGACCCCGAAGCTGGGCGTCACCGCGGTGTTGAACCCGCCGTAGCCATAGAGATAGACCGGGTTCGTGCCGTCCAGCTCCAGCCCCTTCCGGTGCGTGAGGAACATCGGCACCCGCGTGCCATCCCTGCTCTCGAAGAAGACCTGCCGTGTCTCGTACGCCTCCTGGTCGAAGTCCACCCGCGGCTGGCGGAACACCCGGCTCTCCCCCGTCTCCACGTCGTAACGGTAGATCGTGGACGGGGTCGTGTAGCCGGTGAAGCAGTAGAAGGTCTCGGGGTCGTCCGGCCGGCCCGCGAAGCCGGTGACCGTGCCCACGCCGGGGAGGTCCAGGTCGCGCGCGAGGCGGCCGTCGGGCTCGAACAGGCGGACCCGGGAATGGGCGTCCTGCAGGTAACAGGCGACGAGCCGGCCGTGGACCGAGGTGACCGACTGGAGCGTCTCCGCGGTCTGCGGGATCACCTCGCGCCAGCGTCGCGCCGGATCCCGCAGGTCGACCTCGAGCACCCGGCCGCGGGGCGCGTCGAGGTCCGAGTGGAACCGGAAGAGCGGCCCGTCGCTGCCGACGAAGAGGTACGAGGCGTCGAAGTCCGCCAGCAGGTCGACGACCTGGGACCCGGGCGACCCCAGATCCTTGCAGAGGATCGCGTTCTCGCTCTCCGTCCCCTTCCAGACCTGGATGACCAGGTAGCGGCCGTCCGGGGTGACGCAGGGGAGGAAGCCCATCTGCCGGTCGTCCGGCCGGTGGTAGACCAGCTCGTCTTCCGACTGCGGCGTGCCGAGCCGGTGGAAGTAGAGCTTCTGGAAGAAGTTGGCCTCCTCCCGCGGCCGGCCCGCGGCGGGCTCGTCGTAGCGGCTGTAGAAGAAGCCCCCGCCGTCGAGGGTCCAGGCGGACGTCGAGAACTTGCCCCAGCGCAGGTGGTCGTCGAGGTCGAGGCCGGTGTCCACGTCGCGCACCCGCCACTCCTGCCAGTCCGAGCCGCCGGAGGCGAGGCCGTAGGCCACCCTCCTGCCGTCCGGGCTGACGTTGAACGCCACCAGGGCGACGGTGCCGTCCGGCGACAGCTCGTTGGGATCGAGCAGGACCCGCGCCGGCCCGTCCAGGTCCTCCATCACATAGAGGACGCTCTGGTTCTGGAGGCCGTCGTTCTTGACGAAGAAGTAGCGCCCGCCCTCCTTGACCGGCAGGCCGTAGCGCTCGTAGTTCCAGATCTGGGTGAGCCGCTGGCGGATCTCCTCGCGCTCTGGGATGGCGCTCAGCCAGGCGGCGGTGACCCGGTTCTGGGCGGCCACCCAGCCGCGGGTCTCGTCCGAGTCCAGGTCCTCCAGCCAGCGGTAGGGGTCCGCCACCGGCACCCCGTGGTACACATCCACCTGCCCGGCCCGCCGCGACTCGGGGTAGGGGAGGCTCTCACCGGCCTGGCGCTCGAAAAGAGGGCGCATCCGCTCGTCCGTCCGGTCAGCGGATAGCGCTACCTGAGGCGCCAAGAACGGTGTCTTGTGAATCGACATGCAACTCCCCCCTAGTCATGGACAACACAAGAGTGCCGCGTCAGGCTCAACAAGGGACCACGAAATGCAAAGTGGCCCGAAAAAAGATCCTAGAGGTACCCGAGAGACCGCAGGCTCTCCAGGTACTCCCCTCCCGCGGGAGTGGAGGACCGGCGCTTTTGCGGCTCCCCGTAGCCCGGGAGCACCGCCTGGGCAGGCGCCCACCGGCATCCTGCCGGAGGAGGAGGGAGCTCCCGGCTCTGCGGCAGGCCCAGGGCCCGGAGGAGCCCGGAGGCCACGGCCTCGGGGGTCGTCTCCGTCCTCGCACCCCGGTTGCAACCTGCCTGCCGCCGCCAGATGAGGACCCGTCCCGTCGAGCCCCGGGCCGACGCCCGGTCCATCCGCCGGCCGGGGTCCAGGACCACGGCCACGGTGCCCACCCCGGGCAGCGCCCGGGCCAGCAGCGCGTCCGCGGCGGCCAGCTCGGCGCGGACCAGGTCGGCGAAGGCCACGTCCCCGCCGGCCCACCCGTCCGCGGCGATGTCGAGCCCCGGCAGGTAGAGGGCGGCAGCCTTCGGCTGAGTTGCTCCCGTCCCCCCTCTCCCCTGCCCGAGCCGCTCCGCGAAGATCCGGCGGTAGAACCGGTCCGGCAGGAGGGCCCGCTCGCGGACCGACGCCGCGGCCTCGGGTGGAAGGGCGGCGGCCAGTCGCGGCCCGCTCCCGTCCCCTTCATTATTCCTGGTGCGCCGAACGAGGATTTCGGCCCCTTTTTTTTCATCCTCCGGTGCGATGGCACCCTGCACCCCCTCGGCGAGGAGCTGGAAGGCGCCGTGCGCCACCACCAGTCCGGGGATGGGCTCGGCCGGGAAGGTCCCCCACCAGTTCACGGCCAGCACCGGCGCGCCGCCGCGGGAGGCGAGCTCCCAGACCGTGAAGGCGCGGCGCCGGTTGGCCAGGACCGGCCGGTACTCGGCCAGGCCGAGCGGCACCTCGACTCCGCTCCACCAGAGCCGGAGCGGCCCGTTGCGGGCCAGCGGGGTCTCGACGCCCAGCGGGCGGAAGCTGTCGAGGGAGGTGACCCCGTGGTCGGGTCCCGGGATGCCGGTCGCCACCGCGGTCCAGAACGAGGCCGGGGGCTCGGCCTCGCGGTCATCCTCACGGTCATAGGAAAAGATCCGCCCTCCCTGGCTGGCCAGCCGTCCCAGGGTGGGCAGGTCGCCCACGGCGAGGAGATAGTCGAACTCCTCGGGCAGGACGCCGTCGATGCCGAGGAGGAGGACCCGCTCTCCGGGAGAGGTGGGGAGCGCGGGCGGCGGGGGGATGGCCTCGCGCCGGGCCGACAGCACCGCGGGCACGGTGAGCAGGAAGGCCGCCGCGAGGATGGCGAGCCCCAGCCCCCGGCGGGAGAAGAGCCGCGTGCGCGGGGTGGCATCGGTGAACCGGATCGCGAGGGTGAGGAGCCCCTGGTAGACCAGGCGGACCAGGACCGCGACCGCGATGGGCGCGGCCAGGGCCAGGACGAGGAGCAGCGTGCGGTTGCCTTCGAGGACCAGGCCGCGGGCCCCGAGGAGGATGAGGCCGAGCGCCGTGGCCCCGGCCGCGGCGGACGCGGCGAGCGAGACCGCCTCGATGCGCTTCCCGTGATAGAGGCGGAGGACCAGGAGGACGATCCCGCACAGGGCCAGGAAGCCGAGCCCGGCGACGGCGGAGATCGGAGGGAACAGGTGGAGGAAGAGCGCCGGCACGTCCAGGGGGGAGGACGAGAAGCCGCCGTTGGCCGCCACGAGCGCGAGCGCGAGCGCCATGGCCGCGACGCCCCCGGCCAGGAGGGCGACCCGCGCCGTCAGGTAGATGACGGTACGCAGGGGCGCGCGCGGCCGCAGCGCGTCCTGGAGCAGGAAACGCTCGAACCCGTGGTCGAGATATCCGAGCCGCCGCAGCTCCGACCGGACCCGGTCGAGATCCTTCCCCGTTGCCATAAGGACCTAGTCTATCGGAGAGGGCAGATGGGCCAACGCCGGGATAGGCGGGATAGAATCCCCGCTCCGGAGACTCCCATGGCACACCCCTCTGTCCTGATCCAGCCGCTGCGGGAGATCCCGGAGGCTGGACAGCTCTTCGCCCGCGCCTTCAAGGAGGATTGGCCCGACTTCTTCGCCGACCGGCCGGTCGAGTCCATCGAGGAGGAGATCTTCGCGCCGGCGTTGCAGGGCCGCGGCCTGCCAATCGTCCTCGTCGCCTCGGTGCAGGGCCGGATCGCCGGCACCGTCGCCCTCCGCGCCCGCTCGGTCGAGACCCACGAGCACCTCAGCCCCTGGATCACCGGCCTCTACGTGATGCCCGGCTTCCGCGGCCTCGGCATCGGCTGGAGCCTGATGCTCGCCATCACGGCCGAGGCAGCCGCCCAGGGGTTCCCAAACCTCTACGCCGTGACCAACACCGCCCGCGGGCTCTTCTCGAAGCTGGGCTGGACCGCGGTCGAGGACATCCTGTACCACGGCGAAGAGGTCACGCTCTTCCGCGCAGGAAGGGGCGGATCGTCCGCATGAGCTCGTCGGCGGCACTGTAGTTGAGAGCGTGGGCGGCGCCGGGGATCACGCTGACGCCGGCCGCGCCCGCCAACCGGGCCACCTGCTCGGCCCAGCGCTGCGGCACGACGGCATCCTTCTCTCCCCGCAGCACCAGGACCGGGACCTCGATCCGCGGCAGCTTGTCCTCGATCCGGTCCGCGAACATGTGCCTCATCTCGCGGTAGAGCTCCAGCGGACCGGCGCGGGCGTAGTCCCATGTGACGAGGAAGAGGAGAGAGGGCCTCTCGACCCAGCCGATCTTCAGGAGGCGCAGGAGGTGCGGCCAGAACGCGCGGACGCCGGCCTCCGCGGTCGGCCCGATCAAGATCAGGCGGTCCGCCCGCTCGGGCCAGCGCACCGCGAGCTCGGCCACGATCTGGCAGCCCATGGAGTTGGCCAGAAAAGCCGCCCGGGCCAGCCCTGCCGCGTCCATCCACCTGCGCAGGAAGCCCGCCAGCTCCGGCACGTCCAACGCCCGTTCGGGATCGTCGCTCCGGCCGTGCCCCGGCAGGTCCGGCGCGTAGACGGGCATCTCCACCGCCAGCCTCCTGCCGATCGGGACCATGTACCGGCTGGAGACCCCGAAGCCGTGGACGAGCACCACCGGCATCCGGCCGGGCACCGGGTCGCAGGACACCCGGGTATAGATCTTCAGGCCGTCAACCCGGGTCCAGCAATCCCCGAGAGCCCCCTCCGGCTCCCTTGGCCGGCCCGCCCACGGCCGGGGCCTCCGGCGCCAGAGCACCGCCGCCGCGGAGCCCGCGGCCAGGGCGGCCAGGATCAGCGCGCGCCGGTTCCGGATCATGCGGCTACCTCACTGCATGCCGGATGCCGCCGCCAGCAGTGGGGAGAGGGGTCTACCCATCGGGGAGAGGCCTCTCCCCAATGGGGATGGGGCTCCAGCGACCGGGGAGAGGCGTCTACCTACCGGGGAGAGGGGTCTACCCGCGGGGGAGAGGGGTCTACCCAACGGGGGAGCCATCCAATTCCCTACCTGACGCTCTCCGGCAGCCACCCCTCATCCCCCGGGCCGTGCATCTCCCAGTAGGGGATGCGCTCGCACTTCGTCATTTCGTAGACCGTGCCGTCGGCGCGCTCGAAGCGCAGCAGGCGGTGCGGCGCTTCTCTCTCGAAGGTGTAGGACAGGGAGTCCTTCTGGCGCGTGAGGCGGAACTCCACGCCATTGTCCACGCCGTCATCCACGCTCCTCTTGGCCACGCTCCAGTCCGACGCGGCCAGCTCCGGGAAGCGGGTCTGCATCAGCGACGGAAAGACCCGGAGCGTGGCAGGGGCTTCCCCCCTCACGAAGTCGCGCAGGATGGCGGGCAGGCCGTCCTCGGGGACCGCCCCCGCGGGATAGTCCATGGAGCGGTCCCCCTGGCCGTCGAAGTAGGAGCGGGTCTCCAGCCGGCCGCGCGCCACCTGGGCGGTCGAGATGCCGCAGGCCTCCGAGCTGGTGGCGGCGACCTTCTGGAGCGCTCCCGTGTCGCGGCGGAGATAGACGCTCGCCATCTGGTGGTAGGTGTAGATGCCCGTGGGCACGTCCCGCGAGTGGCTGAGCTTGAGCACCTCGAACGGGGCGGCCTTGGCGTCGTCGGCCTTGACGTCGAGCGTGGGGTTCCAGGGCTCCTTGACCAGGATCAGCAGGGCGCGGCCGGGGTAGTGTTGACCATAGCGGGCCCAGGTGGCGTCGTAGGCGCAGAATTCCGCCTTGCCGTCGTCCCAGAGGGGGTCCCTCCTCCAGGAGGCGTCTCCTGCCGAAGCGGGTCCGGCCAGGGGAGCCGCGCTGACCACGCTGCCGCGCTCCTCCACCGAGTCGGACCGGATGGCCCAGATCGAGAGCGCCAGGAACAACAAGGCGGCCAACGATTTCAGGAAGATTTTCATGACTGCCCTCCCAGCGCCTGGAGTGTATACGAGCCTTCCCCGCACCATGTCAGGGCTTTTCGGTAGGATGTTACCGATGCTTTCGCGACTGCTCCTTTTCTGTGCGCTCCTGCCGGCCCTGGCCTGCCAGCCCCGGGAGCCCTCCCCCACCCTGGCCTTCGCCAACCGGGGAGGGGAGCTCCGGGTCCTCATCCCGAGCGATCCCCACGGCTTCGATCCCAACGCCAGCCGGGACGAGATCGCCCAGACCCTCGCCCCGAGCCTCTACAGCGCCCTGCTCACCCTCGACCCGGACGGCCGCCTGCTGCCCGACCTTGCCGAGAGCTGGGACATGGCGGACGGCGGGCGGACCTATACCTTCCACCTGCGGGAGGGGGTGCGCTGGCACGACGGCCAGCCGTTCGGCTCCGGCGACGTCCGCTTTACCTTGGAGCGCCTCAGAACCCAGCAATCCATCTCTCATGAGGCCGTCCGGCGGATCTCCCGGATCGAGACGCCGGACGACCGCACCGTGGTCCTGCGGCTCGCCGAGCCCTGGGCCCCGTTTCTCGCGATCCTGGCCTGGGGGGGGACCTTCATCCTCCCACGGCATCTGGCCGCGGACGAGACCGCCCTGCAGAGCAGGCCCGTGGGGACCGGCCCCTTCCGGTTCCGGGAGTGGGTGAAGGGCGAGTCGATCGAGCTGGAGGCGAGCCCCCGTTTCCACCGCCCGGGTCCGTTCGTCGACCGGATCCTCTTCCTCATGGCCGCGGACTCCTCCCAGGCCGCGGAGCGGCTCCTGCGGGGAGAGGCGGACTACAGCGTGACCCGGGTCCCGCTCGACCTGGTACCGCGGCTGGAGCGCGCTCCGGGCCTGCGGGTGCTCACCGGTCCGACCCACGCCCGCATCTTCTGCGCCTTCAACCTGCGCCGCCCCCCGCTCGGCGACCTCCGGGTGCGGGAGGCCATCAACCGGACCATCGACCGCGGCGACCTGGTGCGCCGGGCGCTCTTCGGCTACGGCGCGCCCGGCCTCGGCTTCTACACCCCCTGGGTGACCTGGGCCTACAACGGCGACGCCCACGTGCCGCCCCTGGACCGGGAACGGGCCCGGGCGCTGCTCGTCGAGGCCGGTATCCCCGAAGCCAATTCCGAGCTCGAGCTGGTCGTCCCCACGCTCGCCCCGCTGGAGGAGATAGGCGCGCTCCTCCGGGATCACCTCGCCGAGGTCGGGCTGCGGGTCCGCCTCACACGGCTCCCCTTCAACGACTGGATCGACCGGGTCATCCGGCGGCAGGACTTCGACCTGACCCTGCTGGCGGGCTCGCACGGCCCCGATCCCGAGAACCTGAGCTTCCGCTTCGGATCGCGCACCGCCAATCCGAACCTGGGGTATGCCAGCCCCGAGCTCGACGCCGCCCTGGCGGCCGGGGCGGCCACCGTGAATCTCGAAGAGCGCGCCCGCGCCTACTTCCGGGCCCAGGAGATCCTGGCGCGTGACCTGCCCATCGCGCCGCTCGCCGAGGCGGTGCACGTCAGCGTCTTCCGCCGGAACGTCAGCGGCCTGCCCCATGCCGAGGCTCGCGGGCTGATCTCCGTCAACGACTTCAGCCTGGTGCGCGTGCGGCCGTGAGTCTTGTCTTCCGAGCACCTGCGGTGCGCTGGCGCCGGTGGTCCGACCTGTCGTGGGCGGCCAAGCTCACCCTGCTGCTGGGCCTCCTGGCCGCGCTCCCGCTCCTCGTCGTTACCCTGATTGACGTGACCGCCACGCGCTCGGAGCTGATCGCCGCCAGCCGCGAGCAGAACCTGCAGCGGGCACGCAGCACGGCCGCCGCCGTGGACGGCTACCTCGAAGAGGTGCTTTCGGACCTGGAGATCGTCGCCTTCGACCCCGGCACGGTGCGCTTCCTGGAGGGGAGCGCGGACCCCGGGCTGCGCCGGGACCTTCTGGCCACCCTGGCCCAGATGACGGAGGGCCACGGCTTCCAGGCGCTCTTCCTCGCCGCCCCCTCGGGACGGATCGTGCTCTCCACCGACGCCTCGATGGCCGGCCGCAGCGTCATCGCCACGCGCTCCTTCCTGGACGCGATCGCCGGCAATGCCCTGGTCCACGAGCCCCGGTACGACCCGCAGGACGGGCGCGTCTACCTGCATGCCTCCACCCCGGTGCGGAGCGCCGGTGGACCGATCGTGGGCGTGGCCGTGGGCCAGGTCCCCCTCTCGGGCCTGGACCGGATTCTCCGCGGGGACACCGCCTTCGCCGGGCGGGGGGAGTTCGGCATCCTCTGGGACCTCCGCGGCATCCGCCTGAGCCATCCGACGCAGCCGGACCTCCGGTTCCATCCCTTCGAGCCGCTCCCCGCCGATGCCGCCGACCGCCTCGTGGCCGAACGGCGCTTCGGGCCGGAGACGCGCCGCCTCCTCCAGGTGAGCCAGGCCGTGCCCGGTCTCGTCGAGCGCTCGCGCTGGCTCCTCTACGACCATGCCCTCGATCCACACCTGCGGATCGACCATCCGAACGGCCCCCTCTACGCCGCGGTCGTGCCGCTGCGGAGCCAGCGCTGGCTCTACGGCGTGTTCAGCCCCCAGAGCGCCATCCTGGCCGCTACGAGCCGGCAGCTCCAGCGCACGCTGCTGGTCGTGGCGGTCACCGGCATTGCGGCCGTGATCGCCGGCCTGCTCGCCGCGCAATGGACCACCCGGCCGCTGCGGCTGGTTGGCCAGACGGCCAACGCCATCGCGGCCGGCGAGATGTTCCGCCGGGTCGGGCTGCAGCAGGCGGACGAGGTGGGCCAGATGGCCGCGGCCTTCGACGCCATGGCCGACGCCCTGGCCGCGAAAGATGCCGAGCTGCGCGGCTACGCCGACCGCCTGGAGCAGCGGGTGGCCGAGCAGACAGCCGAGCTGCGCGGTGCGGTCGAGCGCGAGCAGGAGGCGCGCCTCCGGGCCGAGGAGGCCAACCGCCTCAAGGACGAGTTCCTGAGCACCGTCTCCCACGAGCTGCGCACTCCGCTCAACGCCATCCTGGGCTGGACCTGGCTCCTGGTGGGCGGCCGGCTGGACGAGGGCGGCAACCGCCGGGCCGTCCAGACCATCGAGCGCAACGCCCGCGCCCAGAGCCAGATCATCGACGACCTGCTCGACGTCTCGAGCATCGTCACCGGCAAGCTCCGGCTGAAGGCCCACCGGGTCGACCTGGGGCCGGTGATCGAGGCGGCCGTGGACTCGGTTCGCCCCGCGGCCGAGGCCAAGGGGATCGGGATCGAGGCGCGGCTCGGCCGGACAGGAGTCCTGAAGGGCGATCCCGACCGCCTGCAGCAGGTGGTCTGGAACCTGCTCGCGAACGCCGTCAAGTTCACGCCCACGGGAGGGCGCATCGAGATACGGCTGGACGAGGCGGACGGCCAGGCCCGGATTCAGGTGGCGGACACCGGGGCCGGCATACCGCCCGACTTCCTGCGCTTCGTCTTCGACCGCTTCCGCCAAGCGGACAGCAGCACCATGCGGACCTACGGCGGGCTCGGCCTCGGTCTGTCGATCGTGCGCCACCTGGTGGAGCTGCACGGCGGCACGGTCGAGGCCGACAGCGGCGGGGAGGGGCAGGGCGCCACCTTCACGGTGCGGCTGCCGCTCGCGCCGGCGCTCCCGAAAGCGGAGCGCCCGGAGCCGCGCCCTGTCTTCCGGCAGCCTTCAGGGCAGGACCACCCCAGTCTGAGCGGCCTGCGCATCCTCCTGGTCGACGATGAGCCCGACGCCCTCGAGGTCGTCTCCACCGCCCTGGAGCAGTTCGGGGCGGAGGTCGCCTCGGTCCCGTCCGCCGCCGATGCCATGCTGGCCCTGCGGCGGCCGGGGACCGACGTCCTCGTCGCGGACATTGGCATGCCGGAGGAGGACGGCTACAGTCTGATCCAGAGGGTCCGGAAGCTCGAAGGGGACCTCGGGCGGCTGCCGGCCATCGCCCTGACCGCCTACGCCGGGGACGGAGACCGCCGTCGCGCCCTGGACGCGGGCTTCCAGATCCATCTGCCCAAGCCGATCGATCCCGGGGCGCTGGCCGAAGCGGTCGCGACCCTCGCGGAAAGGACTGAAAGGAAAGGAGAGCAAGGAGCATGACCCGCAGATTCATCATCGCGATCATCCTGACCCTGCTGCTGCCGGCCTGTGGCCGTGCCGGCGACGAGAAGACCGACACGGAGCGGATGGCCCAGGAGCACAAACACGACAAGCCGGTCGCCTCCGAAGCGGCCACGACCCCGCCGGCCCAGGAGGTGACGGGCGAGGAGGTGGTCTACGCCGAGGTCGGAGGCAAGCCCGTGCGCGGCTACCTGGCGAAGCCGAAGGCCGCCAAGGGTCCGCTGCCCGCCCTCATCGTCATCCAGGAGTGGTGGGGCCTGAACGAAAACATCCGGCAGATGGCGAACCGCCTGGCGGGCGAGGGCTATACCGCCCTGGCCGTGGACCTCTACGAAGGCCAGGTGGCGGCCGACTCCGACAAGGCCATGCAGCTCATGAGGGCCGCGATGGAGCGCAGGCCGCAACTGGAGGACAACATCCGGCAGGCCTACAACTACCTGGAGACGAAGCAGAAGGCTCCGAAGGTCGGGGTGATCGGCTGGTGCTTCGGCGGCGGCTGGTCCCTGCACACGGCAATGCTGCTGCCGGACAAGATCGACGCCGCGGTCATCTACTACGGCCGGGTGGAGACCGACAAGGCGAAGCTGTCGAAGCTGGACACGCCGATCCTAGGCCTGTTCGGGGCCAAGGACCAGGGCATCCCCGTGGCGGGAGTGCGCGAGTTCGAGAAGGCGCTGAAGGAGCTCGGCAAGCCGGCCGAGATCCACGTCTACGAGAACGCGGACCACGCCTTCGCGAACCCGTCAGGCCAGAACTACCAGGCGGACGCGGCCAAGGATTCGTGGCAGAGGACCACGGCCTTCTTTGCGAAGCACCTCAGGGGGAAGACTTAATGGAGATGAGATGGTCGGGGCGAGAGGATTTGAACCTCCGGCCTCACGGTCCCGAACCGTGCGCTCTACCAAGCTGAGCTACGCCCCGACGGAGGCATGAATCTGCGGACACCCGGGCGGGTGCCGAGCGGGAGAGGGAGGATAGCGTCCCGAGGGGACGGCGTCAAGAGGAGGGCGATCCTGGTGGCGTATCCGCCCTCCTCTTTGGCCGATCTCAGGGCACCGCGAGGAAGAACACGTCCCAGGTCAGAATGGGACGCTCGACGCCATGTCGGCCCTCTTTCCAAGCCTTGCCCATGAACCTGAACTCGTTCCCGTATCGATCCGTCCGGTTGCTCCTCCTGTAGTCCAAGCCAATCCGAAGGATGCGAGCGGCTTCCAGGGTAGCAAGCTCTGTAGGTTGGGACACTCCGTCGTGGTTGCTGTCCCTCCACATTCTCAAGTGCTCGAACACGGCATCGGCGGAGTCGATCTGCCCATCGCCGTTGCCACCCAGAAGCCAGTTGTCAAACTCAGCCAGTGCCAGGTAGCCGTTCAGAGCCCGAGTTCCGTCGGTGAACCGGGTAAAGTTCCCGAACAACTCTCCTCCATGATCGACCATGCCGTTGCCGTTCCGGTCCAGCGCCAGGAGCCCCTCTCCTCGGTCTGTCCATGATAGAAGGTCTGTCTGGCCATCTGCGTTGAAGTCGAACCAGACTGGATCGTCGAGGCCCGTCAGGTGAATGCCGTCGTTCTCCAGATCGATCAGGATGGGACAAGGGTCTCCGTCCGGAGGTCGATTGGGGCAGATATTGTTGACACACGAGGTCCAGCAGTAGACATTGCAGTATGGATCCGGCTCCGGGTTAGCTTCGGTGCTGGTCTCCCACATATCGTCGGCCATGGCACAGTCGTCCGGGTTGACCTCTCGCGTGGACAGGACACGAGTACCCATGATGTGACCGTTGCACGAGCTGTCCAGAGCATTGTCCAGCCCGAGGATATGCCCGAACTCGTGAGCGATCACATCCGTAAGCGGTGCGCAGGGGGTGCCGTCCGCCTGCTGAGTCCATACCGTGACCACAGCGCTCTCGATATGGCCGTTTACAATTTCGCGGTTCGTGCGGCCACAGCCGCCTCCTTGAGCCGTTGAGTTCCCGACGATCTTTTGCACAGTGACCGGAATCCCACCCGTGCCCCCAACTTGAAATGGAGGGATCTCGGGTCCATAACCTTCGCATTCCGACCAATAGGATGTCGCGGTGTTGATTTCTGAAATAGTAAACCCAACGGAAGTAACATTGAAGGCATTCCCCAGTGAAAGGCCCACATTGGGATCTGGCACAGAGCAGTCGACGGCGTGCAGGGGCGAGCCAGGGAGGCCTGCGGCAGCCACTGCCGCAGAGAAGATGATTGAGGAGAGCTGTTTCCGCAGTGTCATTGCAGGTTCTCCCTGCGCGCGCGAGTTCCCTCGACCTCAGAGCGGAGTCTGGCGACAATTTCGTCCAAGCTTTGAAGCGGCTCCAGGTCCGCATCGCCCTTCAGACGGGTAGGCACAATGAGGACACCAGCCCGACTCTGGAAGAAGATCTGTTCGAAGCGAGGAGCATAGAGAGTACCGCCTCGATCGACAGGGCCCGTGTAGTCGAACACCAATATCTGATCGCCCGGGCCAGGCTCGTAGGCTTTATTGGCATTACAGAAATAGTATGGACCGATTCTGAAATGAGCGACGAGATACTCCATGTATACCTGACTGCCTGGCACGTCGCCCCTTAGAACCTCCAGAATCTCGATTTCGAGCAGTGAAGACGGAACTCCGGCGGAGAAGCCTCGCTCTACACGGTGGATTCTGCCTCGGAAGATCGACTTCGAATGGCTGAGCAAGTCCGCAAAGTTGGAACTGGGCTTTTCTCCGCCCCGGTGATCTTCCACATCCAGCATCGACTTGCATTCCGATGGGGGGATGTCCACAATGGGCGGCTTCTCTCCCATCTTGGACATCTCGTGGGGAGTCCCCCCGGCTTTGAGAGAGCGTTCCTGCTTCTCCACGCTTCTCCGGAGCATCAAGTCATCCAAGAGGTCTAGATCGATAATCTTCTCGGTGTGGGCCACTGCTTCCGACGAGATCCACAGAGGAGGACCCTGGTGGCGCTCGACGGGAGGCTCAAGGATCTGAGGCGGCTCGGCCGCTGCGGGTCGAGACAGAGACAGGGAGAGCAGGACCGCTAAAGAGATGAGTTGCGTCAACTTCATCAGAGCTCCTTTCACTCACCAAGAACCCTGCTGCTACGCGTAGCGGAACAGGGCTATGGCGACGGCATTCTAGCTTATGCTGAGACTAGAGAGCCATGTAGCTCGACTCTGTGACAACCACCCCTAGTCCTCTGTCACGGCAGGATCGAGGGGATGAGGTGGAGTAGGGGGAGGGGAGGGGCTTGTCCGGGCTTGCCCCCTCCCCTACAGAAAAGGCTGCCCATCGATCGGAGAGACAAGGTACTCGTGAGTCACGACGTCCTCTCGCAGTGCCTGAGGGCTCCCAGGCTCGGCGTCCCCCGCTGAGACTACGCCGTTTTCTTCCTGGCCTTGCCCCGGCGGCCCCTCTTCCGTCTCGGCGGCTGTGCGAAAGGGTCGTATCCATCCCCTAGAAAGGCGGACACCCGCATCGAGAGATTCGCGAAGCGCACGGCCATCACGGGGTCTTCAAAGGCGAGCTCCAGGCTCTTGTCCATCAGACCTTGGCCCAGTCCCCGGACCGGTCGCGGTTTCCCTTTTTCCATTTCCGCCGTTATCCTTTCACGCGACACGATAGCGTTCTCTTGGAGAGTTGGGAAGGGGGTTCTCCCGGAGCAGGCCCTTCCGCGCCCTTCGGTGACAGCCGCGATACAATGCCAGCCCTAACTACGCCAGGAGGGCGCGATGTCCGTCACCACCCTTTCTGAGTTGTTCCTGAAGGCCGCGAGCTACAACAAGCCCGACTGCCTCCTCTACAAGGTCGGCGGGACGTACCAGCCCGTCTCCACGGCGGAGCTCGTGGACCGCGTCCGGCGCCTGGCCAAGGCGTTCGAGGACCTCGGCGTCCAGCCGGGCGACCGCGTCGCCCTGATGGCCGAGAACGGTCCGCACTGGCCCGCCGTCGACTTCGCCGCCCTCTCGATCGGCGCGGTCCTGGTGCCGATCTACCCGACCCTCCTGCCCGACCAGTCGTCCTACATCGCCAAGGACTGCGGCGCCAAGGTGGTGGTCGCCGAGACCGCCCAGCACCTGGACGGGTTCCTCTCCCACGCCCAGGACCTGCCCGACGTCAAGCAGTTCGTGCTCGTCAAGGGCGAGCCGGCCGACCCGCGGGTGGTCACCCTTTCCAGCCTGCTGGAGCGCGGCGCCGGCGTCGATCCCGACCGCTTCGAGCAGAAGGCCCGCGCCGTCAAGCCTGACGACCTCGCCACGTTCATCTATACCAGCGGCACCACCGGCACACCCAAGGGGGTCATGCTGACCCACCGCAACATCTGCTCCAACGTGGTCTCCGCCCTGGAGCTCGTGAAGATCGAGGGGAGGTACACCGCCCTCTCCTTCCTCCCGCTCTCGCACTCGTTCGAGCGCACGGTGGACTACTGCTACTTCTATCTCGGCTGCACCATCGCCTACGCCGAGTCGGTGGCGACCGTGGCGCAGAACCTCCAGGAGGTGAAGCCGCAGATCTTCGTGTCGGTGCCGCGCGTGTACGAGAAGGTCCTGGCCAGGGTCCATGAAGGGGTGGCCTCGGGCTCGCCCATCAAACAGAAGATCTTCGCCTGGGCGGTCGGCGTCGGCCGCGCTGCCCTGCCCCAGCGCCTGAAGCTCCAGGGCGGAGGCATTTCGCTCAGCCTCGCCGACAAGCTGGTGTTCAGCAAGATCCGGGAGCGCCTCGGCGGCAAGTTCCTCTTCGCGCTGTCGGGCGGCGCCCCCCTGGCCCGCGACGTGGCCGAGTTCTTCTGGGGTGCCGGCATCCCGATCTACGAAGGCTACGGCCTTTCCGAGACCGCGCCCGTGCTCACGGTGAACGCGCCCGGCGCGGTCAAGCTCGGCACGGTGGGCCGGCCGCTCCCCGGGGTCGAGATCCGCATCGCGCCCGACGGCGAGATCCTCGCCAAGGGGCCGAACATCATGAAGGGCTACTGGAACATGCCCGAGGCGACCGCGGAGGTGATCGACTCCGAGGGCTGGTTCCATACCGGCGACATCGGCGAGATCGACCCGGAAGGCTTCCTGCGCATCACGGACCGCAAGAAGGAGCTGATCATCAACGCCTACGGCAAGAACATCGCCCCGGCGCCGATCGAGAACACCCTGAAGAGCAGCCGCTTCATCGGCCAGGCCGTGGTGATCGGCGACCGCCGGAAGTTCCTGTCCGCGCTGCTGGTGCCAGACTTCGAGGCGCTGCGCCCATGGGCCGAGCGCAACGGGATCGGCGCCGGGAGCAACCAGGATCTCATCAAGGATGCGCGGGTCCGCGCCCTGATCGCCCAAGAGGTCCAGAACGTCAACTCCGGGCTCGCCAGCTTCGAGAAGATCGTGGCCTGGGAGCTCCTCCCCGAGGAATGGACCCTGGAGACCGGCGAGCTGACCCCGACGCAGAAGGTCAAGCGCCGGATCATCAACCAGAAGTACGGCGACATCCTCGAGCGGCTCTACCAGGAGTCCGAGGCCAAAGCGAGCTAAAGCCAGGCAGGAGGTGTGCGGGTGCCTATTTTCCATCTCGAAGCCGGCTCGGACCGGCTCGCCACACTCACGTTCGACTCGCCCGACCGCAGGGTCAACGTCTTCACCCGGGCCGCCCTGGAGGAGCTGGAGAGGGTCATCCAGGAACTCGGCCAGCGGAAGGACATCGACGCTCTGGTCCTGCTCTCGGGCAAGGAGGGGAGCTTCATCGCCGGCGCGGACATCGAGGAGATCGCCCGGGTGACGGACCCCGTCGAGGCCGAGGCGGGCTCGCGGGTCGGCCACCGGCTCTTCTCGGCGTGGGAGTCGCTCCCCTTCCCCACCGTGGCGGCCATCCGGGGCATCTGCCTGGGCGGCGGCCTGGAGCTCTCTCTCGCCTCGACGTACCGCGTGGCGAGCGACTCGCCAGCCACCCGCATGGGCCTGCCCGAGGTGCGCCTGGGCATCCTCCCCGGCTGGGGCGGCTCCACGCGCCTCCCCCGCCTGATCGGCATTGCCGAGTCCCTCGACCTGATCCTGACCGGCAAGAACGTGGCCGGCCGCAAGGCCCTGAAGCTCGGGCTGATCGACGCGCTGATCCCCGACGCCCTCTTCCTCGACCACGTGCGGGACTTCGCCCGGGAGCGGGCCGGCCGGCCGCGTAAAGACAAGGGCACCCTGGACATCAAGGAGGTGCTCCTGGAGAAGAACCCGCTCGGCCGCAAGGTGCTCTTCGACCAGGCACGCAAGAAGACCCTGGAGGAGACCCGCGGCCACTACCCGGCGCCGCTGCGCGCCATCGAGGTGGTGCGGATCGGGATCGAGGACGGGATGCGCGCCGGCTTCGACGCCGAGGCGCGTGCCCTGGCCGAGCTCGCCACGTCGCGGATCTCGAAGAACCTGGTCCACGTCTTCCGCATGACGGAGGACGCCAAGCGGGAGCGCGGCCTGCCTCTGGCAGAGGGGACCGAGGCGAAGACGATCCGCTCCGCCGCGGTCCTGGGCGCCGGCACGATGGGCGGCGGCATCGCCCAGCTCGCGGCCAACGAGACCGACGTGCCGGTGCGCATGAAGGACATCAACAACGATGCCCTGGCCGCGGGCATGGCCCACGCCTCGGGGCTGTTCGAGCGCATGGTCAAGCGCTACCGGCTGACCGCGCCGGAGGCGCGCCGCAAGATGGCCCTCCTCCACCCCACCCTGGACTTCTCCGGCTTCGCCCGCGCCGACATCGTCATCGAGGCGGTGGTGGAGCGCATGGACGTCAAGCAGCAGGTCTTCGCCGAGACCGCGCAACACGTGCCCGAGGACTGCGTCCTGGCCTCGAACACGTCGTCGCTCTCGATCCAGGGGATCGGCTCGAAGACGCCACGGCAGGAGCGGGTCGTGGGCATGCACTTCTTCAACCCGGTGCACAAGATGCCGCTGGTGGAGGTGATCGCGGCCGAAGCGAGCGCGCCCTGGGCGGTGAACACGGTCTTCGAGTACACCCGCAAGCTGGGCAAGACGCCGGTGCTGGTCAAGGACACGCCCGGCTTCCTGGTGAACCGGCTGCTGATGTTCTACTCCGCGGAGGCCATGTGGCTCCTCGACGAGGGCTACCGGATCGAGGACCTGGACCGGTCCATGACCGACTGGGGCATGCCCGTGGGGCCGATGGTGCTCTCCGACGAGGTGGGAATCGACGTCTCGACCAAGGTGGCGCACATCCTGTTGGAGGCGTTCGGCGACCGTTTGACCCTGCCGCCCTGGCTCGACCGCATGCCGGAGAACAAGCGGCTGGGGGTCAAGAGCCAGTCGGGCTTCTACCGCTACGAGGGCCGGGAGAGGAAGGAGCCCGACCCCGCGGTCTACTCGCTGCTGGGCCTCCACCCGAAGGTGGAGAACCCGGACCCTGGGCTCATCGCCGACCGCATGGTGCTGCCGATGGTCAACGAGGCCGCCCGCTGCCTGGAGGAGGGGGTGGTGCGGAGCGCCTCCGAGCTCGACCTGGCGCTGATCTTCGGCACCGGTTTCCCACCCTTCCGGGGAGGCCTCTGCCGCTGGGCGGACCAGGAGGGCCTCGGCCGCATCCTGGCCACCCTGGAGCGCTTCGAAAGCGCGGTCGGAGACCGCTTCGGCCCCTCCGAAGCCCTCCGCGCCACCGCGGAGGTGGGCGGATTCTACGCGCGGTTCGGCAGATAGAGGAGACAACTGTCCTCCACTGAGGACAACCTCTGAGGGAATTCCATGACGCCGCCATAGGGTTGCCTCTATGGGGGACCCCTGGTCCGCCCCTTGCTCTTAGCAAGTCATGGAGAGAAAAGGAGGAGCAGAGATGCTCAGGAAATATGTGTCACACGCAGCGCTCGCGATCGTCCTTGCGCTGATCCTGGCCCCGGCCGTCCTGGCGCAGGAACCGGCCCAGGGGGAGCAGCCGCAGGGACAGTTCGGCACGACGATCGACGTCAATGAGGTCCTCCTCGACGTCCTCGTGACCGACAAGAAGGGCAACGTCATCGTCGGCCTCACGCCCCAGGACTTCGTGGTCAAGGAGAACGGCAAGGCCGTCGAGCTGACCGGCGTCACCTTCTACTCCGACCGCCGCCTCGTCGGGTCGGCCAAGGACGCCAAGGTCGACCAGGTGCCGGAGGACCGGTTCTTCATCCTCTTCTTCGACGACCAGAAGGATGAGGCCGTGGACTCCCCGGCCCTGCTCTCGCGCCAGGTCGAGGCCGGCCAGCGCGCCAGGGACTGGGTCCTCAAGGGACGCCAGCCCGCCGACTGGGTCGCCGTCGTCAGCTACGACAAGAAGCTCAAGGTCCAGCAGGACTTCACCCGCGACGGCCGCGCCCTGGCCGAAGCCATCGGCGACGCCATGAAGGGCAAGGACGCCGAGGGGAACTGGCCCTCCCGCATCAAGGAGGGCGAAGGCCCGTCCCTCTACGCCAACCTGCCCAGGGGCAACGCCCTGCGCGACAAGACCGGCAACATCTACGACGCCCTCGAGATCCTTGCCGACGCCGCCGGGCAGATCCGCGGCCGCAAGAACCTGATCCTCTTCACCACCGGGTTCGGCGACGTCAACTCGTTCGGCCAGTACACCCCGGACCAGCGCTACTACCCCGACATGGTGCAGGCCCTGAACGACAGCAACGTCGCGGTCTACAACCTCGACTTGGTGCCGGCGGGGACCATCCACCCGCTGAGCGACGGCATGACCAAGCTCGCCGTCGACACGGGCGGCCAGTACTACACGAACTTCTCGACGTTCTCGACCCCTCTCAAGGAGATCGCCGAGGAGAACAGCGGCTACTACCTGCTCAGCTACCGCAGCGAGCAGCCGGCCGGCAAGAGCGGCTTCCAGGAGGTGGACGTCGACACCACGAACCCCGAGTTCAAGGTGCGGGCGCGGAAGGGATACGAGTTCGGGGACGAGAAGGTGGCCGCCGCTCCCGCCGCTCCCGCCGGAAACTGATCGCGGCCTTCACCAGCCGCCGGCTCAACCCCGTGTAGGGCTGGCGGCAGGCCAGCAGGTCCGACAGGACCCGCCGGATGCCCAGGTGGTACCGGCAGACCGGTACCATCCACTGACCGATCGGGTCGTCAAAGAAAAGGGAGCGGGCGCGAGCCGCCCGCTCCATCTCCCCTCCCAACTCAGTCTCCAGTCTCTCCGGGTACGCCTCGGGTGTGCCCGCGAGCATGCTCTCCGCGGCCCAGAGCCCGGAGAGCATGCCGTAGCGGATCCCCTCGCGGGTCAGTGGATCGGCCAGCCCCGCCGCATCGCCCACCAGGAGGACCCGCCGCGCCGCGCCCGCTCTCACCGCCTCCAGTGTCCAGGGTCCGAACACCGGGATCGGGTAGCGGTAGCGCGGTCCGGGGAGGTCCCGCCAGCCCGCGGGCAGATGCCGGTCGAGGAAGGCGTCGAGAGCGGCCCGGGCGGCGCCGTCCGAGAGCCGCTCCGGCGTGTAGGCAATGCCGATCGAAGCCCCGCCCGGCCGGGGAAAGATCCAGAGATAGGAGTCGCCGAGGTCCGGAAAGGCGAGGACGAGCCGGTCGCAGCGCAGCCCTGAGATCGACCCTCCCAGGCCGACACTCTCGCCGCGGGGTGGGCATCCCAGGCTGCGCCGCGTCCGTCCACGAGCGCCGTCCGCGCCGATCACCCAATCGTAGGACCGGGTCTCCTCTCCCGCGGTGACCCGTACCGCATCCCCTTCCCAGTCCAGCGCCTCGGCCTTGCGCGGGATCTGCCGGGCTCCCGCGTCTACCGCCGCCTGCGCGATGGCGCGGTCGAGATCGGCCCGGCGGAAGATGCGGATGCCTTCGAGGTCTATATCGAGGAGCGCGCCCCACGCGTTTTCCAGGACGGATTGGGGACTGATCACGGCGGGAAGAGGGGAGGGATCGAAGCCCTCCAGGTGGGGCAGCACGTGCTCGGGGACAGCCCCGCCGCACGGCTTCTCGCCGGGACGGGCTGGCAGGTAAAGGTCGACTTCGGCGCCCGCCCGCGCCAGAGCCAGGGCGGCGGAGCCGCCCGCGGGGCCCCCGCCGATGACGGCGAACACGTTTAAACCCGCGTCCCCTGCGTATCCTCGCCGTCCTCCTCCACCTTGAGGAGGACAACCGTGACGTTGTCGATGCCGCCGCGGGCGTTCGAGTCGTTGACCAGGCTGCGGCAGATCTCGTGGAGGTCGCGGCCGGAGGAGAGGCGCTCGCGGATGTCGGCGTCCGAGAGCATGCCGGTGAGGCCGTCGGAGCAGAGGAGGTAAAGGTCGCCCGCCTTGACCTCCAGCTCGCGGATGTCGACCACGACCTCGCTCTCGCCGCCCAGGGCGCGGGTGACCACGTTCTTGAGCGGATGGGAGCGGGCCTGCTCCTTGGAGAGGAAGCCCGCCACGACCTGCTCGTTGACCCAGGTGTGGTCCTGGGTGAGCTGGTCCAGGCGGCCGCTGCGGAGACGGTAGGCCCGGCTGTCGCCCACGTGCGCCACGGCCGCGGTGTTCCCCGCCAGGAGGAACCCGACCACCGTGGTGCCCATGCCGTAGAGGGAGCCGTCCTTGCTGATGGCCCTCAAGACATGGTCGTGGGCGATGCGCACCGCCATCCGGAGCAGGTTCGTGTGCCGCTCCAGCTTGCTGTCCATGCCGAAGGGCCAGGTCGTGTCCTTCTCCGCGGTCTTGTCGATGAACTCCCGGATGGCGTGGACCGCGATCTGCGCCGCGACCTCTCCGTGGCTGTGGCCGCCCATGCCGTCGGCGACCACGTAAAGCTTGTGCAGCGGATCGATCTCGAAGTAATCCTCGTTGTGGATCCGGGTCAGCCCGACATCGGAGAGCCCGCAGGCCTTCACGCGCAGCATCAGCCAGCCTTTCCGAACAGGCCCCGCCGGGAGGGTTTCTCCAGCTCCTCCAGGGCGCTGCGGATCGCGGGGTCGTCATCGCCCCACTCGATCGCCTTCCGGTAGTGGAGCACCGCGCGGTCCGCCTGTCCCGCGAGCGCGCAGATCCGCCCGGCCTGTTTTCGATAGGAGGGGTTCATCGGTTCCAGCTCGCAGGCCCGCTCGATGGCAGAGACGGCCCGCGGCAGCCAGTTCTGCTGCTGGGCGCACGCCAGGGCCAGGTGGTGCCAGGTCTGCGAGCTGGTGGGGTCGGCCTTGGTGGCGCGGTCGAAGTTGTCCGCCGCCTCCAGGAAGTTCTTCTCCTTGTATGCCTTGACGCCCCTCTGCATATAGGCGCGGGCGAGCTGCCGGGGGTCCGATTCGGCGCCGGGCCGCGCCAGCTCCAGGTCGTGCTGCCGCCGCCGCTCCGGATCGGAGAGCACGTTGAACGCCTGCGTGATCTCCTGGAAGTCCGTCTCCGCCCGCAGCTTCTCCGATCCCTGGAAGCGGTCGGGATGGCGCGCGCGCGCCAGGTCCCGGAAGCGCTGGCGGAGCTGCTCCTCGGTCGCATTGCGAGGCAACCCGAGGACGGAGTAGAAGTCCTTCGGCATCACGTGGTCCTTATTGCTGCTTGATTCTATACAAACGGAGGGCCAGGGATCGAACCGCGTCCGGGATGTTGCGGTCCTTGGCCAGGTCGCGCAGGTCGCGTACCGACAGCCGCGGCACGTACTTGAGGGCTGTTGGGAGGTTGGTCCGCGGGTTCTGGATCAGCGCCTTCATCACGGGATAGCGGCCGATCCACTCGCGCTTCTTCGCGATCACCTGCAGGACCTCCTCATGCACGGAGCGGCTGGCGGCGGTCTGCTCGATCTCCTGGTCCGAAAGGTTGTTGAAGAGGAGCGCCGCGCAGGCCACCTGCGGGTTGGTGTCCCGCAGCAGGATGTTGCGCAGGTTGCGGGGCGCGCCGCGCGCGAGCTTCAGCCGGGCCGGGACCGCGAGCAGGCGGATCTGCCCCTCGGAGAGCCCGGTCTTCTCCTCGATCTCGCCCTCGGCGGGGAGGGAGCGGGCCGCCTCCACGGCCGCGGCCAGGGCTGCGTCGTCCAGCTCCTCCACGGGCCCGGCCGGGACCGGAGCGGGGCGGACGCGCTCCCGCGGCAGCAGGTGCTCGCGGTACTCGGTGATCCGCCGCTGCACGTAGACGGAGATCTCCGGGTTCTGCTCCAGGGCTTGCAGGATGCGGGGCTCGTCCACGATCGCGTCCTGGCGCAGGACCAGGATCTCCTGGAGGTCGGGCGGGAGCCGGCGCGCCAGGTCCATCAGGAGCCGGCGCGGCACGTCGCGCCGCCGCAGGATCGTCTCCAGCAGGCGGGGGTGGGAGGACTGGGCCGCGAAGAAAGCGAGCACGTCCTCGCCCGCCTGGCGCTCCAGGAAGGCCGCCACGACCCGCGTGTCCACCTGGCGCAGGGCCTCGGCCGCCTTGAAGGAGAGCTCGGGATCGCCGCCGCGCGCGAACTGGACCTGCAGCGGGATGAGGTCCTCGGGAGCCAGCGGCAGAAAGCCGCTCGCCGCCAGCACCTGAAGCTGGCGATTGGCCCCCGATCGGACCTGATCGAGCAGCGAGGCCTGGGCGTCGGCCACGTTCAGGGAGCCTCTTTCTTCCCTTGGAGCTGGCGGACGGTCTCCAGGTCGATCAGGACCTCCCGCACCTCGCCCTGCTTGCCGTTCAGCGGATAGGGGATGCCGTTGACCTGGATCTCGGCGGCGCCGGCGTCGCCGAGCTTGATCTGCACGCTCTCCTGCGCCTCGATGGGCAGCGACTCGCCCTGCACCCGCTGCTCGGCGACCAGGGGCTTGCCGTCGGTCACGACCTCGACCCAGCAGTCGGCGGTGAAGTCGAGGGTGACCTCCAGGGGGGCCCTGGGCCTGTCCGGCGTGGGCATGGGCGCGGCGGCCGAAGTGGGGGCCGGGGGCGCCGCAATGGGCGGCGGGGCCGCGTCCTCCGCGGGGTTGTCGCGCCGTCTCTCGGCATACCAGTAGAGCGCGGCCACCAACCCGATCAGCACGAGCACGGAGAGGGCGAGGAACAGGCCATAGGTCCAGCTCCGCACGGGCTTGACCCGGTGCGGTCTCTGGCTCGCGAGGCTCTGGCCCGCGAGGGTCGTGTCCTTCTTGACCCCTTCCTCTTCCGATGACGCCGCCTGCTGGACCGACAGGTAGTGGTTGACGACTTCGTCCGGGGAGAGCCCGACGTAGCGGGCGTACTCGCGGAGGAAACCCTTGGCGAAGATGGGCGCGGGGAGGAGGTCGAACCGGTTGTCCTCCATCGCCTGCAGGTAGCGCAGGCTGATCTTGGTCCGGTCGGCGATGTCGCGGAGGCTGATCTCGCGCATCTCCCGCTGGCGCCGGAGCCAGTCGCCGAAGGAGGCGCCCCCCGGCTCCGGTGGCTTGTCCCACGGGGGCTGCCGCTTGGCCGCACCTCCGGCACCGCTGTCGATGGAAGGCGGCAGCTCTCCCGGACCCGACCCCGGGCCGCCGCCCGGTTGGCGGGGAGGGACTCTCTCTCGTCTGGACATGTCTTTTGGCACGCGAGTCATAACTTTACGCGGCACTTGGCTTTACGTCAATTCCATCCCCTCATGTCTCCCCCAGCAAGAGTCGCGCCCGCTGCCGGACCACCTCGGAGAGGCGCGGATCGCTGCCGATGGCCTTCAGCTCGGGCTTCCGCAACTGCGGGAGGAGCTTGAGGGTGGTGGCGAGCGGGGTGCCCGGATTGCGGCAGATCGCCACCTGCAGACCGGAGCGCGCTCCCCATCGGCGGTCCTCCGCGATCAGCTTCAGCACCGGCCCCGGAGTGGCCGCGCTGTGCACGACCGGCGCAAGGATATCCTCTGTCAGCCGAGGGTTGTCCAGCAGGGCCGCGATCACCCGCGGGCTCGGGTCGTGCCGGAGCTGCGCGAGAAGCCCCGCACCGGCCCGGCGGGCGATGGAGATCTTCTCCCCCATTGCCAGCTCCGGCAGGCGCGCGGCCAGGTATTGATCGGCCGTGCGCCTCCGCCTCGGGTGCAGCCGCGTGTCCCCGCCGAGCGCCGCCAGATCCCGCCAGTAGAGCCCGGGCACGAGCTGCTGCGCCATCGTCTCGGGCGTGCGCGGATGGAGCGCCAGGTCACGCCGCACCTCGTAGAAGGAGAGCAGCCGCGGCTGGGCCAGCACCTCGACCACCTCGGCCGTGGTGTAAAGATTGCGCAGGATGAGGCGCACGGCCGGAGGATCGAGACGGTCCGCGTGCTCGCGCACCAGGGCCAGCAGCTCCTCGGACCCGGCCTCGCGCATCCGGTGCACGAGCTCGGGATCGAGCTCGGGGTCGAGCTCGGATGACGCCGCGGATTCGGCCATCCAGATCAGCCCTCAGGCAAGGTCCACCTGGAGCTGCTGTCGTCCCAGGACCGTTTCGACCCGCGCCCGCAGCGCGATCCGGTCTCCGGCGCGCACCGCCAAGGGCTGGGTGAGGTCACGCACCGTCCACCCCCAGTGGGTCTTCGGCGCGAAGGGGGAGGTCGTCAGGCAGATCCGCTCGTCCAGGTGGGCACGGAAGTAGAGGACCAGGGAGGTCAGGTCCCCGGCGGACTGGATTTCGAGTGTCGCCTCGACCGTCTCACCGCTGGCCGAGAGGTCGGCCGAGAAGTCCAGGTCGTAGAGCCGGCACTCGGCCGAGAGGATGGGATGGGGGAACTCGCGCTGCTGGACCCAGAGGGTGCGCCGGAACTCCGGCTCCTCTTGGATGGCCTGAAGGTAGGGGGAGAAGTCGAGGCCGTAGAGCCCCGCCAGCTCGCGTCCCTCCCGCAGGGCCAGGCTGCGGGTAATCCCCGGGTTCGGGTCCTCCGCGTGAATGCCGGCGCAGTAGAGCTCGAGCCGGCCGGGGATCATCCTCCCCCCCTTCACGAGGAGGCGCTCCCGGGCGTCCAGGATGTAGGGCATCAGGTTCTCCGAGAAGGGATCGGTGCCGAGGATCTCGTGGATCAGCAGCTCGGCCGGCTCGTCCAGCTCCACGTCCCGGCTGTTGGCCGAGACCACCTCGACCACCCCCTCGAAGCCGTTGGCGCGTACCATCTCGCGGGCGAGCCCGGCGATGGAGGTCTCCTCGATGGCGACCACGCGGCGGGCTCCCGCCTGGGCGGCGAAGAGGGAAAGGATCCCCGTGCCGCAGCCGACCTCCACCACCGACCTGCCCGGGGCATGGGCCGTGATGGCCGCCCGGTAGGCCATCACCCGGATGGTGTCCCGCACCATGAAGTGCTGCATCTGGAGAGAGTTGAAGCCGTCCGTGGAGGCCGCTCCCCCTTCTCTCTCCGGCACGAGCAGCCCCTCTCCCAGGAGGGTGTCCACCAGCTCGGCGAAGCCGGCCTCGTCAAACTCCCACTCCTCGGCCAGCCCCGCCATGGCGCGCGCGGGCGTGCTCCCTCCGCCGAAGGCCTGGAGGACGGGGATGGCCTCCGGCCCCAGCTCCTTGGGCAGCCGGGAGAAGGCCGAGGTCGACGCGACCAGCCGGCCCCTGGGGTTGATCTGGATGGTGAGGCTCTGAGAGACCCGGTAGGTCGCGGCGTGGTCCACGAGCTCCCCCTTTCTTGTTGTCCGGCTACAGTAACAGTCCCGGGCCGTGCCGTTCAATTTGATCTCTGGTATCTTCCTCCAGCCATGGCGATCTCACGAGACACCCAAGCACACCTCGCCAAGGGAGACTTCGAGTCGATCGAGGGAGAGTGGCTGGCCGCCATGGGGCAGGACCCCATCGACCTCGACTACTTCGTCGGCGTCGCCCGCGCCCTGACCGGCACCGGCCAGGAGGAGCGCGCCCGCCTGCTGATCGAGATGTTGGATGACCAGCTCCGCGAAGCCGGCCGCTGGGACGTCCGGCGCAAGCTGCTGCAGCGCGCCGGCTCCATCCTGCTCCCGCCCGAGAAGCTCCACCCCGCCATCATGGCGACCATGAAGCGCCTGTACGGCTCCCGTTCCATTTTCCAGGGGCTGGCCGACGCTGTCGGCCTCCAGCGCGCCACGCACGACATCCCCAAGACTTGGGAGAAGGTCGAGAAGCTCGAGAGCCTGCTCGCCTTCGACGTGGGCACGGTCGTGGCCATGGAAGGCAAGGGCGTGGGCCGCATCGCGGAGGCCAACCTGGGCCTGGAGAGCTTCAAGGTCGACTTCGAGCGGATCAAGGGCATGACGGTCGGTTTCAAGGCCGCGGCCAAGCTGCTCCAGCCGCTGGAGCCGGACCACGTGCTCCGCCGCAAGCTGGAGGACCGCGCGGCTCTCTCCGCCCTGAAGCCGCCGGAGCTGCTCCAGGTGACGCTCCAGAGCTACGACCGGCCGCTCACCGCCGGGGAGATCCGGGACATCCTGAGCGGCATCGTCACCGAGTCGCAGTGGACCTCCTGGTGGTCCGCGGCGCGCAAGCACGGCCACGTGGTAGCCACGGGCACGGGCAGCCGCCAGACCTACCGCTGGGCCGAAAGCAGCTCGGACGCGGTCGATACCCTGTGGAAGGCTTTCGAGAAGGCCGATCCGCGCAAGAAGATCGAGCGCCTGAAGCGCGACGGTGCCCGCGACCCGGGGCTGCGGCAGCGAATGGCCGAGAACCTGGAGCGCGTCGCCGACGCCGTGGCCGCCCAGGACTCCGGCCTCGCCTTCGAGATCTGGTTCGCCCTGGAGCGCACCGGCGGCGCGCCCGAGGACGTGGACTGGTCGCCCGAGGAGCTCCTCCTCCAGCGCGACCCCACGCGGCTCTTCGCCGGCATCGAGGACCGCCTGCTCCGCGAGCGCGCCTACACCATGGTGCGCGAGCGCCGGGAGGACTGGCCCGAGGTCTACCGCAGCGCCATGACCAAGGAGACCGATCCGCGCGCCCTGGACCTCCTGGCCGACGGCCTGCGCGACCCGGTCGAGGGCGCGCCGCGGGAGCTGGAGCGCTTCTACGACACGCTGTTCGCCCAGCCGCATCGCTACCCCGCGGCCTTTGCATGGCTGGCCGAGCGCGCGGCCGTGGACGAGTCGATCCGCGCCCGCAACCCATTGCGGCTGCTGCAGCAGATCCTCGCCGCTCCGGCGCGGGACGAGTTCGCGGCCTACCGGCTGCGTCTCCTGGCGCTGGCCGAATCCGGCGGCACGATTCCCCGTCTCCTGACCCACCTCACGCACGACCAGGCGGCCCAGGCGGAGGACGCGGTCCAGCGCAGCTCGAACCTGGAGCCCTTCCAGCGCGAGCAGCTCGTCAACGCCATCCAGCTCCGCTTCCCGGCGCAGCGCAAGGACACCGGCCCCGCGGCGTTCTACGCCACGGCCGAGTCGATCGACGCCAAGCGCGCCGAGCTGCACGAGATCATGACCAAGGAGGTCCCGGCGAACCGCAAGGCGATCGAGGAGGCGCGTGCCATGGGCGACCTGCGGGAGAACTTCGAGTACAAGTCGGCGCGCGCGCGCCACGAGTACCTGAACTCCCGGGCCGCGGCCCTGAACGCCGACCTCTCCCGCGCCCGTCCGATCGAGACCCCGGGCATGGACACCTCCGAGGTGCGCATCGGCACCCGGGTTCGCCTGAACAGTACCGGGGGCTCCCGCGTGATGACGATCCTCGGTCCCTGGGAGAGCAAGCCCGAGGAGGACATCATCTCCTACGAGTCGGACCTGGCCAAGGATCTTCTGGGCAAGAAGCTGGGAGACGAGGTCGCCCTCTCCGGGGAGACCTGGCGGATCGAAGCGATCGAACCCTGGCGGTAGGGAAGAAAAACAGAAAGGGCGGCCTCAGGCCGCCCTTTCGCTTTACGGCAAGGCGTTCAGCCTTCAAACGCCCTTGGATGACAGCTCTACCGTCTCCAGCCGGTAGCGGAGCACCACTCTCGCGCCGTCGGCCAGCAGCAGGCCGAGCTCCGAGTACCGGGCCAGGAGCTCGCGCCCCTGGGGGCTCTGGGCCGAGACGTGGGTTGCGGGCTCCTGGCCTTCGAGGCCCCTCTGCACCCAGACGTCTCCACTGCGCAGCTCGCGCCAGACGAACTCCCGGCCCGCCACCTTGCTGGTGGTTTGCGGCAGGAAGAACGGCACGTCCACCATCGGCTCCACGGTAACGACCTCCACCATCGCCGGCATGGCCGGCGCCGGCACCAGGGTCTCCTGCAGGCCGGTCCGGTGCTCCAGCCCGTTGGTGAACAGGAAGAGGCTGAGCACCAGGGCCAGGCCCATTGCGGCGCTGGTGCGGAGCACCGGCCGGTTCGGCAGACCGAAGACGTAGGACACCAGCCCCCGGCCCGGGAAAACCTCCGGCCGGCGGACCGCGGCGACCTCGGCCCTCACCCGCGTGGAGAGGCCCGGGGGAGGAGCGGCCCGCTCCAGACGCCAGACTCCGCTGACGGTACGCTGCATGGACTTGAAGCGGTCGCGGCAGTCGCCGCAGGAGGCGAGGTGACCCTCGATCTCCCGCGACTCCGGAGATGCGACCTCTCCGTCCAGATATGCAGAAAGCTGTTCGGACGACAGATGGCGAATCATTTTAGTCTCCAAGGAGGGCACGGAGCTGGTCGCGGCCGCGAGCGATCCGCGAGCGCACCGTACCGATCCTGACACCTAGAACGTCGGCGATTTCCTCGTAGGAGAGCCCTTCGATATCGCGCAGGACTACGACCTCTCGGAACACCTGGGGCAGATGGGTCAGCGCCTGCTCCACACGGCGCTTCTCGTCGGCGGCCACCGCCAGCTCCTCGGGCCCGCGGCCAGGGTCGGCATAGGCGGTGACTCCCTCTCCCGTGTCCTCGCCGATCGGCTGCGTCAGCGGATGCCAGCGGGAGAGCCGGTCGCGGCAGTGGTTCACCGCGATCCGGAAGATCCAGGTCTTCAGAGTCGAACGGCCCCCGAAGCTCCCCAGGTGTCGAAAGACGCGGAGGAAGATCTCCTGCGTGAGATCGGCCGCCTCCTCGCGGTTGCCCGCGAGGCGGTAGGCGAGGTTGTAGACCATCTCCTCGAATCTCTGGTACACCTCGTTGAAGGCGCGAACGTCACCGTAGCGGTGCCGTTCGACCAGCTCGAGGTCGAGATCGAGGTCACGGACGACTGCGGAAACCGTGGCTACACCCACCGGGGCCTCCCAGGATGCATGCGTAGCATCCTTCTCTACTGTACTGAGACCGTCCCCCGGGCTGAAAAGTTCCCGGTTGCCGGGACGGCATGACCCAACGTCCATGAGTACGTGTTCGCCAGTCCCCCTGTTTCGGGGGTTTGGGGAAAAGTTTACACCCAAAAAGGGGGAGGGGCTTACTTCGCCGTCTTCACCGCCGGCCCCCGGGAAGCGTCGTCTTCGCCGTAGTAGGCCAGCAGCCCCTTAACGATCGCTTCCGAGACCTTCTGGCGGTAGGAGCGGGTCTGCACCAGGCGGCGGTCCTCATCATTGGCCAGGTTGCAGACCTCCAGCAGCATCTTCGCGGGCACCGAGTTGTAGCGCAGCACCGCCGGCACCCAGGCGCTCTTGTTGCGGATGATCTTGTCGCGCACCGGCTTGAACGGGTGCACCGCCAGACCATTGGAGTGGAACGCGGCGATCATCTCCTTGGCCAGCTCGCGGGAGAGGCCCTCGCTCTCCACCCGCTGGTTCCAGGCGAAGCTCACGTGCTGCCCCTCCTGCACCTCCTTGCGCGAGGTGTAGACCGCACCGCCCTTGCCGTACGTGCCCCCCCGCTCCTCCGCCGAGGGGATGTAGGCCATGGCGCCGCGCAGAGAGGGGTGCAGCGAGTCCGCGTGGATCGAGAGGAAGACCACCTTCTGCGGGTCCTTGCTCTCCTTGACCGTCTTCCGGTACACGCTGTTCGCCAGGTACCAGCGCAGGTTGGTCCCCACCCGGGCGTCCTCGATGGCATAGGGGGGCGTGGTCAGCACCGCGTGCTTGCGGGAGAACGGCAGCACGTCCGAGTCCTGGACCCGGAAGTCGGAGCCGTCGCGGGTCGTGACCACCACCCTGGCCGCGCTCTGGGTCTCCAGGAGGCGCTTGACCCGCATGGCGATGTCGTAGACGTAGGTGCTCTCCCACACGCCGCCCATGGCCGCGCCCGAGTCCGCTCCGCCGTGGCCCGCGTCGAGGATCACCGTGATCCCCGCAAGCCCCCGCGATTTGACCTGGTTGCTGAACTGGGCGCTGGCCCGCAGGCTCACCTCGTACTCCACGCGGCGAGGATTGCCCTCGGGCAGGAACTCGGGCTGCAGCACGTCGAACGGGATTTTGACCCGGTACCCGATCGGGATGTCGGTCACGTCCACCACGCCGCTGCGCTCGGCGATCTCCGAGGCGAGCTGGTTCACGTCCTGGGCATGGACGCGGCCGGTGAAGCGCACCACCACGCTGGAGTAGAGGGCCTCGCCCGGACGCAGCCGGTAGATCGCGTACTCGCCTTCGTCGTCCTTGCCGTAGGTCAGGTGGTACGGCTTCTCGGGCACCGGCAGCACGGCCTTGAACGCGGGCCGCAGGAGCTCGGAGGGGACGACCACGGCCGTGCCGCGGGGCACGTCGTCGTCGAGCAGCTCGTTGTACTCGCGGATCGCCCGGAAGTTCTCTCCCGTGCCCGTGAACCAGAGGGAGAGCTGCCAGAGGCTCTCCCTCTGCAGGGCTCCGACCCCGCGCGCCTCGTGCTTCCAGCCGTCCGCCTGGCCGCTGTCCCCGGGGAACAGGGCCTTCACCATCTTCAGGTGCCACTCCTGGGAGAGCAGGTCGAAGGGGATGCGGTAGCGCATCCCTGCCACCAGCGTAGTCGACTCTCCACCGCCGTTCGCTTCGAGGACCTGCGTCGAGAGCCGGGAGTCTCCGCACAGCCTCCGGGTAAAGGCGAGGAGGCCCTCCCCCTTGCGGGGCACGGCCTCCAGGAAGATCCCGTCCTTTTCAGTAAGAGCCGCGACCAGGCCGTCGCCGAGGTCGACCCGGAGCGAGCGGGCGGCGGTGTGCCTGGGATCGAGGGCGGGAGAGGCCGCGGGAACGGAAGACAGGGCCGCGATCACAGCCAGCACCCAGACCACCGCCCCCCGTTTCAGCATCATGATCAGCCGGTCGGTCAGCCGGCCTCCGCTCCCCGGAATTCAGGCGCCAGCCGGAAGCTCGCCTGGAGCTCGAAGGCGCGCGCGGTCCGGAACACCGTGGCCTCCTCGAAGGGCCGGCCCATGATCTGGAGCGACAGCGGCAGGCCGCGGTCGTCCAGGCCCGAGGGGACCGACACGGCGGGGAGCCCGGTCAGGGAGGCCGGCGTGGTGAAGATGTCGGACAGGTACATGGCGAGAGGATCGTCCGTCTTCTCGCCGATGCCGAACGCCGCGCCCGGCGCGGTCGGGGTCACGACCACGTCCGCCGTATCCAGGGCGGCATGCAGCTCCTGCCGCATCCGCTCCAGGACGCCATGCGCCTTGCCGTAGTAGGCCTCGTAATAGCCGGACGACAGCGCGAACGTGCCGAGCATGATCCGGCGCTTGACCTCCGGCCCGAAGCCTTCGCTGCGGCTCGCGAGATAGAGGTCGAGGAGGTTGTCCGCCTGCTCCGCCCGCCGGCCATAGCGCACGCCGTCGAAGCGGGCCAGGTTGGTGCTCGCCTCCGACGTGGCGATGACGTAGTAGACGGCGATGGCCGCGTCCAGGCTCGGGAGCGAGACCTCGACCAGCTCGGCGCCCGCGGCTTCGAGACGGCTCAGGGCCTCGCGCCAGACCCGGGCGCTGGCCGGATCGAACGTCGAGGCGTCGATCTCCCTGATGACTCCCACCTTCAGCCCGCGGATCCCCTCCTCGATGCCGGCCAGGTAATCCTCGGCCGGACTGGAAGAGCAGGTGGAGTCCCGCGGGTCGGGTCCCGCCAGGACCGACAGGGAGAGCGCCGCGTCGCGGACGTTCCGGGTCAGGGGGCCGATCTGATCGGTCGAGGAGGCGAACGCCACCAGGCCGTAGCGCGAGACCCGTCCCCAAGTGGGCTTCACGCCGACCAGGCCGCAGAGCGCGGCGGGCTGGCGAACCGAGCCGCCGGTGTCCGAACCGATGCCGAGGGCCGCGCACCCGGCGGCGACCGCGGCGGCCGGACCGCCGCTCGATCCGCCGGGAACCGTGGCCAGGTCCCACGGGTTGCAGGTGATCTGGTAGGCCGAGTTCTCGCACGACGAGCCCATGGCGAACTCGTCCATGTTGGCCCGCCCGAGGATCACGGCCCCGGCGTCGAGCAGCTGGCCGATGGCCGTCGCGGTATACGGGGCCACGTAGCCGGAGAGGATCTTCGAGCCGCACGTGAGCGGCCATCCGGCCACGTTCAGGTTGTCCTTGAGAGAGACCGTGACGCCGGCCAGCGGACCGGCCGGATCGCCGGACCGGATGCGGCCGTCGATCTCCGCGGCGCGCTCGCGGGCGTCCTCCTGGAACAGCTCCAGCCAGGCGTGGATCAGCGGCTCGACGCGGGCGGTGCGGGCCAGGGCGGATTCGACCACTTCGGAGGCCGAGACCTCCCGGGAACGCACCCGGCGGGCGACCTCCTCGGCGGAAAGCTCCCAGAGCTCACTCATCAACGACCTCGCCGCCGGTCTTCTTCACCTCGGGCACGAGAAGGAAGCCATCCATGGCGGCCGGGGCGTTGGCCAGGAACTGGTCTCGGGGAAGGCACTCGTGGGGGATGTCCTCGGCCTCCCGGTCGGCCTCCCGGACTGCCAGGGCCGCATCCGATTCGCTCCCGGTCTCGTAGCGCTGGAGCTGATCGATGTAGCCCACGATCTTGCCGAGCTGTCCGACGAAGACGGCCTCCTCCTCCGGTTTGAGACGGAGCCGGGCCAGCGCAGCGATTTTCCTTACTTCTTCGATGGTTAGTTCCATGGCCTTCAAGTGACAGTTTAGCCCTGCCTCCGCAGGAAAGGCAACGAATTTCCGCAGATTGATGGGCCTAACGTACTTGCAGGGTCAAGGGCCGGGTGATGGCCGAGCCCTTCCTGCCGCGCAGCTCGACGGTCACCGGGCCTCCCTTCTTCACGGTCTCGGGATCGATGGAGATCACATAGTGGCCGGAGAGGGCCTGAGCGAGGAAGTCCGTGGCCAGGCCGGGGAGGATATTGGTCTTGTGGTAGGTGCCGCCCGTGGCGTGGGCCACGGCTTCGAGGCCGACCTCCAGGGAGTGGGCATCCGCGCTGGTGACATCGAGCACGAACACCGGGATGTTGGCCCGGCGGAGGGCCCGCACCGCGGGATAGAAAGCGGGCGTCATCTGCACCCCGAACGAGCCGAAGCGTCCGAGCCCCCATCCCAGGTAGATGATGACCTTCTCGCCCGGCAGGTCCGCCAGGGCATCGGCCGTGACCTCCAGGGCGCGCTCGGCAGACGCCGCGTCGAACGCCGCATCGAAGTCGAACGAGCCCATCAGGGAGATTTCGCCGCTGCCCGGGCCGACTTCGGATTTTCCGTACAGCATGCCGCGGTCGATGGCGGCGTGCACCACCTCCCGGTCCTGGGTAAAGTCCTGCCGCAGGTGCAGGTGGGAGTCGAAGGAGATGACCGCCATGCGGTCCGTGGGGTGGAACGTGGCGAGAAGCTCCTCGGTGTAGGAACGCAGCCGGAGCTGTCCGCTGATCCTTGTCGGGTTGAGGTCGGCCTGGACCCAGAAGACCACCAGCCTGCCCGCGGGAGGGGGCTCCAGCATCCCCGGAATCGAAGGGCCGGGGAGCGGAAGATCATCGATCTCGCCGGAAGCAAACCAATCGACCCCCACCACCGGGACCTCGTGCTTCCCCACCCGCACGCGGAAGTCCTCAGGACCGAGACCCAGGATCGGGCGGCCGCGGCCGTCCACGGCGCGGACCGTCATGGTGATCAGGGAGACGGTGATCTCTTCGCCGAACTCATCCTTCAGCTTCGAGTCCTGGGGAGCGGCGATATTCGGGAAGAGGAGAGCGAGGAGGAGGCCCGTGGAGAAGAGTTTTCTGGCCATGAGGAAGTGTAGCAGAGCCCTCACCACCCCGAGGCGTGGAGGCGGACAAGGCCCCCTTGCCTCTCGCCCTGGAGGGCGAGCCACAGGCCCCGGAGGGCGAGCCACAAGCCCCGGAGGGCGAGCCGCAAGCCCCGGAGAGCGAGCCGCAGGCCCCGGAGGGCGAGCCGCAAGCCCCGGAGGGCAAGCCACAAGCCCCGGAGGGCAAGCCACAAGCCCCGGAGGGCAAGCCACAAGCCCCGGAGGGCAAGCCACAAGCCCCGGAGGGCGAGCCACAAGCCCCGGAGGGCGAGAGGCTCATTTCCGGTCCCCGGCGGCATCATCTCCGCTCTCCCCGACTAACTAATACAATCCTGTCCATGCCCCTCCACTCCTTCCGCCTCCTCCTCCACCAGCCCGCGGTCCGGGCTCTGCTCGCCGCGGCCGACGGGGTTGAAGCCCACCTCATCGGCGGAGTCCTCCGCGACCGCGCCCTGGGCCTGCCGGTGCACGACTTCGACGCCGTGGTCTCCGGACGGGGCCGGGAGATCTCCGAGCGCCTCGCGGAGACACTGCCGGCCCGGCTCGTCCTGCTTGGGGGCAAGGAGTTCGCCGCCTACCGCCTGGTCGGCGAGGAGGTGGTCGTCGACATCTGGGACCGCGCCGGAACGACCCTCCATGAGGACCTCGCCCGCCGCGACTTCACGGTCAACTCGTTCGCGTTCGACCTGCGGACGCAGGAGGTCTCCGATCCCTTCAACGGCATCGGCGACCTCGGACGGCGAGCTTTGCGGGCCACGACAAGCGGGAGCTTCTCCGGCGATCCCCTGCGGGTGCTCCGCCTGCCGCGGCTCCTCCTCCGCCTGCCCGGGTTCACGGCCGAGCCGGACACGATCGGCTTGGCGAGGCGGTCGGCTTCGGGGCTGTCCGAGGTCGCTTCCGAGCGGGTGCGCGACGAGCTGAACCTTCTATTCGACCATCCGGACGCGGCCCGCGGGCTCGCTCTCCTGATGGAGCTGGACCTCTATCCGGGCCTCTGGCTCGGCCGGCCCGGGGAGCCCGGACGGCCCGGTCTGGCCTTGGCCGAGGTGGGCATCCTGCCCGACGTGATGCGCGAGCTCGGGGAGCCCGGAGTGGACGCCCGGACCGCCCGGATGGCCTCCCTCCTCGCCAACCTCCCTGAGCCGCGTCCTGCTCTGGAACGATTCCGGGACGCCGGCTATCTCACCCGGTCCGTAGGCGCGGACATCGGCCACCTCCTGGAGCTTTCCCTGCCCGAGGACGATCTCGGGCAGCGCCGCTTCCTCTACCGGGCCGGGGCTCTCTGGCCCACGGCCGCGGCGTTCCTCGCATCCCGCGCCGCCGCCCGTGGGCTCCCCTGGCGCCCTGCCCTGGCTTCCCTGGTCGATCTCGCCCGGCGCGAAGGCGCCGCCCTCCTCGATCCGCCCCGCCTGCTGGATGGAGCGGAGGTCCAGCAGATCCTCGGGATCCTTCCCGGACGCGAGGTGGGTCGCGCCCTGGACGCGGTGCGCGCCGCGCAGGTCGACGGACGCGTCCGCACGAGGGAAGAGGCTGTCACCCTCCTCTCCTCGCTCTCCGCGGCCCTCACCCCCGACCCCTCTCCCGGCCGCACACCCGGACCCCCGGGAGAGGGGGGCGCGTGACGCCCCAACTTGTTCCCATCCGTATCCGCTTCTCCCCCGCCCCGCCGCGGGGCTGACGCCCCTGGCCCATCTGTCGCCCCTGCGGGGCTGGGGGTATTTGGTTTGGCTCGTGACCCGGGGCTTGCGCCCCGGGCTACATGCTGTCGCCCCCTTCGGGGGCTGAAGAGGGCGGAGCCACTGTTGGAGAGAGGTTGGGGCAGTCACTCTCCCCTCTCCCGGGGGTCCGGGTGTGCGGCTGGGAGAGGGGCTGGGGGTGAGGGCCGCAGGCTACGGAACTACCGGAACATCCCGGTCTTGCGCTCGCCGGTGGTGGTGCTGTCGCCGCCGCCGCCCATGAGCTTCTGGTTGAGCTCCTTGATGCGCTCCATGAGCTTGTCGATCTTCTCCTGGGCTTCCTGGCGGAGACGGTTGTAGTCTCCGCGGACCTTCTCGCGGTCGGCAGCCATCTCCTGGAAGCGGGCCTTGACCTCCTCCATCTGCTCGTCGCGCTGGCGGATGGAGGCCTGGAGCGCGGCGATCTCGTCGTCCTTCTCCCCCAGGCGGATGCGGACCTTCTCTTCCTGCTCCTCGAACAGCCTCTTGAACTGCTGGAGCTCGACGATCGCGGAGAAATCGGATGTGCTGGGCACTTCGCCCTCCTTCTGCTCGAGGTTCGGGAACATCTTGCGCAGCTTGAGCGAGAGGTCCTCGGGATCGGGCGACTGGCGCATGGCCTCGGCGTACGTGATCGTGCCGTGGACCATGAGCGCCAGCAGCGAGTGGTTCATCGACTGCATGCGGTAGTAGCCGACCGAGGACTCCAGCTCCTCGTGGAGCCCGCTGGTCTCGCCGTTCTCGATCATCTTGGCAATCCTGGGCGAGTTGCGCATGATCTCCAGGGCGGCCACGAGGCCCGGCTTGTCGTTGCGCTCGACCAGCTTCATGGTGACCACGGCCTTGAGTACCTGGGCGAGCTGGCTGCGGATCTGCCCCTGCTGCTCCGACGGGAAGGCGTCCAGGATGCGGTCGATGGTCTGGGGAGCGCTGTTGGTGTGCAGGGTCGAAAAGACCAGGTGCCCGGTCTCGGCCGCGGTGATCACGGTCGAGATGGTCTCCAGGTCGCGCATCTCGCCCACCATGATGACGTCGGGGTCCTGGCGCATGGCGTTGCGCAGGGCCTCGGAGAAGCTGATGGTGTCGGTCCCCACCTCGCGCTGGGAGATCGAGGCCACGTCGTCGGTGAACAGGAACTCCATCGGGTCTTCGATGGTGATGATGTGCACCGGCCGCCGGTTTGCGATGTAGCGGATTATGGCCGCGAGCGAGGTCGACTTGCCGCTGCCCGTGGGGCCGGTGACCAGGACCAGGCCCATGGGCAGGTCGGCGAACTCGAGGAGCACCTCGGGCAGGTCCAGGTCTTCGAGCGTCTTGATCTGGTACGGGATGCGGCGGAACGAGGCCGCGATATTGCCGCGCTGCATGTAGATGTTGCCGCGGAACCGGGCCAGGCCGCGCACGCCATAGCCGATGTCCACGGAGAGCTTCTCCTCCAGCTTGGCCTTCTGGCGCGGCGTGAGGATGCCCAGGAGCATCTCGTTCAAGTCCTCGGGCTTGAGTGCCTCCATCTCCAAAGGCAGCAGCCTGCCCGTGATGCGCAGCAGTGGCGGACGCGTCGGCTTCAGATGAAGGTCCGACGCACCTTTATCGGTCATGAACTTCAGAAGCCGGTCGAGATCCATGCTTTCCCTTGAGTTGGAGGGCTGATCTTAATACAAAGAACCTGAAGGACACAAAGGACAACAAGGACAAGAGGCAGGAGGACCTCCTCGCCCTTGGTATCCTTGATGTCCTTCAGGTTCTTTATCCGAGATCCAGCGTCCGCGACAGCACCCCTTCCAGCTCCAGAAGCCGCCGCTTCATCTCCAGCCCGCCGGCGTAGCCGGTGAGGGAGCCGTTGGCGCCGATGACCCTATGGCAGGGGATGATCACGCCGATGGGGTTGTCGTGGTTGGCCAGGCCCACGGCCCGGGCGGCGGCGGGGCGGCCGATGGTGCGGGCCATCTGGCCGTAGGAGCGGGTCTCGCCGTAGGGGATCTGCTGGAGGGCCTGCCAGCAGAGGCGCTGGAAATCGGTCCCCCGGGGATCGAGGGGCAACTCGAAATCCCGGCGCCTGCCGGCCAGGTACTCGTCGAGCTGGCGCCGGACTTCCGGGAGCGGCTCCGCGGCGGGATCGTGGACCGCGTCCCGCCACCAGCGCAAGCGGGACTTCTCGGCACCCTCCCGGTCCGGCGAATGGCCGAGCCAGGCGAGCTTGCCATCCCGGACCACGGCCAGGACCCAGCCGAGCTCGTCCTGGAAGAGGTCGAAAGAGGCCAATCCTCTCTCCTCTCTCAATACTTCCGCATGAGGCCGACGACGACTCCCTGGACGCGGACGTCCCGCGCCGGCACCCGGATGGGCTGCATGGTCGGGTTCGCCGGCTGCAGGCGGACGATGTTGCCCTCGGGGTAGAAGCGCTTGAGGGTGGCGTCGTCGCCGATCAGGGCCACGACCATCTCCCCGGGCTCGGCGAGGTCGCGCCGGAGCACGATGACGAAGTCGCCGTCGTGGATGCCCTCGTCGATCATCGAGTCTCCCACGACCCGCAGCACGTAATGGTCCCCGCCGCGCTGGCTCAGCAGGTGGCCGGGGACCGCGACCCGGTCGCTGCCGGACAGGGCCTCGATCGGCCGGCCGGCCGCGATCCGCCCGAAGAAGGGAAGGTCGCGGTCGCTGCCCTCGGTGCCGGGGATGGCGCGGATCAGCTCGATGCCGCGCTTCTGGTTCCAGTCCCGGCGGAGAAAGCCCTTCTCCTGGAGCAGCTTGAGGTGCTTGTACGCGGTGCCGTAGGAGGAGAACCCGAACTTCTCGCAGATCTCCCGGTGGGTGGGGGCGATACCACGCTCCCGGCGGTAATCCTGAATGAACTCGAGGATTTCCTTCTGGCGTTCGGTCAGGTAGCTCATGAGGGGCAAGTATAGGCGGTAACTCGGCGTAGCGCAACCCGGGCGTAAGGACATGGACAAGCCCGGGGTCCGTGATCGTCCGTGGAGTCCGTGACCGTCCGTGTTTCCCCTTCTCCTTGCCGTGCCACCCGTTCCTTTAATACACTGCCGAAACCCGGGGGGTCCGACCCGCCGGCACAGCCATGACTCTGACGACCTCCGAGCCGACCACCCATCCCGGGCTGCAGCTTCCGTTCGAGCGCGCCACGCTCTCCAACGGGTTGAAGGTGATCCTTCATCCGGACCGCAGCCTCCCTCTCGTTACCGTAAACCTCTGGTATCACGTGGGCTCCAAGAACGAGCGGCCCGGCCGCACGGGCTTCGCCCATCTGTTCGAGCACATGCTCTTCCAGGGGAGCGAGCACGTGCCCACCAACGACCACTTCCGCTTCATCCAGCAGGTGGGCGGCGTGGCCAACGGCTCCACCTGGTACGACCGCACCAACTACTACGAGACCCTGCCGGCCCACCACCTGGACCTCGGCCTCTGGCTCGAATCCGACCGCATGGGCTTCCTCCTCCCGGCCCTCACCCAGGAGAGCCTCGACATCCAGCGCGGCGTGGTCATGAATGAGCGCCGGCAGCGCGTGGACAACCAGCCCTACGGCCGGGCGACCGAGCGGCTCCATGAGCTGCTCTTTCCGCCCGACCACCCGTACCACTGGCCGGTCATCGGGTACATGGAGGACATCGCCGCCGCCACGCTCGAAGAGGTGCGGCAGTTCTTCCGGACCTACTACGCGCCCAACAACGCGGTCCTCACCCTGGCCGGGGACCTCGACCCGGACGAAGCCCTGAAGCAGGTCGAGGCCTGGTTCGGCGAGATCCCGGCCGGCCCCCCGATCCCGCCGATCTCGCCGCTGGCCACCAACCCGGCTCCGCTCGGCGGCGAGCGCCGCGAGGTGCAGGAGGACGACGTCCGCCTGCCGCGGATCTACCTCGGCTTCCGCGGCCCGGCCTACGGACAGCGGGGCTGGTACGCCGCCGACCTCCTGGCCGGCGTGCTCTCCGGCGGCAAGTCGAGCGTCCTCTACCGGGACCTGGTCTACGACCGGCAGATCGCCCAGGACGTGGGCGCCTGGGTCAGCCCCTATGAAGAGATCGCGACCTTCATGATCGTGTCCACGGCCCGGCCGGGCGTTCCCATCGAAACCCTGGAGAGGGCCATCCTGGAGCACGTGGAGCGCGCCGCGGCCGCTCCTCCCGAGCCGGCCGACTTCGAGCGCTCGCGCAACCGGATGCTCACCGAGCTCTACAGCGGGCTCCAGAAGCTGGACAACCGGGCCGACCTCTTCTCCCAGTTCACGACTTTCTTCGATGATCCGGGCGGCGTGGCCGGCGAGGTGGAGCGCTACCTCGAGGTCGAGCCGCGGGAGCTGGCCGAGTACGCGTCCCGCTGGTGGACCCCGTCCGAGCGGGCGGTGGTCACGGTCGTGCCCCGGAAGGCTGCGTGAACCCCAGCATGGACCGAAGTACTCCGCCCCCGTCCGGCGAGCTCCGCCCCTTCCGCTTCCCCCCTTTCGTCAAGCGGGCGCTTCCCGGCGGTCCGACCGTCTACGCGGCCCGCCTGCCGGGAGTTCCCCTGGTCAGCCTGGAGCTGGCTGCCCGGGCCGGAGCGCACCACGATCCTCCGGGGCATTCCGGCCTGGCCACCTTCACCGCCTCCCTGATCGACGAGGGGACGAAGGAGCGCGACTCGCTGGAGATCGCCGCCCTGATGGAGCGCCTGGGGGGCTACCTCTATGCCGCCGCGGACTGGGACTCGGGCTTCGTGGGTGTGGCCATGCTCTCCCAGCACCTGGACGCCGGGCTCGACCTGCTCGCCGAGATCATGCTGGCGCCGACCTTCCCCGGGAAGGAGATCGAGCGCATCCGCCAGCAGCGTCTCGCCGAGCTGCTGCGGCGCGCCTACGACCCTTCGGCCCAGGCCGACGACCGGCTGGTCGAGGTGATCTATGGCGGCACGCCCTACGGCTCGCCGCTCCTGGGCCTGGAGGAGAGCCTGAGAACCCTGGACCGGGATGCGGTCATGGCCTTCTACGAGCGCCACTACCCCATCGCCGGATCGACCGTGATCGCCGTGGGCGACATCGACCCGGAGGACCTGATCGGGCGGATCGGGGGCTCGCTCGCGCCCAGGTCCGGCCAGGAGCCGGCGCCGGCCTCGCCCGTGATCCGGCCCGCGCCGCTGGAAGGGGTCTCGATCCACATCGTGGACCGTCCCGGCGCCGCCCAGACCGAGCTGCGCCTGGGCCACGCCGGGGTGCCGCGCACCCATCCCCAGTGGACCGCCCTGAACGTCCTCAACATGGTCCTCGGCGGGAAGTTCACGAGCCGGATCAACATGAACCTGCGGGAGCGCCACAGCTACACCTACGGCGCGAACAGCCGCTTCGCGGGACGCCTGGGGCCGGGTCCGTTCACCGTGGACGCGGCCGTGGCCACCGAGTCGGCGGGCGCCGCGGCCCGCGAGGTGCTCGGAGAGCTGCGCCGCATCCGGGAGGACCTCGTCACGCCCGAGGAGATGGAGGAGACCCTGAGCTACATGATCGGGGTCTATCCCTACACCCTGCAGACCGTGGGGGACCTGGCGAAGAGGCTGGAGATCCTGTCGGTGTTCGGGCTTCCCGACGACTTCTACGACCACTACCTGGACCGGCTGGCCGCGGTGACCCGGGAAGACCTCCTGAAAGGCGCGCGCGAGCACCTACACCCGGATCACATCGCGGTCGTGGCGGTCGGACCGGCCGACGTGCTCTTGCCGCAGTTCGAGGGGATGGGGACGGTGACGGTGCACCAGCGCCAGCCCGAGCCCGCGGCGGCCGAAATCGCCAGCTAGTTCAGGTTGACCGAGACCTGTCCCGCGCCGGACACCCGGATGTCGAGGGTCCGGGTCTCACCGCCCGGGAAGTTGCCGCTGCGATTCACCACCGTGGAGGCCTGGTTTCCCGGTCTGACGAGGACCTGCAGGTCGTGCAAGCCGTCCTGCAACTGGATGGTCCGCTCGCCGCTCACGCCTCCGGCCGCGCGCCGGCGCAGGATCTTGGTGCGGGCGCCGGAGCGGAAGGTCTCGGCGAGGATGGTGCGGCCCTTCAGCCGGATCTGCACCGTGGCCTCAGGCATCTCGGAATTCAGCACGACGCGGAGCCTGGCAGGGTCCGTCGAAGTCGCCCGCTCCTGCTCCGGAGTCGAGCTGGGCACCGGCAAAGGCGTGGCCGTCGCGATCTGCTCGCCCGGCGTCGGCTGCCGGCCGGGAGTCGCCGTCTGGGGACGCCGCTGTCTCCGAAGGACCTCCAGCCCCTTCTGCGCGTCGGTCCGGATCTGTGTCGCCTCGGCATGGGCCGGGTCCAGAGCGAGCACCGCGTCGGCGGCCGCGACCGCGTCGTCATAGCGGGTGTCCTCGAGCGCGATCCTCGCGTCCGCCATGTGGGTGGCGATCTGCTCGGTCCGGGTCATGCTCGCGAAGTACTCGGCCGCGCGCTCCGCCGTTTGATCGCGCATGAGCCGGATCCGCTCCTTCTCTGCCGCTGGCGCGAGAAGCTCGGCCTCCCGGAACGATTTCGACGCCTCCATGAACTTGTTCAGGTCCAGCTCGGTCCTCCCCTGCCTCATCAGGGCCAGATAGCGGGTGGCCTCGACATCCGCCGCCGGGTCGACATCCTTGCCCGACCAGGTGATCCCCAGGATCAGGGCCGCGGCCGCCAGGATCGCCACCACCGCCGCCACCCCGGCCGACAGCATCAGGCGCCGGGGCGAGAGCGGCTGCCGGGGCTTCTTCGGCTTCGGCGGCTTCGCCTGTGCAGCCGAAGCCGGACCGGCCGCTCCCGGAGGGGGAGGAGGCAGTCCCGCGTAGGTCGTCGTGCCGCCCGGCGGGGTCGGGTGCGAAGCCGGCCCGGTCCCTGGCGCCCAGGCGGCGATGCTCAGCGTCTCGTTGAGGTCGTCCCGCGAGTCGCTCAGCACCCGCCGCAGGTCGTCCGCCATGTCCTTCGCCCGCTGATAACGGCGGGCGGGGTCCTTGTCCAGGGCCCGGTCGAGGACCTGCTCCACGCCCGGCGGCAGCTCCTTGGCGTACTCCTTGGGCGGAGTGAAATGGTCGTAGACGATGCGGTGGCTGACCACCGTCAGGTTCTCGCCCTGGAACGGCTTGTGCCGGGTCAGCATCTCGTAGAGCACGACGCCGAGGGCAAAAAGGTCGGCGCGATGGTCGATCTCCTTGCCCTGGATCTGCTCCGGCGCCATGTAGTTCGGCGTGCCGAGGAGCTGCCCCTCCTGCGTCAGGTTCGACGTGTCGAGCCGGGCGATCCCGAAGTCCGTGATCTTGATCTTGTTGTCCGCCGTGATCAGGATGTTCGCCGGCTTCACGTCCCGGTGGATGACCCGGTGGGCATGGGCGTAATCCAGGGCCTCGGCGATCTGGGACACGACGTCCACGACGAAGGCGAGCGACATCGGCTGGTCGCTCTGGAGCAGCGCCTTGAGGGTGGTCCCCCGGACATACTCCATGGCGATGAAGGCCAGTCCCTCGTCCGTCTGCTCCACCACGTCGTGGATGGTGACGATGTTGGGATGGCTGAGGATGCCGGCGCTCTGCGCCTCGCGCATGAAGCGGATGCGGAACTGCTCCAGCTCCTGGTCGCGCACCGAGTAGCCGATGCGGAAGGTCTTCAGGGCGACGAGACGGCCGATCAACGGGTCGCGGGCCAGGTAGACCACACCCATGGCACCCTTGCCGATCTCGTCGACAATCTCGTAGCGGCCGAGCTTGGGAGGTGTAACCGGTAACATGGCGCGTGTCTAAGTCAAACGATTCTAGGCTGCCGGCCCCCCGCAGGTCAAACCCGGGCCTGGATAAATCCTGGACATTCCGGGAGTTAGACAGGAGGCCGCGGGGCTGTCGCCAGCCCCCTTGACGGATGGTATATTACGCGTCCCTGGATCTCTTTCCTCAACGAAGGAGGCTCGATCAATGCAGTCAATGCAGGTGGACAGCCCGGACAAGATCCGCAACGTCGCCGTTGCGGGTCACAACGACACCGGTAAGACCACGCTCGTCAGCGCCCTCCTCTATGCCGGGGGCGTGACCACCCGTCTGCACAGGGTGGAAGACGGCAACACTTTGACCGACTTCGATCCCGAGGAGGCGGAGCGGGCCATCTCGATCGGCCTCGCCCCCTGCTTCGTCCCCTGGCGCCAGCACAAAGTCAACCTGATCGACTGCCCCGGCTACGGCATCTTCTTCACCGAGGCCAAGGCAGGCATGCGCGCCGCCGACTCCCTGCTGCTGTGCATCAACTCCGTGGCCGGGGTGCAGGTCAACACCGAGCGCGTCTGGCGGTACGCCGAGGAGATCGGCCTGCCCGTCATGGTCCACCTCGCCAAGATGGACCGCGAGAGGGCCGACTTCCAGCGCGCCCTCGAAGGGCTGCAGAAGGCCTTCGGCCGCCTGGTGCTGCCAATCCAGATCCCGATCGGGAGCGAGCAGGGCTTCGAGGGGGTGGTCGACCTGGTCAGGCAGAAAGCCTGGCGCTTCACCCGCGACGGCAACGGCAAGGCCGAGCCTACCGCCATTCCGGCCGACCTGGCCGAAGAGGTCGAGACCCGGCGCGGCCAGCTCGTCGAGGCGGTCGCCGAGACCGACGACAAGCTCATGGAAGGCTTCTTCGAGACCGGCACCCTGTCGCAGGAGGACCTGGAGGCCGGCCTGCGCCGCGCCGTGGCCCGCCGCCAGATCTTCCCGCTGACCCTCTCGTCCGGCGGGCACGGCATCGGCCCCTCGGTCCTGCTCGACAGCTTCCTCGACATCCTCCCCTCGCCCGCCGACCGCCTGCCCTTCCCGGCCCAGACCCTGGGCGGCGAGGCCGTCGAGCTCACCGCCGATCCGAACGGTCCGCTGTCGATCCTGGTCTTCAAGACCTTCTCCGACCCGTTCACCGGCAAGATCTCCCTGCTGCGCGTGGTCTCCGGCACCTTGCCGACCGACACCGCCGAGTACAACAGCCGCACCGAGGAGATGGAGAAGATGGGGCACCTGATGGTGCTCCAGGGCAAGCAGGGCGCCCACGTGCCCAAGCTCGTGGCCGGCGACATCGGCGGCGTGGCCAAGCTCAAGCAGACTTGCACGGGCGACACGCTCTGCGGCAAGGACCGGCCGCTCAAGATCGACTGGATCACCCTCCCCGAGCCGGCCATGGCCTTCGCGGTCGAGCCCAAGTCCAAGGGAGACGAGGAGAAGATCGGCGAGGCGCTCCACCGGCTCATGGACGAGGACCTCGACCTCCACGCCGGCCGCGACCCGGACACCCACGAGCACCTGATCTCCGGCACCGGCCAGGACCACATCGAGATCGCCGTGGCCAAGCTCAAGCGGCGCTATCACGTGGAAGTCATCCTCCACCAGCCCAAGGTGCCCTACCGCGAGACCATCCTCAAGACCGCGGACGGCCACGGCCGGCACAAGAAGCAGACCGGCGGACGCGGCCAGTTCGCCGACTGCAAGATCAAGATCGAGCCGCTCCCCCGGGGCGAGGACTTCACCTTCGCGGACGAGATCTTCGGCGGCGCCATCCCGAACAACTACCGGCCGGCCGTGGAAAAGGGCATCCAGGACGCCCGCCGGCGCGGCTACCTCGCCGGCTATCCCGTGGTCGATTTCAAGGTCCGTGTGCTCGATGGCCAGTTCCAAGACGGCTATTCCTCGGAAATGGCTTTCAAGATCGCTGGCTCCCTT
>Ga0190265_10000173_pt1 | contig 61213 bp, 57 predicted proteins | sample Popmic124T_FD_133135 | JGI IMG/M metagenome (GOLD analysis project Ga0190265, IMG submission 133135) | Populus adjacent soil microbial communities from riparian zone of Indian Creek, Utah, USA - 124 T | ecosystem: Environmental > Terrestrial > Soil > Riparian zone | place: USA: Utah | collected... | reverse complement strand
CCACGTGTTACTCACCCGTTCGCGGCTCTGCCCCAGGCCGAAGCCTGGTTCGTCGCTCCACTTGCATGTGTTAAGCACGCCGCCAGCGTTCGTCCTGAGCCAGGATCAAACTCTCCGTGAAAGACTTGCGTGTCAATCCGACCCGAGGGCCGGAGTTTCACTGTCAAATCAGGAAAGCTGTCTCATCCGTACTGCTCCGGTGGCCACGTACACAGTGCAGCCACCTCGGATTCGACGGGTTTGAACTACTCAGTAAGCCCTCCGCCATCCGGCAAAGCCGAATGCGCAGGGTCGAACCTGGACGCGACCACGATCCTCGCGGATCTGGTCGCACATGCTGTTGAGTTTTCAAAGACCGCCGCGCCCTGGGACGGGGACTCCGTCCGGCAAACGCTCCCTTCACATGAGAAAGGCCTCCGTAGAGGCCCCACGCTGCGCACCGCTGTGAGGCGGATGGCTAGGCGCTGGGCGTCTCCGTGGTCTCGATCATTCGAAGGGATCGGGGAGTATAGCGCTGCGGCGGCGGAATGTCTGCCGATGGACGCGGGTTACCCGCCTTCGCAACGATTTGGGCCTGTCAGCCCAGCTGGAGCCGCACGAAACGGCGCTTGCCGACCTGCAGCACCGCCCCGTCGAGCCGCGCGGGCGGAAGGTCCAGGTCGTCGCCGCCGAGCGCTTCGCCGTCCAGCTTGACGCCGCCCTGGGCGAGCAGACGCCGCCCCTCGGAGCTCGACAGGCCGAACACGTCACGCAGGACCGCCGGCATGTGGACCACGTCGCCGTTCGCGGTCAGCGCATGGTCGGGGATCTCGTCGGGAAGCTCGCGCTGCACGTGGAGGCGGTCGAAGTGCGCCTCCGCCTCGTGGGCGGCCTCGTCGCCGTGCAACCGCGCCACGAGCGCCCCCGCCAGCGCCCGCTTGGACTCGACGGGCGGGCGATCGGGATCGAAGTCGCCGTCGAGCAGCAGGTCGTAGTAGACGGGCATCGCGACATCGGGCACCCGCATCAGCTTGCCGAAGACCTCGTCAGCGGGCTCGGTCACGCCCACGTAGTTGCCGAGCGACTTCGACATCCGCTGCACGCCGTCGATCCCGGGCAGGATCGGCATCGTCAGCACCGACTGAGCACTCATCCCGTACGCCTGCTGGATCTGACGGCCGAGCAGCAGGTTGAACTTCTGGTCGGTGCCGCCCAGCTCGACGTCCGCCTCGACCGCGACCGAGTCGTAGCCCTGCAGCAGGGGGTAGAGCAGCTCGAGCACCGAGATCGGCTCGTTGGCCGCGTAGCGCTTGGCGAAGTCGTCGCGCTCGAGCAGCTGCGCGACCGTCGCGTGCCGCGTGAGGCGGAAGAGATCCTCCATCGCCATGTCGAGCCACTCGCCGTTGCGGCGGACCTCGGTGCGATCGGCGTCGAGCACCTTGAAGGCCTGGCGCTGGAAGGTCACGGCGTTGGCATCGATCTCGGCGCCCGAGAGCACGGGGCGCGTCGCCGATCGGCCAGAGGGGTCCCCCACGCGCGCGGTGTAGTCGCCGATGATCAGGACGACGGTGTGGCCGAGGTCCTGGAACTCGCGCAGCTTGCGCAGGACGACCGTGTGACCGAGGTGGATGTCCGGCGCCGTCGGGTCGATGCCCAACTTGACGCGCAGCGGCCGCCCCTCGTCCAGCTGGCGTTCCAGCGCCCCCTCCGGCAGCGCCTCGACGGCGTTCCGGGTGAGGAAGCGCGCGTCCTCGCCTGGCGAATCCGTCATGGGGCCAATGCTAGACTGGCGCCCGCCCTACAGGCCGCCCGGGCTCCCCTAGCTACCGTCCGGAGCCTTCCAAGCGAGGGCGGCCACCAGTGCCCGCCACGGCGCACGAAGCATCCGCCCCCACGGGGCGTCCGTCATGCAGGAGCCTCCGACCACAGTCACGACTCCTCCCTCTTCGCCAACCGGCCCAACGGGTCCGGGCGGTCCCCCCAAGGCCAAGCCGAGGGTCAAGAAGCTGCGGCTGCTGCTGATCCTGACCGGCCTCTCCGGACTCGCCCTCGTCTCGACCGTCTTCGGGATGATGATGGCCGTCGCGAGCGACCTGCCGCAGCTCGAGAACCGAGCCGAGTACGACAACGCGCAGAACTCGATCGTCTACACCGACGAGGGCCACGAGCGGCTCGCCAGGCTCACCGGCAACGAGAACCGGATCCTGCTCGACGAGGGGGACATATCGCCGAACATCGAGAACGCGGTGATCTCGATCGAGGATCGGCGCTTCTACGAGCACGACGGCGTCGACTACCGCGGGATCGCCCGCGCCCTGTTCCAGGACGTCCTGGCGCGCCGGGCAGCTCAGGGCGGGTCGACGATCACCCAGCAGTTCGTCAAGAACGCCCTCGTCGCCCAGTCCGACCGCTCGGTCTTCCAGAAGCTGCGCGAGTCCGCCCTCGCCTACCACCTCGAGCGCCAGTGGTCGAAGCAGAAGATCCTCACGCAGTACCTCAACAGCGTCTACTTCGGCAACGGCGCCTACGGTGTGGAGGCGGCGGTTCGGACCTACTTCCGCCCCGACGTCGAGACCGAGATCGATCCGGCGACGGGGATGCCGGTCGAGGTCAGCGCGAGCACGGCGGCCGACGACCCCGAGGCCCTGACGGTCAGCCCCGCCGAGGCGGCGTTGCTCGCCGGGATGATCGCGTCGCCGAGCATGTACGACCCGGTCCAGAACCCCGAGACGGCGAAGGCGCGTCGCGACACCGTCCTCCAGCGCATGCTCGAGCAGGGGATGATCACCCAGGCCGACTATGACGAGAGCATCGCCGAGGAGCTGCCGGACGAGAACGACATCCAGCCGCCGCAGCCGCACTCCGACGAGCCCTACTTCACGACCTGGCTGACCCAGCAGCTCGTCGATCGCTACGGCCCCGGTGCCGTGTTCGCCGGGGGCATGGACGTCACGACGACGCTCGATCCCGATCTTCAGGCAGCCGCCGAGCAAGCGATCTCCGGACGGCTGGGCAGCATCGGCCCGAGTGCCTCGCTGGTGGCGATCGAGAACAAGACCGGTGAGGTCAAGGCGATGGTCGGCGGCGCGGACTACGAGACGACCCCGTTCAACCTCGCGACCAACGGACACCGCCAGCCAGGCTCGGCGTTCAAGCCGTTCATCCTCGTGCGTGCCCTCGCCGATGGCGTGAGCCCCGAGCAGACCTACGTCTCGGCGCCGAAGGAGTTCCCCGTTCCGGGCTCGGACACCGAGAAGTTCGTCGTCAACAACTACGAGGACTCCTACTCCGGGGTCGCCTCTCTGCGGGGCGCCACCACGAGCTCGGACAATGCGGTCTACGCCGAGGTCGGCCTCAAGGTCGGAACGAAGCGCGTGGCGCGGATAGCGGAGCGGATGGGGATCAAGACCGAGGTGTCGACGAACCCCGCGATGACGCTCGGCGGACTCAGCGAGGGCGTGACGCCGCTCGAGATGGCCTACGCCTACTCGACGATCGCCAACAAGGGCCGGCGCGTATCGGGCTCGCTGGCGTCCTACGACGGCGGCCCCGTGGCGATCCAGAGCGTCGAGGGCGCGGGACGCGAGCTCGAGAACGAGAAGCGCGAGAAGCGCGTCTTCTCGGACTCCGTCGGCGAGACCGCTCAGGAGCTGCTGGCCGGAGTCGTCGCGTCCGGCACTGGCAAGGCGGCCCAGATCGGCGAGTTCGCGGCCGGCAAGACCGGGACGACCGAGAACTACGGCGATGCCTGGTTCGTCGGCTTCAACGAGGATCTGACCGTCGCCGTCTGGGTGGGCTATCCAGACGAGCTGCGCTCGATGGAGACCGAGCACGCCGGCGGCCCGGTCGCGGGCGGCACCTTCCCGGCGGAGATCTGGCACGACGTGATGGCTGCGTGGATCAACATCCGCGAGACGCGGGACGCGGGCGACGAGGACAGCGACACCGACGGGACGGTCGATCCCTACGTGCCGGTCGATCCAAGCGTCCCCACTACTCCCGAGACGACGCCTGATGACGGCGGAGAGACCACCGACGCGCCGGCGGACGAGGCTCCGGATCCGGCCGAGCCGGTCGACCCAGCGCCCACACCCGAGCCGACGCCGCCACCAACACCCACCCCCACACCGCCACCAACGCCAACTCCACCGCCGACCGGCGGCGGTGGCGGAGCGACCGGCGGCGTCTCGCCGCAGTAGCGCTCGCTACACCGGCGACGCCAGGCGCGGCTGCGACACACAGCGGCTGTCCACGTCGCAGAAGCGCCACTCGAGCTCGACCGCCTTGGTTATCCCGATGCGCGTCCCCGCCACGGTCCGGGGTCGCTCGCCCGGCGCGGCCGGGAGGATCTCGATCGGACCGTCGAGCGGGGTGCCGTTGAGATCCAGGCCGATTCCCAGCGCCTGCGTGAGCTTGCCCGGGCCCGAGCAGAGGTCCTCGATGTGGTCGAGGCCTCTGCGCTCGCGCATCAGATCGATGCCGTCGATCGGCTCGAGCGCGCGGATCAGGACGGCTGCGCCTGTTCCCTCTCGCTCCGTCACCGCGTTGAGCAGCGCGTGGATGCCGTAGGAGCGGTAGACGTAGGCGATCCCGGGTGGGCCGAAGAGGACGCGCGTCCGCGGGGTCAGCCCGACGAACGCATGGCAGGCCGGCTCGGAGTCGTGGTAGGCCTCTGTCTCGACGATCCGGCCGCTGGTCTCGCCGTGGCGGACGACGCAGCCGACCATGTCGCGCGCGACGTCGACGACCGGGCGGTCGTAGAAGCCAGCTGCGAGCGGCAGGTCCGTCAGTCCGTCTCCGCGAGGATGTGACGCGCCTGGGCGAGCTGGTCGCGGACGCGGGCGAGTGACGTGCCGCCCTCGGAGACCTTCGACTCGAGCCACGCCCCGTCCTCGAGCAGCGCGTAGTAGTCGCCGTCGAGCTCCGGAGCGATCTCCGCGAGCTCCTCACGGGTCAGCTCGGACAGCGACTTCCCCTGCTCGACGGCCGTGCGCACCACTCCCCCGACGATGCCGTGCGCCTTGCGGAACGGCACGCCCTTCTTGACGAGCAGGTCGGCGACGTCGGTCGCCGCGAGCAGCTGGTCGGTCGCGGCGGCGGCGAGGCGCTCCCGGTCGTAGGAGATCGTCGCGAGCATCTCGCGCGCGACGCGCAGGCAGAGCTCGACCGTGTCGATCGCGTCGAAGAGCTGCTCCTTGTCCTCCTGGAGGTCCTTGTTGTAGGTCAGCGGCAGGCCGTGCAGCACCCCGTGGAGCGTCGTCAGCCGGCCCACCACACGCGGCGCCTTCGCCCGCAGCAGCTCGGCCGCGTCGGGGTTCTTCTTCTGCGGCATCAGGCTCGACCCGGAGGCGAAGCGGTCGGCGACCTCGCAGAAGCCGAACTCCTCGCTCGACCAGATGACGATCTCGGCGCCGAGCTGCGACAGGTGCGTCGCGCAGGTCGCGGCGGCCGAGAGGTAGTCGAGGATGAAGTCGCGGTTCGAGACGGCGTCGAGCGAGTTCTCCGCGATGCCGCCGAAGCCGAGCTCCTGGGCGACGAACATCCGCTCCGTCGCGAAGTTCGTCCCCGCGAGCGCGCCTGCTCCGAGCGGCAGGTCGTCCGTCGCCGTCATGCAGAAGTGGAAGCGCTGGAGGTCGCGGCGGAACTTCCAGAAGTAGGCGAGCAGGTGGTGCGAGAGATAGACCGGCTGGGCGCGCTGGAGGTGGGTATAGCCGGGCATCGGCCAGTCGAGGTGGCGCTCGGCGAGATCGACGAGCGTGCCCATCAGGTCGACGAGCAGGCCGCGCGCGTCGAGCGCGTGGGCGCGGACGAGCATCGCCACGTCGGTGGCGACCTGGTCGTTGCGCGAGCGCGCGGTGTGGAGCTTGGCGCCGGCGTCGGTGATCTCGGTCAGGCGCCGCTCGATCGCCATGTGGACGTCCTCGTCGTCCTGGCGGATCTCGAACCGGTCGCCCTCGATCTCCTCCTCGACCTGGTCGAGCCCACTGAGGATCGCGTCGCGGTCGTCGCCGCCGATGATGCCGGCCTGGGCGAGCATCGTCGCGTGCGCCCGCGACTGGGCGACGTCGTACGGCCAGAGGCGGAAGTCGAACTCGATCGACGAGTTCAGCGCCTGGAAGAGAGGGTCCTGTGGCTCGGAGAAGCGCGACACGGGCGTCGCCAGTCTACGAGTCCGCCCCGGTCGGATAGCGTCCGCTCCGATGCGGGTACTCGTGACGGGGGCGACAGGCAAGGTCGGCAACGCGGTCGCGCGGGCGCTCGCCGAGCGTGGCGACGAGGTCCGGGCGCTGGTCCGGGATCCCGCCAAGGCGTCCGCCCTGCTGCCCGATCGTGTCGAGCTCGTTCGCGGCGACGTCACGGATCGGCCCTCGCTCGATTCGGCATGCGCGGGCCGCGAGCTGGTCTTCAACGCCATGGGCCTGCCCGAGCAGTGGTTCCCCGACGACGGCATCTTCGATCGCGTCAACGCGCTCGGCAGTGAGGCGGTCGTACGGGCCGCCGCCGGCGCCGGCGTGCGCCGCGTCGTCCACACGAGCACGATCGACGTCTTCCACGCCGAGCGCGGCGCCCGCTTCGACGAGTCGCGCGTCGCCGACTACCCGAAGGGGACGGCTTACGAGCGTTCGAAGCAGCGGGCCGACGAGCTCGTGCTCGCGGCAGCACGCGAGACGGGCATCGAGGTCGTGATCGCCAACCCAGCCGCGGTCTACGGGCCTGGCCCCGAGGGCAGCGCGTCGCTCGAGCGCGATCTGCTCCTGCCCGTCGTCGAGTCGCGCCGGTCCGACGTGCCCGCCCTTCCGCCGGGCGGCTTCGGCATCGTCTTCAACGCCGGGGTCGCCAACGGCCACCTGCTGGCCGCCGAGCGCGGCCTGCCGGGCGAGCGCTACATCCTCTGCGACCGCCACGTGACGCTGCGCGAGCTGTGCGCGGAGGCGGTGCGCGTCGCGGGGCGAGGGAAGGTCCCGCCCACCCTGCCGGTCGCGGTCGCCAAGGCGATGGCCGGCGTCGGCGCCCCGATCGCCCGCCTGACCGGCAAGCCCCCGCTGATGCCCAAGGGCCAGCTTCACTTCTTCCTCTGGAACGCCGGGCCTGACTCTGCGAAGGCGCAGCGTGAGCTCGGCTGGAAGTCGACGCCGCTGGAGGACGGGCTGCGGACGACGCTCGCGTCGCTCGGCTTCGCCTAACGCGCGGCAGCTGGCGATCCCGCGAGAACCTCTCGCAACGCCTCGACCACGCGCTCCAGCTCGCCATCGGTCAGCTCGGCGAAGAACGGCAGCGCGAGCGAGCGGCGCGAGACGTCCTCGCAGACGGGGAACTCGCCCTCACGGTGGCCGAAGCGGTCGCGGTAGAAGCTCATCAGGTGGATCGCGGGCAGGTAGGGCTTGCTGTCGATGCCGCGCTCGCGAAGCTGCCGGATCGTCTCGTCGCGGTCGACGCCCACGGGCACCTGGACCACATAGACGAACCAGCTGCGGCGGTCGCCGTCCGCATCGGGGCACGGCAGCTCGAGCCCGTCGACCCCGGCCAAGGCCTCGTTGTAGAGCGCAGCGATGCGGGCGCGCGCCGCGAGCATCGCATCGAGGCGCTCGAGCTGCGCCAGCCCGAGCGCGCACGCGATGTCCGAGAGCCGGTAGTTGAAGCCGAGCCGGTCGTGATCGAGCCAGCCCATGTCGGGCGCGCGGCCCTGGTTGCGCTCGCTGTCGATCCGCGTCTTGCCCTCGGCGGAGGGTGAGACGACGACGCCCCCCTCCCCGGTCGTCATCTGCTTGTTCGGATAGAAGGCGAAGATCGAGGCGTTGCCCCGCGTGCCGACCAGCCGGCCGTCGGGGTGGACCGCTCCAAGCGCCTCACAGGCGTCCTCGACCAGCCACAGGGAGCGTTGCGCGGCTACCTGCTCGATCCTGTCCATCGCCGCCGGATAGCCGAAGATGTGGACCGGCAGCAGACCTGCGGTGCGCTCGCCGACGGTGGCCGCGGCGGCATCCGGATCGATGTTCAGCGTCCGGCGATCGATGTCGCAGAAGACCGGCCGCGCTCCCTCGTAGAGGACCGAGTTCGCCGACGCGACGAAGCTGAACGGGGTCGTGACGACCTCGTCGCCGGCCTCGATGCCGGCAGCCCGCAACGCCAGGTGGAGGCCCGCGGTTCCGCTCGACACGGCGGACACGTGCCCGCCCCCGAGCCGGTCGGCGAACGCCGTCTCGAAGGCCGGCAGCATCGGCCCCAGCGAGAGCTGACGCGAGCGCAGGACGTCCAGCACCAGCTCCTCCTCGCGCTCGCCGATCAGCGGCCGGGCGACGGGGATCAGCGGACGCCCGGAACCGCTCAAGACGGCGCGACCTCGCTGCCGGAGGCACGCCGGACGTGCTGTGCGCGGCCAGGCAGCATGCCGGCCTCGAGCGAGTCCACGAGCGCCTCCCAGCTCGCCTCGATGATGTTCTCCGACACGCCGATCGTGCCCCACGTCTCGGTGCCGTCGCCCGCGTCGAGCAGGACGCGCGTGGCGGCGCCGGTGCCCTTGTGCTCGTCGAGGATGCGGACCTTGTAGTTGACGAGCTCGATGTCCCCGAGGTGCGGGTAGGTCTCGGCGATCGCGTCGCGCAGTGCCGTGTCGAGCGCGTTCACGGGCCCGTTGCCCTCGGCGGTGCGGACGAAGCGCTCGCCGTCGACCCAGATCTTGATCGTCGCCTCGGTGCCGACCTCGCCGTCCTCGTGCTTCTCGACGATCACGCGCCACGACTCGAGCCGGAACAGCGGCTCGTAGCCACCCGCCTCCTTGCGGATCAGCAGGTCGAACGAGCCGTCGGCCGCCTCGAGGTGGTAGCCGCTGTGCTCGAGCTCCTTGACGCGGTCGACGACGCGCGCGGCGGCGTCCGAGTCGAGCTCGACGCCCGTCTTGGCAGCACGCGCCTCGACCGTCCCCTTGCCGCTCAGCTCGGAGATCAACAGCCGCCGGTCGGCGCCGACGTCCTCCGGGTCGACGTGCTCGAAGGTGCGCGCGTCGCGGTTGACGCCGGCTACGTGCATCCCGCCCTTGTGGGCGAAGGCGTTGGCGCCGACGTAGGGCTGGTTCGGGTTCGGCGAGACGTTGCACAGCTCGTCGATCAGATGGGCCGTCTCGGTCAGCCGCCCGAGTTGATCGGGCCGGACGCAGCCGTAGCCGAGCTTGAGCTGGAGATCGGCGAGGATCGTCATGAGGTTGGCGTTGCCGCAGCGCTCGCCGTAGCCGTTGACGGTCCCCTGCACCATCCGCGCCCCGCGCTCGACGGCGACGAGCGAGTTCGCGACGCCACAGCCGGCGTCGTCATGTGTGTGGATGCCCACCTGGACGCGATCGCCGAGCTCGTCGACGACCGTCCCGACAGCCTCGCCGACCGCGGTCGGAAGCGTGGCGCCGTTGGTGTCGCAGAGCGTCACGTTCTCCGCGCCGGCGTCCACCGCGGCGCGCAGGCAGCGCAGCGCATAGGCGCTGTCGTCGGCCCAGGCGTCGAAGAAGTGCTCAGCGTCGTAGACCACGCGCTTGCCCTGCTCGTGCAGGAAGGCGACCGAGTCGGCGATCATCGCCAGGTTCTCCTCGGGGTCGACGCGCGTGACCTTCTCGAGGTGCAGCGACCACGTCTTGCCGACGAGCGTGCAGATCGGGGCGAAGCAGTCGGCGAGCAGTCGCAGCGCGGGATCGTCGGCAGCGGCTAGCTCGCGCCGGCGGGTCATGCCGAACGCGGCGATCTCGGCGTACTCGAACCGCTCGCGCGCGAGCAGCTCGAACAGCGCCTCCTCCTTGGGGTTCGAGCTCGGGAAGCCTGCCTCGATCAAGTGCACGCCAAGGCCGTCGAGCGCGTGGGCCACGCGCAGCTTCTCGTCTGCCGAGAGCGACATCCCCTCCCCCTGCATTCCGTCGCGGAGGGTGGTGTCGTAGAGAGTTACCTGCTCTGCCATCGGTGTGAACGCCTTTCGGATGTCGTACTTCGAGAGATACGGGGCTGGGCCCTGCCCGTGGGCAGGGGGCGCCGTGCGCGGGCTAACGCGCCGGCGCGTCCGTAATTCGCTCGAAGTGGACGTTCACGCCTTGGATGGTATCGGCACGACGTCGAGCCACTTTGAGTAGCGCTCGGCGCGACCGTGCAGGGCGTCGAAGTAGACGTCGCGGATCGCGCACGTGATCGGACCTGGCGGTCCGACCGCGATGTCGTCGATCTCGCGGACCGGCGTCAGCTCGGCGGCCGTGCCGACGAGGAAGATCTCGTCGGCGAGCACCAGCTCGGCGCGCGCGACGTCGCGCTCGACGAGCTCGTAGCCCAGATCGCCTGCGATCTCGATGATCGACTTGCGGCTGATGCCGTCGAGGATGCTGGCCGTCTGCGGCGGAGTCGCGATCACGCCGTCCTTGACGACGAAGATGTTCTCGCCTGTGCCCTCGCAGACGTTGCCCTTGTCGTCGAGCAGGATCGCCTCCTCGTAGCCGCCGCGCTTGGACTCGATCTTCGCGAGCACCGAGTTCAGGTACTGGCCGCCGGCCTTCGCATGCGGGATCAGCGACTGCGAGGAGATTCGTCGCCAAGAGGAGACCTTCGCGCGGACGCCGTTGAGCTTGCCCTCCTCGCCGAGGTAGGCCCCCCACTCCCAGACCGCGATCGCAGCGTGGATCGGGTTGTCCTCGGGGTCGAGACCCATCGGCCCATAGCCGCGGAAGACGATCGGGCGGATGTAGCAGCTCTTGAGGTTGTTGCGGGCGATCAGCTCATGCGTGGCCGCGCGCAGCTGGTCCTTCGCGAACGGCAGATCCATGTAGTAGAGCTTGGCCGAGGCCTCGAGCCGGTCGAGGTGGTCCTGGTGGCGGAAGATCGCCGGACCGGCGGCCGTCTCGTAGGCGCGCTCGCCCTCGAAGACGCTCGTGCCGTAGTGGAACGCATGTGACAGCACGTGGACCTTGGCGTCCTCCCATGGGAGGAACTCGCCATCCATCCAAATCAGGTCCGCTGTCTGCATCTGCCGCTCCTTAGATGTGCGCCAACACCGCGCGCGTCGCGTCCTCGGTGGTCGCGTCGCCGCCGAGGTCGGCGGTCCGCAGGCCGCCGTCCAGGGCACGGTCGATCGCCGATTCTAGGGCAGCGGCCTCGTTCTCCATAGCGAGTCCGTGACGGAGCATCAGCGCGACCGAGCCGAACATCGCGAGTGGGTTGGCCTTGCCGCTGCCCGCGATGTCGGGGGCCGAGCCGTGGACGGGCTCGAACAGGCCGGGCCCGTCACCGCCGACCGACGCGCTCGGGAGCATGCCGAGCGACCCCGTGAGCATTGCCGCCTCGTCGCTGAGGATGTCACCGAAGAGGTTCTCGGTGACGATCACGTCGAAGTCCGACGGACGGGAGACGAGCTGCATCGCCGCGTTGTCGACGAGCAGGTGCTCGAGCGGCACCTCGGGGAACTCCTCGGCGTGGACGCGCGTGACGGTCTCGCGCCATAGGCGGGACGTCTCGAGCACGTTGGCCTTGTCGACGCTCGTGACCTTCGTGCGCGCGCTCTGGAAGCCGATCCGGGCGATCCGCTCGATCTCCCCCACGCTGTAGGCGCAGTCGTCGTGTGCGGTGTCCCCGTCGCGGCCGGACTCGCCGAAGTAGATCCCGCCAGTCAGCTCACGGACGACGAGCAGGTCTGTCCCTTCGATCCGGTCGCGCTTGAGCGGACTCGCGTCGAGCAGCGCCGGGCTCGGCCGCACCGGGCGCAGGTTCGCGTACAGCCCGAGGCCCTTGCGCAGACCGAGCAGTCCCTGCTCGGGCCGCGGCGCCGAGGGGTCCTTTGCGACCGCCGCATCCCACTTCGGCCCGCCGACGGCGGCGAGCAGCACCGCCTCGGCGGAGGCACAGGCCGCGAGTACCTCGTCGGTGAGCGCCGTGCCGTGAGCGTCGATCGACGCGCCACCGATCAGGTGCTCCTCGAACTCGAACTCGCCGATGCTGTTCAGGACCTCGATCGCGGCAGCGAGGATCTCGGGCCCGATCCCGTCGCCGGGCAGAGTCACTATTCGCTTTGACACGCCGGGCAACCTACCTCAGCCGCCCAGGATCGCCCCCACCAGGTCGGAGTTGAAGGGCTCTGTTCCGTTCACGAGCTGCAGGTCTGACAGGCCGTGGCTGCGGGCGTACTGGAGCTCGCGGTCGAGGTCCGAGACGCCGTTCGACAGCGGGCTCGGCAGGATCGCCAGCGTGCTGAGCGTTCCGATCGCGGCGCCGTCGGCGTCGAGGAAGCCGCTGCCCGAGTCACCGGGGATGCCCGGCGTGACCGTGTAGACGGTGCGGCTCCAGCCGTTGCCGACGGTCTCGGTGACGATCCCCTGCTTGGGGCTCAGCTGGGTGATTCCGAGCCGGAGCGACGAGTTGCCGTAGGAGAACACCGTGTCGCCGGTCGAGCTGGGTCCGCCGAGACCGACCGGTCCGCCGAAGCGCGGAACGGACGGATTGACCTTCGCGACGTCGGCGGGGTCGATGCGCACGAGCGCCAGGTCGTTGTAGGCGCAAGCGTCGGGATCGTCCTCACCGGCGGCCTGCATCGCGACCCACGAGCTGTAGGCGAGCGTGCCGGGCCGGCTGGCGCCGGTGACCGTGACGTCGGTCCCGAGCGGGAGCGTTCCCGCATCGCAGCCGTTCGTGTCGGTCGCCTCGCCGGTGCCGGCGCAGTGCGCCGCCTGGCCGATAAAGACGTCGCTGCCGCTGGTGTAGATGAAGTTGGCCGTGCACTGCCCGCCGGCCGTGTCGGTCTGTACGCCGGGCTTGATCGTCGCCTGTGGTGCCGGTGCCCATGCCGATGCGGTGCTTGCAAAGGCCAGTGTGAGCATGGCGACGATGGCCGCCGCCAGGCAGCTCCTTCTGCGCATTAGCGCCTCCCATCACTCGCTTCGGCGGGCGGTCTAGTGGTGCTGGAGGAAAGCCCGCTCCCCCAAAGCCATGCCCGGGGACCGCGAAAAACTCACATCTCCGGTCGGCGCGCGTCGATGTTGAGCCGTACGTAGCCCAGCTCGAGCGGGTCGGCACACCGCTGCGCGACCTGCTCCACGTAGCTGTCGCGGAGATCCGCCGGAAGCGCCTCGAGGTGGTTGCCGAGGCAAACCGTGCCGAGGTAGCGCAGCGGCTCGGGCGGCCGGACGGGCCAGGGCTCGAGCCAGGTCTCGATCTCCTCGAACCCGACGTCGTCGAGGCGGCGCTGGGTGTCCCCAGGCGAGGCGTAGTTCCAGGGATCGCGCCAGCCCGCGAAGTGCGCGGCGAAGGGCTCCTCCGCTGCAACCGCACGCCCGGCCTCACGCAGCTCCTCGATGTTCCCCGCCCCGCCGCATTGGGCGACGAGCCGGCCGCCGGGCTTCAACGCTGCGTAGAGGCGTTCGAAGAGGCGGTCGTGGTCGAGCACCCAGTGGAAGACCGCGTTGGAGAAGACGGCGTCGACGGGCGCCGGGACGGTCAGGTCGACGAGGTCCGCCTGGAAGACGGTCGCCCGCGATCCCAACGTCGCCTGGGCCTGCTCGACCATCGAAGAAGAGCCGTCGACGGCGATCACGTGTCCGTTGGGGAGCCGGTCCAACAGCAGTTGGGTGACCCTCCCTGAGCCGCACCCAGCGTCCAGAACCGCCTCCTCGCCTTCGAGCGGTAGGCGCGCCAGCACGGCACGCGCCATCTCGACCTGCGGATCGGACAGCCGGTCGTAGGTCGCGGCGTCCCAGTCCCGCGGGCCGGACGCCGTCACTGCAGCAGCTTGGTGGTCACAGGGCCTTGGCGCTCGCGGCCGTTCTCGTAAATAGCCAGAGCATCGTCCTGGAGCAGCGTGACGCCGATGTCGTCGAGGCCGTTGAGCAGGCGGCGCTTGGTCTCGCCGTCGATCTCGAACGAGAACGTCCGATCGCCGGCCGCGACCGTCTGGGCCTCGAGATCGATCCGCGCCTCGCCGGCGGCCATCAGCTCCTTGACCTCGTCCTCGGCGAGCACGACCGGCAGCAGTCCGATCTTGGTGCAGTTGGAGTAGAAGATGTCGGCGTAGCTCGGGGCGACGATCGCCTCGAAGCCGTAGTCCTCGAGCCCCCACGGCGCGTGCTCGCGCGAGCTGCCACAGCCGAAGTTGCGGCCGGTGACGAGGATCGGGTTCTTGGGCAGCTCCCAGCCGGGCTCCTTCGCCCAGTCGTAGAAGAGGAACTCGCCGAAGCCGCTGCGCTCGACGCGCTTGAGGAACTGCTTGGGCATGATCTGATCGGTGTCGACGTCGGTGCGGTCGAGCACCGAGACGGGGCCCTCGATGACGTTGATCGGCTCCACTAGCTCCACTCCCTGATGTCGACGAAACGTCCCTCGATGGCAGCGGCAGCGGCCATCTTCGGGCTGACCAGATGGGTACGACCGCCGCGGCCCTGGCGGCCCTCGAAGTTGCGGTTCGATGTCGACGCGCAGCGCTCGCCCGGGTCGAGCGTGTCCGGGTTCATGCCCAGGCACATCGAGCAGCCCGCCGAGCGCCAGTCGAAGCCTGCGGCGCGGAAGACCTCGTCGAGGCCCTCGGACTCCGCCTGCGCCTTCACCTGAGCCGAGCCCGGCACGACCATCGCACTGACGGTCGAGGCGACCTTGCGCCCCTTGACGAGCTCGGCCGCCTCGCGCAGATCGCCGATCCGCGAGTTGGTGCAGGAGCCGATGAAGACGCGGTCGAGCTCGATCTCCTGGATCGGCGTGCCCGCCTCGAGCCCCATGTACTCCAGCGCGCGCTCGTCGCCGTCGCTCGCCGGCTCGGGCACCGCGCTGGTGACGTCGGTGACCATCGCCGGGTTGGTGCCCCAGCTGACCTGCGGCGAGAGCGCGGACGCATCGATCACGACCTCAGAGTCGAACTCCGCGCCGTCCTCCGTGTAGAGCTCGCGCCAGCCCGCCACCGCGGACTCGAAGTCCTCCGGCGCCGCCTCGCGGCCTCGCACCCACTCGAACGTCGTCTCGTCGGGGGCGATCATGCCGGCACGGCCGCCGCCCTCGATCGTCATGTTGCAGACCGTCATCCGACCCTCCATCGAGAGCGCCTCGATCGCCGGACCGGCGTACTCGATCACGTGGCCGACGCCGCCGTCGACGCCCATCCGGCCGATCGTGCCGAGGATCAGGTCCTTCGCGGTCACGCCGGGGCCGAGCTCGCCCTCGTAGCGGATGACCATCGACTTCGGCTTGCGCTGCTGGAGCGTCTGGGTCGCGAGCACGTGCTCGACCTCGCTCGTGCCGATGCCGAAGGCGAGCGCGCCGAACGCGCCGTGGGTCGAGGTGTGCGAGTCGCCGCAGACGATCGTCATGCCCGGCTGGGTGATGCCCATCTCCGGTCCGATCACGTGGACGATCCCCTGCCGCTCGGAGCCGATCGAGTAGACGGGCACCCCGAACTCGCGACAGTTGTCCTCGAGCGTCTGGATCTGCTTGCGCGAGAGCGGGTCGCTGACCATCGGCAGGCTCGTCGAGCCGTCTGTGGGGACGTTGTGGTCCGCGGTCGCGAGCGTGCGATCGGGCCGGCGGACCTTGCGCCCGGCGAGCCGCAGGCTCTCGAACGCCTGGGGGCTCGTCACCTCGTGGACGAGGTGCAGGTCGATGTAGAGCAGCCCCTGCGACACCTCGTGGGCGTCCCAGATCTTGTCGAACAGTGTCTTGGGCATCGCGTCTACGACCTCCTCAGTCCTGCCGCGACGACCGCATAGAAGCGGGCGTCCGCGTCGGCGTTGTTCTCGAAGTGGTGCGGCAGGTCGGCGTCGAAGGTGACGGCGTCCCCCTCATGCAGCTCGTGGGCGACCCCATCGCACACGAGCGTGACGCTGCCTGTGGCAACGACCGCCGTCTCGCGGGCGCCCGGCTCGTGCATGGGGGGATCCCCCGGTCCACCCGTGGCGGCACCTGGGACAAGCGTGTGAAGCGACATCTCGGCGCGTTGTCCGGGAAGCGGCGGAGTGAGCACCTCGTAACCGTGGCCCCGCTCCTTGACGCCGCCGTGCATCCTCTGGCCGGCCCGGACGACCGACACGGCGCCGCCCTCGTCCAGGCGCAGCAGCTGCGAGAGCGTCAGCTCCAGGCCGCCGGCGATCCGCGCTGCGACAGCGAGCGTCGGACTGGTCTCGCCCCGCTCGACCTGGCTCAGCATCTGTGCCGAGACACCACTGCGGTCGGCGAGGTCGCGCAGCGACAGGTCCATGCCCTCGCGCAGGGCGCGGACGCGCGGTCCGACCTGGATCTGAAAGGAGACGGCTGCCGTGGCCACGGCTTGTACGTTATCACGGACATTTGTCCGTGGTGCTCGGCGCTAGCCCTGCTGGCCGGTTGGCCTGACGAGCACCTCGTTGACGCTCACGCGAGCGGGCTGGCCCACCGTGTAGAGGATCGCGTTCGCGATGTCCTCGGCCTTCAGCACGTCGCCGATCTGCTCGCGCATCTTCGCGACACCCTGCTGGACGACTGGGTTCTTGTTGTGACCCTGGAGCTCGGTCTCGACGAACCCGGGCTCGACGCAGGTGACGCGGATCTTCGAGTGCAGCGCCTCCTGGCGCAACGCCTCCGAGAACGCCGTTACTCCGAACTTCGTGAAGTTGTAGACCGCGGCGCCAGCGCGCGCATGCCGTCCGGCGACCGACGAGACGTTGACGATGTCGCCACCTCCGCCCTCGCGCATCAGCGGCAGCGCGGCGTGGGTGCAGTAGAGGAGGCCGAGGACGTTGACGTCGATCATCCGGCGCCACTCCTCGGTGTCAGAGCCCTCGACGGGGCCGAGCAGCATCACGCCCGCGTTGTTGATCAGGACGTCGAGTCCGCCGAGCTCGTCATGAGCCCGACTGACGAATGCGCTCGCCTCGGACTCGTCGGATACGTCGGTCTCGATCGCGACGGCCTTCCCGCCGTCGCCGCGGATCCGCTCGGCGAGCGCGTCGATCCGGTCCTTGCGCCGCGCGGCGAGCGCAACGCTCGCACCGGCGTCGGCGAGCGCCAGCGCAGTCGCCTCCCCGATTCCCGACGAAGCGCCGGTGATCGCGGCGACCCGTCCCTCTAGCTCCCTCGCCATGAGCCGATGCTACCCCCCGGCGCCGTTCGACGAGCGAAGCGCCAGCTCCAGCTCGAAGCGAGCGTCCGGATCGTCGAGGCGGTCCCCGTAGAGCTCCCGCAGACGCCCCAGCCGATAGCGTACCGTCTGCGGGTGGACGTGCAGCGCCGCGGCGACCGCCTCGGTCCTACCGCGGTGCCCGAGCCAGGCCATCAACGTCTCGGTCAGGCGCTCTCGCGATGCCGGCGTCTCGCCGTCGAGCGGCGCCAGCGCAGCGGCGGCGATGTCCCGCGCGAGCTGGCGATCGGCGTTGACCAGCAGCGCGACCGGGTGGTCGACGGCAACGACCAACCCGCCGTCGGGCAGCGAGATCGCGCCCTCCTGGACGAGGTTGAACGCGGCTAGCGCACGGGCCGCGCTGACGTGCGCGTCGCGCCAACGGACCGTCGGACCCAGTGCACCCAGCTTGCGCCTCGCGAGCGCCGCATCGAGCTGCCGGCGTCGGCCTGGCGCGTCCGGGTCCGGCACCAGCGCGCAGGTACCCGAGGCGAAGTCCGCGGCGATCGCGCCACCGCCGAGTCGCAACACGAGGCGATCTGGATCGACCCCCGTGACGTAGACGGCAGCCATCTCGTTCGGCAGCGGCCAACTCGCCTCGAGGGCGGCGGCCTCGATCGCACCCGCGTCGACCGGCGGATCCTGGACGAGCAGCGCAGCGAGATCTCGGCGCCGGCGCTGCTGCGTCCCGGCGACCGCGGCCTGCTCCATCGCGTAGCCCTCGACCGACTCGCCCGACAGCTCGTGGATGTAGGCGAAGATCGACTCGGCGAGCAGGTAGAGCGCGCGTGGCGAGAGGCCCGCCTCCTCGCCTGCGGCGGAGAGACGGCGCCAGGCGACGCGGGCGCCGATCCGATAGGCCGCGAGCAGGGCATCGAGCGGGCGGCCGACGCGCATCTCACCGCGGCCGAGGTCGACGTAGATCTGTCGCTCGGGATCGGCCTCCGGACTGGGGTCGTCGCGTCCGATCAGATCGACGAAGCGGCTCATCGCGTGCTCTACGCCGCGGCGCAGGCCGTCGCCGAACGGGCCCTCCAGCGGGCGGGCGTAGTCCGGCACCGACTCCCTGATCGCGTCGATCGTCTCGGCGGCGACGCGCGGCAGCTCCGGCCGCAGCGCGTCGGCGATCTCGGGCGGCAGCGCCGCCCACGGGTGATCGTCGATCCTGTCAGTCATTATGCGAAACCTACAAGTTAGAGCCTCGATGTCGTTGTGCTTCGGCCGACCAGGGCTCTAAATTAGACCGTACAGTTCATAGCATGACTCGACTCCAGCGCAATGCCAACATCGCCGCCGTCATCCTCCCCTTCGTCGCCGTCATCGTCGCCGTTCCGCTGCTCTGGAACAGCCTGATCGGCTGGACCGACGTCGGGATCATGGTCGGGATGTACCTCGCGACCGCCTTTGGCATCACGATCGGCTACCACCGCCTGCTCACCCACCGCGCCTTCGAGACCTATCGCCCGATCAAGTACGTGTTCGCGGTATTCGGCTCGATGGCCGTCCAAGGCCCGGTCATCGGCTGGGTCGCCGACCACCGCAAGCACCACGCCCACACGGATGAGGAGGGCGACCCGCACAGCCCTCACGTTGGCGAGGGCAGCGGCCTGCGCGGGCTCTACCACGCCCATGTGGGCTGGCTGTTCGAGGACCACGGGATCGCGGAGGCCAAGCGCTACGCCCCCGATCTGCTCGAGGACCGCGGGATGCGCTTCATCAGCCGCAACTTCCTGCTCTGGGTCGGGCTGAGCCTTGCGCTGCCGTTCGCGCTCGGCTACGCCGTCGGCGGGACGCTCGAGGCGGCCGCGCTCGCCTTCTTCTGGGGCGGACTCGTTCGAATCTTCTTCGTCCACCACGTCACGTGGAGCATCAACTCGATCTGCCACTTCTTCGGAACGCGGCGCTTCGAGACCGAGGACCTGTCGACGAACGTCTTCTGGCTCGCCGTGCCCTCGCTGGGCGAGGCATGGCACCACAACCACCACGCCTTCCCGCGCGCCGCGGTACAGGGCCTGCGCTGGTGGGAGATCGACATCTCCGGCCTGACGATCCGCGCGATGAAGCGCGTCGGCCTCGCCTGGAACGTCGTGACGATCTCCCCTGAGCGCCAGCAGCAGCGAATGGCCGAGCCGGCGGCTCGCCAGGTTCGCCAGGCCGCGTAGCTAGAGCGCGCCCGCGACGAGAGCTTCGAGCTCCGCTGCGGACGGCGCGCCGCCGGGGGTGTTGCCGAGCGCCGGATGCCGCCCGACCGTCTCCACGACCTTCGGTACGAGCTCGATGTCGAAGCCGAGCCGGCGCAGGCCGTCGACACCGGTCTCTGCCGAGAGCCGCGCTACGTGCCCCGTCGCGTTGACCGGATCGCCGTCGGGGTCGCCGAGCGCCGCCGCGAACCGCCCGACCGCCCCGGGTGCGCGGTGTGCCATCAGATCGACGGTGTGCGGCAGCATCACCGCGTTCGTCTCCGCATGCGGCGTGCCGCTCACACGGACGATCGTCTGGCAGACCGCGTGGTGGACCGCGAAGCCGGTGGTGCCGACGGCGTAGCTCGCCAGCAGCGCCGCGAGCGCGACCTCCGCCCTGTCGGGCTCCTCGTCCGGGAGGGCTCGCGCGAACAGCTCAGCTGCTCGTAAGGCGGCCAGCTCGGCGACAGGGTTCGCCAACGGCGCGTACAACGCCTCGAATCCATGTGCAAGCGCGTTCATCGCAGTGGCAGTCAGCTGCCCACGCGGGAGCGACCCCGCTAGATCCGGGTCCCAGACGACAAGCGAGGGACGTACGAGAGGCGCCGCCGCGGAGCCCGCCGGCATACGGTGGAAGGGCGTCATCGGTGACCCTGCGAGCGTCGTCGGGAGCACCGCGCAGCCGAGGCCGTCGGCGCTGGCTATCGCCTTCGCCACATCCACGACCCGGCCGCCGCCGAGCGCGACCACGGGGTGGCCCTGGACTGCGTCGCGGATCGCAGCCGCCGCGTCGGGAACCGGGCCGGCCGGCACGTGCAGAACGATCTCCGCGCCCTCGGCTAGCGCCGCCGAGCTGGCCTGCGCGCGTTCGGTGGTCAGCAGCGCGTAGCGCTCGAAGCCGCGTGCGGCAAGCAGCCGCGGCGCCGCGGCAAGCGTTCCGCGGCCGAAGCGGATCAGCCGCTCGCCGTCGACCCAGGTGAAGTCCTCCTCCACGGTGTAGACGACGGCTACGGCGTCGCGCTCTTCGCAGCGGCGTCGATGTGGTGCTCGGCCTCGGCCACCGGCGAGTCGGCCAGTGCGTTGGTGATCGCCCGCAGGTACGCGCGGCCGGACGCCTCCATCGTGTCCGGCGAGACGCCCTGGCCCTGCGCGGTCGTGCCGTCGAGCTCGAGCAGCACGGTCACCTCGGCCAGCGCGTCGCGGCCCGCCGTGACGGCCGAGACGTGGTACTCCTTGAGCCGCGCCTCGCGCCCGGTCGCGACGTTGATCGCGCTGAAGAAGGCGTCGACCGGGCCGTCGCCGGTGAAAGCCCCCTCGCGCATCTCGCCGTCGGGCAGCTCGACGCGCACAGTCGCGAACGGCGAACGGTCCGAGCCGGCCTCGATGTCGAACGACGCGAGCGCGAAGGCGCTCTCGGTCTGGCGCATCTCGTCGGAGACGATCGCCTCCAAGTCGAGCGCCGTGACCTTCTTCTTGCGGTCGGCGACCTCCTTGAAGCGCTTGAAGGCGGTGTTCAGCGCCGCGCCGTCGACGCTGTAGCCTAGCTCCTCGAGCGCCTTGCGCAGGGCGTGGCGGCCCGAGTGCTTGCCGAGCACGATCGAGTTGGTCTCCAGCCCGATCGTCGTGGCGTCCATGATCTCGTAGGTGGTGCGCTCCTTGAGCACGCCGTCCTGGTGGATCCCCGACTCGTGCGCGAAGGCGTTGCGACCGACGATGGCCTTGTTCGGCTGCACCTGATAGCCGGTCAGGCGCGAGACCATCCGACTGGTGCGGGCGATCTCGGTGGTCTCCACGTCGCTCCACAGGCCGTGCTCGGCCTCGCGCGTAGCCAGCAGCATCACGATCTCCTCGAGCGAGGCGTTGCCGGCGCGCTCGCCGAGCCCGTTGATCGCGCACTCGACCTGCCGGCAGCCCGCCTGGACGCCGGCGAAGGAGTTCGCGACCGCCAGACCGAGGTCGTCGTGACAGTGGACTGACGTGACGACCTCGCTCAAGTCCGGGACCAGCCGGTAGAGCTCGCGCCACATCGCGGCGTACTCGTCCGGCATCGAGTAGCCGACGGTGTCCGGGACGTTGATCGTGGTCGCACCCTCGTCGAGCGCGATCTGCAGCACCTCGGCGGTGAACTCCAAGTCGGCACGGGTCGCGTCCATCGGCGAGAACTCGACGTCGTCGCAGTAGCCCTTCGCGTGCGCGACGGCGGCACGGGCCTGGCCCTTCACGTCCTCGCGCGTCGTCTGGAGCTGATGCTCGATGTGGATGTCGCTCGTCGAGATGAAGGTGTGGATACGCGGCCGCTCGGAGTCCTTGATCGCGTTCCACGCCGCATCGATGTCCTGGAATCCGGTGCGGGCCAGACCGCAGATCACTGGACCGTGGACCTCGCGGGCGATCTCCTGGACGGCCTCGAAGTCGCCCGGCGAGGCGATCGGGAAGCCGGCCTCGATGACGTCGACGCCGAGACGCGACAGCTGTTGGGCGATCTCGAGCTTCTCCTGCTTGTTCAGCGAGATGCCGGGCGACTGCTCACCGTCGCGCAGGGTCGTGTCGAAGACCCGTACCTGGTTCGCGTCGCTACGTGTGCTGTCTGCTGCCATGTCGTTCGCTCCTGATTCTCCGTCTAGACCTGCTTCTCCTGTGCTTTGCGGCTTAGCGGCCGCCACGCATTAGTCCCCCCGAGGGGGGAGAAGAAGGAGAAGCTGCAGGTCGAGCGTGAGCGACATGTAGAGGGAGAGTACCGAACGTCCCAGCAACGTCAAACGGTCAATACGACTTTGCCGATGTTGCGGCGCTCGATGATGAAGCGATGAGCATCGGCGCCCTGCTCGAGCGGGAAGGCCTCGGCGACTACGGGCCGGAGGCGACCCTGCTCGACCCAGTCGCTCAGCGGCTCGATGAACTCGTCGAGCGAGCCCTTCGCGTCCCAGAGCTTGAGCATGTTGAGACCGATGACCGACTTCGAATTGGACATCATCGGGATCACGTTGAACGGCGGCATCCCCACAACCGTCTTCAGCGCCGTGATCGGGTTGCGCTTCTCGCCGTCCATCATCGACGAGGCGCCGAAGGCGACTAGGCGCCCGCCGGCGCCCAGCAGCGACCAGCTCTTGCGGAAGCTGCGCCCGGCGACAGCGTCCATCACCAGGTCTAGCGGCTCCTTCTCCCCCGTGATGCGGCGGATCTCCTCGACGAAGTCCTGGCTGCGGTAGTCGATGACGTGGTCGACGCCGAACTCACGGCAGGCGTCGTGCTTGGACGGCGACGCGGTGCCGAACACCTCGGCGCCGACGATCTTCGCGACCTGCGTCGCGGCGATGCCGACACCGCCGGCGGCGGCCTGCAGCAGTATGCGCTCGCCCGGGCGCAGCGAGCCGTAGCGGCAGAGCCCGGCGTAGGCGGTCGCGTAGTTGACCGGGAAGGCGGCGCCCTCCTCGAAGCTCCAGTCGTCGGGCAGCGGGACGAGCATGTTCTCGCGGACGGACACCAGCTCGGCGTAACCGCCGAAGCGGGTCCCTCCCGCGACGCGATCGCCGATGGCGTAGTCCTCGACGCCCAGGCCAACCTGCTCGACCAGCCCGGCTATCTCGTAGCCGACGACGGACGGGGTCTTGGGCGCATCTGGGTAGAGACCGGCACGCGCCATCACGTCAGCGAAGTTGATGCCCGCCGCCTTCACGCGGACGAGCACGTCGCCGTCGCCGACCACGGGATCCGGCCGCTCCTGGATCTGCAGGACCTCCGGTCCTCCCGCCTTGGTGATCACCAGTGCCCTCATGGACTGGACCCTACCTACTTTGTCTGGCTGGCCAGCTAAAGGCTCACGGCGCGCCCGGCCTCGAAGCCATCGCTGGCGACGATCTGGTCGACGACCGCCTGCGGTACCGCGGAATCGGCGGCGGTGACGAGCATCACGGCCTCACCGGCATCGGCGTCGTCGGGTTGACGGCCGACAGCTGCCGAGACGATGTTCACGCCGGCCTCGCCGAGCGCTGTGCCGACGCGACCGATCATCCCCGGCTGGTCGCGGTAGCGGAAGATCGCGAGGTGGTTCTCGAGCTGGACGTTGAAGCGCGAGCCCCACGCCTCGAGCAGGTGCGGGCGGTCGCGATTGCCGAGCACGGTGCCGACGACGCGCGACCGATCTCCGCCGCTGACCACCGTCACGCGGATCAGGTCGGTGAAGTCGTGCGCGCGCTCGCTGCTCGTCGACGTCACCGCGATGCCGCGCTCCTCAGCGATCGCGGGCGCGTTGACGTCGTTGACGTCCTCCTCGGTGTGGCCGGTCAACACGCCCTTCAGCACCTGGATCGTGATCAGGCGAGTGTCGCGCTCGGCCAGCCGTCCGCGAACCTCTACCTCGAGTCCGTCGACGGTGGTTCCCTCGGTGAGGGTCGCGGCGATCCGCCCGAGGTTCGCGGCGAGCGGCAGGAACGGGCCGAGTGCCTCGAGATCCTCGCCGGCAACGGCAGGAGCGTTGACTGCACTGGTGACTGTGCCGCCGGTCAGCGCGGCGATCACCTGCTCCGCGGCCTGATACCCCGCGCGGTCGGTCGCCTCAGTCGTAGACGCGCCGAGATGCGGCGTCACGACGACGTTCGGATAGCCGAACAGCGGATGCTCGGTGATCGGCTCGGACTGGAAGACGTCGAGCGCGGCACCGCCGACCTTGCCGGAGTCGAGCGCCGCCTGGAGGTCCTCGTCGACGAGCAGCGGACCGCGGGCGACGTTGAGGATGCGGACGCCGTCCTTCATCTTCGCGAACGCCTCGGCGTTCAGCCAGCCCTCGGTCTCAGGCGTCTTGGGCAGATGGATCGTCAGGAAGTCGGCCGCGGCGTAGACCTCGTCGGCACTGCTCGCCCGGTCGACGCCGAGCTCGCGGAACCGCTCCTCGGCGATGAACGTGTCGAACGCCATCACGCGCATGCCGAAGCCACGGGCACGTTGGGCGACGAGCTGGCCGATGCGGCCGAAGCCGATGATCCCGAGCGTCTTCTCGAACAGCTCGGTGCCGCTGTACTTCGAGCGGTCCCAGGCGCCGCCGACGAGCGACGCGTGCGCCTGCGGGACGTTGCGGGCGAGCGCGAGCAGCAGCGCCATCGTGTGCTCGGCCGCCGTGACGACGTTCGACTGCGGCGCGTTGGCGACGAGGATCCCGCGCTTGGTCGCCGCACCGACGTCGACGTTGTCGACCCCCACCCCCGCGCGGCCGACGGCCTTGAGGTTGTCTGCCTTGGCGATCAGATCGGCCGTCAGCTTGGTCGCCGAGCGGATCAGCATGCCGTCGAACTCGCCGATCCTGCGCTCGAGCTCGCCGTCCTCCCAGTCGACGCCGAGCTCCACGTCGAGGCCGGCGTCACGCAGCAGCTGGACGCCCGAGTCCCCGATCTTCTCCTTGACGAGCACCTTCATCGGGTGACCTCCCCCACGTTCTCGACTACCCAGTCGATGCACGCCGTCAGCGCCTCGACGTCGGCCGGCTCGATCGCCGGGAACATCCCGATCCGCAGCTGGTTGCGGCCGAGCTTGCGGTACGGCTCGACGTCGACGACCCCGTTCGCACGCAGCGTCGCGGCGATCGCGGCTGCGTCGACGTAGTCCTCGAAGTCGATCGTCCCGACGACGAGCGAGCGCTTCGCCGGGTCCGCGACGAACGGCGTAGCGAACTCGGACGCCTCGGCCCAGCCGTAGAGGTGACCGGACGACGCGCCGGTGCGCTGCACGCACCAGTCGAGGCCGCCGTTGCCGTTCATCCACTCGACCTGGTCGGCGAGCATCAGCAGCGTCGCCAGGGCCGGCGTGTTGTAGGTCTGGTCCTTGCGCGAGTTGTCGAGGGCGGTCGAGAGCGAGAGGAACTCGGGCTGCCAGCGGTCGGTGGCGCGGTCGAGCTCCTCGATCCGTGCGATCGCGGCAGGGCTGAGCAGTGCGAGCCAGAGTCCGCCGTCGGACGCGAAGCCCTTCTGCGGGGCGAAGTAGTAGGCGTCGGCCTGACCGACCTCGACCGGTAGCCCGCCGGCGCCGGAGGTGGCGTCGATCAGGACGAGCGCGTCGCCGGCGCCAGCCGGACGCTCGACGCCGAGCATCACTCCCGTCGAGGTCTCGTTGTGCGCCCAGCCGATCACGTCGGCGGTCGGGTCCGCCGTCGGCGCGGGCGCGTCGCCGGGATCCGTCGAGACGACGATCGGATCCGCGAGGAACGGGGCCGCCTGCGTCGACTTGGCGAACTTCTGCGAGAACTCGCCGTAGGTCAGGCAGAGCGCCCGCTCGCGGACGAGCCAGCAGGTCGCGGCCTCCCAGAACGCGGTCGTGCCGCCGTTGCCGAGCGCCACCTCGTAGCCGTCGGGCAGCGAGAAGAGGTCGGCCAGCCCGCCGCGCACACTGCCGACGAGATCCTGGACGGGCTTCTGGCGGTGCGATGTGCCCATCAGCGCCGCGCTCGCGGCGACGTGCGCGAGCTGCTCGGGGCGGACCTTCGAGGGTCCGCAGCCGAAGCGGCCGTCGGCTGGCTTGAGTTGATCCGGTATCTGGGGCGTCGTCGTCACGGGCAAGGCTGGCCTCCGCGGCTATCGAGTTGCAGTGCGGTGCTGTGCCCAGGCGTACGGCGGATGCCCCGTCGCTCCCCGGTGGTTCCATCCACCTCGAAGACGCCAGTCGCGACGGTCGAGCGAGTGTAGTACAGCCTTACGACTGAGGATCGTTACCAGGATCCCGACTCGTACGGGCCATGCGTGCGATGTGCTCCAGGAACGGGCTTCCACCTTGGAAGGTGATGCTCTCCTTGACGGCTGCCGGCAACTTCCCAAAGAGCTCATCGGCAAACGACGGGGAGATTGCCTCGACACCGTCGAGGTCAATGACTACATCCTCGCCCTGTCGGGCGAGAGACTCGATCTCCTCGCGTATACCGACTGCAGTAACGCGCCCAGCGAGCACCGGCCCGAATTCGTCAGCGAGCTTGATCATTTGAAGCGCGGAAGCCATCACTTATGGCGCCTAGGATCTCTTCGATTGCCTTGGTTAGCAAGTCCCATGCCTTAACTGAGTCGAATGGTCGGTCCGTTCGTAACCGTAGCGCCACTAGCGTTCCGGGCAGCGGATAGTCATCTATTCGCTCGACACGGTGCGCTCCCTCCTGGAGATAGCCGCGTCCCGAGCGGACGATCAACCGTCCCTTGTTGATGTCCAAGAGAAACCGCGTGAACGCAAGCCCATAGCCCGAGTTTCGTCCCGGAGTCGCCGTGACTGTGGGCCTGATTGCCGTCTTGATTGCCGCCAGGTCGTCTGTTACCTCAGCTGCGTACTCCGGGTTCTGCGACAAGCTCGCGGCGATCCCGACGCCGAGATCGACGATCGCCACCTCGATCTCCTTGGAACGCGCGAATGGCTGCGCAGCCGCAAAGCCACCGTACGGCGTAGCAGCATGGAAGAAGACGTTCTCAGCTAGCTCGCTCAGGCAAACGTACAAAGAGTTCTTGGCCATCTCGTCGGGCGACACCTTCTCCTCCACGGCCTCAGCGAGATCGCGCGCTGCTTGAAGGCACTCATCCTCGGTCGTGAAATGCCGGCACTCCCGTAGGCCTGTACTCACATGGCGCTCGACGGGGTCCTCGACGTGCGCGTCCTCGAAGAGAACGCGCAGAAAGTCCATTCGGTAGAGGTACGTGAACATCGCCTGCGATCGCGGAGCCGTGATAACGCTTCCAGGCGCCAGAAGCCCTTCGGATCGCAGCTTGCTGAGCGTCGCAAGCGTCAGGGCCAGTGCAGCCGGACCCATGAAGGTCAAACCGCTCAAATCCACGCGGACCACATGGGGCTCGGACAGCGAGAACAACGGCTGCAACTCCCTAAGAAGCTTCTTCAGGGTGTGAAGGTAGTACGGCCCTGAGAGACCTACGGTCAGCTCTGGCCGTTTAGCGGACATCAAGGCGCGTCTCGCGCGGACACGCGACCTAGAACTCCTGGTCGATCCAATCCATCATCGAACGCAGCTGCTTGCCCTCGCGCTCGATCTGGTGGTCGGCCTGCTCCTCGCGCATGCGCTGGAAGCTCTCCTGGCCGGCGTTGTTCTCGGCGATCCACTCGCGGGCGAACTCGCCCGACTGGATCTCGCCGAGGATCGCCTTCATCGCCTGGCGCGAGTCGTCGCCGATGACGCGCTTGCCGCGCGTCAGGTCGCCGTACTCAGCGGTGTTGGAGATCGAGTAGCGCATGCCGCTGATCCCCTTCTCGTACATCAGGTCGACGATCAGCTTGAGCTCGTGCAGGCACTCGAAGTAGGCGAGGCGCGGGTCGTAGCCGGCATCGACGAGCGTCTCATAGCCGGCACGGACGAGCTCTGTGACGCCGCCGCAGAGCACTGCCTGCTCGCCGAAGAGGTCCGTCTCGGTCTCGTCCTTGAAGGACGTCTCGATCACGCCGCCGCGCGTGCAGCCGATGCCCTTGGCGTAGGCGAGCACGAGGTCGCGGGCGCTGCCGGTGGCGTCCTGGTGGATCGCCATCAGGCCGGGGACGCCCTTGCCCTCGGCGTACTGACGCCGGACGAGGTGGCCCGGGCCCTTCGGCGCGACCATGCCGACGTCGACGCCCTGGTCGGGCGCGATCTGATCGAAGTGAATCGAGAAGCCGTGGGCGAAGAGCAGCAGGTTGCCGGGAGCGATCCCGTCCTTGATGTCGCTCTCCCAGATCTGCGCCTGCTTCTCGTCGGGCAGCAGGATCATCACGACATCGCCGCGGCTGGCGGCGTCCGCGACGGAGAGGACCTCGAGGCCGTGGGACCGTGCCTCGGCAACCGAGGACGAGTCCTCACGGAGGCCTACGACGACGTCGACGCCCGAGTCCTTGAGGTTGAGGGCGTGGGCGTGGCCCTGCGAGCCGTAGCCGAGGATGGCGACGGTCTTGCCGTCGAGCTTGCTGAGGTCTGCGTCGTTGTCGTAGATCACGGCGCGGGACTTTAACCGAGGCCGCAAATCAGCCGGCGAGTCGGTCACGCAGCAGCTTGCCGGTCGCGTTGCGGGGGAGCGAGTCGACGCGGACGACGCGCTTGGGGACCTGGTAGCCGGCGAGGCGCTCGCGGCAGAAGGCGAGCAGGTCGTAGTCGGAGACGGGCTGGCGCTCGACGACGTAGGCCGTCACGGCCTCCCCCCACTCCTCGTCGGCCGTTCCGGCGACGCCGGCGTCGCCGATCGCCGGGTGGGCGAGCAGAACCGCCTCGACGGCGGCGGGCGCCACCTTCTCGCCGCCGGTGACGATCAGCTCCTTGATCCGGCCCTCGACGTGCAGATGGCCGTGGTGGTCGAGATGGCCGCGATCGCCGGTATGCAGCCAGCCGTCTTCGGCGATCGCGCTCGGGGCGACCATCGGACCGCGGACGAGGATCTCGCCGTCGGCGGCGACCGCGATGTCGGCGTTCGGCAGCGGCGTCGCCGCTGACTCCCACTCGCCGGTCACAGCGACCTGCGAAGCCGTCTCGGTCATGCCATACGTGCAGCGCACCGGTAGCCCGGCCTCGCGGGCCCACTCGACGAGATCCGGCGGCGTCGGCCCACCGCCGAGCACCAGCGCACGCAGATGCGGTGCGCGCATCAGGCCGGCGTTGCGCAGGCGGCGCAGCTGGGTCGCGACGAGCGAAACGAGAGTGATCTCGTCATCTGCGAGTGCCGCGGTCACGGCCGCTGCGTCGAAGCCGTCGTGGAGGACCGCCGTGGTCGTGCCGCGCGCGCAGCGGACGAGGATGCCGAGACCCGCGACGTGGAACAGCGGCAGCGCGCACAACCAGCGGTCGTCGGCGGCGACGCCGAGCACCGCCGCTGAGCCCGCGGCCGAGGCGTCGAGGTTGTCTGCGGTCAGCTCGACGGGCTTGGGCTTGCCCTCGGTGCCGGAGGTGAAGAGGATCGTGTGGACGGCGGCGGGATCGTGATCCGTGCGCAGCTCGACGGTCGCCTCCATCCCGTCGAGCGGTCTGTCGATGGTGACGTCCGCGCCGATGGCCTCTGCCTGGGCCCGCCGCTCGGCCTCCGGCAGGCGGGTGTTGAGCGGCACGGTCGCCGCGCCGATCCGCGGAGCAGCGTGCAGCAACGCGCAGAAGCCGATCGACGGCGGCAGGGTCGTCGCCACACGTCCACCCTCTCCCACCCCGATCGCCGCAAGCTGCCGCGCCGTACGATCGGCGAGCGAGTCGAGCTCCGCGTAGGTGATCGTCCCGCCCGGCGTCTCGAGCGCGGGATGCTCAGGACGCGCCCGCGCCGCCGCTGTCAGCCAATCGTTCACAGCCGGAAGCGTATGCGCGCCCGTGCGGTCTAACCTTCCGCCACCCATGGCGGCAACTGGCGAGACCGAGACCGGCAAGGCGTGGACCGCCGCACAGGCGCAGCGCGCGATCGAGCGCGGCGCCGACTGGCAGGCGGCCGGCGACTTCCAGGACATCCGCTACGAGACGGCGGACGGGATCGCGAAGATCACGATCGACCGCCCCCAGGTGCGCAACGCATTCCGGCCGCAGACGATCGTCGAGATCTCGAACGCGCTCGAGCTGGCGCGTGAGGACACCTCGATCGGCGTGATCGTGCTCGCCGGCGAGGGCCCGCTGGCTTTCTGCTCCGGTGGCGACCAGCGCGTGCGCGGCGACTCGGGCTATGAGACGGACCCGGGTACCGGCAAGGTCGGCCGCTTCCACGTCACGGACCTTCACGTCCAGATCCGTCGGCTGCCGAAGCCCGTCGTGGCGATGGTCGCCGGCTACGCGGTCGGCGGCGGCCACGTGCTGCACATCGTCTGCGACCTGACCGTTGCCGCCGACAACGCGCGCTTCGGCCAGACCGGCCCGAAGGTCGGATCGTTCGACGGCGGCTTCGGCGCGAGCCTGCTCGCCGCGCAGGTCGGCCAGAAGAAGGCCAAGGAGATCTGGTTCCTCTGCCGCCAGTACGACGCGCAGCAGGCGCTCGACATGGGCCTGGTCAACACCGTCGTTCCGCTCGAGCGGCTCGAGCTGGAGACGGTCCAGTGGTGTCGCGAGATGCTCGAGCTGTCGCCCTTCGCGCTGCGGCTCCTGAAGGCGAGCTTCAACGCCTCCGAGGACGGCATGACCGGCATCCAGCAGCTCGCCCATGACGCGAACCTCCTCTTCTACGGCAGCGACGAGGCGCGCGAGGGCCGCGAGGCCTACAAGGAGAAGCGCGCGCCGGACTTCGGGCAGTTCCCGCGCCGCCCCTGATGGCCGTCGCCGACTCACACGCCGCAACGAGCGCGCTACGGCTGTGGCTGCTCGCTGCCCGCCCGAGAACGTTGCCGGCCGCCGTGGCGCCGGTGCTCGTCGGGACGGCCCTCGCGATCGTCGACGACGAGTTCCGTGCGCTCGCCTTCGTCGCCGCGCTCGTCGGCAGCATCTTCATCCAGATCGGTACCAACCTCTCGAACGACTACTCGGACGCCCGGCGGGGCGCCGACACCGAGGACCGGTTGGGTCCGGTCCGCGTGACCGCCGGCGGCTTGATGCCGCCCCGGCGCGTCCTGATCGGCACCTACGTCGCGTTCGGGATCGCAGTGCTCGCCGGGATCTACCTGACCGCGATCACCGGGCCCGAGCTGCTGCTCGTCGGCGTCGCCTCGATCGCGGCCGGCGTTCTCTACACCGGCGGTCCGCGCCCCTACGGCTACGAGGGCCTCGGCGAGGTGTTCGTCTTCCTCTTCTTCGGCGTGGTGGCGGTCGTCGGGTCCTACTACGTGCAGGCGGAGGAGCTGCCATGGGAGGCGTTCGCGCTCTCAGTGCCGGTTGGACTGCTCGCGTCGGCGATTCTCGTGGTCAACAACGTCCGCGATGCCGACACCGACCAGCGCGTCGGCAAGCGCACGCTCGCGGTACGACTCGGCCGTCCCCGCGCACGGGTTCTCTTCGGCGCCATGCTTGCCCTCTCGTACGCGGTGGTCGTCGCGATTCCGGTGGCCGGGGGGCTGAGCTGGTGGGTCGCACTGCCGTTGCTGACCGTCCCCCTCGCGCTTCCGCTCTGGCGCACTGTGTCGCAGCGGACCGACGGCCCGTCGCTGAACGGGGCGCTCGCAGACACCGGTCGGCTGCTCGGCGTGTTCTCGCTGCTGCTCGCAGCGGGCATCCTGCTGTCGTGAAGCGTTCCCTGCTGCGCCTGCGGATCCCGCTGCGAACACCGTTCGTGACCGCGACGGGAGTCGTCGCCGAACGCGAGCTGGTGCTCATCCACCTCGAGGACGACGAGGGAACTCCCGGCTGGGGCGAGGCCGCTCCCCTGGAGCCCTATGACGGAGTCTCGGTCGACGAGGTCTGGGAGGCGCTGCTCGACGGCCCACCCGCCCGTGACGCGCCGCCCCAAGCACGTACTGCCTGGGAGCTCTCCGAGCTTGATCTGCAAGCGCGGCGCCGTGGAGTCACGCTCGGTGAGCCCGGCGCCGACGCGATCCCGGTCAACATGACGCTCCCGGCGGGCCCCCCCGAGGACGCCGTTACGGCAGCCAAGAAGGGCCTTCGTGCTGGCTACTCCTGCTTCAAGCTGAAGGTCGGCCTTCCAGATGACGCCGTGCGCGTAGCGGCCGTTCGCGAGGCACTCGGCAGCTGGCCGGCACTGCGCGTCGACGCCAACGGCGCTTGGACCGTCGAGCAGGCCGTGAACCGGATCGGCGAGCTTGCGCGCTTCGATCTAGAGCTCGTCGAGCAGCCATGCGCGACGCTCGAGGAGCTCGCCCAGGTCAGGTCGCAGGTGGAGACGCTGGTCGCGGCCGACGAGTCGATTCGCACGGCCGACGACGTGCGCCGCGCCGCAGAGCTCGGCGCGTGCGATGCGATCAACGTGAAGCTCGCGCCGAGCGGCGGGTTCGTCCCCGCCCGCGACGCGCTGCGCGCTGCCCGCGCCGCAGAGATGCAGGCATGGCTGTCCAGCACCCTCGACGGTCCGTGGACGATCGCGGCGGCGCTTCAGCTTGCGGCCCAGGAGCACATCACGATGGCCTGCGGGCTCGCCACGCTCGATCTCTTCGACGCGCCGATCGCGAAGGCCCTACCTGCTCCCAGGCAAGGTCTGCTGGCAGTTCCCCAGGGTCCCGGCCTCGGCATCGACATCCTCGAGGCCGAGCTGGCCGGAGTCGTGATCGACCGTCGCGACTAGATGCGTTCGTCGAGGAACGCCACGAGCGCGTCGGCGAACTCGTCAGGCCGCTGTAGGTGTGCCGCGTGGCCGGCGTGCTCGATCGCCGCGGCATACCCGTGCTGCGTCTCGGCGGCGATCCGACGCGTGGCGCGGCGGTAGCGCTCGTCGCGATCCCCAGCTAGCGCCAGGACCGGCATCTCCAGCAGGCCGAGTCGTCCCCAGATTGGCTCCATCGTCCCCTGCCCGGCCGTGCGGAGGAGGACGGCGAGCTGGCGCGGGTCCTGCGCGAGCCGCCCGGGGCGCTGCGCTTCGATCAGCTTCTCCGACTGGTCGGCGAACAGCGGCTGGCGCTCCCAGACCTCGACGATCTTCTCGATCGGCTGGGTCTCCATCCAGCTGGCCAGCTTCTCGTCCGCCTGCTGCCGGGCGGCCCGTGTCGCTGGCTCGGCGATGCCGGCTGCCGCGCCGAGCGCGACGAGCCCTGCGTAGCTCGACGGAGCGCGGACTGCCGCATGCAGCGCCAAACGACCTCCCAGCGAGTAGCCGCACAGAACGGCGTCGCCTTCGAGCCCTGCCGCGGCCGCCTCGATCTCGGCGATCCGGCCCTCGCGCTCGTGCTCACGATGGCTGAGGAGCACGCTCGGGTAGCGTTCCGGAAGCCGCTCGGCGACCTCCGCCCACGCGTCAGCGGGCTGCATGAAGCCCGGGATGAATACGACCGACGGTCCCTGCTCGCCCTTCGCCACAGGCACATGATCCCGATCAACCGCACCTTTGCGCCAGTTCAGGCGATCGTCGACGAGCTCGCCCGCTGTGGAATGCGCCATGCGGTGACCTCTCCCGGATCGCGCAACGCGCCGATTGCGCTCACGCTCGCGGCCGACGAGCGCATCGAGGCAGTGTCCGTGCTCGACGAGCGCTCCGCGGGGTTCATGGCGCTCGGGATGGCGAAGGCGAGTGGTCTCCCGGTCGCCGTGACGTGCACGTCGGGCACCGCCGTTGCGAATCTGCTGCCCGCGGTCGTGGAGGCTTACGAGGCTCGCGTGCCGTTGATCGTCCTGTCGGCCGACCGGCCGCCCGAGCTGCGCGACGTCGGCGCCGGCCAGGCGATCGACCAGCTGAAGATCTTCGGGTCGGCCGCGAAGTGGTTCGTCGAGGTCGGCAACGGCGAGCCGGGACGCGACTGGGCTACCCACGTCCGGGCATTGGCCTGCCGCGCGTGGTGGACGGCGCTCGACGGGCGACCTGGGCCGGTGCACCTCAACCTGCCGCTGCGCGAGCCGCTGGCGCCGGTTTCCCAAGACATCGACGCCTCCGAGTGGGCCGGTCGTGACAGCGGCGACCCTTGGGTCTCGCGCATCGCAGCGGAGAGGATCCCATCCACCACTGTGCTCGAGACGCTCGCTAAGCAAGCGACGTCAGCGCGGCGCGGCGCGATCGTCTGCGGGACCGCCGACTCGACGGTAGTCGGTCCGGTCACGGCGCTTGCGGCACGGCTGGGCTGGCCGGTCCTCGCCGAGCCGACCTCGGGCCTCCGCTGCGGTCCTCACGACCGAAGTGCCGTCGTCGCCCACTACGACGTTCTGCTGCGCTCAGAGCAATTTGCGATCAGCCACTTACCCGACCTCGTGCTGCGCATCGGCGACACACCCACTTCGAAGCCGCTGCGCACCTGGCTGTCCTCCGCCGACCAGGTCGTCTTCGACCCGCACGGTGCTTGGCATGAGCCCACGCGCCTCGCCGAAGCGCTCGTGGACGCCGACCCGGTTTCGACCTTCACGGCGCTTCTCTTAGCGCTGGAGAACCACCGCGCGCCGGTCGACGAGTCGTGGTTGGCGTCTTGGCGCGCCGCAGACGCCCTCGTGGGCCCGGTACTCGAGTCGACCGCGGACCCATTCGAGCCGCGCGCCTACTGCGCGATCGCACCGGTCCTGCCCGACGGCGCCCAGATCTGGGTCAGCTCATCGATGGCGATCCGCGACGTTGAGGCCTACTTTCCGCAGGGCGAGCGAGACATCCGCTTTCTCAGCAACCGCGGGGCGAACGGCATCGACGGTGTGGTGTCCTCGGCGGCGGGCGCAGCACTCGCGACCGGCGCGCCGACATGGCTGCTGACCGGCGAGCTCGCGCTACTGCACGACGTCGGTGGCCTGCTCGCGGCCGCACGCGCCGGGGCGGACTTGCGCATCATCTGCGTCAACAACGGGGGCGGCGGGATCTTCGACTTCCTCCCCGTTGCGGAGCACGCCGACGCGGATTCCTACCGCAAGCACATCGCGACTCCCAGCCCGGTAGATATGGCCGCGCTCGCGGCTCTCGCCGGTGTCGAACACCGACGCGCGGTGACGGCGGACGAGATCTGCGCCGCCGCCTCTTCGCCGGGCCTCGTCGAGGTCAGGACCGACCGCGCGGACAACGCCCGCGCGCATCAAGCGCTCGTCGAGCGTCTGACCGCGTCGCTCGCCTAACTCAGGAGTGGCAGCAGCGCCTGGAGCTTGACCTCTGTCTCGCCGAGCTCCTCGGCGGGCACGGAGTCGGAGACGATCCCGCAGCCGGCGTAGAGCCGGGCCACGTCGTCGCGCAAGAGCGCGCAGCGCAACGCAACGCACAGCTCGCCGTCCTCAGCGAGGTCCGTCCAGCCGATCGCTCCGGCGTACCAGCCTCGGTCGAGCCCCTCGAGCGCCGGAATCAGAGGCCGTGCAACCGCATCGGGCTCGCCTCCGACGGCAGGCGTCGGGTGCAGCAGGCCCGCAAGCTCGATCGTCGGCAACGGCTGGGAGAGCTGGGCGCGGATCGGCGTCGCGAGGTGCTGGACGTTCTGCACCTTGACGAGGGTCGGCTCGTCGGCCGCGGTGACCCACAGGCTGACTGGGCTCAGCGTCCGCTCGATCCGCGCCGTGACGATCTGCTGCTCGGCGCGGTCCTTGTCGCTGCGCAGCAGCTGCTCGCCAAGGTGATCGTCGACGGCCGGGTCGGCGCTGCGCCGGGTTGTGCCGGCGAGCGCGACCGTCTGGGCCCGTTCGCCGTCACGCCGAACCAGCAGCTCGGGGCTGGCTCCGACGACCGCCAGGTAGGGCGTGCCGACGCAGTAGCAGTAGCAAGCCGGGAAGGCCCCGCGTAGCGCGTCGAGGATCGGGGCTGGGTCGATCGGCGCCGGCGCGTGGACACGCACTTCGCGTGCGAGCACCACCTTCTCGAGATCGCCGGTGCGAATTCGCTCGACCGCGCGCCTGACGGCCTCCTCGTAGTGCGCCGGTGGGGCCGCGCCTGCGACCCGCGGACGGATCGCCGGATCGGGGTCGAGCATCGGCATCGCGGCTGGCCGCAGCTCGCGCAGCCGGGCGTCGGCCCGCTCCAGCACGTCCGTGACCGTGTCTCCGGCTGTGACGGCGAGCGTGAGCGTCATGCGGGCCTCGGTGCCCCGGCGCGCGAACGAGACCTCGGGCAGCGTCAGCTGAGCCGGGGAGAGCGACGCCCACTCCGGCGCCCCGCCCCCATCGCTCGCGAAGGCGAAGCCGCCGACGAACACTGGTCCCGATCCGGAGGGACGTCGGTGGTCGTGTGCCGCGTCGTCGGCCGCCGTTCGCCTTCCGAGCTCGCGACAGGCCCTAGCCGCAGTCCTGAACCGCTCCGGCCCCTCGGCCTCGACGACCGCGGCAGACCCGAGCCCGCAGACCGCATAGCCGTCACGGTCCGGCTGCTCGAAGCAGAACCAGTGGTCCGTGGCACGGCGGCAGGCGACGACGACCGCTGACAGGTCGACGTCCGCCGCCACAGGCGTCGTGATCGAGGCGTAGGCCGGAGTCGAGTCACGCCGTGCGAGGTCGATCGCGGCTTCGAGCCGCCGCTCGAGCCTTCCACGCTGCTTGGCGTCGAGCCCAAAGGGACTCTCAGCCCGACCCGCACCAAACTCGAGCGTCACAAGGCAGATGGTAACCGGGGGCTCACGCCCCCGGACCCCGTGGCACCTGGCCGGCCGCGGTATGGGCTACGTCGTGCCGCGGCCGCGGGAGACGGCGATCTCGCCGGTACGGACCATCTCGATCAGGCCGAACGGGCGAACCATCTCCTCGAACGCCTCGATCTTGTCGTCCGTGCCCGTGACCTCGACGGTCAGCGACCGCTTGTGGACGTCGACGATCTTGCCGCGGAAGATCTCCGCGAACTGCATCACCTGGGCGCGGTTGTCGCCGTCGGCGCTGATCTTGAACAGCGCCAGCTCGCGCGCCACGGCCTCCTCGGGCTCGAGGTCGCGGATCTTGATCACGTTGACGAGCTTGTGCAGCTGCTTGGTGACCTGATCGATCGGATGGGTCGCCCCGTCGACCGTCAGCGTCAGCCGCGAGATCGTCACGTCGTCGGTCGGCCCGACCGCGAGCGACTCGATGTTGAAGCCGCGGCGCGCGAACAGACCGGCTATTCGGGCTAGGACGCCGGGCTTGTTCTCCACGAGCAGCGAGAGGATGTGCTTGCGCCCGGTGCGACCGCCACCGGAGACCTGCAGCTCATCGAGGTTCAGCAGCTCTGGAGTGGCTGGCTCGCCCATCGCTCAGCCCACCATGTCCCGAGCGGCCTGGCCGGCGGGAATCATCGGATAGCAGTTCTCCTCGCGTGTGACGCGAACGTCGCAGATCACGGGCCCCTCGGCCTCCAGCGCGGTCTTCAACACGTCGCCGAGCTCGCCCTTGTCGGCCGCGCGCAGTCCCGTCGCCCCGAACGCCTCGGCGAGCTTGACCCAATCCGGGCTGGTTCCCATGTCGACCGAGCTGTAGCGGCGCTCCCAGAAGAGCTCCTGCCACTGGCGGACCATGCCGAGATAGCCGTTGTTCATGATGAACACCTTGATCGGGATGTCCTCGGTCACGCAGGTCGCCAGCTCCTGGATGTTCATCGGCACCGAGCCGTCGCCGGCAATGCAGATGACCTGCTCGTCCGGACAGGCGACCTTGGCGCCCATCGCGGCAGGCAGGCCGAAGCCCATCGTGCCCAGCCCGCCTGAGTTGATCCAGCGGCGCGGACCGTTGAAGTGGAAGTACTGCGCGGTCCACATCTGGTGCTGACCGACGTCCGAGGTGACGATCGCGTTGCCGCCGGTCGCCTCGTAGAGCGCCTCGATCATCCGCTGCGGCTTGATCTCCGCGTCCTCGGAGTCCTCGTACTGGAGCGGGTACTTCTCGCGCCAGCCCTTGATCCGCTCCCACCAGCCGTCGAGACGCGAGCCCTCGGCCTTCAAGGCCCGGTACTCGGTCGTGAGCTTGGGCAGGATCTTCTGCGCATCGCCGACGATCGGGATGTGCGCCGGGACGTTCTTCGAGATCTCCGCCGGATCGACGTCGATGTGGATGAACTTCGCCCGCGGCGCGAACTCGGACAGCTTGCCCGTGATGCGGTCGTCGAAGCGGGCGCCGATCGCGACGATCAGGTCCGCCTCGTCCATCGCGTAGTTGGCCGCGCGCGTGCCGTGCATGCCGAGCATGCCGAGCCACTGCTCGTGCGGAGCCGGGAAGCCACCAAGGCCCATCAGCGTGCACGTGACGGGGAACCGATCCGACGTGCAGAGCTCGACGAGCTCCTTCGAGGCGTTCGCGTTGATCACGCCGCCGCCGGCGTAGATGACTGGCCGGCGCGCATTTGCGAGCGCCTTGGCGGCGAGCCGGATCTGCTTCGCGTTGCCCTCGCTGGTCGGCTGGTAGCCGGGCAGGTCGAGCGAGGTCACCGGCTCGTAGTCGATGTCGGCGCGCGAGAGATCCTGCGGGATGTCGACGAGGACCGGGCCGGGCCGTCCGGAGCTCGCGATGTGGAATGCCTCGTGGATCGCGACCGGGATCTCCTGGGGGTCGCGGATCATGATCGAGTGCTTGACGATCGGCATCGTGATGCCGGTCACGTCGGCCTCCTGGAAGCCGTCGGTGCCGAGCAGATCCGTCCGGACCTGACCGGTGATGAACACGGTCGGCACGGAGTCCATCACTGCGTCGGCGATAGCCGTCACGAGGTTCGTGGCACCTGGCCCCGAGGTGGCGAGGGCGACCCCGACCTTGCCGGAGGCCTTCGCGTAGCCCTCGGCCGCGTGTCCGGCGCCCTGCTCGTGGCGGCACTGGATGTGGCGCAGGCCGGCGTCGTAGAGCGCGTCGTAGGTCGGGAGGTTGGCGCCGCCGGGGAGCCCGAATACGTGCTCGACGCCCTCGGCCTTGAGGCACTCCATGATGGCGTCGACTGCTCGCATTTGGAAACTCCTGACTCCGGCTCGGGAAGAAAGTGGGCTGGCGGGCGCCGGGACCGCCGAATCAAGCGATGGTACCAGGGGAATTCCGCTGTCAGACAGGTGTTCCTGCCTGTGCGTCAGGGAAGTCGAGGTCGCGCCCGCAGCGGGTGCAGACCTGCGTGCTGAGCGCGACGACGTTGCCGCACTCCGGGCAACGGCGCCGTAGCTCGTCGCGCTCGTTGCGATAGAGCAGCGCCGCGATCGTCCCGATCATCGGCAGCGCGGCCCCGACCATGAACCAGATGAAGAAGGACGAGCCCTTGATCTTGGCGACCACTCCGGCCGAGAGGCCGAAGAAGAAGAGGATGACGATGACCTCCACGGTGGGAGCGGCCGGCCGTGGTCAGAGGACGCGCAGCGCCCAGACGACCGCCACGACGGCGAGCACCGCCACGATGACCCAGACGAGGCCCATGACGAGGCCGATGACCATCTTCAGCAGGACCCAGGCAGCGACCAGCAGCACGGCGATCGCCAGCAGCTTCATCCCAAAGCCCTTCGCGGTCTCAGCCATGGACACAGCCTAGTGCTAGAGAAGGTGTGGAGGGCGCATGGGCATGTAGCGATCCAGGCCGGGCAGCGGCACGGAGCTCATCACCCACCCGGGCCAGTGGACGCGGAAGCCGAGCTGGCGCAGACGCCGCAGCAGCCACCAGGTGTCGGTCGCGCAGTAGACGCCGAGGACGCCGGGCTGGCGCGTGCTCGCGATCCGGTCCAGCGCACCGAGCACGACCGGCACGAGGTCGGCGGGCGTCGTGGCGACGGCCGGTCCGATGTCGCCGTTGGCGCCGACCCAGCAGAGGCCGAGCGCTCCCCCGGTCTCGGGATCCATCGTCGCGAGGCAGGTACGGGTGCGTGCGAAGAACTCGTGCACCCCCGGCCGGCGCTGGCTGATCGCAGGCGGCTCGAGCTGCGTCCATTCGGCGACCGCACGGTCGGCCTCGAGCGCGTGCACCGCGGTATCGGCGGCGTCGACCTCCTGCGCACGGCGCTCGACGTAGTCCGCCGCGCGAGCGCGCATGTGCCAGTGACCCGCCACCGGCATGACGCCGAAGTCCTGGTAGAGCGTCAGGTCCCCAGGCGCGCCGGCCGCCACGACGAGGCGCCCGAGCTCCGGCGTCGGCGGACTTGGGAAGCAACGCTCCAACAGCGCCCGCCCGATGCCCCTGCCGTGGCGGCTGGGCAGCACCATCAGCTCGGTGAGCTGCTCCACGTCGGGGCCGCGAAAGACCCGCGCGTAGCCGACCTCCTTGCCGCCGTCCTCGCAGATCCAGTACGTGCCCCCGGGCTGGGCCGCAACGAACTCGAGCACCTCGTGCTGGATCTCCCACTCGGCCTCGATCTGTCCGGGGGTCGGCGGCGGGACGTCGAGCAGCCCCATCCGCGTCGCGGTGTGATGGACGGCCAGGGCGGAGATCGTGAATGTCGAGCGCAGGTCGCGGACGCGGCCCTCGCGGAAGTCGTAGTCGGTGGCCGCAGCGGTCACGAGTCGCTCTCGGCGACCGCTTCGGCGGCGGGCTCGTCCGTCTCGCCGGGCGGATCGAGCTGCGCGCTGAGGCTCTGCGGATGGCCGAGGCCGCCCAGCTCGGCGGACGCGCGGCCGAAGAGCAGCCCGATCGTCCAGTCGATCATCAGGCGCCAACGGCGTGCGATGCCGGGCATCATCACGAGGTGGTAGGTACGCGCCGCGAACCATGCGGGGAAGCCGCGCAGCCTGATCCCGACCATCGTCGCCACGGCCTTGTGCTGGCCCATGTCGACGAACACGCCGAGCGTCCGGTAGCGGAAGCGGCGCGGCTTGCCGCCGGCCATCGTCGCCGCCACGTTGTCGCCGACGACCCGCCCTTGACGCAGGGCGTGCTGAGCGGTCGGCGGACTCGCCTGACCCTTGCGGGCGGGATCGGGCACCGCGGCCGCGTCGCCGATCGCCCAGACGCAGTCCTGCCCCTTGACGCGCATCGTCGCGTCGACGTCGATCCGCCCGGCGTCGGTCAGCGGCAGGCCGAGCTCGCGGACGACGGCGGGCGGCTTGACGCCGGCCGTCCAGCAGACCGTCCGGGTCGGGATCAGCTCGCCGTCCGACAGCAGGGCGGTGCGCGCCGTGACCTCCTCGAGGCGGGTGCCGGTGCGGATCTCGATTCCCCGCCCGCGCAGCTCGCGCGTCGCGAAGTCCGCCAGGCTCGCGGGGATCTCGGGCATCACGCGATCGAGTGCCTCGACGAGCACCCAGCGCGTGCCGTCCATGCGGCAGCGGGGATAGCGGTCGATCACGTCGGCGACGTAGTCCTGGAGCTCGGCGATCCCCTCCAGTCCCGCGTAGCCGGCGCCGACGTAGACGAAGGTCAGGTACTCGCGGCGCAGCTCGGGGTCGTCGACGGCCTCGGCCATCTCCAGCTGGAGGACCGCGCGGTTGCGCAGGGCGATCGCCTCGGGCAACGTCTTGAAGCCGACGCCGTGCTCGGCCAGTCCCGGGATCGGCAGCACGCGCGAAACGGAGCCGAGCGATACGACGAGCTGGTCGTAGTCCATGTCGATGTCACGGCCGTCGACGGTCGTGAGCGCGAGCGTCTTCGCCGCCGGGTCGGCGCCGGTGATCTCTCCGAGCCGGATCTCGGTCCAGTCGAGCTCCTCACGCAGCGGCACCACGACATGTCGCGGCTCCAGCGAGCCCGACGCCGCGCCCGGCAAGAGCGGCGTGTAGAGCAGGAAGTTCTCGCGCGTGACGAGCGTGATCCGCGCGCTGTGCCGTGGGAGCCGGCGCTCCAGTCGGCGGGCGGCGTACAGCCCTCCGAAGCCCCCACCCGCGATGACGACGTTCAAGGCCACCGCGGCTGACGTTACCCGCTCAGGCGCTCCCGTATCAGCCGCTGGACCTCGCCCCCGTCGGCACGGCCCTTCGTCTCGCGCATGATCGCGCCGACGATCGCGCCGATCGCGTTGTCGTTGCCGGCCTTGACCTTCTCGACCGCGTCGGCCTGCTCGGCCATCGCCTTGTCGACGATCGCGGCCAGCTCGCTCTCGTCGGCACGGCCAAGGCCGGCGGACTCGACGATCTGTGAGGGGTCTCCCCCCTCCGCGACGAGCGTGCCGAGCACGTCCTTGGCGGCCGATGACGAGACCTCCTTGGCAGCGACCATCGCGACCAGCTTCGCGAGCGCGTCGGGCGCCACGCGGGAGGCGGCGGGGTCCTGGCCGTCGTCGAGCTTGGCGACCAGCTCGCCGGTCACCCAGTTGGCGATCGCTCGCGGGTCGGCACTCTCGCCGCCCGCGCTGAGAGTCCGCTCGTAGAAGTCGCCGACCTCGGTGCGGAAGGCCAGCAGCGCGGCCTGCGCCTCGGGCAATCCCAGCTCGGACTCCAGCCGCTTGGCCCGGTCGGCCGGCAGCTCCGGGATGGCGGCACGGGCGCGCTCGGTCATCGCCTCCGTCGGCACGATCGGGACGAGATCCGGCTCGGGGAAGTAGCGGTAGTCGTGCGCCTCCTCCTTCGAGCGCAGCGAGCTCAACGCGCCGCTGCGCACGTCGTAGTGCAGCGTCTCCTGCTCGACCTCGCCGCCGTCGCGCAGGATCGCCTCCTGGCGCGCGATCTCGGCCTCCAGACCGCGCTCGAGGAAGCGGAACGAGTTCATGTTCTTCAGCTCGGTCTTGGTGCCGAGCGTGGTCTCGCCCACCGGCCGCAGCGAGACGTTGCCGTCGCAGCGCAGCGAGCCCTCCTCCATGTTCACGTCCGAGACGCCGAGGCGGCGCAGCGTCGCGCGCAGCAGTCGCAGCCACTCGGTCGCGGCGGCCGGCGAGTGGATGTCGGGCTCGGTGACGATCTCGACGAGCGGCGTGCCGCCGCGGTTGAAGTCGACCTCGCTGCTCTCGGCGGAGTGGATCCGCCCTGATGCGCCGACGTGGATCAGCTTGGCCGCGTCCTCCTCGAGGTGGGCCCGGTGGATCCGCACGTCCCCGAGCCGTCCCGGACCGCAGATCGGGATGTCGTACTGGGAGATCTGGTAGCCCTTGGGCAGGTCGGGATAGAAGTAGTTCTTGCGGTGGAAGATCGACCGCGGCGCAACCTCGCAGCCGAGTGCCATCCCGATCATCAGGGCGAAGTGAACTGCTTCCGCGTTGGTGACGGGCAGCGTTCCCGGCAGGCCGAGGCAGATCGGGCAGGTGTGGGTGTTCGGCTCGTCGCCGAACGACAGCTCGCAGCCACAGAACATCTTCGTCCGGGTCTTCAGCTGGACGTGGATCTCCAGTCCGATGACTGGCTCGTAGGCGACGTCAGCCACGAGCTGGGCTCCCGTCGAATCCGCTCGAGCGCTCGAGCGCATACGCGGCGTCGAGGATCTTGTTCTCGCTGAACGCCGGGCCCGCGAGCTGGATGCCGACAGGGAGCCCGTCGGCCAGTCCGCCGGGAATCGAGATCGCGGGGATGCCTGCGAGCGACATCGGCACCGTGAGCACGTCCGACAGGTACATCGCGAGCGGGTCGGCGGTGCGCTCGCCGAGCTCGAACGCGACGGTCGGCGACGTCGGCGTGACGATCACGTCGACGGACTCGAACGCGGCACGGAAGTCGTCGGCGATCTTCGTGCGCACCCGCTGCGCGCTGCCGTAGTAGGCGTCGTAGTAGCCCGACGACAGCGCATAGGTCCCGAGCATGATGCGGCGCTTGACCTCTGGGCCGAACCCCTCCTCGCGCGTCTGCTCGTAGAGCGAAAGCAGGTCGCCGTTGCCGGCGCGGCGGCCGTAGCGAACGCCGTCGAAGCGGGCGAGGTTGGCGCTCGCCTCAGCGGGCGCGATCACGTAGTAGGCGGAGATCGCGTGGCCGGAGTGCGGGAGGGCGACCTCGGTGACCGTTCCCCCGAGCTCCTCGATCTGCTTCAGCGTCGCGTCGAAGACCTCGCGCACTCCCGGCTCGAGGCCGTCGCCGGTCAGCTCGGGGGGCACGCCGAAGCGCACGCCGTCGAGACGCTCCGCCGAGGGCAGCTGGACCTCTTCCGGGTGACCGGTCGACGTCGAGTCGTGCGGATCGCGGCCGACCATGTGGCGCAACAGCAACGCGGCGTCCGTCACGTCGCGCGTGAGCGGTCCAGCCTGGTCGAGCGACGAGGCGAAGGCGATCATCCCGTAGCGCGAGATCGAGCCGTAGGTCGGCTTGAGACCGACGATCCCGCACAGCGCGGCGGGCTGGCGGATCGAGCCGCCGGTGTCGGTGCCGATCGCCCACGGCGCGAGACCCGCGGCGACGGCGGCGGCCGACCCGCCCGACGAGCCGCCGGGGACACGCCCGCGGTCCCACGGATTCGCGACCGCCCCGAAGCCCGAGTTCTCGTTCGACGAGCCCATCGCGAACTCGTCCATGTTGGTCTTGCCGAGCATCGGCGCGCCGGCGGCCGTCAGGCGCTCGACGGCGGTGGCGGTGTATGGCGGCCGGTAGCCCTCGAGGATCCGCGACGCGGCGGCGCTCGGGATGCCCTGAGTGCAGAAGAGGTCCTTGACCGCGAGCGGGACCCCACCGAGCGGTCCGTCAGGGACGTCCGCGGGCGCCTCGTCGGCGACCCAGAGGAAGGCGTTCAGCTCGTCCGCGGCCGCGCGGTCGCGGTAGGTCTGCCAGAGCTCGGAGGCCGACAGCTCGCCCGCGCGCACCCGCTCGGCCGCTTGTGCGGCGGTGAGGTCGAGCACGCTGCTCATGCGCCGGGGCTGGGGACGCGGAACCCGACGCCGTCGGTGTCGGGTGCCTGCCCGAGCGCGGTCTCGCGTGGCAGGCTCGGCACCGGCTCGTCTGGCCTCAGGACGTTCTCGAGCGCGACGACGTGCGACGTGGGCTCGACGCCGGCGAGGTCGAGCTGGCCGATCTTCTCGATGTGGTCGAGGATCGACGACAGCTCGCCCGTCAGATGCTCGATCTCCTCTTCGCTGAGGCGCAGGCGCGCCAGGCGCGCGACGTGCAGGACTTGCTCGCGGTCGATCATCGAGCGGCGATTCTAGGCGGCACCGGAAGTCAGGCCGGCGGCGGTGCCGGCAGCTTCTCGATCTCGACCGCCCGCTCGACCGGAACTCCCGTCTGGTCGGTCAACTCACCCGGCTTGCTCAATCGCTCGTCACGCATGCCGACGAGCGCGCCGACGAGGACGCCAAGCGTCGCGACCAGCCCGATCCATGCGCCGTACTCGGGTCCTACGTCGAAGAAGCCGTCGAGCGCCTCGAGCGACTCCGGCACGTTGAGCACCCGGATGAAGCAGACGATGCTCATCACGACCGCGTAGATGGTGAGCAGCGACTCGCTCGCTACGCCTGGCGCGGTGTTGGCGGCTCTCGCGTTGATCAGGAGCACGACGATCGCAAAGACGCCGAGCGCGGCCAGCAGCACGTCGGTGACCGAGAGCACCTCCCAAGCGCTCAGGTCGACCGACGTAAAGCTCCCGCCGTACTGAAGCCCGTCGATCGAGCGCTCGAAGTAGGCGCCCTCATCCGGCAGGTTCCACCACGGCAGAAAGAGGGAGACGAGGACGACGACGCCGGAGATGGCGGTGATCCACTCGCCCTTGCGGAGCCTGTGCAGGTTCATCGGCGGCGCAGCCTATTGGGCGGCGATGCCGGCGGTCCTGCCGGCGGCCTGGGCGCGGGCGGTGCGAACGGTGTTGGAGAGGAGCATCGCGCGGGTCATCGGGCCGACGCCGCCGGGAACCGGCGTGATCGCGCCGGCCTGCTCGCGAACCGCCGCGAAGTCCACGTCGCCGCGCAGCCCGTCGTCGGTGCGGTTGGTGCCGACGTCGATCACGGTCGCCCCCTCGCTGACCATGTCGGCGGTGACGGTGTTCAGCCGTCCGACGGCGGCGCAGATCACGTCAGCCTCGCGGCAGACCGCCGCGAGGTCGCGCGTCCGCGAGTGGCAGTGGGTGACCGTCGCGTTGGCGGCGAGCAGCAGCGCAGCGAGCGGCTTGCCGACGAGGATCGAGCGGCCGATCACGACCGCTCGTGCGCCCTCGAGCTCGACGTTCGCGTGAGCGAGCAGCTCCATCACGCCCGCGGGCGTGCATGGCACGAGCGCCTCGTCACGGCCCTGGGCGAGCAGCCCTGCATTGACGGGTGTCAATCCGTCGACGTCCTTCTCGCGGCCGATCAACGGGATCAGCGCATCCTGATCGAGGTGATCCGGCAGCGGCAGCTGGAGCAGGATGCCGTGGACGCGCTCGTCGGCGTTGCAGCTCTGGATCAGCTCGGCTAGGTCGTCCTGCGAGACGTCGCCCGGTGGCTCGTGGTGGAAGGACTCGATGCCGACCTGCGCGCAGTCCTCGCGCTTCATCCGCACGTAGACCGCGGAGGCGGGATCGTCGCCGACGAGGATCGTTGCGAGGCCGGGCGTCACGCCCTGCGCCTTCAGCTCCTCGACCTCGCCCGCGACCCGCTCGCGCACCGCGGCCGCAACCGCCTTGCCATCGATGATCTGCGCTGCCAGGACTCAGTCCCCCTTCCGTTTGAGCGGCGCGTAGTCCGCCATCAGCTTCTTCTCCTCGCCACCGGAGCGGAAGCGTACGAGCACCAGCCCGCCTGGCTCCACCCCGGTCACCACTCCCTCGCCGAACTTCGCGTGCACGACGTCCTCTCCGACCGAGAACGTGACCCCGGCCGACGCGGGCTCCGCGGTCATGCTCGCCGGCCGGCCGCCCGACACCGCCGGGCCGCCGCTCCAGCGCCCCGCCTGCGCCGACGCCGACTCGGTCTCGTCCGCGTCGGTGAGCGAGATCGGGATCTCGCCGAGGAAGCGGCTCGGGACGTTCCACTCACGGCCGCCGTAGAGCGCGCGCGTACGTGCGTGGGTGATCGCCAGATGCTTGCGCGCACGGGTCATCCCGACGTAGCAGAGCCGGCGCTCCTCCTCGACGTCGCCGGCCTCGATCGAGCGCGAGTGCGGGAACACCCCGTCCTCGCAGCCGATCATGAAGACCACGTCGTACTCGAGGCCCTTGGCGTTGTGGAGGGTCATCAGCGTCACGACGCCCTCGTCGTCCTGCAGCTCGTCCTGCTGCGAGAAGAGCGCGACCTGCTGGAGGAACTCCTCGACCGACGGCTCCTCCCCCTCGCCCTCGTCGGCGCCGAATGCGCCTCCGCGTGCCGCGTCGTACTCACGTGCGACGCTGACGAGCTCCTCGAGGTTCTCCAGCCGCCCCTGGGACTCGATCGTGCGGTCCGCTTCGAGCGCGTCGAAGTACCCGACCTCGGTCAGCACCTCCTGAAGCAGGTCGCCGACCTGCGCACCGTCGGCGCGGTCGCGCAGCTTCTCCATCGTGTCCATGAAGCGGCCGACCGCCTTGACGGCCGCGGCACCGAGGCCCGGCACGTCCTCGGGCGTCAGCGCGACGTCGAAGACCGGCTCGCCGACCGTGTTCGCGTGGGCGACGATCCGCGCCTGCGAGGTCTGGCCGATGCCGCGCTTCGGCGAGTTGACGATCCGCTGGAACGAGACGACGTCGTGTGGGTTCGTGAGCAGGGTCAGGTAGGCGAGCGCGTCCTTGACCTCGGCCCGCTCGTAGAAGCGGGTGCCGCCGATCACCTGGTAGCTGACGCCGTAGCGGACGAGCGTGTCCTCGAGGACACGGCTCTGGGCGTTGGTCCGGTAGAAGACGGCGACGTCGTTGCGCGAGCCACCACCCTCGACGTGGCGCTCGATCTCACCGGCGACGTAACGCGCCTCGGCGTGCTCGTCCTCGAGCTCGCGCAGGCGGACGGGATCTCCGCCCGCGTTGTCGGTCCAGAGCGTCTTGCCGATCCGCTCGCGGTTGTTGACGATGACCGCGTTGGCCGCGTCGAGGATCACCTGGGTCGAGCGGTAGTTCTGCTCGAGCTTGATGACCTGGGCGTCCGGGAAGTCGTGCTCGAAGTCGAGGATGTTGCGGATGTCGGCGTGGCGGAAGCGGTAGACCGACTGGTCCTCGTCACCGACGACGCAGAGGTTGCGGTGCTCCTCGGCGAGCAGCCGCAGCCAGCGGTACTGGGCGTGGTTGGTGTCCTGGTACTCGTCGACGAGCACGTGGCGGAACGAGCGCCGGTAGCGCTCCAGGACCTCGGGGAACGACTCGAACAGATGCACCGACTGCAGCAGCAGGTCGTCGAAGTCCATCGCGTTCATCGCGTGGATCCGCTTCTCGTAGAGGTCGTAGACCTCGGCGACGGTCTGCTCGAAGTAGTCGCCGACCTTCAGCCGATAGGCGGCCGCGTCGAGCAGCTGACTCTTGGCGTCCGATATCTGGCGCTTGACGGCGCGCGGCGCGAAGCGCTTGTCGTCGACGTCCAGCTCGGCGATGCACTGCTTGACGAGCCGGACCGAGTCCGCCTCGTCGTAGATCGTGAAGCCGCGCGTGTAGCCCAGCCGCTCGGCATCCGCGCGCAGGATCCGCGCGCAGGCCGAGTGGAAGGTCATCACCCACATCGCCCGCGCCCGGTTGCCGACCAGCTGCTGGACGCGCTCGCGCATCTCCGCGGCGGCCTTGTTGGTGAACGTGATCGCCAGGATCTCGCTCGCCTGTGCCTGCTTGGTCCCGACCAGGTAGGCGATCCGCCTGGTCAGCGCCCGCGTCTTGCCGGATCCCGCGCCGGCGAGGATCAGCAGCGGACCTTCGCCATGTGCGACCGCCTCGCGCTGGGGCTCGTTCAGCCCCTCGAGCAGCCCGGCGACCCGGCTTTCGGCAGCCTCGCTGTCCGTTCCCTGGGTTGTCGCGCTCACCGTCTCAGGATACGTACGGCGGCGGCCGTTCCCGAGCCACCTACACGCGGACGATCGAGACCGACTCGAAGGCCGCGAAGTCGGCGTCTTGAGTCGCGACCGCTACCCCGTGACGCATAGCGGTCGCCGCGATCCAGGTGTCGTGATCGCTGGGCCGGTATCCGCTGGTCAACGCCTCGTCGCTGAGCCGTGCGTAACAGGAGGCTGTGAGGCTGTCGATCGGCAGCAGCGGGAAGGCCCCGCGGACCTGAGCGAGCGTCGCTAGTCGCCGCGCCCGCGCGTGCGAGTTCGGCGCCCTAAGCACACCCAGCTCGAGCTCGCCTGCCGTGATCATCGACACTGCCAGCTCGCCCGGCAGCTCGCCGATCGCGCGCCCGGTCTCCAGGGCGATGAACACCGACGTGTCGGCGATCGCACGGCGTGGTGGCTCAGCCATCGCCGCCCGCCCAAGGATCCTCGACCCTCGAGGACTCCCGGAGGGACCGCAGCTCGTCAAGTAGCGCGGGATCGGCGCTCGTGCTGCTGACGATCTGGCGGACACGTGACTCCGACACCCAGGGGCTGCGCTCCTCGACATGCGGAACGATGTCGGCGACCGGCCGGCGGTTGACCGTCAGCACGACGCGCTCTCCGCGTTCGACGGCGGCGACCACCTTGGCTGTGTCGTTCCGAAGCTCACGCACCGAGACTTCACGAGTCATGTGCACATCGTAGCAACGACTGCTACATCTCTGTGCTTGAACTCGCACGAATAGGGTGCTCTCGTGGGTCTATGCGATGCGGTGCGGGCGGAGTGCGCGGCAGTCGCCGGTTCGACACGCCATGTGCGGATCGACCTCGACCGGCTGGACCGGATCGAGCCGGGACCCGAGCCGGAGCTGGATCCCGACCGCTACTACCTAGAGGGATCGCGGGAGGACATAGCGCTGTTCACGCTCACGCTCGACACGATCAACTTCGGCTCGGGCTGGTTCCCGACCCTGCGCAAGCGGCCGGGCTGCTCGGGCTACAACACGGTCGCCTGGGCGCTCACGGACAAGTTCCGCGCCGACGGTCCCTGGAGCGCGCCGCAGCTGCGCGAGCTCGACCAGGCCACGATCGCCGCCACCCTCGGCCAGGAGCCTGACCACGAGCTGATGGCCCTCTACGCGGAGGCGCTGCGCGAGCTTGGAGCGTTCCTTGGCGACCGACCGGCGCTCGACACCGTCGCGGCGGCCGGCGGATCGGCCGAGCGGCTCGCGGAGCAGCTCGTCGCTGGCATGACGATGTACAGCGATCCCGGCTTCTACAAGCGCGCCCAGATCCTCGCCGCCGACCTCGCGCTAGCCGGCGTCGCGACATTCGAGGACCTCGACCGGTTGACGATCTTCGCCGACAACCTCGTCCCCCACGTACTGCGAGTCGACGGCGTACTGACCTACGAGCCCGACCTCGCCGCGCTGATCGACACGGAGCAGCTGCTCCCGTCCGGCGAAGCCGAGCGCGAGATCCGTGCCTGCGCCGTCCACGCCTGCGAGTCGATCGCCGGCGCGCTCGACGTCCCACCGCGCACGCTCGACAACTGGCTGTGGAACCGTGGACAGGAGCCGCGCTACAAGGCCGTCCCGCGCCACCGGACGCGAACGACCGCGTACTAGCTATCCGGCGGCTGGGTCGTTGCCGGCGCCGCGCCGCAGCGGACGGACCTCGGCGCCCTCGGGGCGCTTGCCGGTGAGCTCGGCGAGCATTCCCTCGAGCTCGTTGACCCGGTCCGAGAGGCCCTTGAGAGCATCCGCGACGGGGTCCGGGAGGTGCGCCCAATCGGCATCCGGGCCGTCGGGGCGCTCCCCACCGACGCGCACCGGGTGGCCTGGGTTTCCGACGACGGTCGAATCCGGCGGCACGTCGTGGATGACGACCGAGTTCGCGCCGATCTTCGCCCGGTCCCCGACCACGACCGGCCCGAGCAGCTTCGCGCCCGAGCCGACCACGACGTCGTCGCCGACCGTCGGGTGGCGCTTGCCGCTCTCGAAGCCCGTCCCACCGAGCGTCACGCCCTGGTAGAGCGTCACGTTGTCGCCGATCTCGGCCGTCTCCCCGATCACGACGCCGGCACCGTGATCGATGAACAGCGCTTCGCCGATCCGCGCCGCCGGATGGATCTCGACGCCGGTGACGACCTTCGTCAGGTTCGCGAGCAGGCGCGGCAGCAGCGGGACGCGGAGATCGAGCAGCGCATGCGAGATGCGGTGGGCGAGCAACGCCTGGACGCCGCCATAGGTGAGCAGGATCTCGGCCCGCCCCACGCCATGCGCGGCCGGGTCGCGCGCATGGGCGGCGGCGAGGTCCTGGCGCACCTCGCGCCCGACACGGGTCAGCCTTCCGAGAGCCATTGCCCTAGGAATTGTGGCGTAGCGCGCTGCTCGGCTCGCGCGGCCGGGCGCGACATGGCACTCATGGGGCGAAGAACGGCGTGCTCGCGTAGCGCTCGCCGGAGTCGGGGAACACGACGACGATCCGCTTGCCGGCCATCTCTGGCCGCGATCCGACCTGGATCGCACCCCACAGCGCCGCGCCGCACGAGATCCCGGCGAGCACCCCCTCGACCTCCGCGCAGCGGCGAGCGGTGGCGATCGCGTCCTCGTCGGACACCGCGATCACCTCGTCGAGGATCGCTCGGTTCAAGACCTCGGGGACGAAGCCAGCGCCGATGCCCTGGATCCGGTGCGGCCCCGGCCGGCCGCCGGAGATCACCGGCGAGCCCTTCGGCTCGACCGCGACGGCCCGCAGATCGGGGTTGAGCTCCTTCAACCGCTCGCCCGCGCCGGTGATCGTGCCACCCGTCCCCACGCCCGCGACGAGCACGTCGACCGCGCCGCCGGTGTCGCGCCAGATCTCCTCGGCGGTCGTCCTGCGGTGGATCTCCGGGTTGGCCGGGTTGGAGAACTGGTCGGGGATGAACGCCGGCGCGCGCTCGGCGGCGATCGCCTGGGCGGCCTCGACGGCCTCGTCCATCCCCCCCATCGTCTCGGTGATCTGCACCTCCGCGCCGTAGAGGCGCAGCAGGCTCTGGCGCTCGCGACTCATCCCCTCGGGCATCGCGAGGACCAGGTCGTAGCCGCGTGCGGCGCAGACGAACGCCAGCGCGATCCCGGTGTTGCCCGAAGTCGCCTCGACGATCGTCGTCCTGCCGGGCTCGATCTCCCCGGCGGCCTCGGCTGCGTCGATCATCGCGACGCCGATCCGGTCCTTGACGCTTCCGGCCGGATTGCCGACCTCGAGCTTCGCGATCAGCTCGGCGACGCAGGCCGGTGCGACCCGCCGCAAGGCGACCAGCGGCGTATTGCCGATCAACTCGGCGGGATTCGAGGGAAGGTCCGCCCCAGGCATCGACTAGATGTAATACATCGGCGAGGTCGACTCGGCCTCGCGTGCCGCGATGTCGGCGATCGTCGCGCCGGCGAGGACGGCCTTGAGCGCATCCGTCGCCTCTGCCCAGATCGCGTCGGCGTCCGACGCGGCGGCGAGATCGCCGTCGAGCAGCTCGGTCACTTCGAGCACGGTGATGTCGGACGGCTGCTTGGCGAACAGGTAGCCGCCCTTGACCCCACGCTGGCTCTGCAGGATGCCCGCCCGGCGCAAGGTCGCGAACAGGCCCTCGAGAAACTGGACCGGGATGTCACGTGCACGGGCGATCTCGGCGATCGGCACCGGCTGGGACTCACCACGGCGTGCCAACTCGGTCAGTGCACGAACGGCATACGGAGACTTCGTGGTGATCGCCAACACAGGACCGAGTCTAGGTTATGGAGATGCGGAATCTCGGCCGAGCCGTGCTGCCGTTCATACCGGCGCTGGCGCTGATGGCGCTGATCTTCGCCTTCTCGGCGATGCCTAGCGACGATCCCGACAAGGGCTTGCTGGTGCTGCTGACGCGCAAGGCGACCCACTTCAGCGAGTACTTCGTCCTGACGGGACTCTGGTGGTGGGCGCTATCGACCCGGATCGATCCGGGTCGGGCGCTCGCGGCGGCGGTCGCGATCGGCGTCGCCTACGCGATCTCCGACGAGGTGCATCAGAGCTTCGTCGACGGGCGTGTCGGCACCTGGCGCGACGTGGCGATCGACTCGGCGGGCGTGCTGACGGCAGCGTGGCTGATCGCTAGATCCAGCCGCGTGCGGTCGCTGTGAGCACCGCCTGAGCACGGTCGGCAGCACCGAGCTTCGCGTAGGTGTTGTGGAGATGCGTGCGGACCGTGCTCGTCGAAAGGTCGAGCTCGCTGGCGATCTGCTTGTAGACCTTGCCCTCGGCGAGCTTGCGCAGGACGTCGAGCTCGCGCTTCGAGAGCGGGCACGGGTCGACGTGACGGCGGCCGTTGTTGTCGCCTGAGTAAGGGAACTCGTACATCAGGCTGCGCAGGTCGTCGGCCGAGAGCTCGAGCGCACGACCGGCGCCGAGCAGCTCGTTGCGATCGATCGCCTGTCCGTGCCCGTAGTGGGCGAGCATGTCCGCTAGGCGGATGACCGCGGCGCAGCCCGCCGCGTCCTCGGAGTGGTGGCGCTCGATCGCTCCCGCGAGGCTGTCCGGGAACGACCAGCGCCGGGCGAGCACGCCGCCGACCACGGCGTGGTCGACCCCGAGCTCGAGCCGCTCGCGGTGAAGCCGTTCGCCGGGCGTCTTCGCGTCGCCATGGATCTCGTTCGGGTAGCCGGGATAGGACTGGGCCAGCACGAGCTTTCCGATGTCGTGGATCAGAGCCGCCGTCAACAGCTCGTCACGCTCCTCACGGCCAAGCTCACGGGCGATCTTGTCGGCCGCTGCCTGGGTGGCGACGGCATGGAGACGGAAGCGCTCCGGGATCACGTCCCAGCCGGGGCTGCGCTCGAAGAAGTCGAAGGTCTGAGATTGACGGGCGAGTCGCTCGACCTGGTCGCAACCGAGCAGCTCGACCGCGTCGCGCAGCGAGACGACCTTGCCGCGCCGGGGCGAGGACGCCGAGTTCGCGACGCGCAGCATCGTGGTGACCAGCGCCACGTCCGACTCGATCGCCTCGACGATCTCGCCGAGCGGCGAGTTGGTCTCGGTCACCACGCGCAAGACCCGCGTCCGAGACTCCGCGAAGACGGGAAACGCCTCGAGCGCCTCGAAGGCGGCCGTCAGACGACGGCCGTGGCCGTCGTTGGCGCGGCCTACTCCGCTCGCGGCGGATGCTGGGGTGTTCGATACCAATGCCTGCACGTCACCCGACCTATCGGCGGCCCCCCGAGAAGGCTTGAGCCGTGGGTCAGAGCCGTGCGAGCGCGACGTCGATCCGCGCGAGCGCCTCTTCGCGCCCGAGCGCGACCACGGACTCGAACAGGCCGGGCGAGATCGTGCTGCCGCTGATCGCCACGCGCACCGGCTGGAAGACGTCCTTCGGCTTGACGTCGAGCTGCTCGACCACCCCGCGCAATGCCGTCTCGACGCCCTCATCGCTGAACGGCTCGGCGGCCGCAAGCGCCTCACGTGCCGCGGTCAGCCGTTCCTTGGCGCCGTCCTTCATCACCTTCGCCCACGACTTCTCGTCGTAGGGCTGGCGCTCGACGAGGAAGCCGGCGAGCGGCCAGAACTCGTCGAGCGTCTGGATCTTGTCCTGGGCGAGCGTCGCGGCCTCCAGCAGCCCCTCGCGCCCATCTCTCGCCTCCAGTCGCCGCGCGAGGTCCTCCGGCGCCAGCTCACGCAGATAGCGACCGTTCATCCAGCGCAGCTTCTGCTCGTCGAAGACCGCCGGCGACTTCGAGACGCGCGCCAGGTCGAACCCGCCGATCATCTGGTCGGTGGTCATGATCGTCGTCGAGTCGTCGAGCGACCAGCCGAGCAGGGCGATGTAGTTGCGCACCGCCTCGGGGAGGTAGCCGGCGTCTCGCAGCTCCTGGACGGAGGCCGCGCCGTGCCGCTTGGAGAGCTTCTTGCCGTCGGGACCGTGGAGCAGGGGCAGATGGGCGTAGGTGGGCGCCTCGGCCCCAAGCGCCTCGAGCACCAGCAGCTGCTTGGGGGTATTCGAGAGATGGTCCTCGCCGCGCACCACGTGGGTGATGCCGGCATCGAGGTCGTCGATCGCGACGGCGAAGTTGTAGAGGACCGACCCGTCTGCGCGAGCGATGACGGGATCGTCGATGTGCACGTGGTCGAAGCGCGCATCGCCGCGGATCACGTCGTGGACGACGGTCGTGCCGTCGTCGGGCACCCGCAGGCGGATCGCTCCGTCTGTCCCAGGCTCGCCGCGATATCCACGGCCGGGGTTCGCCGCCTTCCACGCCTTGACCTCGTCCGTCGCGGCGGTCGAGCGGTAGGCGTGGCCGCCGTCGAGCAGCTGCTGGAGCGCATCTCGGTGGCGCTCGGCCTGCTGGGACTGGAAGATCGGCCCCTCGTCGAAGTCCAGTTCGAGCCAGCGCAGCGCGTCGAGAATCTGCTCCACGTTCTCCTCGGTGGAGCGCTCCCTGTCGGTATCCTCGACGCGCAGCACGAGTTCGCCCCCGGCCCCGCGGGCGAGGAGCCAGTTGTAGAGCGCCGTGCGCGCGCCGCCGATGTGAAGCGCGCCCGTGGGCGAAGGAGCGAATCGAACTCTGATGGACACGGACGCGGCATGCTAATCGGCGCCCACGTATCGACTGCCGGCGGCCTCGTGAACGCGCACGGCCGCGGCGTTGAGATCGGGGCCGACACGATCCAGGTCTTCAACCAGTCGCCGCGAATGTGGAAGCCGACGCGCTGGAAGGACGACGACATCGCCGCCTTCGACGAGCTGATGGCCGACGGACCGATCAAGTCGGTCGTGATCCACGCCGTCTACTTGATCAACTGCGCCTCCAAGGACCCCGAGATTCGCGCGAAGTCGCTCACTTCGCTCACCCACTCTTTGCGGATGGGCGACATGATCGGCGCCGACGGCGTCGTCCTCCACCCCGGCTCGACAGTCGGCGAGCCGCACGCCGAAGCGATCGAGCGAGTCGGCGAGGTGCTGCGCGAGGCGCTCGCGGAGTCCGACTCCTGCTCACTGCTGCTCGAGGACACCGCGGGCGCCGGCAACACGCTCGGGCGGTCGTTCGAGGAGCTGGGCAGTTTGATCGAGCTCGGCGGCGGCCATGAGCGGCTCGGGCTCTGCCTCGACTCCTGCCACCTGCTCGCCAGCGGCTTCGACGTGCGGACCGCAGCGGGAATCGCACAGGTGATGGACGACTGCGTCGCGATCGTCGGCGAGGACCGGCTGCGCTGCCTGCACGTAAACGACTCCCAGACGCCGCTCGGCTCCAACCGCGACCGCCACGCGGCGCTCGGCGCCGGCGAGCTCGGCCCGGAGGGCTGCGCCGCCTTCCTCTCCGAGCCGCGCTTCGAGGGCCTGCCGGCGATCTTCGAGGGACCGGGGGTCGACGGCAAGGCGCCGACGGCCACGGACGTCGATCGCGCGCGGAGCCTCCGTGCCGCGGGCCTGGACGCGCGCAGGTAACAACGGAGTGACAGAAGTGCGCAGATCCTTGCGGCGCCCGCGACAGCCGTTAACTTGGCTGCATATCCGCTATGCCGCTTCGCGACCGCCCCGAATTCCAAGCCTGGCTCGAGCGCTTCGAGGCACGTCACGTCGCACTGCACGGCGGTCACGTCGCACTGCACGGCGACGAGCCGCGCGCAGCTGACTGCGACGGCTGCGGCGATCCGATCGACACGCCGATCTCGGCCGTCGGCCTCTGCATGGTCTGCCTCGCGGAGACGTACGGGCACGAGCGCGGCCTGGCGGCCGGCCGCATCGCGGGGATGATGGAGGCCGCTCTCGCACGCGCCGCGGACGTACGCGCGACAGATGTGCGCGAGGCCGTCGAAGAGGTGCTAGAGCGCTACGAGCGCGGGTCGCGCGGCGAGGCGAACGGCTAGAGCCGGTCGCGCAGATCGAAGTCGGCGGGCTCTGGCTTCGCGAAGAAGCCGGGGTTGACGCAGTCGAAGGCGTCCCCGTGCCCGTCGTAGGCCATCTCGACCGAGATCCGGCATGGCTCGATCGGCACGCCGGTCATCTTCACGCCGCCGTATCCGTGGCGAGTCCGCTGCGCCGCCTCGTAGACGGCGACGTCGATCTCGGCGCGGAAGACCTTGTTCATGCAGCCCATGTAGCGAGTGCCCGTCTCCTCGTCGTCATAGAGATAGAGGAACGAACAGCCGCTTTCGATGCAGCCCGACGGATGGACGACCCGATCGCAGAACGAGCAGCACTGCCTGCACTCGTGCTGCTCGCGCAGGTTGGGCAGTGCCGTGGGCTCCATCGGTGCCCAGGTTAGCTCGTGATCGGCGAGGGTCAGCCCGCGCTGATCGGCAGCGTGCGGCTACGCGCCCGCACGTGGCGCCTGTCGACCAGCCGCACACGGAAGCGATAGCTGCCGCGCCTCAACCCCACCTCGAAGACGAAACGCCCCGCCGACGGCCTGCGCAGGCGCGTTGGCGGCTTCGCCACGACGAACCGGCAGCGCGCTCGGCAGCGGCGCCTACGGGTGTCGAGGCGAACCGCGCCACGCCCGAGGTGAACGGGGCGCACGACCGCAGCCAGGACGGCCTTGCGCCGCCCGAGCCGGACGACGTCGAGCCGGACCCGCGCGCTGCGGTCGCAGCGGTCGCCGCGCCCGTCGCGGTCCCAGTCGCGCTGGGAGCGGTTGCTTGCCTGTGGGCAGTTGTCACCCGCCCCCACCCCGTCGCGATCGCTGTCCTCGTCGGGCCTGCGGTCCGGCTGGATCTCGAGCCGGTAGGCGCCGCCGCCGACGATCGCCGCGACGTCCAGGTAGTGGACTCCGCTGGCGGTGGGCACGAAGGCAATCGCCTCGTTGGGCCCGGTCGTCTCGGACGCGGCCGCAACGGCTCCGGGATCGTCGCGGTCGGTGGTCCCCGGGCGCAGCAGCCGCAGGTCGGCCTCCTCCGCGTCGCCGCTCAGCCGGACGTCGACAGCCTGGCCGGCCGTCAACGGAACGGCGAAGACGTCGTGGGGATCGTCGGAGGCGTCGATCGCCCCCGTGACGACCGCTGGCAGGGCGAGTGGCCTGGCGGCCGCGACGGTGTCGTCCAGCCGCTCGTCGTCGAGCAGCCCACGTGCGAGCAGCAGGGCGCGGATGAAGCCGGCGTGCACTCCTCCGTAGAGCGCGTTGTCGGCGGCGATCAGCGCGAGCGCGCCGTCGTGGAAGTCGGAGCCCGGCGTCAGGCTGAAGTGCGACTGGATCACCAGGCGGTCGGCCGTGGTTGCGCCGATCTGGGCACGGATGTCCCAGAGCGCGCCCGACCACGCACCTCCCGCGCAGTGGACCTCCGCATCGCATGCGGTACCGGGTCCGACCTGAGCAGCGGTCAGATCCCCGTCGACGCGCCGCAGGCATGGGATCGGCGCGGGATTTCCGAAGCCCAGCTCGTCCCACTCGGCCACGCACGGGTCGAAGCTGTCGCTCGGCACGAACGTACGCGCGACGGCCGCGGCCAGGTAGTCGCCGAACCCCTCGCCCATCGCCCCGCCCTCGCTCGAAGCGCCGAAGCCCGGCACCTGGTCGTCCTGGATCGAGTGGCCGTACTCGTGGACGATCACCTCGCCGTCCTCGCCGTCGTCGGCGCCGCCGGTGCCCAAGCCGATCTCGCCGGTCCCGAGGTCGTAGAAGGAGTTGTCGTCGTCGGAGTCGTTCGCGAGCACGCGCTGCTGTCCGTCACGAACGTCGGCGAACCCGAGCGACTGGACGTAGGCCTGCACGCGGTCGACGTGGAAGTAGGCCATCACCGCCTCGAACGTCGGATCGGAGCGGCTGACCTCGAAGTCCCCACCCGCATCGCAGACCTCGCCAGCCGGCGGCGCGTCCCCGTCCGGCACGGTCACGTGCGCCCACCGCCCATCCAGGCAGAGGGTCGGCGCGCTGACGTCGTCGAGGCGCGGGAGCGACACGTTCGTCAGCGCGGCGTCGAGCGCCGCGCTATCGGCATCGTCGGAGTCCGTCAGGCCCGTCCTCGAACCCTGGGCGACCACCGGGTTCGTGTCGAACACCGTGCCGTCGCCCGATGCGGTGAACGCCCGCCGCAGGAGATCACGGACCCTGACGACGTCGCCGTTGCGCGCATCGACGAGCACCTCGAAGCTGCCGCGTGGATCGCGCGTGGAGAGCACGACCTGCCAGACGGTGCGCGGCTCTCCGCGCGCCGGCAGGACTGCCCGCGTGGCCTCCGCCGGTGCGCGCAGCCGCGGCGCCCCCAAGCGCCGCAGCGCAGCACGGACGGCGATCGTCCGCGCGAGCAGGGCGGGCGCCGGCTCGCCCTCGAGCTGCCGGGTGCGATCGATCAGCAGGTCGCCGCGAACGCCCGCCGCGTCCGTGAGGACGACCTCCGAGCCGAGCACCGGCAGCCCACCGAGCATCTGCCGATAGCGGACGAAGCGGGTCCCGAAGCTGGTGGCTACCGCCGCAGTGCGCAGCGAGCCCGTCCGCTCGGGAAGTCGATCGAGTGAGGCCTCGGGTCCCGGCAGCGCGCTGGACGCCGCAGCCGTGGGCGCGCAGAACGCGCCCACGACAGCGATCGTCACAACGCTGAGCGACCGGACGAGCACCTATTTCTGGAACTTCGGGCGCTTTGCCTTCAGGAGCGGGAAGCTCACCGTGTTCGCGTTCGCACAGACCGCGAACGCCAGCGCGCCCCGGAAGTCGTCCTCGTCGACGGGCAGCGTGTTGTTGTCGACCCAGATGCCCCACGTACGCTCGTCGATCGGGAACGAGCTGTTGACCGCCATGGCGCCGGGGACCTCCGACGTCGCAAGCGCGCCTCCCCCGACCACGAAGGTCCCGGCTGGACACTCCGCTATGTCGGAGATCTGCTCGACCGCCGTGGTCTCAGCTCCGAATCCGAACGTGTAGGCCAGCTGGCCGAAGCCGTCGCGCCCTGCCCGGCCGGCGGCTCCCGCGGGGCCCTGTGGACCGGCCGGACCCGCTGGCAGCTGCCCGCGCTTGAAGTCCTTCTTGAGCAGTGAGAAGTTCTTGATGTCCTTACCGGTGATCGAGTTGTTCTGGACATCGCCGCCGTCGATCGCCTTGTCGGCGATCGCGGTACCCGTCAGTGCGACGAACAGTGCAGCGAAGGCGATTGCCATCGAACGGCTGGGACGCAACCGGTTGATTCGTTTCACTTATGCCCCTCCAGGGTTGATCGGTGACATGCCGCTCGAGCGGCATCGAGCCACCCTCCCACGGAATGGGACTTTTCGCCACTGTCAAGCAGCGGCGAGCAACGAGACGCCCTGCAGTGCCTGGAGCTCGGCGCGGCAGCGGGAGTCATCGGCCGAGATCCTGTAGCTCTGACCGAGCCGCAGGCTGCGGTCACCGACCTGAAGCAGCAGCTCGTGGTCGCCGGGGAACCCCTCGACGAGCTGCTTGAGCTCCTCGAGCAGCGTCTCGGGGACGGCGGGCCCGACCTGGAGGGTGATCCGCTTGACGCGCGCGACCTCGGGCTCCGCTGCCGCCTCGGCGGCGGCGAGCTCGACCTCGTCGGGCGACGGCTCGAACAGCTCGACCTCCTGGGCGACGAGCTTGACCTCGCCGGCCTCCTTCTTGTCGATCCGGCCGCGGACCGTGATCACACGATCGACCTCCACCTTGTCGGCGTTGTCGCCGTAGACCTTCGCGAACACGAGCATCTCGACCTGGCCCTCGAGGTCGTCGAGCGTCGCGAACAGCATCGGATCGCCCTTGCGGGTGCGGATCTTCTTGCACTCGGTGACGATGCCACCGACGGTCACCCACTCCTGGTCCTTGCGATCCGGCAGGTCGGCGATCGAGCAGTCGACCTTGCGGCGCAGTGCGTGGCGGACCTCCTTGAGCGGATGGCTCGAGAGGAAGAGGCCGAGCGTCTCCTTCTCCCAGGCGTTGAGCTGTGGCCGTTCGTCGGGCAGCGCCGGGACCGGCAGGTCGGGCTGGTTCGTCGAGGCACCGCCCGCGGAAGGCTCCTCGAGATCGAAGATCGATCCCTGGCCGAGCGAGGCGTCCTGCTGGGACTTCTGTCCCGCCCCCTGGGCCTGCTCGAGGACGGCGACCATTCCCGCGCGCGTCGCGCCGGTGGAGTCGAAGGCGCCGCACTTGATCAGCGCCTCGATCGCCTTCTTGTTCACCGCCCGGCAGTCGACACGGCGGCAGAAGTCCCAGAGCGAGCTGAACGGTCCCCCCTCCTCACGCGCCGTGATGATCGCGTCGACGGCCGCGGAGCCGACGTTCTTGACAGCGTCGAGCCCGAAGCGGATCGAGCGGTCGTGGACCTCGAAGTTGTGCCCGGACTGGTTGACGTCGGGCGGCAGCACCTCGATGCCCATGTCCTCGCAGCAGGAGACGAAGAACGGCACCTTGTCCTTGGTCGACATGACCGAGGAGATCAGCGCCGCCATGTACTCGGCAGGGTGGTTGGCGCGCAGCCAGGCGGTGCGGTAGGAGATCAGCGCGTAGCAGGCGGCGTGACTGCGGTTGAACGAGTAGTCGGCCGCGGCCTCGTTGGTCTCCCAGAGCGATCGGATGACGTTGTCCTGGGTGCCGCTGGCGCGTGCGCCCTCGAAGAAGCGCTCTCTCAGCGCCGCCATCGCGTCGCGGTTCTTCTTGCCGATCGCCTTGCGCAGGTCGTCCGCCTCGGCACCCGTGAAGCCGGCGACCGACTTCGCGATCTGCATCGACTGCTCCTGGTAGAGGATCACCGAGTACGTCGCCTCGGTGATCGGGCGCAGCCGGTCGTCGAGGTAGCTGATCGCCTCCGGCGTGCGCTTGTTGCGCGCATAGGTGTCGATGTGACGCATCGCCCCCGGGCGATAGAGCGCGACGAGCGCGACGAGATCCTCGAACTCGGTCGGGCGGACCTTGCGCAGCGCGTCGCGCATGCCGTCGGACTCGAACTG
>Ga0190265_10000172_pt1 | contig 61789 bp, 41 predicted proteins | sample Popmic124T_FD_133135 | JGI IMG/M metagenome (GOLD analysis project Ga0190265, IMG submission 133135) | Populus adjacent soil microbial communities from riparian zone of Indian Creek, Utah, USA - 124 T | ecosystem: Environmental > Terrestrial > Soil > Riparian zone | place: USA: Utah | collected... | reverse complement strand
GGGGGGGGGGGGGGGGGGGGGGGGGGGCGGGGGGGGGGGGGGGGGGGGGGGGGGGGGGGGGGGGGGGGGGGGGGGGGGGGGGGGGGGGGGGGGGGGGGGGGGGGGGGGTTATCGGATGGGATTCGGCAGTTTGGCGGAGCGCAGCGGAGCCAAGCTGCCGGACCTTGCTTGGGGGCGGGTCTCGCACGGTGCTTCACGAACTTTCGGGATGCGTGTCTTTGGGAGGCCCGGGTAGGTGCCCGCCCCTGGTTTGCATAAGCCCCGCTTATGTAAAGGCGCAGCCCGGAGGCGGGGAGTGGCGCGGCAGGGCTGGGTCGGGTCAACGCCGCGTTACCGGACCCCGCCCTGCGGTGGGTGGGTGGGCGCCGCCCCCGCCGGAGCCAGGGGCGGGCAGCTCCCGGGCCGTAGGGTGGGGGAAAGCTCCGGAATGCCACGGCACGGTGCGGGGCCCGAGGGTGGTGGGCAAGAAAATGGGCGGGCGGACGGGAGATTGGGTGGGTGCGCCGGAGGAACGGAGGACGGCCGTCAGGCTGGCCGCAGCTCCGGCGCGGGCACCCGGCCTTGTAGGATGGAAGGGTGCCGTCCGCGATGAGGCGGAGCCAAGCGACGGGCGGGAGCAGGGCGGGTGCGAAGCCAGAATGGGTGCCGAAAGAGAGCGCGCTGCCCTCCTATCAGAGTATCGGAGGGCAGTGGAGCCTATAGAATAAAGTTGTTAGCCTATGGGCGTATTGGCTCCTCGTCGCAGTAGATCCGGCAGGAGTTGTAATACGTTAGTTCGCTGGTGTTGCACCCATAATTGGTGTAGTTGGTGCCACCTCGCACGGATGACAGCCCCCCTTCTAGGTTCCGCAGCGTCTCCTTGGAAAGTGTCAGCTTCTTCATGCTCTTCTTCTTCTTCATGAGTTCTCCTTGAAATGCGCTGAGTATACCCCGCAGTGGGTGCTCCGCAAAGGCGCGGGAGATGGGTGGGTGCGACGGAGGAACGGAGGACGGCCTCGGCTGGCCGCAGTCTCCGGCGCGGACACCCGGCCTTGTGGGATGGAAGGGCGCCGTCCGCGATGAAGCTGGAGCTTGCGCGGGTGGGAGCAGTTCGGCGGAGCTGGCGGAGCCGATCTGCGGGGGGACGTTGCCGTCCTCGTGCTGGACCCCGCTGCGGTTCTTCTTCTTGATGGCTCCGACGACGGAGGAGCTCGGGCGGATGGGTGGTGGATGAGCTGCTCCGGCGGGTCACCAGGGCTCGCAGGCGAGGGGGGCGTTTGCGTCAGCGTGAATGGGGGAGCTTGCCGTCCACGCGGAGGAGTGGAACTCGAGCGGGTGGGAGCAGTTCGGCGGAGCTGGCGGAGCCGATCTGCGGGGGGACATTGCCGTCGCCGCGATGGGCTGCAGCGACCGAGGAGCGGGGGGATGGAGGGTGCGAGCTGCTCCGGCGCTACAACGAGGGCTCGCAGGAGAGGGGGTGTTTGCGTCAGCAGCTCGGGGGGAGGTTGCCGTCCGTGATGGAGGGTGGGGCTGGAGAGGGCGGGTGGGAGGGTTGTCGCCCCACGACCAGGTGGTGCTTGAGGGGGAGCTTGCGTCAGCGTGGATGGGGGAGCTTGCCGTCCGCGATGAGGGTGGGGCTGGAGAGGGCGGGCGGGAGGGTTGTCGTCCGCACGACCAGGTAGTGCTTGAGAGGGGGAGCTTGCGTCAGCGTGGATGGGGGAGCTTGCCGTCCTGCACGACGGGTGGAGCTTGTGCGGGTGTGTGGGAGGGTTGTCGTCCTTCAGCCCTTGTTGGTCCTCGTCGCCGAGGCTGTGTGTAGCTGTGGGAATCCCGGGGTGGTGGACGGACGGCCGGGATTTCCAACGGTTGTGGGAAGGTCCGGGGCGGTTGGACGGTGGTCCGGAGCTTTCCACATCCGGTCAGCTTCCACAGCCTGGGTGGGGGAAGGCTTCGCCTACACGGGTAGCTCCGTGGAGTCGCCCGTAGCCGCGTCTAGGTCTGCGTGCGGTCCTGCGTAGCCGCATCCGGACTTGCGTGCAGGTCTGCGTGCGGCTCCCCCAGAGCCGCGTGCGGCTTTGCACGGCCGATCCTGCGGCCCCCACCCCCTTCCGCGCCCTTCGGATCAGCTCTCTCGCGGATGGAGGATTTCAGGGAGCGGAACGAAACCCCGGTATACTGATCCCCGATGCTACGAAGAGTTAGCGACCTCCCTTCGCGGGGACAATCGGGGGACAGTAAGCCTCAATTTCGACCCACAGAGCACAACAGGGACGGCTGCGCTGAAGTCTACTAAGTGGCTGGTGCGTATAGGTTTACACTGTTGGCTGGTGTTGGCTCGTGTTGCCTCGCATGGGACTTTTAATCCGCGGGTCCAGAGTTCGAGTCTCTGACGGCCCACCACCACGACATCTCGATGAATACGCGGCCGGAAGGAGCACCTCTCTCCACGGATCTCGACGATCCGGACGCCGTTCCCTACTTCTGCTGGGATGAGCCGATGACCGTCCGCGAGCTGCGCGAGAGGCTCCGGACGGCCTCGCATCCGGAGCGTATCCGCCTGCTGGCCAAGATCCTCCGCGAAGCGCGGGACACCGAGGTCTGGAAGTTCACGAACCCGCAGGAGGTGGTGCGGTCCTGGGAAGATCTCGCCCGTCACCTGGGCCGGCGGCGTCCCTTCTGGGAGTTCCTCCTCGAAGAGTGGCGAAGGCAGGGGCTGCTTGGAACCGAACCGCCTCGATAGTCTTCAGCGGGTGTTCTCTCGGCCTTTCGAGTCGATAGCCTTCTACGGCCGGAAGAGAAGGCCGGCCGTCTCAGGAACCAGCCCTCTCTATCAGCTCAGCACAAGTTCCAGCGGGAGCGGGCGCAGCGTTCAATGGCCGGGCTTACCGGGATCGGGGCCAGGCGAGCCTGGATCTCCAGGGCCGTGGGGTGGGTGTGCCGGACCCGAGGTGGGGTCGTGAGCGGTATCGTCGGCTAAACCTCCAGTTGCGAGGGTCAGATCTTCGTTCCTGAGTGTGCGCAGCGTCCGCTGAACTGGCGCTCTCTTCTTCATGTTGAAGTTCTCCTGTAGGGCCTTCTTTCCCATTAGCCTAAATCCCGGTCCCCTGGGAAGTCAAGGCTTTAAGCGTGCGCTATGAGACGAGGAGAAGGAACCACCACCTACATTTCTCCAACGTCGTGGAGGAGGGAGCCAGAGACTGTGGCGATCATAGTTTGGAAGCGAGCCATGGGAAAGCCGTGGGGAAGTCGTGCGGTGACCGCGGGCCTGTCTCGCTTTAAACCTCTGGTGTACTGATTATTTGTGTAAGCAGTTACTTGGGGCAAGTGTGCCCCAGGGCCTGAAAACACCAGGAGGAGGAGTCAATGACAACAGTGAGACAGGCCTCGTTCGTCGCCCCCGTCCTTGCCGCCGCGGTTCTGGGCATCACCCTGACCGCCGGATCGAGCGAAGACACCACCGCTCTGCTCGAAACGGAGAGGCACGCCGCCCAGCAGGTCTACGTGCAGCTCGGCAGTGACCGGCCCGAGCTCGGCAACGCGCTGATCTCCGCCCAGCTCACGTCAGACCAGGTGGAGCAGAAGCAGAGGGAAGGCACGGCCGACTTCATCACGCTCGGCAAGGACCAGGAGATCCTGCTGCGTGACGACGGACAGAAGCCCGACGAGATCGCCCACGACGGCCTCTACACCACCTACGCCTACATCGACCCGGACCTGCTGTTCGACCGCGCCAGGCAAGACGAGGATGTGGCCTCCAGGGAGGGCTTCAAGGATTTCCCGATCTTCGGCGGCCGGACCATCATCCGCTATGAGAAGCAGCAGCCGTTCGACTATGCCGGATTCTCCTCGGGCAAGCGGGTTCCCCTCGACCTCGCCATGGTGGAGCTGGAGCCCGAGGACAGCCAGCCGGTTCCGCAGCCGCAGGGGAACACCGGCGCAATCACCAGCACGTTCGCGGCCGCCATCCCGCCGCCTCCACCCATGACGCTGCCGAACCCCACCCCCTCGCCCGGCTTCACGAACCTGTTCCAGGAGCGGGTGCTCCTGATCCGCAACCCCGCGGTGGTCCAGGACCCGGGCCGCACCTACGACCCCTGCACGAACACCGGCGCCCCGGCCGGCGTCTGGACCTTCCACCACCTCATGGCGGAGATGGCGAACAAGAAAGCCAGCGGCATCGATCCCGCCCTGTTCGTCGAGCGCTGGCTCCAGACCTGGACCGTCGACCAGCCGGTCAACTCGTTCAACGTCCCGCCGCGCAACCAGATCAACCAGATCCTCAACCAGTGGCCGCGGACCACGAACGGCCGGCTGGACCTCAACCGCTCGCCGCTGCGCCTCCTCGCCATCCTGAACCGCACGGACCTGCGGCGCTCGCCCGGAGGCGGCGGATACTCGGGCGGATCGAGCGGCAACTTCATCGACGCGGGCGAGCTGCGCTTCATCTTCGGCTTCGTCCTGCCCCCGGGCTGGAGCGATACCGGGTTCCTCGGCGTGGTGTCGATCGACGGCGCGAGCTGCCGGGCCATCCCGTTCACGGTCATCTTCGAGTACGAGGTCCCCGCCTGCGGCTGCAACGACGTCAAGGAGTGGGCGCAGGAGTGGGTCAAGCTGCGCCAGCTCAACCCCGTCAACGCGGACTACCGGAAGCACCTGCAACGCCTGACCCAGCAGGTCGTGCGCGCCAACGTCGATCCCAACAACCCCAACGGCAGCACCCTGCGCACGCTGCGCACCAACGAGGTCGCCCTCGCGTCACCCTGGGAGCTGCGCGAGTTCCAGCTCACCCAGAACAAGTTCTCGATGATCAACGAGACCACCGCGGACGACACCCCCCACGACAGCTTCTTCAACACCCAGGTCCTGCGGAGCTGGATCACCACCATCATCCAGCCCAAGCTGACCCAGGCCCAGCTCTTCGAGAACGCCGCGCCGCCGGTGCAGCTCTTCTTCAGCAACGTCAATTTCCTCGGCGCCAACCCGCGGATGCCGCATCCGCCGGCGATCCCGCCGACCATGGCGCCGTTCACCTTCTTCTGGACCGCCCCGAACCTCAACAACCTGAGCGCCAACGGCGGCATGAACACGCAGAACTGGGCGCGGCACCGCGTCTCGCGCGCCTCCTGCAGCGGCTGCCACCGCCGCGAGACCAACACCCCCTTCGTCCACGTGGACAACGCCAACGGCGCGCAGCCGGTCCCGCCGGTGCCCATCTCGGGGTTCCTGTCCGGCATCAACAACGTGCGCGACCCTGCCGAGGCGGGCGGCCTGCCTGTCCGGCATTTCGACGACCTGCTCCGCCGCGAGACCGACATCAAGCAGGTAGCCAGTGCGAACTGCTTCCCGGTCCATCCCATCAACAAGGATCACGTCCTGGAAGCCCTGGAGAAGACCGGAGCGCTGCCGGCCGACCTCTTCGCCGGGCTGGAGGTGCCGCTCAACAAGCGTCCCACCATCGCGGCCGAGGAGCTGCAGAACATGGCCCCGGCCGCCGAGGTCCACTGACCCCGCCTCACCGGCCCGGCCGTCGCGAGACGGCCGGGCCGGCTGTGCTTCAGCTCCTGAATCTCCCGCTTCCGGATCTCGACGGCTGCCGCACGCTCCGCGACTTCCACCCCGGTGATCGCGACATCTCCCCCCTCCATGCCGAAGCTCCGGGAGGGAAAGGCGACGTTCCCCGTGCCGAGGGCAGTGACTGCCCTCGCGAGGGCGACCGCCGCCCCCGGGAGGGCAGCCGTTGCCCTCGTTGGGGGGGCCGCAGCCCCGGCGAGGGCAACCGTTGCCCCCACGAGGGGAGCCGTCGCCCTCGTGAGGGCAGCCATTGCCCCCGTGGGGGCAGTCATCCCCCTCATGAGGGCAGTCATCGCCCTGACGGGGGCAACCGCTGCCCTCGCCAGGGGACTCGTTGCCCCCATGAGGGCAGCTGTTGCCCTCGCGAGGGGAATCGCTGCCCCCACGAGGGCGACCGTTGCCCTCATCGGGGCCGCCGCTGCCCTCGGCGGGGCAATCGCTGCCCTCCGTTCGGGGCCAGCTGGCTGAAGGATGGGAACCTACGCGGTCCGCTCGGGAACCCGCTCCCGGATTCCCTTGGCGTGTGAAGAGCTCGTCCACGCGCTCGGTGCGGCGCCCCGGTAGGCGAGCTGATCCAGGTCCACCTGGACCGGAGCGTCCGCGGCCACGGTGGCGAGGGCTTGCTAGTATGTGGTGATCGTGCAACAGAACCTGCCTGAGGCGGAGCGGCGGATCAAGGAGGCTCGGAGAACCCAGGCCGAGAGCCTGGACCTCGGGGATCTGGCCCTGAGCGAGCTCCCTGCAAGTCTGGGAGACCTGCCAAAACCTAAGGCTGCTCTCTCTGGGCAGGAACAGCTCACCGCGACAGGGGATTTTCAATGGGACTTCCGTCGAGAGCCCTCTGAGTTCACGGACCTGTCTCCACTGTTGGGCCTCGCCGGTCTTCAGAGCCTCGACCTCTATGGCTGCCGGATCAGCGACAAGTACCTGCGATCCCCCTACTGCATGTACCCCGGCAACAGGCCGCGGAAACAGCGTTCCTTGGGGGTTCACGCCCGCGGCACCCGTTGGGGTGGACCGGACGGTCGTGGGGAGACGCCCTGGCCCTGTACACCCGGCAGCGTCGTGGTAGAGGACTGGGGACGTCTTCACGCGTCTCTACGCGCTCCAGGCGGTCCATGATCCGGATGGGGGGCTGTAACATCCGCAAATCCTCTGCGTATTGCCTGATATGACTAATGACGAACCGGCTCTTCGGAAGCCGCTCCGGGTGTGGCCCGGCGTGGTCCTGGTGGTGCTGCTGTTTCTCTCCCGGTTCGGCGTGAAGATCGTCGTGCCCGGATTCAAGGGTTTTGCGCAGGGGATGCAGGGCGCGATGCTCTTCATGGGGCTTCTCGTCCTGTGGTGGATGTTCTTCAGCCGGGCGCGCTGGTCCGAGCGGTTGGGCGGCCTCGGCCTGATGGCCGGCGGGCTGGGCGCGGCCTGGCTCTTCAGACACGAATCCATGGGGCCGCTGTGGCTCATCGCCTACGCCGCCCCGTTTCTGTGCCTCGCCCTCGTCGTCTGGGCGGTGGCGAGCCGCCGCCTCGTCGGCGGACCTCGGCGCGCGACCATGGTCGCGACACTCCTGATCGCGTGCGGAGTGTGGATGCTCTTCCGGACGGAGGGCATCACCGGCGACCATGATTTGAGATTCTCTTGGCGTTGGGTGGCGTCTCCCGAGGAACGGCTCCTGGCCCTGGCCGGCGACGAGCCGGCGACGGTTCCTGGCGCTGCGTCCGCTCCGGCAGCCGCGGAGGCTCCCGGGGAGCAGCCCGCGGCTGTTCCCTCCGACGTGCCGGCTCCGGCAGTCGCGGAGGCTCCCGAGGAGCAGCTCCAGGCCGCCAGGGAGCCGGCGGCGCTCCCCGCGGGAGCCGAGACGGGAGCCGACTGGCCCGCCTTTCGGGGACCCGGGCGCAACGGCATCATTCGCGGTGTGCGGATCGAGACTGACTGGTCCGCGTCGCCGCCGGTAGAGCTGTGGCGCCGGCCGATCGGACCGGGCTGGTCGTCCTTCGCGGTCAACGGCAACCTTCTCTACACCCAGGAGCAGCGCGGAGACGACGAGGTCGTCACCTGCTACAACCTGACCACCGGCGCGCCGGTGTGGCAGCATCGCGACGCGGCCCGGTTCTTCGAGTCGAACGGCGGCGCCGGTCCGCGCTCGACGCCGACTCTCAGCAACGGTCGCGTGTACACCCTGGGTGCGACCGGAATCCTGAACGCGCTCGACGCCGGTGACGGCGCCGTCGTGTGGTCGCACAACGTGGCGACCGATACCGGTACGGCGGTCCCGGTCTGGGGCTTCTCGAGCTCGCCTTTGGTGGTCGACGATGTGGTCATCGTCGCCGCTTCCGGCACGCTGGCCGCCTACGACCTCGCGACCGGCGATGCGCGCTGGTCCTTCAAGGCCGGCGGCGAAAGCTACAGCTCGCCACAGCTCTTGACGATCGACGGGGTCACGCAGGTCCTGCAGTTGAGCGGAGCGGGCGCGACCGGCGTCGTCCCGGCCGACGGCAAGGTGCTGTGGGAGCATCCGTGGTCCGGATTCCCCATCGTGCAGCCGGCCCTGATCGCGGATGGCGAAGTCCTCATCACGGCCAGCGGACAGAGCGGCACGCGCCGCATCGCGGTTGCGCGCGGACCCGGTGGATGGACCGCCAAAGAGCGCTGGACCTCCATCGGGCTGAAGCCCTACTTCAACGACTTCGTCGTTCACGATGGCCATGCCTACGGCTTCGATGGCCGCATCCTCGCGTGTATCGATGTCGAAGACGGCAAGCGCAAGTGGAAGGGCGGACGCTATGGCTCCGGCCAGCTCGTCCTGTTGCCCGACCAGGACCTGCTGCTGGTGCTGTCGGACGAGGGCGAGCTGGCGCTGGTCAGGGCGGCCCCCGACCAGTTCACGGAGGTCGCGCGGTTCCCGGCGATCAAGGGCAAGACCTGGAACCACCCGGCGCTGGTCGGCGATGTCCTGCTGGTTCGCAACGGCGAGGAGATGGTCGCGTTCCGGCTGCGGCGGGAACCTACGCGGTCCGCTCAGGCACCCGTTCCCGGATCCCCTTGAAGCCCAGGCGGGTGAAGAGCTCGTCCACGCGCTCGGTGTGGGCTCCCCGGTAGGCGAGCTCATCCAGGTCCGCCTGGACCGGAGCGTCCGCGGCCACGGTGGCGAGGACCTTGGAGAGGAGGGCGTTGTCCTGGCCCTCGGCAAGGCGGAAGTAGAGGCTCTTGGCGGCCCGCAGCTTGGCGAAGCGGACGGCGTCCAACTGTTCGTAGAGGTCTTCCACGTGGTCGTAGAGCTCCAGGAGCTCGGCCGCGGACTTCCGTCCGATCCCCTGAACCCCTGGGATGTTGTCCACGGGATCGCCCGCGAGAGCGAGGAGATCCGTGATCTGGTCGGGCCGAACGCCGAACTTTTCCTTCACGGCCGCGGGGTCGTAGCGCTCTCCCTTGCCGAAGTCGAAGAGGGTCACCTGGTCGCTCACGAGCTGGGCGAGGTCCTTGTCGGAGGTCACGACGACGACCTTGTGACCCGCGGCGGTGAGCGGGCCGGTCAGAGTCGCAATCAGGTCGTCCGCCTCGTACTCTTCGTCGATGCAGGTGAAGGCGCCCAGCGCCGAGGCCACCTCCAGGCAGGGGTCGATCTGGGTCACGAGGTCGGCCGGGGGATCCTGGCGCTGCTGCTTGTAGGGAGGATAGAAGCGGTTCCGGAAGCTGCCGTTCAGGTTGCGGTCGAAGGCCACTCCCAGATGGGTGACCTTCTCGTCCGCGATCAGCTTGAGGAGGAAGCTCGCGAAGCCGTAGACCGCGCCCACCCGCTTGCCGTTCGGGTCGCGGATCGTGGCGGGCAGGGAGTAGTAGGCCCGGAAGATGTAGGGGCTGGCGTCGATCAGGTGGATGGTATGGGCAGCAGGGGAGGGCATGCCCTCCACATATAACATAGGATCAGCCTGTCCATGAGGATTGCATGAGGCTGATCCAGATCGCCGTCGCCAACGTCGACCCGACCATCGGGGCGGTGCGGTCCAACGTGGACCGGATGCTCGCCATGGCGCGCGAGATGGCAACGGCCGGCGTGACGCTCGGGTGTTTCTCGGAGCAGGTGGTGGGTGGGTACCCTCCGGAAGACCTGATCCAGTGGCGGTCCTATGTCGCGGCGCAGCGGGCAGAGCTGGAGCGCTTTGCCCGGGAGACGTCGGAGCTCCCGACCGTGTTCGCCGCCGGGATCGCGGTGGCCGTGGGGGGACAGATCTTCAACTGCGCGGCCGTGGTGCATGGCGGTGAGATCCTCGGCTTCGTCCCCAAGGAGAAGCTGCCTACCTACAACGTCTTCTATGAGGGCCGGACCTTCTCCCGGGGCCGGGCAGGACTGGCGCTGGATGCCGGGGGTATCCCCCTGGGCGACTATCTCTTCCGCTTCGACTTCGGGATCCTGGGCGTCGAGGTCTGCGAGGACGTCTGGACTCCGGACGGACCCCTGCGGCGCCGCTCCTACTCGGGCGCCGAGGTGGTGGTCAACGTCACGTCATCCCCCTACCGGGTCGGTGTGGTCTCCATCCGGCGGGAGATGCTTTCCACTCGCTCGGCGGACAACCAGGTCACGCTCGTCTACTCCAACATGGTCGGCGCCCAGGACGGCCTGGTCTTCGATGGCGGCGGCTATGTGTTCCAGAACGGCCGCCGGGCCCTGGACGCGCCGCGGTTCCGCGTTGGATGGGCCGCTTGCGTGGTCGATCTCGACCGCACCCTGCGCATGCGCCAGGAGAACACCACGTGGCGCAACGACCTGGAGGGATTCCAGGGGCGGTGTGCTCCCGTGCCGGTCCTGGCGGGAGGCAAGCCCACCGGGGACCGCTCCGGCCTCGGCTACCCTCCGCCTCTTGGGGACAGCTTCTTCCTTCCTCCACCCGGGGCAGGGCCGGATGCCCGCGAGGAGGTGCTGGACGACTTGATCGAGGCGCTGTCCCTGGGGATCGCGGACTATTACAGGAAGACCGGCGCGTTCCGCTCCATCGGCGTGGCGCTCTCCGGCGGGCGGGACTCCATGCTGACCCTGCTCCTCGCGTGGCGGGCGGCCCTGAGGCTGGAGCGCGAGGTGGGGGAGACGGTCCAGGCCTTCTACATGCCGACCCGCTTCTCGGGGGAGGGGACCCGGAACGCAGCGTCCACCCTGTGCGAGGAGCTGGGCATCCCTCTCACCGTCGTGCCCATCGAAGAGGCTTTCGACCGCGAGGTGGAGGCCACGCGGCAGATGCTGGGCGGCGGCGAGCCCACCCCGATTACGCTACAGAACGTCCAGGCGCGGGTGCGCGCCGCCCGCATGTGGAACTGGTCCAACAGCGCGGGCGCCCTGTTCCTCCAGACCGGGGACATGAGCGAGAAGGCGGTGGGGTACACCACCATTGGCGGCGACCTGGAGGGGGCGCTGTCGGTGATCGCCAACGTGCCCAAGACCGTGGTGGTCGCCCTGCTGGAGCGGTTCCACCAGAGGTGGGGGCTGAAGGGGATCGCCCAGACCCTCGCCACCGCGCCGGGTCCCGAGCTGGCCGAGGCCCAGGAAGCAGAGGACGAGCTGATGCCGTTCCCGGTGCTGGACGCCTGTCTCCACCTGTACGCGGGCGAGAAGCTCGCGCCGGACGAGGTGGCCGCCGCCCTCCGGTCGCTCTTCCCGCAGCTCGATCCCGAGCGTCTGGCCGGATGGGCGCGGCGCTTCGCCGTGCTCTTCTCCCGCTCGATCTACAAGTGGGTGCAGTCCCCCCTGGCCCTGCACGTGGGATCTCTCGACCTGGACCGCGAGCGGGCTCTCCAGCTTCCGGTGGTGCAGCGCAACGAGTGGAGCGGCTGAGATGCGCTGGCTCGCCCTCACCGCCGCGGCCATGGCCCTCCTGATTGCCGGGTTCTTCCTGCTCCGTGCCGGCATCCCGGACGGGGGGCCGCACTTCCACACGCTCCAGGAGACGATCTCGTCCCTGCTGGCGCTGGAGGTCGCCGCCATCGCGCTGGTCCGCTATTACAGCCGGCGAAGCAACCGCTTCCTCCTGCTGGGGACCGCCTTCCTGGGCGCGGCTTTCCTGGATACCTATCATGCCCTGGCCACGTCGACCTTCTTCGTCGAGCGGTTCCAGTCGCCGGAGCTGTCGGTCAGCCCCTGGAGCTTCCTCGCCTCGCGGATCTTCCTCGCCTCCCTCCTGATCCTGAGCAGCTTCGCCCCGAGGCGGAAGGACGAGAAGCCGTTCAACGAGCGCGTGGTCTACCTCTCCATCGCGGCGGTGTCCCTCGCCAGCTTCATCTTCTTCACGTTCACCCCCCTCCCGAGCGCCTACTTCCCGGACCTCCTCTTTCCCCGGCCGGCGGAGCTCATCCCGGCCGTCCTCTTCCTGCTCGCCGGGCTCGGCTTCCTGCGCAGCGGCGAGTGGCGCCGGAGCAGCTTCCATCGCTGGCTCCTGCTGTCCCTCTTCCTGAGCTTCGTGGGGCAGGCCGTGTTCATGCCTCTCTCGCAGCCGTTCGACCCCTTCTACAACACCGGCCACCTGGCCAAGAACCTCTCCTACCTGTGCGCGCTCATCGCCCTGCTCGGGAGCATGTACGACCTCTTCCGCCTCGCGGACAACAGCGCCGTGGAGCTGGCGCGGATCAATACCGCCCTCCAGGAGGAGGTCAACGAGCGCGAGCGCGCCGAGCAGGAGCGCGACCGCTTCTTCCTGCTGTCCCTGGACATGCTCTGCATCGCCGGGTTCGACGGCTATTTCAAGCAGCTCAACCCCGCCTGGGAGAAGACCCTCGGCCGTCCGCTCGCCGAGCTGATGTCACGCCCCTTTGTCGAATTCGTCCATCCGGACGACGTGGAGCCCACGACCCGGGAGGCCGCGGCGCTGAGCGTAGGAGGGAGGACCGTCGACTTCGAGAACCGCTACCGGACCGGGGACGGCTCCTACCGCTGGCTTTCGTGGCGGGCCACGTCGGTACCGGAGCAGGGGCTCATCTACGCCGTGGCCCGGGACGTGGACGAGCGCAAGAAGATCGAGCAGATGAAGAACGACTTCATCTCGGTGGTCAGCCACGAGCTGCGCACGCCTCTGACCTCGATCCGCGGCTCGCTCGGCCTGCTCGCCGGCGGGGTCGCGGGGGAGCTGCCCGAGAGGATGCGTCCGCTGGTCGAGATCGCCGCCAACAACAGTGAAAGGCTGGTGCGGCTGATCAACGACATCCTGGACATCGAGAAGATCGAGTCCGGCGAGATGGTCTTCCGCTTCGCCACGCTGGAGGTGATGCCGGTGGTGGAGCGGGCGATCGAGGCCAACCGCGCCTATGCCCACTCGCTCGACGTGGACTTCCGGATCGCCCGGGCCGAGCCCGGCGCGAGGGTCTGGGCGGACGCCGACCGCCTCCAGCAGGTGCTGACCAACCTGCTGTCGAACGCGGCGAAGTTCTCCCCCCATGGAGGGGTGGTCGAGGTCAGTGTCTCCCGCACGGAGGGCCGGATCTGCGTGTCGGTCTCGGACCGGGGACCGGGGGTGCCGCCGGAGTTCCAGGCGCGCATCTTCGAGAAGTTCGCGCAGGCCGACTCCTCGACTACGCGGCAGAAGGGGGGGACCGGCCTCGGTCTCAGCATCACCAAGGCGATCGTGGAGCGCCACGGCGGCCGGATCTGGTACGAGACCGGAGCGGAGACCGGCACGACCTTTTCCTTCGACATGGCGGAGTGGCAGTCGGCGGAGCTGCCGGCCCCGGAGCTGCCCGCCCTGGGAGCCCGCGTCCTGGTCTGCGAGGATGATCCCGACATCGCGAACCTGCTGAAGCTGATGCTGGAGGGAGATGGCTACCAGGCGGATGTGGCCCATGACGCCGCCGAGGCCAAGCGCCTGCTCAGGGAGCACGAGTACGCAGCCATGACCCTGGACCTGGTTCTGCCCGGCCAGGACGGCATCTCCCTGCTGCGCGAGCTGAGGCACGAGGGCGGCGCTCTGCCGGTGGTGGTGGTCTCGGTGCGGGCGGATCAGGGACGAACCGAGCTCAACGGCGGAGCCCTCGGGGTGATCGACTGGCTGTCGAAGCCGATTGACCAGATCCAGCTCCGGGATGCGGTGAGGAGGGCGGTGCGCGGAGCCTCGGGGAGGGGAGCGCGAATCCTGCACGTGGAGGACGATCCCGACCTGCGCCGCGTGGTCGCGGCCATCGTCGGGAAGGACGCCGCGGTCGAGAGCGCGGAGGATCTGGAAGAGGCCCGCGCCAAGCTGTCGAGCGACCGCTTCGACCTGGTCCTCCTCGATCTCGCCCTGCCCGACGGCTCCGGGCTCGACCTGCTGCCCCTCCTGAGCAAGGTGGAGCCATCTACGCCCGTGGTCATCTTCTCGGCCCACGAGGTGGACGAGGAGACCGCCGGCCGCGTCGCCTCGGTCCTGATCAAGTCGCAGACGTCGAACCCGCAGCTTCTGGAGAGGATCCGGTCGGTGCTGGGGGCGGGGGGGTGAGGTTCTACCCCCGCTCCACCCGGTTCCGCCCCCCGCGCTTGGCCGCGTAGAGGGCGGCGTCGGCCGCGTCGAGGAGGAGCTCCGAGGTGGGCTGGGTGGGGTAGGTGGCCACTCCGCAGCTCAGGGTGGCGCTGATCTCGGAGTCGCCCGCCCGGTGCCGGAGCTGCGCGAAGTTCTCCCGGATCCTCTCCAGCACCCGGACCGCGGTGGGACCGTCCGTGCGGGGGAGGATCACGGCCATCTCGTCTCCGCCATAGCGCCCCAGGATGTCCGAGCGCCGCAGCCTCTGCCTTAGGAACAGGGCCAGGCTGCGCAGCAGGCGGTCCCCAGCCGAGTGGCCGTACGTGTCGTTGATCGACTTGAAGAGGTCCAGGTCGATCATGGCGTAGGAGACCTCGGTCTCCTCGCGGGAGGCCCGCGACAGCTCGGCCTCCAGGTGCAGCTTCAGGTTGCTGTGGTTGAGCAGCCCGGTAAGTCCGTCGTGGGAGATGAGCGACTGGAGCATCCGGCCGCGGCGCGCCCGGGAGGCCGCGGCGGAGACCAGGTGCCGCGCCTCGATTGGCTTGGTCAGGAACTCGTCCCCGCCGAGGTCCATGGCCGCAAGCTGCTCGGCCAGTCCTTCCTCGGTCGAGAGGAAGACGATGGGCGTGCTCAGGTACCCCTCCTGCTGGCGGAGCACGGCGGCCAGCTCCGGCCCGGTGCACCCTCCCATGTTGACGCCCATGAGGATCAGGTCGGGCCGGAAGGCGTAGAGCGGCTCCATGACCTCCAGGGGATCGGCGACGACTTCGGTCTTCATGCCCGCGGCGTCGAGCGTGCCCGCGTATTGGATCGACAGGTCGGGATCATCCTCCACGATCAGGACCCGGTAGGGCGAGCCGGCCTGGCGCACGGTGAGGAGGTCGAGCTTCTCGACCACGGCGCCGATGTCCACCGGCTTGGTGAAGTAGGCGTCGCCCCCGGCCCGCACGGCCTCCAGCCGGGCCTCCAGGTCGGTCCTCTCCGACAGGAAGACGATTCGCGGCCCCGGCCCGGCAGGGGAGCGGAGGACTTCTGCGATGGCCGCGATGGCCGGAGAGCCCGCCACATCCACGACCAGCACGTCCGGCCGCTCCCGGTCCACCTCGCCCGCCAGACCGTTCAGACTGTGGAGGATGCGCACGCCATAGCCGAAGTGCCGGATCTGGGACGCCAGGACCGAGCCCAGCGCCACGTCATCCTCGATCAGGAAGACCAGGCGCTCCTCGGTAGGACCGGCGTCGGACGGCGATCGGGAAGGAGATGGGGACGGTGCCGGCGAGACCCCGGCGGCACGCCGGAGGCCCTCGATGAGCTCCTCGACCTGCCGCGAGGCCGGCTCGGGACTGTCGAGATTCCCCTTGAGGAAGCGCTCCAGAGCGCGGGCAGTCCGCGTCACCTCGGGGAAGCCGAAGGTGGCGCCCGCCCCGGTCAGCGAGTGGGCCAGCCGGTGGAGTTCGCGCAGCTTCTCGGCGGTCCAGCCCGAGGCCTGGACCGCCTCCCAGGCCTCCTCGACCTCGCGCATCCGGTCGGGCAGGCGGCCGGCGAAGTACTCCTGAAGCTCCTGCAGCTCGAGCACCGGATCGGTAGAAGAGGCCATGGCGTCAGCTCCGCAGGCGGCTCCAGATCGACCGCACCGTGGCTGGCAGGGTCATGGGATCGAACGGCTTGGCGATGACGTCCACGGCGCCGAGCTCCCGGTAGCGGGAGACCTCCTGGGCCTGGACCTTGGCGGTCATGAAGACCACCGGGACCTCCGCGGTCTCGGGCCGGCGGCGCAGCGCCTCCAGGGTGGCCGTGCCGTCCATGCCCGGCATCATCACGTCGAGGAGGATCAGGTCGGGAGCGAAGGCGGCGACCCGCTCCAGGGCCTCGGCCCCTGAGCTGCAACCGAGGACGGTGAAGCCCCCCACCGCCTCCAGGGCCATCCGGGCTACGATCTGGATGTCGGGGTCATCCTCCACGAAGAGGACTCTCTGCAGATCTGTATCAGGCATATCGAAGAATTCCTAGGAACGCATATTATCCCAGGGGGGATGTTACACGGGCTACCTTACGAAGTAGATTAAAGGGCAGCGGGGAGAGCATGAAAGACGTCAGCCGACTCCAAGACGAGGGCCAGCCCGCCGCCCGCCGCATCCTGGCGGTGGACGACGATCCGGACCTGTTGCGCCTGATCCGGCGGGAGCTGGACCGGGCCGGGTTCGAGGTCTGGACCGCGGCGACCGCCGAGGACGCCCTGACCCTGTTGTCGCAGAAGGGGCTGCCGCACCTGGCCCTGGTGGACATCCTGCTGCCGGGCATGGACGGCATGGCGCTGGCGCGCAAGCTCCACGAGTGGAGCGACCTGCCGATTGTCATGCTGACCTCGGTGGACGAGGAGGAGACCGTGGTGCGGGCCATCGAGGGGTTCGCCGAGGACTACATCCGCAAGCCGTTCCACGTGCGTGAGATGGTGGCCCGCGTGGAGCGGGTGTGCCGGCGCATCGGCGACTTCGGCTACACGCTCCAGCCGCTGATCCAGGTGGACGACCGTCTCGGGGTCGACTTCGCCCACCAGAAGGCCAAGGTGGACGACCGCCAGGTCCCCCTGACTGCGACCGAGACCAAGCTGCTCTACGTGCTGATGCGCAACGCCGGCCGGGTGGTGGCGACCGACTTCCTGCTGCGCCGCCTGTGGCCCGGGGACGAGGTCTTCGAGGACACGCTGCGCGTCCACGTCCACCGGCTGCGCTCGAAGATCGAGCCCACCCCCTCCCGTCCCCGCTACGTGGTCACCGAGCGCGGCTCCGGCTACCGCTTCCCGGTGCTCTCGTAATCCGGTCCATGGGAATCCGGATCCCGAGGCCTTCGCTGCTGGGCCGGGTCGCCCTCTCGCTGGCCGCCGTGGCCCTGCTGCCCCTGGCGATCTCTTCCTTTGGACTGGTGGATCTGAACCGCGATGCCCTGGTCGAGCAGGTGCTGCGCACCCACGGGGTGGCGGCGCAGACCGCGGCGGCCCGGGTGGCGTCCTTCCTCTCCACGCGGATCGCCCTGGCCCGCGGCACGGCGGCCAACCCGGTGCTGGCCGATCCCCAGTCCATGGAAGCCCGCAGGTTCCTGGCCGAGAACCTGGGCGCCTGGGCCGACCTCGGGGTGCTCGCCGTCCAGGTGGCCACCCCGGGTGGAGAAGAGGTCATCCGCGCCCAGCTCCGGGACCCCGCTGTCCGCGAGCGGATCACCGCTGCCCTCGGCGCCGATACCGCGGATCTGCTCATGCTCCCCGGCATGGTCCGGGTGCCGGCGCCTCTCCCCGGAGGAGCGGGCCTCCTGCGGCTGGTCTGTGACGGCGAGCGGCTCCAGGACGTGGTGAGCTCGACCGCCCTCGGCGAGGAGGCGGAGCTCCTTGTGGCGGACAGCCAGGGGCGGGTCGTCCTGGGCTCGGTGCCGTCGCTCGCGGCTTTTCCGGAGGAGATGGTGAGGACCGCCCTACCGGGCCGGCTCTCCGGCGCGGGGCGGTTTCAGGGACAGGACGGCGAGGTCCTGGGAGCCTACGCCCCGATTCCGGACAGCGACTGGGTGGTGATGTCCCGCCAGCCCACCCGGGTGGCGGAGGCGGTGGCGGCAAGGCTGCGCCGCCGGTCGGCCATGGCCATCGGCGCGGCGCTGCTGCTCATCGGCGCTCTCTCCACCGTGGCTTATGGCAGTCTGGTCCGGCCCATCCGGGATCTGGTGGAGGCGCAGCGCCGTCTTGCCAACCTGCCCGAGAGGCCCCGTGGGGGCGACGAGATCGAGGAGCTGCGCCGCTCCTTCGAGGCGCTGGAGCGGAGCCTCTCGGACCGCCGCACCCTCGACAACGTCTTCCTCGGCCGCTACCAGGTGGTCAAACCCCTGGGCACCGGCGCCATGGGCAGCGTGTTCCGGGGATGGGACCCGAAGCTGCAGCGGCCCGTGGCCCTGAAGACCGTGCGCCTGGACTCCGCCATCCTTCCGGACAAGCGCCGGCAGCTCATGGGGACCCTGCTGCGGGAGGCGGTGACCCTGGCGCGCCTGAGCCATCCGCACGTGGTCCCGGTCTACGACGTGGAAGACTCGCCGGAAGGCGCTTTCATCGCCATGGAGCTGGTGGAGGGGGAGAACCTGGAGACCCTGCTCTGGAAGCGGGGGCGGCTGCCCGTGTCCCAGGCCGTGCCCCTGGGAGCGTCCATCGCCCGCGCCCTGGAGGCGGCGCACGCCAACGGGTTCGTCCACCGGGACGTCAAGCCCGCCAACGTCCTGCTCGGCCGGGACGGCTCCATCAAGGTCTCGGACTTCGGCATCTCCGAGCTGCTGGCCACCACCACCGACATGGGCAAGGCCGTCTTCGGCACGCCCGGCTACGTACCGCCCGAGACCCTCCAGCGCGGCGAGTACGGCACCTCCGGCGACCTCTTCGCCCTGGGAGCGGTCCTTTACCGGAGCCTGCGCGGCATCCACCCCTTCGCCGGGGGCAACATCCCCGAGATCGTCAAGGCCACGCTGATGCGCCCGGTCCAGCCGCTCTCCCGCACGGTCGCCGACATCCCCAAAAGGATCGAGGACCTCGTCCATCACCTGCTGGAGAAGGAACCCGGGATGCGCCCCGGGAGCGCCGGAGCCGTGGCCGCCGAGCTGGAGGCCTTCGCCGCCGCCTACGGCTACCGCTGGACCCCGGACCTCACGGACGACGCAGCTCCCGAGCTGGCGGCGGAGACCCGCTCGCAGTGGATCTCGACCGCGGGCAGGGCGATGCCATCATCGTGATTGGCCGGGCGCCCTCTCCAGCCGCCACTCCACTTTCCCCACGTTCCCCACCCCGTCCACGGCCTCGACCTCCAGCACGGGTCCCTCCTCGGTCGTGCGGGTCCTCAGGACCATGCGCTCGACGCGGGCTGCTCCGTCCTCGGCGCGGAGCTGGAGCACCTGACCGTCCCTCACCGGGGGGACCGTGCCGTCCTTCGTCACCAGCCTCACCCCCTCGATGCGGAGGAAGGCCTCGGGCAGATCGCTGACGACCTCGACGGTCTCGTGAACGGCTTCGATCGCTCCGGTCATGGCCCAGGCCGGGTTCCAGCGCAGGAACCCCTCGGGCAGGGTGCGCGGCCAGGTGAGGCCGGGGGCTTCGAGGTCCTCGCGCCGGGGACGGGGGGACCTGCCGAAGCGGCGGCCCTTGCCGCGCTCGCCCCGGGCGGCTTCGGCCACCTCCCAGCGGATCGCGGGCGGCTCGGCGTCCACGGTGAAGGAGACCGCCTCGATCGGTCCGCGGTTGCCGCAGAGGTCCAGGGCCGCGGCCTCGACCCGGTGCTCGCCGTTGGACCAGGGACCGGCCAGGATCTTGGGGTCCGCTTCGCGGCCGTCGACCGCGGGCGTCCAGCCTTCGAGACCGCTGGCGTCGTCCGCCGCCACTACCTCCAGGCGGGCGGCCGGACCGAAGTAGACCTTCTCGCCGATCCGCACCGAAGGACCCGAGACCTGGATCGATCCGGTGGGCGGCGCCTGGTCCAGCCCGTCTGGGCGGATCGTCATCCTGGAAGTTTCGCCAGGGTAGCCGTCGAGACCGGAACGGCTTCTGGCCGTGACCCGCCAGTGGAAGTCGCCGGCCGGCAGGACCGGAGACCTCCAGGGGGGAGCGGCGACCCCGGTGGCGCGCTCCGCCAGCTCCCGGCACTCGGGGTCGCGGCAGACCTCGACGACATAGGACTCCGCCTCGGGCTGAGGCTCCCAGGAGAGCAGCGGGTTCGCGCAGGGGGGCTCGGCGCCGGGTGCAGGAGCCGTGGGGCGCGGCGCGGGCAGGAGCTTCTCGGGCGGGGAGGGCGGACCCTGAGACTCCACGGACGTGCCCATGCCCTGGGCCACCTGGACCTTCACCCCTCCGGCTTCCACCTCCCCCTCGCCGCCGTAGACCATGACCTTGGCGGCACCCCCCTCGGCCTTGCGGGCGCGGGCCTGGGACTGGCCCGCGGGAGACGGGCGCGAGCGGGTCCGGGTGGGGCCGAGCACGATCTCCACTTCGGGTCCCGTTCCGGATGCGGCCGGTCCGGGCCTGACCTCGACGTCCGCCTGCCCCTCCACGATCTCCACGGAGTGGGCGGGCACCCCCTGCAGGCGTCCGCCGGCCCGGTGCAGGAAGACGAGCGAGTCCTCGGTGATCACCAGGTTCGTGCCGTCCCGGAACTTCATGACCGCGGAAGAGCGCGGGTAGGTTCGGACCGCGTCGCGCTCCGCCAGGAGGTCGCCCGGCCGCGCCTCGACCCAGGGGTTGGGCTGGGGCTGCTCCTCGACCTTGCGCGACACGCGCTCGACCTGGGCCACCGGGAGCGACGCCCGGCGCGGGATCATGACGCGGATGCGCTGCCCGGGCTCGATCCGGTTCGGGTCGGCGACGTCGGGATTGAGCTGCGCGAGCTGCTTCCAGAGCTGGGAGGAGCCGAGATAGCGCACGGCGAGCCCCTCCAGGGTCTCCCCCAGGCGGACGATGTGCCAGCCCGGCTCCAGATCCTCCTGCGCCTCCTGGGCATGCACGGGTGAAAAGGCGAGCAGCAGGCAGATCCCGGCGAGCGGGAGGAAGCGGCGAAACATGGCAAGGCCCTCCGGAAAACAGGGATGGGGAAAGCGCCTGTATCTTAACGCCGTTGACGCCCGGCGGTTCTCGCGGCATGCTTCCGGCGCCATGAAGAAGGTTCTCATCGTCGACGACGAGCCCGTCGTGCTCTTCGCACTCTCCGAAGCCCTGGCCGACCGCCGCCGCGGGGTGAAGGTGGCCACTGCGGCCAACGGCCACGAAGCCATCGCCATCCTGGAGTCCGAAAAGGTCGACCTCGTGGTGACCGACCTGCGGATGCCGGAGATGGACGGCTTCGAGCTGCTCGCCTGGCTCCGCCGAGGTCACCCGCACCTGCCCGTGGTGGTGATGACCGCCTTCGGGGCCGAGACCGCCTCGCGGCTGGACGGCGGGCTGGAGCTGCTCGAAAAGCCGTTCGACATCGCAGACCTCAAGCAGAAGGTGTCGGACCTGCTGCGCCAGAGCGTCAAGGGCAGGGTGGAGAACATCAGCCTGTCCTCCTTCCTTCAGCTCCTGGAGCTGGAGCGGAAGACCTGCACCCTGAACGTGACGAGCGCCGGCCACAGCGGCCATCTCTTCTTTCGGGGAGGCCGGCTGGTGGGAGCCGGCACCGGCGACCTCGAAGGCGTGGCCGCGGCCCTGGAGATCGTCACCTGGGAGCACGCGGACGTGGAGATCTCGAACGGCTGTCCGGTCGACGGCCCCGAGATCGAGAGGCTTCGTTTCCTGCTGCTGGAGGGGATGCGGCTCAAGGACGAGCGAGACCGCCACGCGCCGCATCCCCTGGGTATCGCGCAGGAGACGGACGCCGCGATCGAGGCCCTGCTCTCGTCCGATGCCGGCAGCGAGAACGCGGTCCGGGAGCCTGAGGATGTTCTCGCCGCGGCCGAGCACGCCGAGACGATCCGGGAAGCCCTGGAGCGGGGGAGAACGCTGGATGGCTTCCTCGCCACGCTGCTCGTGGAGACCGCGACCGGCACCCTGATCGCCGCCGCCATCGGTGCCAAGGGGGTGGATCTGGAAGTGGCCGCCGCGGCCACCGCGGAATTCGCCCGCCAGAAGCCGCGGGTCGAGGCGAGGATCGGACTCAAGGACGCGGTGGAGGAGGTCCTCCTCACCTCGAAGAAACGCTACTACCTCCTGCGTCCCGTGGGCCCGGGAGACCGCGTGTTCCTCCTCCTGATCCTGGACCGGAACCGGGCGGATCTCACCTCCGCGCAGGAAGAGCTCGCGGAGATCGGGCGGGCCTTGGCGGAGCAGGCGCTGGTCTAGCTGCTGAGACGCCCCACGGGGCGTCTCTACGGTGAGGACGCCTTCATTTCTTGTCTGTACATCCAAGCTGCGGAAATGCCCTCCCCCGCGCCGGGCGCGGGAGAGGGCGCCGTTCGTCCTCGCGTCTCCGGATCAGTCGGGGATGCCCGACGTGTCCGCCCGGCTGCCGAGGTTGCCGCTCGGGTTGAAGTAGGTTTTCGTGCTGCCGGTCTCGGTGTCGGTCACCGTGATCCGGTACTCGACGCTGGACAGCGCGCCGTAGAAGATCCACCAGTGGCCGGTGAGCGTCCGGCCGTCCAGGACCTTGATGATCAGCTCCACGTTGTCGTCGTCGAAGAACCAGAAGTAGCCCGTGTCGCTGGTCAAGGGCACGGCCTGGCCCACGCCCATGTTGCCCTGGAAGTCCTTCCACTCGACCTCGATCCGGAAGCGGCTGCCATTGAGGCAGAGGCTGGTCGGAGTCGGGTTGCAGGTCGCGGCCGTCGCGGCGCCAACCTCTGGGAACGCCAGCCGGTCGGTCCTGGAGACGATCTTGCTGCCGGCCCCTTCCAGGAGGCTCGCGAAAGCGGTGCCGTCGTTCTCGTCCGGCACCCCGCCGGTATCGCCCACGCTGGCCAACTGCCCGGAGGGATTGAAGTATGTCCTCGTGGCGCCGGTCAGCGTGTCGGTGACCGAGAGGGTGTACTCGACGGTGGACAGGGCGCCGTAGAACACCCACCAACTGTCGGTGAGGTCCCGGCCGTCGAGGACCTTCACCACCAGCTCGACGTTGGAGGAGTCGAAGAACCAGAAGTAGCCCGTGTCCCCCGTCAGCGGTATGGAGTTGCCGGCGCCCTCGTTCCCCTGGAAGTCCCGCCAGGCAACCGCCACCCGGAACCGCCCGGCATTGAGGCAGAGTTGGGTCGCGCCGGGCGTGCAGCCGGGCGCGAAGGCGCGGACGGACGCCGAGGTCAGCACGTCTCCCGTCGCGCTGTTGAGCAGGAGGACGTCCTGGAAGCTGAACGAATCGAGCTCGGAGACGCCCGCCCGCACCGGGATGTCGGCGCTCCCACCGGCAGGTATCGTGACCTGGCCCGTCACGCTGGCACCGGGCGGGAGGCCGTCGAGGGTGACGATCGTGTTCTCGGGGATCATGTCGGATGCCATCCCCTCGATCTCGTAGTTGAGCGTGCTCGCCGCGCCGGTCGTGTTCGCGACCCGGAAGACGATGTTGTCGGTGCCGTCTACCGGCACCTGGGTCGGGTCCGCGGGCCGCGGAGTGGCGCAGTAGTTGCGGATGTCCCAGACGGACCCCGCGGCCTGGATGGTCGCTCCGGACACGGTGTTCGTCGCCGTGATCCGGTAGCAGCCGATGCGGCCGTGGGAGGTCGCCCCGGCCGGGCGGCCGATCTTCACGGCAAAGGAGCGGCACGATCCCGGGGCGATGAGGAGCGGAAGGGTGTCCGGCGGCACGATGGAGAAGCTCGTCGGCCCGTCGATGTTGCACCGGGGGTCGCCCGCCGCAGGATATCCATGGAAGGAGACCGCGTAGCTCTGCTGCTGCGGCGACTGGTTGCAGATCATGGGGTTCGCCTCCGCCGTGGAGGCTCCGGCGCACAGCGGCCGGTCCCACGAGACGTGGATCGTCTCCTTGCACTTGCCGGTACCATCGGCCTCGTAGAGGGCCAGGATCTCGGCCGGTGTCAGGGCGCGGTTGAAGATCTCGACCTCGTCGAGGGCACCGTCGAAGAAGCTGCTGCCGGCGCCGATGAAGCCCGCGATGACCCGCCCCAGCACGAGAGGACCGCTGTTGGCGAGCGAGGCGCTCCGGATGGTGGGATCGAACCGCGTCCCCACCTCCACGCCGTCGACGTACCAGCGGCCGCCGTCCGCGGCGTCCCGGTCGACGGTCACCGCCACGAAGTGCCACTGCCCGTCGGCGACGAAGGCGTTGCTGCCGTAGTTGGTGCAGCCCGAGGTCTGAGGATTGCTCGAGCAGATGTTGGTCCCCGAGCCGGTCCCGAGCTGGAACCCGAGGTTGCCGTTCAGGAGGAAGAAGCTGTAGCCGCGCGGGGTCGCGGGGTCGGAGCGCTTTTCCACGAGCACGCCGACTCCCGACGCGTCCGTGGTGCGCACCCAGGCGTCGATGGTGAAATCACCGCCGGGCGCAGCGCCGAAGTCGAGGCCGTTCGCATCCGGGACTGTAACGAAGTCGTCCACGCCGTCGAACTGGAGAGCACCTCCGACCTTGCCAGCCGGCAGCGGCGTGGGGTTACCCTGGTGGGTGCCGTTGTGGCTGGCGATGATCTCGCTGGCCGTCGTTCCCGCGGCCTCGTCCAGGGACCACCAGCCCACCAGGCCCCGGGGAGGGGTGGCACAGACGGCGAGAGCCGCCAGGGGCAGCCGGAAGATCAGGTACTCCTTGTGGTTGCCACCCCGGAACGCATCCGAGGGCGGCCGGCTGTCGAACCACATCCACCGGGCCTGGGAGTCGATGCCCGTGGCAAGCTGATACGTGCCTCCGGGGAGGTCGTTGGGCTCGCCCACGGCGAGGCGGCCCAGGCTGGTGCCCGTGGTCCCGACCCAGCCGCCGCTGCTCTGGGATAAGCCGGCGTTCGAGTTGGCGAGAGCGATCTGCTGATCGATGGAGGCGGTCGACGGAGCGCCGGAGGCGCCGCCGCAACCCGGGTCGTGGTCCAGGCCCGTGGCGAAGACCTCCCAGGGCGCGTCACCCGTGTAGAGGGTCCGCGATCCCAGGGTGAGCTGCCCCAGCGCTCCCTGGCGGTCCGCATCGTCGCTGTAGGCAACGAGGTACAGGTATTCGGCTCCGGCGACGTCCGGGACGCTGATGGTCTCCGGTTGCAGGAAGATGTCGGCGGCGGTGCAGTTCTCGTCCTCGGCGATCTTGGTCGTGACCTGCGCCGAGGTGCCGAGCCAGAGCTGATAGGCATTGTCGGCGGTGAGGACTCCGCTCAAGGGTGCGGCTGCCGCGCTGCCGGCGAAACCGGTCAGCAGAAGGGCAAGACTCATCCACTGGACTGCTCGGGCAGATAACCGTTTCACGATGTCCACTCCTTTCACAGGCGTCAAAAAAGGGGGACAGGCGCGCCGCCTGTCCCCGGGCAGAGGCGCCGCCGTCGGCGGCACTCCTCCCAAGGGCAAGCGCGGTGCCCGGAGGCCCGGATTCCGGCTCCTCGATCCAACTCCCGTTTCTTCAGTGGCTTACGGGAAACCCTCGCGCAGACGGCAAGGGCTTCGGCGTGCTATATTGAGGTGTATTCACCATAGCCCCTGAGGTGGCGGAGCCATAACACCCATGCTCGAACGACTGCTGGAGCTCGGAAAGCGGGTCCTGGCCGAGAGCGATCTCGACCGGATGCTCATCGCTGCCATCGACGGCGTCATCGAGCTGTGCGGCGCCGAGCGGGGGATGATCCTGCTCTTTGACCCCGGCGATACCGATGAAGTCGTCGTCGAGACCGCCCGCAACCTGGAGCGCGAGGCGATCGAGCGGCCCGAGTTCGAGGTCAGCCGCACGATCCTGGAGAGGGTCCGAAGCACGGGCGAGCCCTTCTGGCACCCCAACGTCCTCGACGATCCCAAGCTCGGCCACAAGGCGAGCGTCCTGCGGCTCCTCATCCTCTCCGTGATCTGCCAGCCCATCCGCCACGGCGGACAGACCCTCGGCGTGGTCTACCTGGACAACCGCAGCGCCGAAGGGGTCTTCACCGCGGAGACCGCGCGCCTGGTCGAGACGTTCTCCGAGCTCGTCTCGCTCGCCGCCCGCAACGCCCTGGACCGCCGGCGGCTGACCCAGCGCATCTCCGACCTCTCCGCGGAGCTGCGCGAGCGGTACGACTTCGACGCCATCATCGGCCGCGACCCGAAGATGGTCGAGGTCCTGCGCCTGGTCGCCCAGGTCGCCGACTCCGAAGCCACCATCCTGATCCGCGGCGAGAGCGGCACGGGCAAGGAGCTGATCGCCCGGGCGCTCCACTTCAACAGCCGGCGCCGCGCCAAGCCTTTCGTCCCGGTGAACTGCGGCGCCCTGCCCGAGAACCTGCTGGAGTCCGAGCTGTTCGGCCACGTGCGCGGCTCCTTCACCGGAGCGGTGCGCGACCACGCGGGCTGGTTCGAGCGCGCCGAGGGCGGGACCCTCCTGCTCGACGAGGTCGCGGAGCTTACGCCACCGCTCCAGGTCAAGCTGCTGCGGGTGCTGGAGAACGGGGAGTACTCGCGGGTGGGCGGCACCCAGATCCGCAGCGCGAACGTGCGCGTGGTCGCGGCCACGAACCGCGACCTGGAGGCGCTGGTCAAGGAGGGGAGGATCCGCCAGGACTTCCTCTACCGCCTGAATGTGGTCGAGGTGCGCCTGCCGGCGCTGCGCGAGCGGCGCTCCGACCTGCCGGTGCTGATCCGCCACTTCCTCACCCGCTTCGGCGGCACGAAGCGCCTCACTCCGGACGTGGAAGCGCGGCTGCTCGCCTACGACTGGCCGGGCAACATCCGGGAGCTTCAGAACGTCCTGCAGAGGGCGGTGCTGCTCTCGGAAGGGCCGGAGATCGAGGCCCGTAACCTCCCGGAGGCCTTGCTCGGCGCGCATCAGGCGCTCTCCTCCGAAGGGGAGGGGGACCTCTCTCCCGGAGGATTCCGCGAGGCCAAGCAGCGGATGGTGGAGCGCTTCGAGCGGGAGTACCTGTCGCGCTGCCTGAGGGAAGCCGGGGGCAATATCAGCCAGGCGGCGCGGACGGCGGGGATCGACTACAAGAACTTCTATACCAAGATGCAGCAGCTCGGGATCGACCCGGCGGGGTTCAAAGGCTAGCCAGCGCCCGGACGTTCTCCTCTACCCCTAGCCTCTCACCGAGCCGTTTCCGGATCGCCCACGCCTGCTCGTGGTGGGAACGGGCTGCCTCGCGGTTCCCCTGGAGCGCGAGCACGGTCCCGAGGCCGGAGAGGGCGGTGGCCTCGCCGCTGGGGTTGCCCCGGGAGCGGTAGAGGGCGAGCGCCTCGCCGAGGAGCCGGCGGGCCTCTTCGAAAGCCTTCTGGTCGCTGCGCACCAGGGCGAGCGCGACCAGGGCCCTGGCGGTGGTCCGCGAGTCCCTTCCAGCGCGGCTGGTGGCGAGCGACGTCTCCAGGTCCCGCCGGGCGCCGTCCAGGTCGCTGAGCGCATGGAGCACTCGGCCGCGGTCGGCCAGCACCGCCGCCTCCTCGCGCTTCGCCTTCTTCTCGCGGCAGAAGGCCAGGGGCTCCTCCAAGAGGTCCAGGGCCTCCCGGGGACGCCCCTGGAGGAGGAGCGCCGCCGCGTCCTCGACCTTCACCCCGGCCGCGCTGTCGCGGAGGCCCAGCTCGCGGTAGATGGCGAGCGCTTCGCCGTAGCGGGTCCGGGCCGCGGCCAGGTTCCCCTGCTGGCGGTCGATGTCGCCCAGCCCCCACTGGCCCCGTGCGATCCCCTCCTTGTTGCCGATCCTTCGCGCGAAGCCGAGAGCCTCGTTGCGGGCCTCCCTGGCCGCAGCGTAGTCACCGAGCTCGAAGCGGATCACCGCCAGGTTGTGCAGGGCCATGGCGGTATTCCGTTGATCGCCGTTGCTGCGGAGGATGTCCACCGCCTGCTCGTAGTAACCCCGCGCAGCCGGCAGCTCTCCCGCCAGAGAGGCGAGGAAGGCGAAGCCCTGCAGGGTCTTGGCCTCCCCGTGCTCGTAGCCGGTTTCCCGTTGAAGGGCCAGGGCGCGCTCGAACAGGCTCCGCGCTCCGGCCGAATCCCCCCGGCGCACCGCCAGGGTTGCCTGGAGGTGCAGCACGTCCGCGGTGCCGCGCCGGTCGCGAAGCCGGTTCATGGCCGCGAGAGCCTCCTCGTAAAAGGCCGCGGCCTGATCGTTGTCGCGGGCTCCGTAGTAGAGGACACCGATCAGCTTGAGGGTCTCCGCCGCGCCTCCCGCGTCCCCGGTCTCGCGGTGGATGGCGAGCGCCTGGTCGTAGAGAGCCCGCGCGCCCTCGGCATCCGCCTGGTTCGCCCGCAGCTCGCCCTCGGCGCGGAGCGCCTCGGCAACCCCCCGCCGGTCGCCTGCGTCCGCGAACAGGCGCCTCGCCTCGCTGAACGCTCCGGTCGCCTCCGGCAGCTCTCCGAGCCGGTGCAGGGCACGGCCCTCTTCCAGGCGCGCCTCGGCAACCAGGAGACGGGCCCGCAGCTCGGACCCGCGGAGGATCGCCTGGCGGGCCGCATCCCGCTGCAGGGCGTACTCGGAGCGGAACCCCGCGGCCACGGCTTCGGCCAGATCGATGCGCGGGTCGTTAGAAAGTGGGGCGAAGAGCCGCCGCAGCCGCTCCAGGGTCGAGGCCGCTTCGGCGCTGCGGCCGGCGGCGGTCTGGGCGGCTGCCAGGCGCAGGCCGTGCTCCAGGTTGTCCGGGAAGGCCTTGGCGAGCCCGCGGTAGAGGCGGATGGCCGCCTCCCACTCGTGCGCGGCCTCCCGGTAGCGGGCCTCGATGGCCTGCCGCTCCTCGTCCCGCAGGCTCTCCGACAGCTCGAAGGCGCGCCGGGCCTCCTGCCGGGCCGCTCCGTCGTGACCGAGCGCGGCCCAGGCCTCGGCCAGGGCGGAATGGATCAGCGGGTTCGAAGGCTCGGCGGCGGCGGCCTGCATGAGCAGGTCCCGGGCGCGGGGCGCGTCGAACAGCCGCAGATGGCTCAGACCTTCAGCATAGAGGCGGGCGGTCTCCATGCTCCCGGGGAGGGAAGCGCGGACAGCCTCGGCAGCCGGGGCAGGCAGGTCGCCGGCGCCGAGACGGGAGCGCACGCGCGCCCCCACCGACTCCAGGGTGGCGAAGAGCCCGTCCTCGGTCCAGGACTCGCTGAAGTTGGCCACGGTCTCGCCGCTGCGGGTGTCCTGCACCACCACGTCGACCCGCGACCTGCGGGCGTCTCCACTCCCTCCAGTCACCAGATAGGCGCCGGTGACCACATAGTCGGCCCCCAGGCGGTCCCGCAGACGGCCGAGAGTCTCGCCCGACAGGCTGACCGATCCCTTCAGCCCCAGGTCCTGCCGTGCCCGGTCGATATCCTCCACCGGCACCAGCCGCAGCGACTCGGCGGCGGCCAGGTCGGTGGGCAGCATCTGGAAGAGCGTGGCCCCGACATAGTCCGATCGCGGGTCCCCCGACAGGTTTTGGAAGCCGAGCACGGCAACCGCGGGCCGGGGACCGGTCGTGGCGGGAGGCTCCTGCCGCTCCCTCTGGACACCGACCAGGACGAAGCCGGCCGTCGCCAGAGCCAGGGCAAGGGCTCCAGCCGCGATCCCGGCCGCCAGCCGCCAGGGTTTCCTCCGTGCCGGAGCCTTCGCCTTCTCTCCAGGCTCCAGGGCGCGGGCCACGTCCCCCACCCGGGCAAAGCGGTCCTCCGGGCTCCGTGCCAGGCAGCGGAGGATCGCGCGATCCCAGGCGGGGTCCAGGTCGGGCACCCTGCGGCGCGGCGAGGGGGGCGGCTCCTGCAGGCGCTTCAGGGCGGTGGAGAAGGCGCTCTCGCCCAGGAAGGGGAGCTCGCCGGTGAGCATCTCGTAGAGGACGACCCCGAGGGCGTAGATATCCGTGGCCGGTGAGCTGGCATCCCCGCGCACCTGCTCCGGGGCCATGTAGGCGGGGGAGCCCAGCAGCTCGCCGGCATGGGTCAGGCTGGGGCTTGCCGAGGGGTCGTCGCTCCAGGCCAGGCCGAAGTCGGTGACCACCGCTCGGTCTCCGGACGGAGAGGAGACGAGGAAGACGTTGGCGCTCTTCAGGTCGCGGTGGACGATCCCCGCCGCGTGGGCCGCGTCGAGCGCCGCGGCGATCTGGCGGACGATCGGCAGCGCCTCGGCGGTGGACAGCCGGCCGGTCCGCGCCAGGCGCTCCGCCAGGGTCTCGCCGTGGAGCAGCTCCATGGTGAGGAAGACGCGGCGCCCGAATCCCGGCGCATCGTGGTACACCAGGTCGAAGGTGCGGCAGACGTTCGGGTGAGTCACCCGGTGGGCGAGGAGGATCTCCTTCTTGAAGCGGAGGAGGAGGCGCTCGTCCCGGCCGATCTCGGGCCGGAGCATCTTGACGGCCACGTGCTCGCCCAGCTCCAGGTCCTCGGCCTCGTGGACCTCGCCCATGGTCCCCTGGCCCAGGAACCCCGCGATCCGGTAACGCCCGGCCAGCACTTCGCCCGGTTCCAGGCTGAGTCCGCCCGACGGCTCGTCCTTGAGCGACATGGAGAGTCTCATTGTACCCCCTGGAGAACAACGAAGGGACCCGCCGGTTCCCTCAGGGAACCTGAGGCAGGCTCCTCTGTATAAGGAGTGACTTCCTGACGAGGAGATTTCATGGCCGCGATCACCGCGAACGGCTACAAGCATGCCCCCGGCCCAAGGGCTACCCCGGCATCGGTGTGGTCCCCCGCCTGGCCCGGGATCCCATCGGCTACCGATCCGCTCGAAGAACGGCGTCCTGATGAACCTGGAGAAGGCATAAAAAGGGGGCGGGAGGCCGTCGCCGGGCCAAACCGCCCCGGGGTAGAGGCGCTTGCTATCTATTGAGACGAACGCGGACGGCGTTTTCCCTCATCTCAGCGGGCGTGACGACGCGGCACAGGGGTTGGCAGCGCTTGCGCCCTAAGGTCCGACAGTGTGGATCGCATCTCTTCCAGGAGCTCTCCCATCTCAGCTTGATAGGAGACGCCGCCGACGTGCTCCGCGAGAATCGTATTGATCAGGAGGTTGAGACTGAGACCGCGCCGATTGGCGAGCCTTCCGAGACTGGCGTGGAGGGACGGGGCCATGCGCAACGAGATCCGGCCGCTCGGCTCGTCCTCCAGCGGCTCGGGTACGGGGGCGCCACTGGCAAGCCGCGCTTCCAGCCAGAGCTCGCGCGAGTCGGCGAGGTTGGTAATGGCCTCTTCCGCGGTTCCCCCCTCAGCCATGCACCCCTCGAGATCGGGATGGAAGGCGAAGAAACCTCCGTGCTCGGGGTTCTGCCGCAGCTCGATGGGATAGCTCAGCGAGAGGTAATGACGGAGGTCCTTAGTCGGCATCTTCGGTTTCCTCTTGTTGGAGGACCTCCGCCCGTTCGATGCAGCGGATGACCATCGTGACAGCTCCAGGGTCCATATGCTTGCCGTGAGGTCGGTGCATCACCACCACGACACTCCTGAACGCCCACACCCGTGAGTGTCCCTTGGTGCGTCCGACCTTGAAGCCCCAGGCCTGGAGAGCGGCTTCAGCATCGGCCAGGGTGCAGGAGCGCTTCCGCTCCTTCAGACGGATCAGGAGGTCCCTCCTGCTCTCAGGCATGGTGAACGGCCCAAAGAGCAAGCTGACACCAAATACGGTAGCAGTCGAGTGACGCAAGGTCAATCATCACCATATCTCCTGACATGTCGGTCCGGCTCAAGCTGTCGAGTACGACGTGTCAGAAGATACCATGTTGCTCCCGAACGCGCCGCCCTCGGCAGCCGGGGGAGCTATTCGGCCGGGAAAGGGCTGAAAAAAAATTTTGGCGCGCCGAAACGAGCTCAGGTGGGTTGGAATGCATTCGGACGCACCCGAAGTGACGTTGAGCGCGTCTGGCTGGAGTTTAACGCGCCGAAACCGGCTTCAGCGCGCCTACGGGAGTTTCGACGCGTCCGAAAGATTCTGGAACGCGCCTGGCGGCGTTTTGGGGCGCTGAAATTCCTTTCAGCGGGCCGGCCTGCATTCTGGCGCGACCGAAACAGACTCCAACGCGCTGGAAAAAAATCTGGCGCTCCAAAATCGGGCTTCAACGCGTCTGCGGGGATTTCGGCGCGCCAAAAAAATCTGGAACGCGTCCTTCCCCAGTTTGGCGCGCCGGCACGGATTTCAGCCGCCCGCCCGGCGCAGAGGCTGGTTGTCCGGGGCTTTCCGGCGCCAACCCTGAAAAGAGCGGAGCGTCAGGTGCTCCAGCGGGTTGATGCCGGTTGCGGGGGGAACATGGACGCCCTCTTCGCGCTCCGCGTTCTTCCGCAGGTAATCTCCGAGCTGCAGATTCCAGGCGACGGTGTAGGGGCCGTCCCGCCAGCCGGAGGGCGCTCCCGGCGCCGGCCCCAGGACGGGAGGGCTCTCGCCCGGGGGCGGAGCGTCGAACGCGCCCACGACCCAGACGCGATGGCCAGCGCGCAGGGTCCGGCGCACGGCGAAGAAGAGATCCCCGAGCGGCTGGTGGGACATCATCCGGGTCTTGACCAGGTCGTAGCGGTGCATCCTGTGATCGTCCAGGCCCGGGACCGTGATCCAGCGCGCCTCCCCCTGGTAATAGCGGTGGAAGCTGACCCCGAAGTACCAGGGGTTCACCACGACCAGGTCGCGCCTCCCCACGTGCTCCTCCAGATGGCGGGCCACCAGGTCGACGTTGGTCATGCGCTTCTTCGTCTCCAGAGTCACGGATGGAAGCAGGAGGACCGGGAGGAGGACCGCGGCGGCGAGGCGCGCCACCCGGAGCCCTGCGGGGAGACGCGCGAGCAGGCCGTCCAGGGCGCTCGCGGCCACGGCCATCAGCGGCAGGCAGTACCAGATCCGCGGCAGATAGCCCAGGACCAGGAACAGGCCGCACTGGGCGGCGAACACCGCGGGCAGGGTCAGGAGCCGGAAGAGCCGCGCGTCATCCGCATCCGAGTCCGGACCGGCTCCCCGGGAGAGCGCCCACAGGGCTGCGGCCACGCCCGTGACCAGGAACAGGACCCAGGCCCAGAGCATGGCAGGAGACGGATAGATGATGATCGCGCCGAAGCTCGCCAGGATCTGCCGCAGACGGAGCTCCTCGACGAGCAGGATGTCCCAGTCCCGGGCGGCGCTCAGCGGCCGGAAGTAGGGGAGCAGCGACACGGCTGCCAGGAGCCCGACCCCGAGAGCCGCGGCAGCCATCCGCCAGCGGCGCACGACACCCACGGCCGCGGCAGCCATGCCCATCCCCAGCAGCAGGGCCGAGTTGTGGAGCAGGCAGTGGACGCTGAGCACTGCGGCCACGGCGGCAAAGATGATTGCGCGGCGGTCCGGCCGGGCCACCAGCCGGGCGAAGGCGCCGAACGTCAGCAGGATGAGCACGATCCCCAGGCCGTAGCCCCGGATCGAGTCGCCGTAGACCAGGAACCAGGGGTGGAGCCCCAGCAGGGCCACCGAAGCGAGCGGCACCGTCCCGGCGGCACGGGCGTTGAGCCAGAGCGCGGCCAGGATCGCCATTCCGACAGCCATTCCGAACAGGCGGAGGGCGAGGTCGGAGCCCCCGGATAGCGCCGTGTAGCCGCGCAAGATCGCGGGGAAGAGCATGGGGAAGGCCTCGTGCGGGAACCGCTGGTAGACTTCCTCCAGCGTGGGCAGCGTGGCGAGCTGCACGGCACCCGCCTCGTCCCGCCACAGGCCTCCGGCGTGCAGAACCCGCTGCACGTGGACCGCGAGGACCAGCAGGGTGAGAAGGACGGCGGCAATGCTCTCGACTCGCTTCAGCATCCCAGGAAGATCAAGGAGCAAAGAGATTCTAATGGATCAGCTCTTCCAGATGTTCGCTCGATATCTGCTCCCTGCTGTGGCCGTCCTGACGCTGGCCGCGACTCCCGCAATGCCGGCCGACGGGGTCCGCACCCCGCTCGGCGAGAAGCTGGATGCCCACATGTCCCGGCTGGAGGCCTACGGGTTCTCCGGCTCGCTCCTGGTCGCCAGGGGCGGGGAGGTGATCCTCCACAAGGGCTACGGCTTTGCCGACGCCCAGCGGAAGGTGCCGTTCACCTCGGATACCGCGTTTGACGTGGGATCGATCACCAAGCAGTTCACCGCCACCGCGATCCTCAAGCTGGAGATGCAGGGGAAGCTGAGCGTGACCGACCCGATCTCCAAGTGGTTCGAGGGTGTGCCCGAGGACAAGAAGGGCATCACCCTGCATCACCTCCTCACCCACAGCGCCGGCTTGGAGGACATCTTCGGTGATGACTACGAGGAGATGCCACGGAACCGGCTGGTCAAGACGGCCCTGGAGTCGAAGCTGCTCTGGGCTCCGGGCACCCGCTACCGCTATTCGAACGCGGGCTACAGCCTGCTCGCCACCGTCGTGGAGCTGGCCTCGGGAAAGCCCTACGAGGTCTATCTCCAGGAGAGCCTCTGGAAGCCGACAGGGATGACGCGCACGGGCTACCGTCTCCAAGAGAAGGGGCCGCTCGCTCACGGCGTCGTCGGGGACCGGGAGGATTGGGGGACACCCCTCGACAAGGCCTGGGCTCCGGACGGCCCCTGGTGGAACCTGCGCGGCAACGGCGGCGTCCTCTCGACCACCGGCGACCTCTATAAGTGGCATCAAGCCCTGGAGGGGGAGAAGATCCTCTCGAAAGAGGCCAAGGCGAAGATGTTCACGCCCCACGTGCCCGAGGATGAGGAGGGGCGCTCCCACTACGGCTACGGCTGGGCGATCATGAAGACCGCGCGCGGAACGCGCCTGGTCTCCCACAACGGCGGCAACGGCATCTTCAACGCCGACTTCCGCCGCTACACGGACGACGGCGTCGTGCTGATCATCGGCTCGAACCGCCAGGATTTCCGTTCCATCCCCGCGGTGGGGCCGATCACCCGGCTGATCTTCAACGCGGACTACAGCGCTCCGCCCGCGGTCGTGAAGGTGGAGCCGTCCGCGTCCATCCGCCACGCCGGCAACTATGCGCTGCCGTCGGGAGGGAAGATCCGGGTGACCGTGGTCGAAAGCTCCTCCGGCTGGCCCGGCGTGACCCTGACGCCCGAAGGCAAGGACGCTTTCCAGATTCTGGCCGGAGGCGCCGCCGCCGCTGATACTGCTGAGGGGGAGAAGCGGCTCCTCGCCGGCCTGGAGCAGAGCCGGAAAGGTGACTACGCTCTCCTCGCCGAGGTGTTCGGCGCCCCGGTCGCGGAAGTCGCTGGCCAGAGCAAGGAGACCTGGAGCCGGCTGGAGGGGATTCATGGCGCCTTCCAGAGCCTCGACCTCCTGGGCACCACCTCCACCGCCGGCCGGCCGACGACCTGGGTCGAGGCTCGCTTCGAGAGAGGGAAGTCCCTGATGCAGTTCGGCTGGGATGGATCGACCGTAGCTACCATCCAGGTGTTGGACCGGCCCCCGGGCGGCGTCCTCTACCTGCCGGAGTCGGGAACCTCCTTCGCATCCTACGACCCGCGCACCGGAGCGGTGACGAGGATCGGCTTCGAAGAGGGCGCGATGGTCCTGCGCAACGCGGCGGGCGAGGTGCGGGCGAAGAAGGAGGCCGGTTAGACGCCCCCTCGGGGCCTCACGGGCACTTCGTCGGGTCCTGTCCTTTGCAGGGATTGCTCACCATGCGGCCCACGGCTTTGTGGCGCTCGCAGCAGAGGGTCTTCAGGGCGGTCGCGTCGTAGCCGACCTCGACCTTGGTCCTGCCTTCGACCGAGTGGTAGTTGATCTGCTGGATCCGGTTCGTCGAAGCTACATGCACGCAGGCCAGCGAGCCCGTGGTCAGGGAGCCCTCGTGGATCGCCTGGTTGCCGCTGCTCTTGCCCTGGACGAAGAAGACCGCGAAGCTCATCGTGGCGTCGCCCTTGTTGGGCGAGGACTGGTCGAAGTACTTGAAGCCGCGCTTGTGGGCCTTGACCCGGTCCGCCGCCGGCACGGACGTGTGGTGGTAGCCGCAGCCCTCGATCCGCTTGACCTTGTGCTTACCCGAGTCCGTGAGGCCTTGCGACGCCTTGCCGCCGGTCACGTCGACGTCGAAGTCGGCGGACTGGTGGCCGTTCTTGTTGTAGGTGACGCTCAGCTTCCCCTTGGGGACGAGGTCGCCGTCCGAGTCGAGCGCCGTCGAGCTGAAATCGACCTTGATCTTCTCGATCCACGGGACCTTCGTTGCGTCCCCCTTCTTGAACGAGGCTTCTTTCAGAGAGGTGGTGTCGCAGACTTTGAAGTTGGCGCTGCCCGCCGGGCGGTAGGGCATGACGGTCTGCCGGGCCGAGCCCTGCTGCACCACGTGCGTGAGCTCGTGGGCGAGCAGCCTCCGGCCCGCGTCGGTGCCGGGCGCATACCGGCCGTCGTCGAAGGCGATGTTCTGTCCGAGCGTATACGCGAACGCCCCCAGGGAACGGGCGGACTCGGCTGCGCCGGGATCGGCGTGGATGCGGACGCGGCTGAAGTCGTGACCGAACCGCGGCTCGAAGAAGGCGCGCTCGGAATCCGGAAGAGGCTGGCCGCCTCCCCGCAGGGACTCGACCTGGGACTCCAGGGCGGGAGCGGCCTCGGAGCTGTGTCCGGGAGCTTCCTTCCGGCGGACCGTCTCCTCCTCCTCGGAGCACTCGGCACAGGACTCCGGACCGCCCGCGGCGCAGGCAGCGCACTTGCGCTGGACCTGGGCTGGAGCGGCCGTGGTCGGAAGCTCGGCGGGATCGGGCATCCGCATCACGCTCTCCGCCACGCAGTCAGCCTCTTGCTCCCACCGGTCTCCCGGCTGGCCCACGGCCAGCTTCGCCTGAAGAGCGCCGGACTGCAGAAGGCTCCGCATCCGAGGGGTCGGCGCTTGGGGCCGGTTCGTCAGTTCCCTTGCGTGCATCTCAGCCTCCTCTCCATTGCTTCCGAGATTCAGCTTAGATTTCCGGAGCCGCTCCGTCAATCCGGCAGGATGTAGAAGAAGGCCGCCAGAGCCAGGGCGCTGAGCACCAGCACGATGAGGTTCAGGAAGACGGCGACGCGGGCGACACCGCGGGTGGCGGGCCGGCGCAGGCCCACGAGCCCGAAGAGGAGCCCGACGGCCGCCAGGACCGGGACGGAGAAGGCGGTCAGGACGGGACGGAAGAAGAAGCCGCGGCCCTGGGGGAGGAACTGGACCAGGAAGCGCGCTCCCAGTGCGGCCACGAAGAAGGCCAGCGACAGCACGTGCCAGGCGTCGGGGACCTGGAGCACTGCGTACTCGCCCTCGTCGTACGGCGGCGGATCGTCGTGGATGGCGCTCATAGGGACCGTCAGGGTCCCCGGATTCTACTCCTCCGGCAGGTTCTTCTTCAGCTCCTCGGCCAGCACCTCCAGGTGGGTGCTCTGGCTGAGGCGCTCGATCTCCTCGTCCTTGGCCGTCTCCCGGATCTCCAGGTGGTCGGCGATCGTCTTGAGCCGCTGGAGGATCTTGGTCGTCTCCTGCTCGGCGAGCAGGCTGATCTGGAGGTTCAGGTGGGAGCGCTGGTTCGCCAGCCGGCTCATCCGGTTCTGGCTGATCAGCACGAAGATCGCGAGGATGACCCCCTCAGTCGAGACGATCAGGGTCAGGATGCCGAAGGGGAAGGGGTCGAAGGGCTTGAGCCCGAAGGCGCCCCACGCGCCAAGATTCCACGAGAACCAGACCGCCAGCCCGATCACGTGGATCCCGACGAAGGTCATGCTCCCCATGAACCGGGTGAAGAGATCGCTGACCTTCTCGTTGCGGGAGCGCCTCTCGATCTCCTCCTGCTCCAGCTTCGCGATCGTCTCGATGTTCTGCTGGGCCGACTCCGTGGTCGCCCGGGCGCTGAGCTCGCGGGGATCGCTCATGGCCGCGATTTAAAGTGCATCTTCAGTGCCATGGCCCGGGAGGGCCGCAGCCACCGGCCTGCGGGTGTACAATGCCGGACATGGGCGGGATCAAGGCGAAAGCCGACCTTTTCGCGATTGCTGCCGAGAACACCGACACCTTGGAGCGGAACGTAACAGCGCTTCTGGCCGGGATTCCACCAGCGCATCTCGACAGCCTGACGCGCTACTCGGATACGATCCAGCGAGATAGCCGTATCTCGGTCAACATGCTGCAGACGATGATAAGCAGCTTTCTGAGTCTCCAGCAGCATTGGAACATGTATGAATGGGCCCACTCGATGGCGAAGTTATCTTCCAGGGCTCCTGAAGAGATCCTCCGTGAGCGCCTCGGGGATTTCTATGAGCGGAGGATCGCGTTCGACGGTCGATTTGTGAACGGAGAGAGCTTCCGGTATGGAGCGCTCAACATTGGCGGGCTTGGGACTTGGTACTATGGAGAATACTGCGTGGTCCTCAAGGAGGAAGTTTCTCATCGCCCTGAGGTTGCCTATCTGCGGTCGGACAGCTTGAAGACGTACATGCGCCCCGGTCCTGCGGTCGATGAGGAAGCCATCCGGCGTGACGCGGCTCCCCACACCCATCGCCATTGTCTTGCGCTGCTCAAGCACGCGGAAAGGGCACCCTCAACCGAGGAGCCCCGTTGGCCGGCAATGCTGTGCTCTAATGACGACTACGTCGAAGCCATCTTTACGGGGCAGCTCACTCCAGACCAGGTCGAGGCGGTGCGCATGCCGAAGGCCGATTATGAGGTCCGGTTCCACTTCGCCATTCTCTCTTTTCGGGAGAAGCTCAGCGACCACGACAAGTTCCTCGTGGCAGAGTTCAGAACCACTCTGGTCCATTTGAAGCAGCGGAATATCCCAGTGGAGGCGATCTGATCGTGTTGAAGCTGCTCGCTTCGATGCCGCAAGACGGCTGGGCGTTCGTCGGGAAAGGGGAGGAGACCCTGCTCGTCCGTCCTCCCTATCAGCGACGGACCTTGAGGCCGGTCCCTGCAGAAGCCGTGGAGAAGGCAGTTCAGCACCATGGCTTCGTTGCACAGGAAGCGGTCTTCCCGGATTGGGCCTCGCTGGTGGCCCATCTGGAGGAACGGTATCTCGCCGCGCGCCGAGAAAAGGGCTCTGAAATTCCGGATGTCGAGGAGGTCCGAAGCCTGCTGCATCTGGCCCCCTCCTATATCCTTGCGGACTACTTGGACCGGGTGGAGTCGGAGCTTCTGCCTCGAGAGTGGAAGGCCGTACAGGAGCTGATGACCTATCTGCTCGGCGTGCAGACGGTGAAGGATGATCCCGGTCTGTATGAGAGGACTCTGTACCTCCTGAGCGAGGCACAGGCCGCCAGAGAGAGCGAGGAAGAGCGAGTCGCGGTGCTCGCCGTGCCCAGGACCGAGGAGGATCTTCTTCGCAAATTCCCGCATACCGCCAGAGCCTATGGTGCTGAGGAGGTGCGAAGGCTCGCCAGGGCGGTCTCACTGCGTCATCAGGTCTTCGCGGCGGCGTAAGAGGCCTCCTTGCGGACGATCACCTTCTACTCCTACAAAGGCGGTGTGGGCAGGACGCTGGTGGTGGCCAACGTCGCCCGGTATCTTGCCCGATTCGGCCAGAAGGTCTTCGTCGTTGATTTCGACCTGGAGGCTCCAGGGCTCCACTACAAGTTCGGGCTCGGCGGGCAGATCGAGAGCGGGCTGGTGGACTATCTCCACGGCTTCGTCACCCAAGGGGAGGTTGGCGAACGCATCGGCTCTCACGTGGTGAGTGTGGACACAGGCAGCGCGGCCGGATCGCTCCACCTCCTGCCGGCGGGGCCGGCGCCTTCCGGCGAATACTGGCGCAAGCTGGCCCGCATCAACTGGCACGAGCTCTTCTACTCCGACGAGCCTCATGGAATTCCGTTCTTCCTGGAGCTCAAAGAGAAGATCGCAGCCGAGTTCCAGCCCGACTTCCTGCTCATCGACTCACGGACCGGGATCACGGAGGTCGGGGGCGTCGCCACGTCCCTGCTTGCCGACCAGGTCGTCTGCCTCCTAATCTACAACCAGGAGAATCTGGAGGGAGCGCGCGAGGTTCTGCGCAGTGTGAGGGGGGCGCGCCGGCTGCCGAACCAGGCTCCGGTGGAGGTCTTGCCGGTGCTCACTCGGATACCGGAGCAGGACGGCCAGCAGGAGGAGAGAATCGTGCGGGAGGTTCGCGAGTTCCTCAACGAGGAAGCCGCGACTCTCTCCGCGACCCTGGATGTCCAGGAAGTGCTGGTAGTTCACTCCGACCCGGAGCTCCAACTGGGTGAATCCCTCCGCATCGGCGGCACGAAGGCCTTGGAGGAGTCGACGCTTCTCCGGGATTATCTCCACCTCTTTGCACGGCTGGTCCCGAGGAACGTCATCGAATCCTACATGGAACCACTGATCCGGGAGGTGGTGGAGAAGGAGACCGAGGATCCACGCGGAGCTCGGAAAGATTTCGAGGCGCTCGTGAGCTACTCCTACCATCCTGAGATCTGTCGAGAGCTTCTCGGATTCTATCGGGAACAGAAAATCCGACAAGTGCAGGCGTCGGTGCCACCCGTAAGACGAGAACTGTACCAGTTTCTTTTTGGAGTCGAAGCGGATTCAGGTCAGTCCGTTAGTGCTCCTGGACCACTTCAAGACTTGCTTTACGAAGCCAAGCTCTCTCGGGCGCCCTTCCGGAGAGTGCCCTTGAGGAGAGAGGTCCACTGGGGATTCGACCTCCGGGACCTATCGGAGAGCGGCTGGGGAATTGTTCTTGGCGAGGCAAACCCTCAGAGCGTCGCCATCTTGGAGGCTCTACGGCCGCTGCTCGAATGGCGAGCAACACAGGCCCACAGGAGGTGCGGGGAGTATCGTTACAAGTTCGGCGATTCGGCCTTGCATTTTATGCAACGGCATCGAGTTGGTCCTGGGCGGGTGGATCCTGATCTGCTTCCTTACTACCTTCTCATTGTGGGGAGCCCCAACGAGATCCCTCAAGAATTCCTAGACGGACTCGGATTGCATCATGGAGTCGGGCGTATTTGTTTTGACACGCTGGAGGAGTACCGCAACTATGCAAGCTCGGTGGTGAAAGCAGAGGCCGTGAGAGCACTGCGAGGCAGAAAGATCGCTCTCTTTGCACCACAGAACCCCGGAGATCCCGCCACAGAGAGGACCTGTGAATCTCTGGCGCGTCCGTTGGCGGAGGCTCTGACCGCGACGACTGCTCATGGCTGGGAGGTCGACGCCCTCCTGGGAGACGAAGCAACAAAGAAGAAACTGGCCGAGCTCTTCGAGAACAGCCCTTCCCTTCTTTTTACAGTCAGCCAGACCTTGGTCTTCCCCTGGGGAGATCCACGGCAGGTGCTCCGCCAAGGAGCTCTCGTATGCCAGGACTGGCCCGGCCCTGTGGGCGGCTCCGTAAACCCGGCTTTCTACTTCAGCGCAGAGGATCTTTCTGACGATGCCAGGATCCATGGTCTTATCAGCGTTCATGTTGGCAGCTACACCGCGGGCACAGCCGGAGAAGACGGTGTGGGGCATGCTCGCGGCTTTCTGTCCCGGCTCGCCCAGCGCCTGCTAGGGCATCCCAGCGGTGGCGCTCTGGCCCTTATTGGTCAGTTCGGGAGATCGTGGACAGCGTCTTTCGGGGAGCGGATGGTGGAAAGCGAGGTTCGAGCCTTCGAGGGCACCTTCCGCCTCTTGATGCAAGGCTACCCGGTCGGAGCCGCGATGGACTTCCTTAGACAGCGATATGCGGACTTAAGCGCAGGCCTGGTCGCTCTGCTGGACGAGAGCAATGTGGACCAGGGAGTGCTCGCAGATCTCTGGGGGGCTGCCAGGGAGATGCGGAGCTATACCCTCCTCGGTGACCCTGCTGTCCGGCTTCCCCTGGAGCTGGACACCCACGAGCCCAACCGCCGACGAAGGATGCGCGCTTAGCACGGCTCCCGCCACGACGGCAAAGTGAGGGGAGACGATGCTAAGATCCGTCTATCTCCTCCAGGAGGTGCCCCCATGCGCGCGGTCTACGTCGAGTTCGAGGCCGATCCGTTCGTGTTCGAGATCCGGAGCGCGGGTGAAAGCCGGAAGAAGGACGTGGTGTTCGACGTCTACGGGATCGAGGACGCGTCCAGCCTCCAGGTGCGCGTTCAACCGATTCCCCCGGCGGGCTCCTTTCGGTTCGAGGCCGGCCCGGCCATGGTGAGGCGGCCGTCGGACCATCCATCCAACCCGGTCCGGGTGAGGATCCCGGTCCTGTGCAGCGGTGGCGAGGATGGCAGGGAAGAGGAGACCACGCTCACACTAACCCTGGAGTACCCGGGCCAGGAGCCCGAGACCCGCTCCGTGCGCCTGGTCGGGAGCGCCAACTGCGTGCTGCCGCTCTGGAGGGTGCTCGCCGAGGAGTACGCGGAGCTCAGGGAGACGTGGCGCGACGAGATCCGCGGCAACAAGGTCCTCCAGGATCCTCAGGCCACGGACCGGCGCAAGCTCCAGGAGGTGCTCGGGATTGCCCACGCCCGCACGAAGCAGGGAGACGGCCTTGCGGCCCTCTGCTTCTCGGGAGGCGGCATCCGCAGCGCCACCTTCAACCTGGGCACGCTCCAGGCGCTCGCCGCGGCCGGGGTGCTCGACAAGTTCGACTATGTCTCTAGCGTCTCGGGCGGCGGCTACCTGTCGAGCTGGCTCGCCGGGTGGATCCACCGGGCGGGCGGGATCTCCGTGGTGGCGCCCCAGCTCGCCGGAGCGCAGGCCGACCCCGAGCGGCCGGAGCCCGGGCCGCTCCGCGCGCTCCGCCAGTACAGCAACTATCTGACGCCGCGTCTCGGCGCCCTCTCCGCCGACACCTGGTCGGTCGGCGCGATCGTGTTCCGCAACCTGCTGCTGAACCTGCTGGTGATGCTGCCGCTGCTGGCCGCGGTGCTGGCCGTGCCGCTGCTCGCCGTGGCCCGGATCCCGGAGTCCTGGTCGCCGGGGCCGGTCCCCCTGTTCTGGCTCTCGGTGGCGCTCGGAACGCTCGGCCTCTTCTTCATGAGCCTGCTGCGCGCCAGCGCCAAGCCGCGCCCGGGACGGGACCCGGGGGGCTGGGACCAGCAGTTCCTGGGGCTCGTCCTGGTTCCGCTCCTGCTCTCCACGGCCCTGATGGCCTGGGCGGTGGCCGAGTTCGCGGCGAGGTACGATCTCGAGTTCTGGGGGGCGTTGCGCTGGATCGTGATCTGGTCCCTGGTCTCGCCGGTCGTGGCCTTCGCCCTCGCGATCCTGCTCCAGGGCCGCATGATGCACCGGGAGCGCTCCTCCTTCCAGGGGGACCTCCTCGCACTGCTCCTGTCCGGGTCCATTGTCACCTTGATCTACGCGGCCATCCTGGGCAACTGGGCCGAGCCGCTCCTGGAATCCCCCTATCCCCTCTATCCGATGCTCGCGCCGATCCTGTACCTGGGGCCGGTGCTCCTGGGCAAGACCCTGTTCATCGCGTTCTCGAGCGTCGCGGAGGAGGCGGGCTACCCCTCGGACCTCGGCGAGGCCGACCGGGAGTGGTGGGCGCGGTGGTCCGGGTGCGTCCTGATCGCGGCCGTGCTCTGGATGGTCTTCTCCGCCACCGTGCTTTTCGGGCCTTTTCTGCTGGGGCTGGCGCGGAACGAGATCGGCAGCCGGATCACGACCGCGGGCATCACCGGTGTCCTGGGATGGATCATCAGCCGCCTCGGCCAGAGCCCCGGCACCTCCGCCAAGGAGGGCGGCAGCTCGGGCGGCTGGCGGAGCTGGGCACTCGCCCTCGCGGCGCCGCTCTTCTGCTTGGCCCTGCTGCTGCTGGTCTCGGCTGTGACCCAGGACCTGCTCCGCGCGATCTTCGCGCAGCCCACCAACTACGACGAGCGGTGGGTGCCGCCCTTCCAGGGGCACATCTGGCAGGTGCTGGCGGCCATCGCCGTCTTCGGCCTGCTCGGCCTCGCCATGGGCCGCTTCGTCAATGTGAACCGGTTCTCCTTGCAGGCCATGTACCGCAACCGCCTGGTGCGCGCCTATCTCGGCGCGAGCAACACGGACCGGCGGCCGAACCTCTTCACCGGGTTCGACCCCGAGGACAACCTGCGGATGCACGAGCTGAGGGCGAACCGGCCGTTCCCGGTGGTCAACATGGCCCTCAACCTGGTGGCGGGCAAGGATCTCGCCTGGCAGCAGCGCAAGTCGGAGTGCTTCACCTCGAGCCCTCTGCACTCCGGCGCCGCCCGGCTTGGATACCGCCGCTCCCAGGCGTACGGCGGCGAGCAGGGCATCTCCCTGGGGACGGCGGTCGCCACCTCCGGCGCCGCCGCCAACCCGAACATGGGCTATCACTCGTCGCCCGCCATCACGTTCATCATGACCCTGTTCAACGCCCGGCTCGGGGTCTGGCTCGGCAACCCCGGCCCTCTGGGCGTTGATACCTACACCCGCAGCGGCCCGCGGAGCTCGGCCCTGGTGCTCATGTCGGAGGCGCTGGGGCAGACCGACTCCGAGAACCCGTACGTGAACCTTTCGGACGGCGGCCACTTCGAGAACCTGGGGATCTACGAGATGGTGCGGCGGCGCTGCCGCTACATCGTCGCCTGCGACGCCGGGGGAGACCCCGAGTGCGCCTTCGAGGATCTGGGGAATGCCATCCGCAAGATCCGGATCGACTTCGGCATCCCGGTCGATTTCGAGAACCGGGTGCGGATCTACAGCAAGTCGGCAGTCAAGCCCGATGCCCGGTACTGCGCCATCGGCACGATCCGTTACTCCGCGGTCGACGGAGCCGGAGTCGAGGACGGCACGCTGATCTACCTCAAGCCGGCGATCTACGAGAGCCCGTACGAGCCCTACGACGTCTACAACTACTCCCGCTCCTCCTCGGACTTCCCGCACGAGAGCACCGCGGACCAGTGGTTCAGCGAGTCGCAGTTCGAGAGCTACCGCACCCTGGGCCAGGGGACGGTCGGCGCCATGATCGGCTGGAATGCGAGGGAGCGGATGCCCCAGCTCCGGTCCCTGGAGGACCTCGCGGAGCGGGTGCGGGAGTATCTCCAGACCCAGCCCTCCGCGCCCGCCGAGCGATTGCCGGGTCCCGGAGGCAACGGCCAGGAGACCGTGCCGCCGCCCGCCGCGCCGGACCCGCTCGCCGCGAGCTGAGGGTGCTGGTGCCGACTCAGCTCCGCGTTCTGGCCTTGCTCCTCGGTCTCTCCTGGGGGTGCGCCAACGCGGAGGAGCAGGCGGCGCGGATGACCGGCGGCGATCCGGGGCGGGGGAAGGTGGTCATCCTCAAGTATGGGTGCCATACCTGCCACTCGATCCCCGGCGTCCCGGGCGCGACCGGGCTGGTGGGTCCGCCGCTCGACCGCATCGGCAGCCGCGTCTACCTCGCCGGCCAGCTGTCCAACACCCCGGAGAACATAATGCGCTGGATCCGTGACCCCCAGGCGATCGCGCCGGGCACGGCCATGCCGGAGCTGGGCGTGACCGAGCAGGACGGCCGGGACATCGCAGCCTATCTCTACACCCTGAAATGATGACCGGAGAGGCTTCTCCCTGAAGCAGCACCTTCGACGTTGCCCGGAGGGCCAGGAGCCCCCCGGGCAGCGCCACCTACATCGGTCCTGAACCGCTGCTCGTTGGTACTTGCCGCCTGAAGATCACCTCCTGGCGAAAAGATTCGGGGGGCGACCGCCCCCTCTATCTATAACAGTGCGGCAGCCGGAAACCTTCGGGACAGATCTACACGCATACGTACAGGAGCCTCCCGGGTGTGCCGGGCAGCTTCACCACCATGGCCCGCTGCGGGGTGTGCAGCATCGCCAGCAGGGGACCGCGGCGCTCCCGGATTCGATGCGCCTCCTGCCGAGGATCGCGGACGTAGCGCAGGCGCATCGAGACGAGGTCGTCCTGGGCGGCGAGGCGCAGCTTGGGATCGCGGGACTCGCGCTCGACCGCCTCGGCGAACGCCCAGGCGTCGTCCACGTGGTGGAGCATGCCGGCCGGCGTGTAGCGCTCGACGTGCTCGCGGAAGCGAGGGAACCAGGAGATCCCCAGGGCATTGCGCAGGCGGGGGAGGAGATGGCCGGCGGCCCGGCGCCGCTTCGCCTCCAAGCTGTCCTGCGACCAGGCGAAGGCGCCGGAGTCGCACCCGGCCGGCGCAGGCTGATGGTTGACGAGACGGACGGCGAGATCACGCTGCAGATCACCCAGCTCCATCAAGGACCTCCCCGGCCCGCCGGACCTCGGCAAGGAGCTCGCCGAAAGGCGGCAGGTCGTCGTCACGCTCGATGATCACCGCCCGGACGGACGTCCGCGGCGCGAGCCATTCGAGCAGAGCCCAGGACTCTTCCGGCACCGGACGCGTGTGGGAGTCGGCGTACCGCCCGTCCCGCACCACGCCCCCCGCCAGATGGACCTCCACCACCCGATCGAGCGGCAGGCTCTCCAGGTACCCGATCGGGTCGTAGCCGTGATTCTGTGAATTGGCGTGAACGTTTTCCAGGTCGAGGAGAAGACCGGCGTCCGCAGCTTCGAGAACCGATCGTACGAACTCGGCCTCGGTCATCTCCGACCCGGGCAACTCGAAATTGTAAGCGATGTTCTCAAGAAGTAAAGGGACTCCCGGGATCGCCCTGCGCAGTTGCTGAGCATTGGCCGCGACCGTGTCCACGGCCTGGCGGTTGAAGGGGAGCGGCGCGAGGTGGCCGATCTCGACGCCGCCGGCCCGGCAGAAGGCGATGTGCTCGGAGAACCAGGGGGGGCGGACCGCCTCGACCACGCGGGCCAGGTGCTCCAGCCGCTCGGGATCGAGCCCCTCGGCGCTCCCGAGCGACAGGCCGATGCCGTGGAGGAGCACGGGCACGGCCTGGTTGATGAGCACCAGGTCGCGCAGCCCCGCCGGGCCGGCCACGTTGTCCGGGATGCACTCGACCGCGCCCAGCTCTCCGCGGTATCGGATCACCTCCCAGCGCCACTCGCTGCGGAAGCTGATCCCGGCGCCCCGGAAGGGCAGATGGGAGGGATCAACCACCGCAGCCCCCGCACCCTCCGCCCCCGCCACAGCTTCCTCCCCCTCCGCCCCCTCCGCCACAGCTTCCGCCGCCTCCGCCGTCGACATACCCGCCGCCATCCCCGCGCTCCTTTCTCTTGTCCATGTCAGCAGGCACCGGCTGAAGCGCGGTGTTCAAGGGCAGCATCGCCGGCAGCATCTGGAGGCCATAGATCCCGCTCACCAGCGCTATCTCGGAAAGACCGGCCCGGTAGCCGTGGCTCAGCTGGCTGGCCAGGCCCTTGTGGGACTCCCGCAACCAGGAGAGATATCTGTCGCCGGCCCGGGTACGGGCGGGTGGCCGGAGGAGGAAGAACGCGGCCACCATGAAGACGATCATCATCAGGACCAGATACCCGATGTTCGTGCGGCCCCGGCCGATCGCCACGACGATCTTGGCCATCCCGAGAGCCGGAAGGGCCATCAGGACCAGCAGCCGGAGGCGCTGGAACTTCTGGATCTGGACCTCGGACAAGACCAGGCCCTGGCGCCGCAGATCCTCTCCGATCTGCTTCAGGTAAGGCTCGACGGCGCGGCGCACGACCGATTCCCCTGCCGCGATCCCGATGCCGCTGTCCGCGGCCGCCAGGGCGGCGAGAGCGTCCGACTCGATGGGAGCCAGGGGCGGAGGCGGATCGTCATTCGGCCGGTGCAACGAGCGCCCTACCACAGTGATCAGCCCGGCCGAGACCAGGCTGCCGAGCACGGTGGGGACCACCTCCCGGGGACCGCCGCGCAGCAGGGCGATTCCATAGGCATCCCCCTCGCGGGGGTAGACGCTGGGGCTCCAGCGCAAAGCCCCCGGGGAGGGTTCGGCGGCGGTAAGCAGACGGCTCCGCATCGCCCAGCCGCCGACCAGGACAGTGACGCAGTAGAACAGGTAGAAGCGAAGGAAATCCGGGCCCATCATGTCCAGAGGGTTCATGGTGTCTCCCTTCTCACCTCATCCATCTGTACGTTGCCTTGGAGCATCCGGCTAGCACCCGGTTGTGACATTCCGGTGACGGCTCGCCTCCGGGGCCGGCGCGCACCTGGATAGAAGAACAGTGCATTCGAAAGGAGAATCCATGAGAGGTCGCCGTCCCGCGGTCGCGGCTGTCCTGGCCCTGGCGTTGTTCGCCATCGCCGGGCAGGCCGTCGCCCAACCCTGCCTGATCTTCGTCCACGGAAAGCAGACGAACACGAACACGTACACCAGCTACACCGCGGCCCGGAACTACTGGGTCAGCGGCTCCAGCTACTTCCTCCGCACGGCCACCAAGAACCTCGCCACGCCCTACTACGTGGTGGGCTACAACGGCACCCGGCCCTACTTCGAGGCGCAGTCGGCCGGCGAGGTGGCCAACGAGATCGTCAACGCCACCAACGGCGGCGCGGACGGCGGCGGACGGCGCTGCGCCAGAACCTACGCTCAGGGCGGCACTTTCTGGGTGATTGCCCACAGCATGGGCAACACGGTGATGGACTACATCCTGGGCAACAACGACGCCTCGGACCCGAACTTCAACTACAACGGCCCCTATGACCAGGTGGCCGCGCGCATCAGCATGGTCGTCTCGGTGGGAGGCGCCCACCGCGGTTCCCAGGGAGCGGACGCGGTCTGCGGCAACAACAACTTCTTCTGCAACTTCATCGCCTCCTTCATCCAGAGCTGCGACGACGCGACGTACTGGCTGCGCAGCTCGGACGACGTCCAGGTGCGAACCTACGCCAACGCGCCGGCCAAGACCGTCTGGCTGACCGGGGGCTACGAGGCCATCTTCGGCGCCAGCGCCTGCCTCTCGGGCGAGGACGACGGCGTGGTCCAGTACGCCTCGATCTTCGCCTGCAACGGCAGCGCGACCGCGAGCTACGACAACTCGAACGTCTGCAACAACTCGAACAAGCAGGAGGCCTCCGGCTTCAGGAACCTCGACGCCTGCCACGAGAACCACGACGACGAGAGGAACGCCGTGGACTCGGACGTGCGCAAGGCCATCCCGGACGGCAACTGGTTCTGCGGCAGCGTGCGCTGCGCGCCGAACACCACCGTCCAGACCTCGATGACCACCGCCCAGTACATCACGCTGCTTTATTGAGGCCAGGAGACAGCCATGAGAAAGAGCTTTGGAATCATGATGATGACCCTGGCGGTGGCATTGGCGGCATTACCGTCCATCGCCCAGGAGAGGAGCTGGATCGCCCGTGAGACCGCGCGCGAGTACCAGGAGCAGGCGCGCTACCCCGAGCACTCCCGCGCCCTCAAGGTGGGGGAGACGGACCCGGTCAAGGAGAAGCGCACCGCCACGAAGCAGACGCAGCGCGGTCCGGCGGGGAAGAACGACGCCCTGAGCGTCTGGGCCGGCGCCGTGAGCTACGAGGTCGGGAAGCCGGTCCGCCTCTTCGCCACGGTCGAGGGCGGAGTCGCTCTCGAGGTCACCGGCGAGATCGTGGGCGCGGCCGGGGACCTGGTCGCCATGGTCGTCTACGCGGACAACGGCAAGGGCGTGGATCAAAAGGCCGGCGACGGCATCTGGTCGGCCCGCCTGCGGATGCCCGAAGGGCTGGAGCCCGAGCTGGCCGCGAGCTACATGGTGAAGGTCCGCTCCCGCCTGCTGGACGGCGACGTCCGCGAGAGCGTGGGCGGCTTCCTCTACAGCAACCCCGCAGCGCACCTGACCGGCCGCTACCGCGACGAGCTGCGGGACGGCAACCTCGTGATCGCGGCCGAGGTGGACGTGACCCGGTCCGGTCGCTTCCACCTCGCCGGCACGCTCCACTCCCTGAAGGGCGAGCCCCTCGGCACGGCCCAGGCTTCGGCGGAGCTGCAGCCCGGCCGGCAGTGGATCGAGCTGAGCTTCTACGGCCTGATGTTCCACGACCGCAAGGTCGCCGGCCCCTACCGCCTGGGCACCGTCTCCCTCGCCACCACGGGAGGCATGCCCAACGCCCTGAACGACCTGGTCGAGAACGCCCACGTCACCCGGGCGTGGGGCATCGAGAAGATGACCTCGAAGCCGTTCGGGAACCCGCGGCTGTTGGAGGCGGCGAAGCGGCTGGAGAATTAGGCGCTCACCCCCCAGCCCGGGGCCGGGGGTGAGGGCTCGAAGTAGACCAGCCGCTCCTCGATCCACCGAATCCGGTCCGCCTCCCCGACCCCCTCCCCGGGAGAGGGGGAGACTTGCATTGAGTTACCCGAAGCAGGGGGAGGTGGCGTCCTCTCCCGCGGAGCGGGGGAGGATCGAGGAGGGGGTCTTCTGCCTGTGCTATCCTGTCGTCCAGGAAGAGCATCGAAGAGACGCTCTCCCTTCCCTGGTGACGCCGATGCGCGATAGAATCCCGTCAACGAGAGACTCCGGAGGGAACTTGCCATGAGCCAGCCAGCCTTTGCGGCGCTCACGCCTCTGCCCTTTGATCTCATTTTCAGTGACGGGGAGCCTTTGGAATCCGACTGGCACGTCGCACAGATGGAGCTTCTCAAGGGGCTGATCCGCCAAGTCATGGCGGAGAGCGGGCGGCGCGACTTCCACATCGGTGGCGACAACTTCGTCTACTACTCCCTGGAGCAGGCGCAGGACGTGATCCAGGGACGGCCCTATTTCCGCGGCCCGGATGTCTACTGGGTGGGAGGAGTCCAGCCCCGCCAGCGGCAGGGTTGGGTGTCCTGGGAGGAGGGCGGGCGCCTGCCCGACGTCATCGTCGAGCTGCTGTCCCCCTCGACCGCCCACATCGACCGCAACGAGAAAATGGACCTGTACGCCCGGGTGTTCCGGACCTCGGAGTACTACCTCTGCGAGCCACGGGGCCGGAAGCTCGAAGGCTTCCGCCTGTCGGGCGGCATGTACCGTCCGATGGAGCCCGACGATCAGGGAAGGTTCTGGAGCGAGCAGCTCGGCGTCTCCTTCGGCCTCTGGCACGGCATCCGGGAGGACGTGATCGAAGCCGACTGGATTCGCCTGTTCCACCGCGACGGGACCCTGGTCCCCACCGAGGTCGAGGCAGCGAAACGGCGGGCCGACGAGGCGGAAGCGGAGGTCCGGCGGTTGCGCTCTCTGCTCGGGGAGTAGTACCGGAGGCCCTCACCCCCGACCCCTCTCCCGGCCGCACGCCCGGACCCCCGGGAGAGGGGAGAGTGACTGCGCCAACTTCATCTCCAACAGTGCCCCGCCTCCTGAGCCCACCTCAGGGGCGGTGGCGTCCTCTCCCGCGTAGCGGGGGAGGATCGAGGAGGGGGTCTTCTCTCTGCGCAGCCGGCGAGGCTCTTCGTCCGCAGGGAAGGCAGATCTGGCGCCGAATCGCCTCTCAACGCCGTTTTTAGGCTCTCAGCCGCGTGGAGAGGCGCTCAGCGGGATTTAGAGACTATCCGCGTCGTTTTGAGCCTGTTTCCGCCGCTGAGAGTCTCTACGGGCCAAAATCAGGCTGTTCGCACCGCTAAAAGACTGTTCGCGCCGATTAGAGGCTATCTGGGCCGATTTGAGGCACCCAGAGCGATCTCCTCCGAGAGCGCGGAGAGATTCTCCTGGACGATCTTCGTATTCGGGTGATCCGGCCCGAGGCTCCGCTCGAAGATCTCCACCGCCCGCCGCATCAGCGGCTCGGCTTCGGAAAGGCGGTTCGTCGCCTGGAGCAACGTTGCCAGGTTGTTGAGGTGGATGGCGACTTCGGGGTGTTGGCTGCCGAAGGAAGCCTCGTCGATGTCCAGGGCGCGGCGCATCAGCGGCTCGGCCTCGGAATGACGGTTCGTGCCTTGGAACCAATCAGCCAGATGGTTGAGGCGGATGGCGACGTTTGGATGTTCGCCCAAGGAAGCCTCGTCAATGGATAGGGCGCGCCACATCAGCGGCTCGGCTTCGGAAAGACGGTTCGTATCCTGGAGCAACGTCGCCAGATTGCTGAGGGTAATAGCGACCTTGGGGTGCTCGCTGCCGAAGGAAGCCTCGTCAATGTCCAGGGCGCGGCGCATCAGCGGCTCGGCCTCGGAAAGGCGGTTCGTGGCCTTGAGCAACTGAGCCAGGTTGTTGAGGCTGGTGGCGACTCTGGGGTGGTCGCTGCCGAAGGAGGTTTCTTCAATGTCCAGGGCGCGGCGCACCAGCGGCTCGGCCTCGGAAAGGCGATTCGTGTCCTGGAGCAGGGTAGCCAGGTGGTTGAGGCTGACGGCGACTTGGGGGTGCTCGCTGCCGAATGACGCCTCATAGATGGCCAGGGCGCGGCGTATCAGCGGCTCGGCCTCGGAAAGACGGTTTGTGTCCTTGAGCAACTGAGCCAGGTTATTGAGGTCCATAGCGACTTCGGGGTGTTCGCTTCCGAAGGAAGCCTCGTCGATGGCCAGGACGCGCCGCATCAGTGGCTCGGCCTCGGAAAAACGGTTCGTGTCCTGGAGCAACCGGGCCAGGTTGTTGAGACGGATAGCGATCTTGGGGTGCTCGCTGCCGAAGGAAGCCTCGTCGATGGCCAATACCCGCCGCAGCAGCGGCTCGGCCTCGGAAAGGCGGTTCGTGTCCCGGAGCAATACAGCCAGATTGTTGAGGTGGATGGCGACGTCGGGGTGTTCGCTGCCGAAGGAAGCCTCGGCAATGGCCAAGGCGCGGCGCAGCAGCGGCTCAGCATCGGTGTAGAGACCTCTTGTCTTCAGATAATTACCCAACCGGCTCATCAATTCGCTGGTCGGGCCGGTCAAGCCCTCCTTGTCCGCCAACAGCACGACCCTTTCCGCGTGAGGCCTGAGGCCGTTCCAGACCGGCCACGTGCGGACATCGTTCGCCTGCAACGGAGCGAAGCCGTTGACGATCTTCAGAGAGGCCTCGGTCCAATCCGTCAGCCGCTCGGGCGGAATCCGGCTCTGGAGAACCTCTTGCACTGCCTGCTTGACCGTAAACGTCGCCTCCTGGCGTGAAATCAGCGAGCAGCTCTCCAATTCCGCCAGAGCCTCCTGGATCGAATCCGCGCCATCCTCCTGCCCGGTCTCGGAGCGCAGGAGCTCGCAGGCGCCAGCCATGGCCTCCTTTTGGGACTCGAACATCCCATCGGGAATCGGGTCGGGAGCGAGGAAGGCGCACAGGCGCAGCAACGTCGCCGCTGTGGGCCTCAGTCGGTCGAAGCTCGTCTCCCAGGTGGTGGACACGAAGGAAGGATAGCCCATCGTCTCATCGCAGGAAAAGTTACTCGGAGCCGGGGGAGGGGGCCTCCTCTCCCGCGCAGCGGGGGAGGATCGAGGAGGGGTCTTTTTCAAGCTTCAGAGGGGCAGCACCTTTCCTCCCATCCGCCGCGGGGCTCGCGCCCCTGGCCCCTCGGTCGCCCCGCGGGGCTCGGATTGTTTTTTCGGCTGCCTACCCGGGGCTCACGCCCCGGGCTACACGCTGTCGCCCCCTTCGGGGGCTGGGGGAGGGGCACTCTCTCCAGCGATCTCCTCCAGAAGCAAGGACAGATTCTTCTGAACGATCTTCGTATTCGGGTGATCAGGCCCGAGGCTTCGCTCGAAGATCTCCACCGACCGGCGCATCAGCGGCTCGGCCTCGGAAAGGCGGTTCGTGGCCCGGAGCAACCGAGCCAGGTTGTTGAGGTCTCTGGCGACGTTGGGGTGTTGGCTGCCGAAGGAAGCTTCGTCAAGGGCCAAAGCGCGGCGCATCAGCGGCTCGGCCTCGGAAAGACGGTCTGTGTCCTGGAGCAACAAAGCCAAGTTGTTGAGGCGGATGCCGACTTTGGGGTGGTCGCTGCCGGAGGAAGCCTCGTCGATGTCCAGGGCGCGGCGCATCAGCGGCTCGGCCTCGGAAAGACGGTTCGTGGCCTGGAATAGCGAAGCTAGGTTGTTGAGACGTATGGCGATGTTGGGGTGTCTGCTGCCGAAAGAAGCCTCGTCGATGGCCAGAGCGCGGCGCATCAGCGGCTCGGCCTCGAAAAGACGGTTCGTGGCCTGGAGTAGCGAAGCCAGGTTGTTGAGGCGGATGGCGACGTTGGGGTGTTTGCTGCCGAAAGAAGCCTCGTCGATGGCTAGGGCGCGACACACTAGCGGCTCGGCCTCGGAAAGACGGTTCGTATCCTGGAGCAACAGAGCCAGGTTACTGAGGCGGGTGGCGACCTTGGGGTGTTTGCTGCCGAAGGAAGCCTCGTCGATGGCTAGGGCGCGGCGCATCAGCGGCTCGGCCTCGAAAAGGCGGTTCGTATCTTGGAGCAACTGAGCCAGGTTGTTGAGGTCACTGGCGACATTGGGGTGTTCGCTGCCAAAGGACTCCTCGTCAATGGCCAGAGCGCGGTGCATCAGCGGCTCGGCCTCGGAAAGGCGGTTCGTATCTTGGAGCAGTTGAGCCAGGTTGTTGAGGTCACTGGCGACCCTGGGGTGTTGGCTGCCGAAGGACTCCTCGTCGATGGCCAAGGCGCGGCGCATCAGCGGCTCGGCCTCGGAAAGGCGGTTCGTGGCCTGGAGTAACGAAGCTAGGTTGTTGAGGTGTATGGCGACGTTGGGGTGTTGGCTGCCGAAGGAAGCCTCGTCGATGTCCAGGGCGCGGCGCATCAGCGGCTCGGCCTCGGAAAGGCGGTTCGTGTCCTGGAGCAACTGAGACAGGTTGTTGAGGCGGATGGCGACGTTGGGGTGTTGGCTGCCGAAGGAAGCCTCGTCGATGTCCAGGGCACGGCGCATCAGCGGCTCGGCCTCGGAAATGCGGTTCGTGTCCTGGAGCAACTGAGACAGGTTGTTGAGGTCTCTGGCGACGTTGGGGTGCTCGCTGCCGAAGGACTCCTCGTCGATGGCTAGGGCGCGGCGCATCAGCGGTTCGGCCTCGGCGTACAGGCTCCGCTCATGTAGATACTGGCCCAACTCGTTCATCAACCGGCTAGTCGGGTCGGTCAAACCTACCTCGTCCGCCAGCAGAACTATCCTCGCCGCATGAGGCCTCAGCCCCGTCCAGACCGGCCAAGTGCGGACATCATTCGATGGAGAAGGCGAGTAGCCGTTAACGCTCCTCAGCGAGGCCTCGATCCAATCCTTCCGCCGTTCGGGAGGAATCCGGCCCTGAACAACCTCCTGCACGACCCGATGAACCGTGAACGTCTCCTCCTGGCGGGAGATCAACGAGTAGCTCTCCAATTCCCCCAGGGCCTCATGGATCGAGCCTGCATCGTCGGTTTGCCCGGTCTCGGAGAGCAGAAGCTCGCAGGCACCCTTCACGATCTCCTTCTCGGATTCGAACATCTTCTCGGGGATCGGGTCTGGAGCGAGGAAGGCGCACAGGCGCAGCAATGTCGCCGCAGTGGGCTTCAACTGGTCGAAGCTGGTCTTCCAGGTGGTCGCTACCGAGGCGGGGTAGCCCATTGCAGTCTCATCGTGCCATCCCACCACCCGCTCTCGCTCTTCTTCCCAGACTTCCAGATACTCCGAGAAGGATAGGCGGGTATGGACGATGTAGGCCCCGGCCTGCTCCAGAGCCAAGGGGAGCCCGTCGAGCTTTCTGGCGAGCTCACAGGCCCGGTCAACATCGTCAGTGGCAGAGCGACGAACTCCTTCAGTCCTCTTGAGGAGAAAGTCCCGGGCCTCTTCTGAGGAGATGGTATCGAGCGGCTGTGTTTGGACCCAAGGCGGCCAACCCCGCAGCCGTGAGGTAATGAGGACACGGCCTCCGGTGAAGCCCGGAAGCATCGCAAGGACCGCACCCTCTGCCTCCTTGGTATCCACGTTGTCCAGGATCAGCAGCCAGTCAGGGTGATCCTTCAGCCAGCGTAAGACAGCGGAGACCGTCTCCTCCTCAACTTGGGCTTTACGCTCATCCAGTTTCAGCAACTCGGCCCGAGCGAGGGCGGCCAGTCCGGTGCGGAGGCCCTCGGGGGAATCTGCTCGGACGAAGAACGCAGCGCGATACCGGGAACCAAAGACCCAGGCGTACTCCACTGCGAGGCGGGTCTTGCCGATCCCTCCCAGTCCATAGAGGGCTTTGTGCTGGACGATTGCCGTCTGGCCGCCGGTCTCCAGGCTTTCCGCCAGCTTCCGCAACTCGTCGTCCCGGCCTTTCAGAAGATCGCCGAGGGGTGGGAACGGAAGGTTGTGGAGACGAGGGGGACCGGGCGGGGGAGGGCCGGGTTGGATGTTCGCCTCCGGCTTTTCACCCGTAATCCCCCAGACCAGCCGGTCGAGCCCCTGGTCCGTAATCCCAGCCCGAAGGTCGACCCAGGTGAAAGCGCGGAGGAAGATGGGAAGAGTCGGCTTGCTCGGAGCATCCGGCAGGAGCACAGGAATGACGGGCAGTTCTCGACCGACGAACTCGCTCAGGCAGGCTCTCATCTCCCGATCCTCCCAAGGCCCCAAGCCGTCCCGGCCGACGAGGACCGCCGCCGCCTTGGTGGTCTCGATGATCTCTTCCAGGGCCTGTTGCCAGTCTCGGCCGGGAACAAGGTCGTCCTCGTCCACCCAGACGCGGAGATGCCGTTCGCGGAGAGCCCTCGCGATATCGCGTACCGCAGGCTTGTCCTTACTGTTGTGGCTCAGGAAGAGATCGTAATCGGGAGCCATGGGATGGCGATGAGTTTACCAGTGAACGAAGAGCTGCTTTTGCTGGGAGCGCCGGCGTCCTTTTCCCGCCTCGCCGCCTGGGTGTCGTCGGATCCTCATCCCACGTCCGGGCCGTAGAGATGCCCCCAGTCCTCTACCACGAACCTGCCGGGTGAACAGGGCCGGGGCGTCCCCCCACTGGTCCACCGCAGGCCCACGCCAGTGCCACAGGCGTGAAAACCGGCCGGGCAATCCACGATGCCTGGCATCGGTGGTGCCTGGGGCCATGAGACGCCCCGACCCTGTACACTCGGCAGCGGTCGTGGTAGAGGACTGGGGGCGTCTCTACCCAACAGCCGTTGTCTGTTCAGCCCCGGCGTGCCCCGGCAGCTCTGCAGCTACGAGCCCTGCTGGGAATTCAGCCAGTTGACGACCATCGCCACCTTCGCGGACGAGAGGTCCCGCGTCACCGGCATGAGGCCCGGGTCCAGGAAGAGGAGCGAGAGGCGCTGTGCGATGGCCGCGGCGTTCTGCTGGACGGTGGCCTCGTCGCCGATGTCGAGGATGCCCGTCATGCCCGGGTAGAGGCGGGCGTAGGCCTGGAGGATCGGACCCACGTCGTTCTGCCAGGTGGGGTTTGCCGGGGCGACGTAGGTCTGGAAACGCAGTGCCGTAAGGTTGGAGTTGGGCTGCGGCGGATCGGCATAGGCGTCGCCGATGAGCTGGTTGTCCGGGTCGAGGAAGAACACGAAGTAGATGTTGGTGTCGAGAAACCGGCGCACATCCGGCAGGGTGACGTCGCCGCCCGGGGTGGACACGGTCAGCGTGGCCAGGCCGTTGGCGTCGGTAGAGCCGTCCCAGGCGATGGCGATCTCGGTGGAGGGGTTGCCGGAGTCGTCGCTGATCTGCCAGGTTACGGGCTGCTGTCCCACGATCGGCTGTCCGAACTGGCGGGCCATGAGCTGGAAGGTGGCGGTGCCGTCCGGCTCGAGCCGCACGGAGAAGGGATTGGTCCCCATCAGGTAGCCGCTGGCCTGCTCCTGCAGGACCACGGCTCCCCCGGCCTGGACCGCCAGGGGGCTGCCGTTGATGGCGGTGGCCTCGGCCGGTTCCAGGGGGATGTCCACGAGGCCGGAGCTCTGGACCAGGAAGACCTGCTTGTTCTGCGAGTTGAGCTGCTGGTACTGGTTGGCGAAGCTCACCCCCTGGCCGTTCTGCAGAGGCTGGAAGGTGCCCTGGCTGTCGAGATACCCGATGTCGATGCCGGAGTCGACCAGGAACTGGCCGTTGGAAACCCCAATGCCCTGCGAATATCCGCCCTGGAGATAGATCGAGCCTCCCAGGTCCACGTGCAGCATGGAGCCGGTCCCCACCTGGCTCACCTGGGCGGGCGCCGGATTCCACGGCTGGGCGGGCGGGGCCGGGGCTGCTGCGGCCATTTGTGCGGGTGCCGCGGCCGGTGCCGGTCCGCCGCTGCCGCCGAAGCGGTCGTTGATCATCCGCTTGCCGGAGGGATGGCGGGGGGCTGCCTGCGGCGCTGGCGCCATGGCCGCCATCGGCCCCGCCGATGGAGGAGGCGGCGAGATCTGGCGCCCGGGCACGACCTGGGGCAGCTCGCCCGTGCCGATCGGACCCAGGCTCCCCAGGACCCGCCCGTAGCAGAACATGTTGCCCTGCGTGTTCGCCGTCGCCGGGTTGTTCTGATGGAGGTCCACGGTGAGCTTGACCGCGATGCCCTGGCCGCAGGCCGCCTGGAACTGGGTGAGGAACGGGGAGGACGAGAGGTCTCCGGACCATGTCACGTCGGTCATCTGGCCCATCCAGGTCCCCACGGCTCCCCAACTGCTCTGCGGGTTCGGCACCCTGTTGAGGAGGTACTGAAGCTCGGGTACCGTCACCAGCCCGGAGCAGCCGGCCCCGTTCGGCAGGGTGACGTAGATGCGCAGGCCGAAGAGGGCGGACCGGCCCTGCTGCTCGGGATCGAGGTCCACCATCTTGGCGAAGTCGTAGTTGCTCGTGCTGTTGGGCATCTGCTTCTGCGTCGACGGGCTGGGAGTTTCCACCGGCGCGCCGATCACCGGATCGGAGCCCGGCGCGGACGAGTAGGTGCCCGAAGCATCCACCACCGACAGCACGGAGCACTGGGCGAGCCAGGCCCTGGCCACCCCCGTGGGGTTCCAGACGGCATTGGGAAGGTACTGCCCCTGTGCGTTCTTGAGCGGGACCTTCGGGTTGTAGTTCTGGATGATGTTGTTGATCGTGGCCGGATTGGTGAAGAACAGGCCGCCGAACTGGATGCGCGGGACATCGAGGTAGCTCATCTCTCTCCTCCCTCAGATTGAAGGGCACAAACGGGACCGAAGCTGGCTGGCAGACGATTCGATGCTACGGAAACTCGCGAGTGCCGTCAACGCGGCCGCCGGGGAGCTGAAACGCCTTCAAGCCCACCGGAACGGCGTTCAACGCGCCGGATTTTTTTCGGCGCTCCAGATTCCCGGCAGACGCGCCAATCTGCCGGTAGACGCGCTGGAAAAAAATTTAGCGCGTCAATTTTAAATTCGGCGCGTTCCAAAAAAATCTGGCGCGATGGCTGGGAATCCAGCGCGCTGAAAATTTATTTGGCCGGGCTGTTTGTAAATTTGGCGCGCCAAATTTTTTTTCAGCGCGCCATCTGGCGAATTGGCGCGTTGGCTGGCGAATTGGCGCGTCGGAAAAAAATCTGGCGCGCTGAACGGCATTTTGGCACTTTGGCGGCTGTACGAGCCTGGACCTGGAGTTCTCTCCGTAGTGTTTGTCCCTGGGAGCGCCAAGCGGCGGAGGAGCGGCTCCGCTTGCTCGAAGAGGAGCTGAAACGCCTTCGGGACCGCCGTCCGTGAATCCCAGTCCTTCGTGTCCTTGCAGTCCCTTTCCCTGTCTGGTAGTTTGCCCGGCGGCATGCAGAACACGGACGCCTCCTTTGACTCGCAGCTCGTGGAGCTGCGCCGGCGGATCGAGGAGCTTGAAGGTTATCCGGCCGGGGGAGGTCATGAGCGCGAGCTCGAGCGCCTCCGCAACACCCTGCGGAAATCCACCGCCGACCTCTACGGCAATCTCACCCGCTGGCAGAAGACCCTGGTCGCCCGGCACCAGGACCGGCCTTACACCCTCGACTACGTCGGCAACCTCATGCAGGACTGGGTCGAGGTACACGGCGACCGCGCGTTTGGCGACGATCCGGCCATCGTCGCCGGCTTCGCCACCTTCCGCGGACGGAGCGTGGCCGTCGTCGGCCACGAAAAGGGGCGCGACACGAAGGAGCGGATCCTGCGCAACTTCGGCCAGCCGCGGCCCGAGGGCTACCGCAAGGCGTTGCGCGTCATGAAGCTGGCCGAGAAGTTCGGCCTTCCCGTGCTCACCTTCATCGATACGGCCGGCGCCTACCCGGGCCTCGACGCCGAGGAGCGCGGACAGGCCGAAGCCATCGCCCGCAACCTCCTGGAGATGGCCGTGCTCCGGGTGCCGATCGTGGTCACCATCACCGGCGAAGGAGGGAGCGGCGGCGCGCTCGCCCTGGGCATCGGCGACCGCGTGTTCATCCTGGAGTACGCGACCTATTCGGTCATCTCGCCCGAGGGGTGCGCGGCCATCCTCTGGAAGGATCAGGACAAGAAGGCGGAGGCTGCCGAGGCTATGAAGATGACCGCTCCCGACCTCCTGGAGCTGGGCGTGGTGGACCACATCATCCCCGAGCCGCCGGGCGGCGCCCACACCGATCCGGAGACGACGTGCAAGCGGGTCGGCGACACGGTCGAAGCCGCTCTCGCCGAGCTGCAACGCCTCAGCTCCAACGATCTCATCGCCCGCCGTTACGCCCGGTTCCGGACCCTCGGGGTCTACGACGAACCCTGACACGCCACTCCGCATGGAGTGCTGATGGAGTGGATACTCGCGCAGGTCCCTGCAGCAGCCGAGGAGCTGGAGCGCGCCGGCTTTCCGCCCTGGCTCGCGGCGCCTCTCGCCCGCCGCGGCGTGGCTGACGCCGCGGACGCCGAACGCTTCCTGAACCCGACCCTGGAGCAGCTCCACGACCCGTTCCTCCTCGCCGGCATGGAGGAGGGGGTCGAGCGCCTGCTCCGCGCCCGGGCCGACCATGAGCGGATCGCGATCGTCGGCGATTATGACGTCGACGGCGTGACCTCGACCGCGCTCCTCCTCGCCGTGCTCGGGGCCTGCGGCATCGAGGCGGTGGCCGTCCTGCCGCACCGTCTGCGCGAGGGGTATGGCTTCCAGCCGGTCCACGTGGAGCGCGCCCGGGAGCTGGGCTGCGGGCTCATCGTCACCGCCGACTGCGGCAGCTCGTCAGCCGCGGCCGTGGAGTCGGCGTTCGCGGCCGGAATCGGCGTCCTGATCACGGACCATCACCTGCCCGGGTGCGAGCTGCCTGCGGGGACGCTCCACATCAACCCGCGCCAGGCGCGCTGCACCTATCCCTTCCGCGACCTGGCTGCGGTCGGCCTGGCCTTCAAGCTCTGCCAGGCGCTCGCCGGCCGGTGCGGCCGGGTTGTCGATCCCGCCCGCCTGCTGCGCATCGCCTGCCTGGGCACGATCGCCGACCTGGTGCCGCTCCAGGGAGAGAACCGGGTGATCGCCGCGCTCGGGCTGCGCGCCCTGGCCGAGCCGCGGTCCGAGGGGCTCAAGGCGCTGATCCGGCAGTCCGGGGTAAAGCCGCCGTTCACGGCCGCGGACGTGGGTTACCGCCTGGGGCCCCGCATCAATGCCGCCGGCCGGCTCGACAACGCGGAGAAGGCCCTGGAGCTGCTCATGAGCCGGGACCCCCGCCGCGCCACGGAGCTGGCCGCGGAGCTCGACGGCTGGAACCGGGAGCGCCAGTCGGAGGAGGCGAGGGTGGTGGAGGAGGCCCGCGACCGTTTCTTGAAGAGACCGCTTCCTCCCATCCTCGTGGCCTGGAGCCCGGAGTGGCACAAGGGGGTCGTGGGCGTCGCGGCAGGCCGTATCGCCAAGGAGCTGTGCCGTCCGACGCTGCTCCTCGCGGTCGAAGGGGAGCTGGCCACGGGCTCGGGACGCAGCGTGCCCGGTCTGGAGCTGCACGGCTTCCTCTCCCGCTGGAAGGACCGGATGGAGCGCTTCGGAGGCCATGCCCAGGCCGTGGGCCTGACCGCGCGGCTGGACCGTCTCGACGAGCTGCGTCAGGAGTGGGAGGAGGCCGGCCGCGAGTGGCCCGAGTCGCTCCTGGCCGGCCGGCACGAGTACGAGCTGCACCTGGAGCCCGGGCAGATCTCGCTCCAGCTCCTGGCCGACCTCGCGAAGCTCGAGCCCTACGGCCAGGGCAACCCGCGCCCCCTGGTGCGAACCGGTCCGCTGCGGCTCGACGGCGCGCCGCGGGCGTTCGGAGGCGGGCACCTCTCCGCCCGAACCCGCGGCGCGAACGGCGCCATCGTGGAGGTTGTGGGCTGGGGCTGGCAGGGGAGGGCGCAGGACCTCGACGGGGAGTTTGAGGTGCTCGGCCACGTCGAGGCGGATTCGTACCGGGGCGGGACGGTGATGCGGTTGGTGGATGCCCGGGGGGTGTGAGGCCTGCCTGAGCCTGCCTGAGAATGCCGCAATCCCGAATCCTGTTGTCCTTCTGACCATAGAATGGTCCTCCTTATGGCGCGTCGCATCCCCATCCGCGGTCTGCGGAACCTGCTCCTGCTCGTCATGGTGCTCCTCGTGGCCGGCCTCTCGGGCCTCTTCCTGTTCGGCCGGGCCGGCCGGGAGGGGCTCCGCAGGCCGGCAGAGGAGGGGGAGGCGACGCAGGCAGGGCAGGGCACGGCCCTCATCGGCGAGGACTTCGACTACACCTTCACCGAGCGCGAGCGCCCGATCTTCCGCATCCGGGGCGACAGCATCCGCGCCGACCAGGGGGGCACGATCTTTCTCGACGGCG
>Ga0190265_10000171_pt1 | contig 62649 bp, 56 predicted proteins | sample Popmic124T_FD_133135 | JGI IMG/M metagenome (GOLD analysis project Ga0190265, IMG submission 133135) | Populus adjacent soil microbial communities from riparian zone of Indian Creek, Utah, USA - 124 T | ecosystem: Environmental > Terrestrial > Soil > Riparian zone | place: USA: Utah | collected... | reverse complement strand
GAAGTTCCCGCGCGCGATGTACTCCTTGAGGATGTCGTTCTGGGTCGTGCCGCGCAGGACGTGCGACTCGACGCCCTGCTCCTCGCCGACCAGCTCGTAGAGCAGCAGCAGGCAGGCCGCCGGCGCGTTGATCGTCATCGACGTCGAGACCTTGTCGAGCGGAATGCCCTCGAAGACGCGCCGCATGTCGTCGATCGTGTCGATCGCGACGCCGGTGCGGCCGACCTCGCCGAGGCAGAGCGGGTCGTCTGAGTCACGGCCGAGCTGGGTCGGCAGGTCGAAGGCCATCGAGAGGCCGGTCGAGCCATGGTCGATCAGGTAGTGGAAGCGCTCGTTGGTCTCCTTCGCGCTCGCGTAGCCGGCGTACTGGCGCATCGTCCACTGGCGGTCGCGGTACATCCGCTCGTGGACGCCGCGGGTGAACGGGTACTCACCGGGCTTGCCGAGCCTCTGCTCGAGGTTCTCCGGCAGATCCTCCTCGGTGTAGAGGGGCTTGATCTCGATGCCGGAGTCGGTGAAGCGGCGGGGATCGTCGGGGCCGACGATCGGGGCGATGGAGGGGCGCTGGTCGGGGGTCGTGGCCATGCTGGGCAGGATACGACGGCTAGGGCTTGGCGTGGCTGTCCGCGGGTCCTGTCGATGGGTTTCGCGCCCGGCTCGCAGGCTCGCCGGATCGTCGAAACCCACGCCACCCGCGGAACTGGCGTGGCAGAGCGCTACATTGCTTCGGTTGACCTGTTTCGACTCTTATGAGTAACGGTCTGGCGAAAGAGCTGCGGGAGCTGGAGCCGGCGGCGGTCGATCTCCCGCCGCGTGATGTGCGCGCGGGGCGGATCCCGGTGCTCAAGACCGTGCTGCGCGTCGAGATGTTGCGGCGTGGTGCCCGGATCGCCGTGCTGGCCGCCTTCGACGTGGCGGGGATGTTCCTGGCGATCTGGACGGCGCTCGCGATCAAGGCGGCCTTCCGGGCTCCCGATGCGCTCGACCGGACGTTCGACCAGGCGCAGGAGTACGCGCCGCTGGCCTGCCTGGTGATGCTGCTGCTGTTCGCGCGGTCGGGCCTCTACCGCGACCGTGGGCAGCGGCCGGGCTTCGCGACGCTGATCTCGTCGATGTTCCAGGTGACGCTCGTCGTCCTGGTCTACGCGGTGATCGAGGGCCACCAGTTCTCGTCGTACTACATCTTCTACGGGTCGCTGTTCTTCGCGCTGATCTACATCTGCGCGTTGCGCTGGGGCTTCGAGCGCGCGAGCGGCGCTGCGCTGCGCGCGGCCGGCTACCGACGCAGGGCGGTCCTGGTCGGGTCTGGTGGGCACATCGACGCGGTCGCCCACGCGCTGCGCGACAGCTCGGAGGTCGAGCCCTTTGGCTACGTATCGCTCACGTCGCGCCCTGCCGACGGCCTGCGCGACTTCGGCTCGCTCGACGGCCTCGAGCGCAGCTTCGACGCGATCGACGAGGTGCTGATCGCCGATCCGGCCTTCCCTCAGGATCAGGCCGTCGAGCTGGTCGACCGCTGTCATCGCCACGGCAAGCGGATCCGCGTCGCACCGTCGACGATGGAGATCCTGATGGACCGCGTCGAGTTCGTTCCCGGTCAGTCGCTGCCGCTCTTCGAGCTCAAGCCGCCCGTCTTCGACGGCGTCGACTTCTACGTCAAGCGCGCATTCGACCTCGTCGGCTCGGTGCTGTTGCTCGCCGTGCTCTCGCCCTTGCTGGTGCTGATCGCGCTCGCGGTCAAGCTCGATTCGCGCGGCCCTGTTCTGTTCCGCTCACGCCGGCCGGGGATCGGCGGGGAGAGCTTCGACTGCCTCAAGTTCCGCACGATGCGCGAAGGCGCCGAAGCGATGCAGGACGCGCTCGAGGATCGCAACGAGGCCGGCGGCGCGATCTTCAAGATGCGCGCGGACCCGCGTGTGACGCGCGTCGGCTCGCTGCTGCGGCGTTGGTCGCTCGACGAGCTGCCCCAGCTGCTCAACGTGCTGCGCGGCGAGATGTCGCTCGTCGGGCCGCGGCCGCTGCCCCAGCGCGACTACGAGCGGCTCGACGACTGGCACCGCAAGCGCTACCTGGTCCTTCCGGGGATGACCGGGCTGTGGCAGGTCTCCGGACGCTCCGAGCTCGACTTCGACGAGCTCGTGCGGCTCGACTTCATGTATCTCGAGCGCTGGTCGGTCTTCCTCGACTTCACGATCCTGTTGAGGACGATTCCAGCCGTCTTCCGCTCGCACGGCGCCTGGTGAGCGAGCAGTACACGCCCGACAACCTGCTCGATCGCGTGTCCGACCCGGACACGCTCGGACTTCACTACGACCACCTGCGCGCCCGCGAGCGCGAGCTGTTCGAGCGTGAGATCGGGATGCACGGAGGGGAGGTGCTGTCGGTCGGCTGCGGCCGCGATCCCGGCCGCCACCTGTTTCCCAAGCCGGCCTGGCGGATGACGGGCGTCGAGCTCGAGGAGGAGGGGCCACGCGAGCTGGTCGCCAGCGGCGAGCTCGACGAGGGCTTCGCGGGACGGGCGGGGGAGCTGGACGGACTCGCCGACGGCAGCTTCGACGTCGTCCTCTACCGCTATGTCCTGCATCACATCGCCTACCAGGGCTCGCTCGCCCCGGCGTTCGGCGAGGCCGCTCGCCTGCTGCGTCCGGGTGGGGCGCTGATCGCGATGGAGCCGGGGACTTGGCATCCGGTCGGCGCAGGGCTCACGCTCGCCAACCGGGTCGGTGCCGGAACGGCCGTCCATGGGACGCCCGACGACGTCCCGCTCAGGCCGGGACAGCTCGCAGGCGAGGCGAGAGCCGCTGGTCTGGCGCCGCGGATTCACGCGGTCACATACTCGTGGCGGCGCCTTCCGCCGATCGCGCAGCGGCTCCTGTGGCGCCTCGACGGGAGGCTGGGATCGCGGCCGGTCGCCGCCAAGGCGGGTCACACGCTGATGCTGATCGCCAGCAAGCCGGTCGATTGATGTCGAGTCGGTACGACGACGAGCTTTGGCGGCTCGTGCCCGACGACCAGGCTCCGCCACCGGCGCACCTGGCTCGCTTCGTCGAGCGACTCGGTCACGTCGGGTCGGCGCTCGACCTCGGCTGCGGCGACGGCCGGCTCACCGAGCGCGTCGACGCGGAGCGGCTCACGATCGCCGACGTCTCGCAGGTCGCGCTCGACCGGGCGGCCCGTCGCCTGCCGGCCGCGACGGCGGTCCGGTTGGCGCCGGACGCGCCGCTGCCGCTGGCCGACAACTCGTTCGACCTCGTTCTCTGCGTGGAGACGATCGAGCACGTCCGCGACGTTCAGCTGCTGCTGTCCGAGATACGGCGCGTGCTGGTGCCCGGTGGCCGGCTCGCGGTCACGACCCCGGCGCACTCGCGTCTGACCGGCCTGGACCTCGCCATCCGAGGCTTCGAGCGGCGCTTTCCGCCGCTGTCACCGCATCTGCGCTTCCTGACGCGCAGCTCGCTCACGCACCTGCTCGACGACCTGGGCTTCGAGCGGCAGCGGCTCGAGCGCAAGCGCCGGACGCTGCTCGCGGTGGCTGGGCGCTAGCTGGCCTGCCAGTCCTCGTTGGCGATCGCGATCGCCTCGTCGGGGCCGACGAACGGCGCCAGCGCGAGGTAGACGGCGGTCGGGGCGACTTCGTAGAGACGGCTGGGGCCGGCGCTGCGCAGCTGCTGGAAGACGAGCGCATAGACCGCGCTGCCGACCGCCTCGCCGGCGATCTCCGCTGTGTCCGGGTAGGCCTGGAACCCCGGATACAGCAGCGCCCGGAAGTTGTCCTGCGTCTTCTCCTGGCGTGTCCGAGCGGCGTCGCCCCCCGCATAGACGTCGATCGTGCCGAGCTTCGCCAGCGCTGCGTTGCCGGCGAGGAAGGCGAAGATCGCGTGCGTGCCGTCCCTCACCGCGTGTGGCCAGTCGCCAGCGCGTGAGTAGTAGGGGAGAACCGAGTCGGCCAGACGGCGCTCGCCGTCGGCGAGCGCGGCTAGGAAGACGACGGGCTTGCTCTCGAAGAGGTCGTAGAAGGTGGTCAGGGAGACCGACGCCCGCCGAGCGATCTCGGTGATCGTGAGCGACTGGTAGCTCTTCTCGGCGACGGCCTCGGTCACCGCCGCCAGGATGCGCTCGCGCTGTCCGCTGGCGTCGGGATCGGGCGCCGCGAGGGCAAGCGACGGAACCTTGCGCGGACGTCGCAGGGGCCGCGACGGTGCGTGGTAGCCGAGCGCCCAGTCGACGAGGTCGGGGGCGAGCTCGATCAGCTCGTCCTCGCGACCGTGGCGCAGCCGCGTGTGGACGACGTGACGCAGGCCCCCGAGGATCGCGCGGACGACGTGCTTCGGCATTCCAGCTCGGTCGGGCGATTCGCCCATCGCCTTCGCGGTCAGCTGCTCGACTCGGGCGCCGAGCCGCTCGACGCGCTCGACCGCCTCGGGACCGGCGGCGTATGTCTCGACGAACCAGATCCGGGCCGCCGCAGGTTGGGCGACGATCAGCTTCACCACTGCCTCGAAGACCGCGCCCAGGCGCTCGTCCCAGGATCCGTCCGTCGAGCGGTAGGTGCCCGCGACGATCGGATCGACCATCTCGAGCAGCGCGTCGAGCGTTGCGAGGAAGCACTCGTCCTTGTTGGAGAAGTGCTGGTAGTAGGCGCTGCGCGAGACGCCCGCCAGCTCCAAGACGTCTGCGACGCGCGTGGTTTCGTAGCCACGCTCGGCTACGACTGCGACCATTGCGGCCATCAGCCGTTCACGTTGATTCTCGACCACGGCCGCGCGCGATCCGCTCGGTCCCGGGGGGAGCCTGCGCGAACGCAGATCTTCAGCCGGGCCCCAGGGTGTCATCGTCATGACGGCGGGACGATAACTGGCGGCGATGATTGCAGCGGTCATGAAGTGGTCTTACCACTTTACGGGTAAGGCTAAGCCTTCCACAAGCGCCGGTTGGCGCTTCGCAAACTAGACGTTCTCTGGTCGGTCGATTTCGTGAGACGTGTAATTACACGTCTTGGCGCTCGCCTGTGGCAGAGCGCAGTGCGGGCATCCACAGCTGGCGGAACTCGGCAGGTAGGGATCCGAGCTCGTCGAACTGGCCACGACGCACCTTCCGCTGGACGACCTCGTAGATCCCTCCGACGACCATCTCGGCGGCGAGTGGGGGGAGGGCGACCTCAGCCCTGCCCCGACCCAGGCCGCCCTGGATCAGCCGGACGAACCGCTGCAGGCCCCGCTCCTTGTGCTCGACGGCTCGCGCGCCGAGAGCGGGGGCCTCGACGAGGCAGAGATTGGCGAGGTCGGGGCTGGCGGCGATCCTCGCCAAGAGGGCGCTCAGGCTGGCCTCGAACGCTGCATCCGGTCCGAAAGAGAGCTCCGTGTCCGCGATCGCCCGCTCCGTCTGCTCGGCTGCGCACTCGAATCCGGCATCGAGCGCCGCGACGAAGCAGGCGTCGAGGTCCTCGAACTCGCTCGAGAAATCCGTCCATCCGACGTGGGCCTCGCGGAGGATCCGATCGACGGTCGCCTGTCGGTAGCCCCCGTGGGCGATCACCGTCGCGGTCGCGGCGAGCAGGCGCCCGCGCGTCGACCGGTCGAACGGGCCTCCGATCTCCCTGACGCCAGAGGAAGTGAGCCGATCACGGTTTCCGGTCTCCGATGACACTGCCATAAACCCTACAGTTTATAGACGCTCTCGTCTAGCCCTCGGCTCTCTTCGGGGCTTTCTGGGGAACGCGCTTGGCTCCGGTACACAGGGGCGTATCCCAGTGGGCTCTATGCCCCCCAATCGGGGGGTTGCCGCGCGGAAACACCAGTCTTACGGTGGTTACAGATAGCCCGAATTGGTCTGACCGATTTCTTGATCGGGTGGACCGTGGGCCGATGAAGGAGAGGCCTGAATGCGCGTTGGCGGACTCGCCGAATCGACAGGAGCGACCGTTCCCTCCGCACTGCCGCCTGCGCCTCAGGCTCCCACTCGTCCAGACGCCGCCGGAGCCCTCCCCGGAGCCGTCCCGGACACCGGCGCCCCGCGCACTCGCGACGTCCCCCTCGATCGCGCGGCGCGCGAGGGCGCCGACGTGGTCGGCGACGCTTGCGTGGTCTGGCGCGTGGTGGACGGCGGCCGGCGCCTGGAGCCGGCGGCGACCTTCCACCGTGACCGGCGCCTGCGCGAGCCGCTTGCCGCGTTTCTGCACCAGGCCACGCTCGAGCCCGACAGCCATTGGCCGGGGCAGGTGGTCTGGCACGGGGCGCCGGTCCGCCTCCGCAAGGCTCGGCTGATCGACATGGGCATCGATTCCGGTGTGGGCATGCGACGCGCCCACGCTCTACTGGTGCCGGTGCTGAACGGCGATCGCGTCGTGGCCGTGATCGCCGTTCTGCGCGAGGCGCGCGAGCCGGTCTACTCGCTGCGCGAGGAGGTCATCCTCAGGCGCGTGGCCGCCAAGACGGTGGCTCGCCTCGACAAGGTCCTGGCGGCGGCCGGGGCGCTGACCTTCGACGGGTCGCCCGAGCAGTCCGCCGTCCAGGGCGGCGGAGGCGGCGGCGACGACCGCGGGGGACAGGGCGGTGGAGGTGGCGGTGACGGTGACGACGGCGAGCCGCCATTCGGCGGCGCCGGGTGGACGCCGCCGCCACACTGGCTGATGGATCACGTCGGCGTCGGCGTCTGGATCACCGACCGCGACGGCGTCACGACCTATGTCAACAACGCGATGACGGCGATGCTCGGCGTGCCGTCGCCAGCGGCGATCGGACGACCGATGCGCGAGCTGCTCGAGGACGTCCCGCAGATGGTCCGTGGCGAGTACTGCACCGACGAAGAGCGCTGCGACCGCCGCGTCACCCAGCCCGACGGGCGCCACGTCTGGCTAGAGATGACCTCGGCGCCGCTGGTCGACGATCAGGGCCGCCGGCGGGGCACCGTCAACACCGCGATCGACGTGACCGAGCGCAAGAAGGTCGAGCTGGCGGCGCGCCAGCGCGTGCCGCGCGCTCACCGGAGGCTCTAGCTCCGCTCCCAACCCGTCGCGACGACGGGCCGCCGTGGCCTTTTGGGCGATCCCGTGCGCCCGTCTTGTGTCGCGGCGGCCCGCTCTTCAGGCCGGCTCGCCGCCGCCCTGGCGACGACGGCGGCCGCGCTCGAGCTCGCGCGCGGCCGCATCGGCGCCGAGGAACGGCAGCACGCTCATGTACATCAGCTCGGGCACCAGCTGCGGCAGCTCCGCAGCGGCGCCGCCGACGATCTCCCGGTAGAGGATCTCCGAGAGGCCGCCGACCATGCTGATGCCGGTGAAGCTCGGCAGGTCGAGATCGGCCTCGCCGCGCCCGCTGTCGAACACGTAGGCGAATCCGCGCATCGCGTCGTTGCGGACCTCGACGGCCTTGGGGCCGGCGGCCAGCACCTCGACGAAGCACATGCGCGCCACGCGCGGGTCGTACGCGAGCGTGTTCAACAGCGCGGTGAGGCCGGCGCGCAACGAGTCCACCCACTCGTCCTGCGCCTCGAAGGCGTCGAGCGTGACCGACAGCAGATGCGCGAGCGACTGCTGGTAGGCCGCGATGAAGCAGTGTTCCTTGTCCTCGAAGTGCTCGTAGAAGGTCTTGCGCGAGACCCCGGCATGCGAGATCACGTCCGCCACGCGGGCGCTCTGGTAGCCGTCGCGACCGACGGCGTCGATCATCGCGGTGAGGATCCGGCCGCGCTGGGACTCCGCGACCTCCTCCGGCGCTAGGCCGTGCCGGCCGCCGGGAATCTGGTCCGGGCGTCGCCGAGCGGGCTTGCGCGGGGTGCCTCCGCCTGCGCTGGCGCCTCTCCTAGACGCCATGAGAGAGGAGCGTGGGGACCCGATTCACGGGAACAGTCTAACGCGCCCGAACACTCTGTGGGTACCTAAATGGTACGCCTCTGTGTCTGGATCTAGAGCGGCGGACCGCTCGTTCTACGTTTTCGAGAGAACGAGCGGTGTCGGCGGCGTTTGGTCAGGAGAAGGGATCCTCCGCAGCGATCCCGTCGAAGCGGCGGAAGTCGCGATCGCGGGTGTAGATCGTGCGCACGCCGTGTTGACGCATCAGCGACGCGAGATGCCCGTCGGGAACCGCGTTGCCGCGATCGGCGTCGTTGCGCGTCGCGACGTAGAGATCCCAGAAGCCCTCGTCCTCGCCTGGCGTCCGAACGTGGGGCAGGCCGATCAACGCCTCGACGTTCGACATCGCCTCATGCGGTGTCAGCGGGCTCGGCAGCACGGACGGGTGCGTGACGATGCGCAGGTAGCCCACGACCGTTGGCCAGAAGAGGTAGAGGATCTCGGGTGCTGCCGCGAGCCGCTCGAGCAGCGCGCGAGCCACCCGGTGGACGGGCTCCGCCTCGTTGGATGCGTAGACGAGGATGTTGGCGTCGACGGTGACGCTCACGCGTCACGGTCCATCAATGCGTGGAGCGCGTCCTTGTCCTCGAGGTTCACGGCGGGCGCTCCGAGGTCTCGGCTCACCCATGTGAAGCCCTGGGTCGGGGCCGGCCCGGGACGTTCCCTCAAGGCGCGCGCGAGCAGCTGGGAAGCGAGCTCGCCGATGCTGGTCCGTTGGTCTCGGCTGCGGATGCGCAGCTCGCGCATGACGGACGGGTCGAGGTTAAGCGTGGTGCGGGGCATGATGCGCGATGCTAGCATATCGCGCATCAAGCATCAATAGAGCGAATGCGCTACGTTCTCGAGAGAACGAGCGGTGTCACCTGGGTGGTGACGATCTGCTGCGCGAGGGCGGGGAGGTCCTCGACCTCGCCGCGGTCGATCGGCGTGTAGATCAGCTCGTGGACGCCGCCAATCAGTCCCTGGGCGGCGAGCTTGGAGAGCTTCTTGTCCCCGCGCAGCTCGTGCAGCGCCTCCTCCATAAGGCCGGCGAGCCGTTCCATCGTGTCCGCACGACGGGCGCGTGCGGCCGGTCCGGCAGCGAGCACCTCGACGACGCACATGCGCGCGATGTCCGGTTCGTCGCGGCAGAACTCCAGAAAGGCAGTGAGACCGCGCTCGATCCGCTCCTCTGGGACGCCGCCCTGCTCGTAGGCCTCGACGACGAGCCCGAGCACGTGGTCGACCACTTCGTCGTAGGCCGCGAGGAAGCAGTCCTCCTTGTCCTCGAAGAGCTCGTAGTAGGTGCGGCGCGAGAGTCCCGCGCGGCCGAGCAGCCGGCGGACGGTGGCCTCCTGGTAGCCGTACTCGGCGACCGTCTTCGCCATCGCCCGCATCAGGCGGTCGCGCTGGATCTTCTGCACGACGGGCCTTGGGATGCCGTGCGGACCGCCTGTGAGCTTGATGTTCGCTTGGTCCCACATGGGGCCACCATAGACGTTTGGTTCCACGGTTGCAACCGTAAATTTCGAGTTTCTGGGAACGGTGGCGTTCTCCGATGGGCCGACGAGTCGGAAGAAGTACCGCTGGTTTGGGCTCTGTAGAGGGCTTTTACGACGGCTGGTTCGTCGGCCGACCTAAGAAAGGCCGCGTACCTTGACGGGAGTCACGGCGTGGACCGGCATTCCTCGCCAGGGTGGACGTAGACGCGATGGACCGCTCGACGTAGACGGACAGTGTCCGGGTTTTCGGCTCTGCAAAGCCACCTAGACGGTACCCGCTTGACATCCAGATACCTCCAAGTTTATGTTGGCTGGGCCTAGAAACTTCGGGGTGCCTGGTAGGCGCCACGACGTTTGGGGCGGGAGAGAGCAGTGATGCCCACTTTGGACTTAGAGACGCGAACCATCGACGCCGTTCCCGAACGGGAGCGCCGCGACGAACCGACCAAAAGAGGAGGACGCCCGATGCGCCCGAACGATCCGCGACCCACAAGGCAGCTCCTCGGGGCGCTGATCTGCATCGCTGCGTTCCTCGCCATCGCTGGTGTGGCTGGGGCGTCGAAGGGCGTGGTGTCTTTCTTGGGGTCGCCGGGGACTGGTTCGGGGACGCTGGGTGGTGTGTTCAACACGCCGCGTGGCGTGGCGGTGAACGAGTCGACGGGCGACATCTACGCGGTGGACAGCTCGAACCATCGTGTGCAGCGGTTCAACGCTTCGGGTGGGTTCGTGTCGGCTTGGGGCCGGGATGTCGTGACGGGTGGTGCGACGGTCGCTGAGACGTGCACGGTGGCGGCGGATTGCAAGGCGGGCGCGACCGGCAACCTGGCGGGTGAGTTCAACTCCCCCCAGGGGATTGCTATCGATCAGGCCACTGGCGATGTGTATGTGAGTGAGCAGTCGAACCTGCGTGTCCAGAAGTTCGATGCGGCGGGGAACTTTGTGCGGATGTGGGGGCGTGATGTGCTAAACCCCGCGGGCGGCACGACGACTGAGGTGTGCACCGCTGCTGAGGCTGTGACGCCGGGCTGCAAGATCGGCACGACCGGAGCGACCGGTGGCGCGTTCGGCTCGACGTTCGCCGGCCAGCTCGCAGTCGTCCCCACAGGTGCCCCCAACGCCGGCAACGTGCTCGTTGCCGATCCCGCGAACCGCCGCGTGCAGGAGTTCACCCCTGCAGGGGCGTTTGTCAGGACCTTCGGGTTCGACGTAACCGCCGCGACCGGCGGTGCGGACAACACCGGCACCACCTTCGAGATCTGCACCGAAGCTGTTGCGACGGCAGCGAACTGCAAGGCCGGCGCGCTCGCTGGGGCCGGTTTGGGCCAGTTCCCCAACAACGAGCCCAAGCGCGTCACCGCCGACACGACCGGCGCGATCTACACCAGCGAGCTCTCCGCGAACTTCCGCGTCCAGAAATTCACACCCCAAGCCGGACCGCCAGCGCTCGACCCCCAAGTGTTCGCCGCCGGGGTCCTGTCGGGCACATCAACCGCTGACGGCCCGACCGACATCGCGATCGGCGCGTCGAACCGTGTGTTCGTCACCAAGGCCTTCCCTGTCGGGACCGGCACCCCCGCCGCCACCGTTGCCGAGCGACGCGTGCTCGAGCTCGACGCCACCGGCGTTTTGCAGGACACCCACATGGCCCAGATGGGCGTCAACATCATCAACGGGATCGGTGTCGATCGCCCCGACGGTGAGCTATTGGTGTCCGCACAGCACCTGATCGGCAGCAGCAGCGCGCACCGCGTCTACCGCCTCGACGACCCAACAGGGCCGCCCACGGCGACGATCTCGCCCACCAGCGACATCGGAGCGCGTGGCGCGACGTTCAACGGCCAGGTCAACCCTGGTGGAAACCTCACCGGCTACCACTTCGAGTACTCGGAGAACGGCACCGACTGGACCGCCTACCCACCCAGCGACGTGAGCGCGGGATCTGGCAGCAGCACAGCCGCAGTCACCCAGACGATCGCCGCCGCACTCAAGCCCAACACCCTCTACCACGTACGGCTCGTCGCCAAGCGCGCCTTCGCCGCTGACAGCGCGACCTCCGCCGAGCTGACGTTCGTCACCGATACGGCGCCGCCGACGATTGGCCCCGTGCTCACAGCCGAGCCCGAGGCGACCACGGCCACCCTGACCGGCCGCGTCAATCCCAGCAACCAGCCCACCACCTACACCTTCGAGTACGGCACGACCGACAGCTACGGCAACGAGACACCAGCCGGCGGTGGCGACGCGGCAACGGCAACGTGTCCGGCCTGGTCTCGGCCGAACTGACGGGCCTCGAGCCCGCCACCACCTACCACTACCGCCTCACCGCAACCAACCCCACCGGCACCACCTCTAGCAGCGACCGGACCTTCACAACCCGCCCGACACAGACGGCGGGAGCCTGTCCCAACGCCGAGCTACGCAAAGGCGTCGCCGCCCACCTGCCCGACTGCCGCGCCTACGAGCAAGTCTCACCCACCGAGAAAAACGGCGCCGACGCGGGAGTGATCAGCATTGGTGCCCAACTGGGTGTCGCGGGTCCAGTCTCGCCGGATGGCAGCGCGATCGCGTTCTTTGCCCGCGGTGCCTTCAGCGGAACTCCGTGGGGCGGCAGCACCGGGGCATTGCCCTATCTGTCACGGCGCGGACCGGATGGCTGGAGCACAACCTGGATCCTGCCTCGCCCTCTCGACTACGTCGGCGGGCCTGTTCCGTACGATGTCGTGGGTCTGACGCCGGAGCTGGATGCATCGGTCCTGAGGGTGCGCGGTGCCTCCTTGATGGCCGGGACTGCAGCTGCGGAGAACTACTACCGCCAGGACCATGGCACTCGGTCGTTGAGCCTGTTGGCGACGCTGTCTCTCAGCGCGAGCGTTCAGTCCAGGTTGGTGACGGACGGTCTCGAGCGTCTTGTGTTCGACTCGGCCACGGTAGAGACCGCGGAGCCTGGCCAGCCGGCCTCTGCGCGGAAGATCTACGAGGCCTTCGACGGCGGGTTGCGTCTAGTGACACGGCAGCCAGGCACTAACGAGTCGTTTCAAAGCGCGGTATGGCTCGGCAGCGTCGACGACACCCGGTCCACCGCGGGCGCCCTTTCCGAGGATGGCGAGCACATCTTCTTCACGACCCCGCAGGCGGGCGACGGCCGCACGATCTACCGTCGCTCAGGCGGTACCACGACTGTCGTGGCGTCGCCGTCCAAGCGGACGCCTATCGATCCCGCTGGGGCCAAGGCCAAGGTGTTCCAGATCGCCACCGATGACGGGGGCCGGGTGCTGTTCACCAGTGTCGAGCAGCTGACCAACGACGCAAATAGCCTTGCTGGCACGGATCGCGGCGATCTGTATCGCTACGACGCAGAGACGGACGAGCTGGTCAACGTGACTGCCGGTACGCCGGGTGCGGCTGTCGCCGACGTCCAGGGCGTGGTCGGCATCGATGAGCGTGCGGATCGCATCTACTACACGGCCACCGGGGTGGTCGTGAGCGAGCCGGGCTTCTCGGGCCAGCCGCCGGTCGCGGGCCAGCCGAATCTCTATGTGTGGGAGGGCGACGGCGCGGGAGATGGCACGACCCACTTCATCGGGACCTTGAAGCCGGCGGTCGGCGTGAATGATGTCCGCGACTCCTCGAACTGGAGCTGGGCCAGTGCCAGGACGTCTCGGACGACGGCGGATGGTGGGCGGCTGGTGTTGCGGTCGGAGATGGACTTGACGGGTGAGAACCCTGGTGGTTTCCCGCAGGTCTATCTGTACGACAGCGCGGCCGACGGTGGCGACGGGGACCTGGTCTGTGTGTCGTGTCCGGCCGGAGGTGCGTCTGGCGAGGCGCTGGTGCCGGTCAAGTCCGATGCCGCCCCCCTCGGTGCTGAGTTCCCGCGTTCGATGTCTGACGATGGTCGGCGTGTGTTCTTCAGCAGCCCGGATCCGTTGGTCGCGCGGGACACGAATGGCCGCTATGACGCTTACATGTGGGAGGCCGGAGAGGTGTTCTTGCTTTCCAGCGGCAAGGACGCTGACGACTCGTTCTCGTTTGGTGCGAGCGCGAGTGGTGACGATGCGTTCTTCCGGACTCGTGAGCGGCTTGTGCCCCAGGATGGCGACACGTTGGTCGACATCTACACCGCTCGTATAGGCGGTGGCCTGGAGTCTCAGCAGGAGCCGGCGGTGTCGGGTTGTGAGGGCGATACCTGTCAGGGCGATCCCGCTGTAGGTCCCGTTGCGCCGGACGTACCGAGCGCTGGCAACCAGGGCGCCGGCAACGTCACCGATCAGCCGGACTGCGCTCGGTTTGCGAAGTCTGCGAAGCGGTTCTCGCTGCAGGCGAGGCGGTTGCGGCGTAGCGCGAACCGTGCTGTCGGGACCCGTAAGGCGGTGCGGTTGCGTAAGCGCTCTACCCGCCTCTCCAAGCAGGCCAGACAGCAGCGCGCGAAGGCGAAGCGATGCACAGCCCGCGCCAGCCAAGGAGCAAGTCGATGAGCGCCGCAACGACCGTCGAGCAACCCAACGACACGATGGAGAACCACTCGATGACCGCCACCGCCTTCGGCCTATCGCGCCGCCTTGGCCTGCTCGCCTGCCTCGCGCTCGCAGCGATCGCCACTACGTTCGCGGCGGCGATGGTGTTCGCCTCGCCAGCCTCGGCAGCGGTGCAGTGGCACTCAGAGGTCCGCCAAGCACCGACCCACCTCCCGCCAGGCGGACGAGGCATCGTGACGATCGCTATCGCGAACACAGGCGACACCACCTCGACAGGGGCCCCCACGGTGTCCTTCACGCTACCGGCGGGCGTCACGGCGGGGTCACCCTCACCGATCTCGCAGGCGTGGTCGTGTGCCGGGACCTCGGCGGTCACTTGTACCTTCCTCGCGAGCAACCCACTCCCACCGTACGTACATGTGTCGTTTCCCGCTGCGCCAGGCTCCCCGCGTGGCCTGTCGGTGCTGCCGTTGGTGGTGGATATGGCGCCGGGTGCTTCCGAGGGGACGTTCCCGTTGGAGGTCACGCTCACGGGAGGCGGCAGTAGTGGTCCTGTCACGCAGACTCATCAGGTGACGGTCGAGGCCGATCAGCTGCCGTTCGGTCCGACGCCCGGCAGCTTTACGGCGGGCGCGTTCGACGCGGCTGGGGACGACTACACCCAGGCCGGTGGCCACCCCGACCACGCGACCGGGGCCTTCAAGCTCAACACCCAGTTCTTCGAGCCTGACCCGACGTCGGCTAACGGACTGTTCTCGCGTTCGCTCGTCAGTCAGGGCGCTCCGAAGGACGTGGTGGTGGACTTGCCGCCTGGGTTCGTGGGTGATCCGAGCGTGGGTCCGAAGTGCTCGGATCTGGGCAAGGTCGCCGCAAGTACTTGCCCGAACGCGAGTCAGGTGGGTGTTGCGACGATCTCGGCCCCGCTGGGTACTGGTGGGACGGTCCGGATGTTTGGCGTCTATAACGTGGAGCCGCCTGCGGGTTGGCCTGCTCAGTTCGCTTTTGAGAGTCCGGTTGGGACGGTTGCGTTGCGGCCGGTGGTGCGTAGCGATGGCGATCTCGGGATCAGCGTCCACGTGAAGGGCATAACCCAGGCGGACACGCTCCTCGAGTCGGATGTGACGTTGTGGGGTGTGCCGGCCGATCCTTCGCATGATTTCCAGCGTTGCTCGCGGCCGAACTTCTACGCCGATGCTTGTGTGGGCTACAACGAGGGCGGGAACTTCGTCGACAGTTTGGAGGATTTGTATCTGCCGCATTCGTCGAGTGCACCGCTGAAGCCGTTCCTCTCGAATCCGACCGGGTGCTCTGGCGATCCGGTTGTGACTAGGGCGCATTTCTCGTCTTGGGAGTCGCCGGGTGGCTATGAGCCTGACGGCGATCCTGACTTGAGCGATCCGGGTTGGGTGAGCACGCAGGATGACGCGCCGCCGGTGACTGGTTGCGATCTGTTGTCGTTTGATCCGGTGGTCGAGGTGTCGCCGACGTCTTCGGTTCCCGGCGCTTCAACAGGCCTTGAGTTTGAGCTCTCGGTGCCCCAGGACGACGACCCTGACGGTCTTGCGACCGCGCATCTGCGTGACACGACGGTGACGTTGCCTGAGGGAATGACGGTCAACCCGTCATCTGCCGATGGTCTCGCTGCTTGTACGTCGTCCCAGATCGGGTTGACGTCGAAGTCGCCGGTGCGGTTCTCGAAGCTCGAGCCGTCGTGTCCGGCGGCGTCGAAGATCGGCACGGTGTCGGTCGACACCCCGCTGCTCGAGGATCCGTTGACGGGCGATGTGTTCTTGGCCCGTCAGACCGATAACCCGTTCGACAGCTTGCTTGCGATGTATATCGTCGTCAGGGGCCCGGGGATCCTGGTCAAGCTTGCTGGGCATGTCGAGTCCGATCCGCAGACTGGCCGGCTCTCGACGACGGTGTTGGAGAACCCGCAGGTTCCGTTTGACTCGTTGAAGGTGACGCTGAAGTCGGGTCCGCGTGCCCCGTTGACGAATCCGGCGACTTGTGGCACCAAGACCGTCACTGCTGACCTGACCTCTTGGGCGGGCCATGACGTCCAGGCCGCCGACTCGTTTGTCATCGACTGCCCGGGCAACGCGACCAAGTTCGATCCCGGTTTCTCTGCGGGTTCGGCTGGCCTTGTGGCTGGCGCGTTCTCCCCGTTTACCGCCCGGTTCACCCGTGATGGGGGTAAGGAGCTCGGCCGGATCGACATGACCCTCCCGAAGGGCGCTTTGGCTGCGGTGAAGGATGTTGCGGTGTGTAGTGACGCGCAGCTCGCGACCTCGGCTGGCAAGTCGGGCAAGGTCGCTCAGGCGACGCCGTCGTGTCCTGCTTCTTCTCAGGTTGGTTCGACGACGGTTGGTGCTGGGTCGGGTGCGTTGTTCTTCCCGACGATCCCCGGCACCAGCGTCACGGGCCGGGTGTTCCTGACGGGGCCGCACCACGCAACCCAGTTCCCGCGTGCGAACGCCGAGCAGGCTGATTACGGGTTGGCGATCGAGGTGCCTGCTGTAGCCGGCCCGTTCGACCTCGGCACCGTCCTCGTCAGGGCGGCGATCTATGTCAACCCCGACACCGCCCAGCTGAGCGTGGTGTCTGACCGGTTGCCGCGGATCCTCCAGGGCATCCCGCTCGACGTCCGCGACGTGCGTGTCAGGACCGACCGCAAGGACTTCTCGGTCAACCCCACTAGCTGTGAGGAGCTGCAGTCAAAGGCAGATATCCGTGCCCAGGATGGCACCCTTGTGTCGCGGAGCGCCAGGTTCCAGGTCGGCGACTGCGCCGCCCTGAACGTCAAACCGCGGATCGCGATGCGGTTGACCGGCCGTAAGCAGACAAAGCTCGGCGGCAACCCCGCTCTCTCTGTCCGGATGCGCCAGGGCGCGGGCCAGGCGAACCTCGCGACCGTCAAAGCGATCCTGCCCGCGTCGCTCGCGCTCGACGCGGAGAGCGTCGAGGGCGACTGGCTGTGCTCCTATGAGCAAGGCCTAGCCGCGACCTGCCCCGCGACCTCCCAGGTCGGTACCGCCAAAGCCTGGTCGCCGCTTTTGAAGCGGCCGGTAACCGGGCCTGTGTATTTCGTGAAGGGGATCCGGTTCGACCCCGATACCGGAAACCGCATCCGCACCCTCCCAACGCTGCTCCTCAAGCTCGACGGCGAGGCGCAAATCCACCTACGCGCAAGCTCGAGCACCACGAAGGGCGGACGTTTGGTCAGCACCTTTGCTGGTGTGCCCGACGCACGTGTGTCGCGCTTCGACATGCGGATCAGGGGTGGCAACAACCGCGGGATCCTGACCGTCAGCGGCAGCGAGCAAGCCAACCTCTGCAACGGAACGCAAACGACGAATCTCGCGATTCGTGGCCAGAACGGAAAGCTCACCCGCCAGAACGTCAAGGTCAAGACGCCTTGTCCGAAGCCTAAGAAGCGCAAGAAGCTCCGACTTACCAGATAAACGCCCACGCCCCTCTTAACGGGAGAGGGAGGTGGGCACCCGCAGGTGTCCGGTCTCTCCACACCAACACGGCCGTCGGCACACCAGCCGGCACCGAACGACCCCTCGGCGCAGGGCCGAGGGGCAAGCAACACAAACAACACACGGGAGACCAAAGCACATGCGCAAACTCGCGCTACTAACAGCAACGGCCATCGCCGCACTCGCGATGACCACCGCAACCGCCTCGGCCGCCATCGAGGTCCGCGACCCCTCAACCGCAGAGCTCTGCCCAGACGTCGAGCCCGCCATCAACAAGTCCAACCCCGCCTACCCGCTGTTCCTGCCCGGGACCTACGAGTCCGGCGGCTGCACCGTGAGCGTCACCCCGAGCGAGGCGACCTGGGTCGCGCCCACCGGCGGCGGCGGCCAGTACTGCTACATCAACTACGACCTGCACATCGACGCCGAGGGCTGGGGCTACGCCGACAACTTCGTCTACGACGGCTGCCCCTGGGAGACCAACGGCAGCCGCCCAGTGTTCCCCGGCGACGTCAACCCCTTCGGGTTCTTCCCCGCCACCGACCAGGACACCGACCTCAACGTCTACATGCAGGCCGAGCGGCCGAGCATGAGCTGGCAGACCACAGTCGGCGTCTCACTCGACGCCACCGCGTCTGACCCACTCGCGCTCGTCAACCAGACGCTCTCGAACGGCAACTCGTTCAGCGGCGGCATCTGGGAGGGCAACGCAGGCCTAGACATCACCCACAACTAGGCACAGCACAAAGAAGCAGCAAGAGGGCGCTGGCCACGAGCCGGCGCCCTCAGCTGTGCTGTGCTCGCGTGGAGCGCGTGGACTCGCGGTGCTCGGCCACCGACGCCCGCCACATCTGCCGCAGCTCCGGCAGCAGCTCGAGCAGCTCGTCCGCCTCCTCGTTCGCCACCCGCTTGCTGATCAGGTCGGTCGTCCCGAGCGCGATCATCTCGGCGGCGACCGCAGGCATCGGCTCGCCGTGCGTCAGGCGCAGGCCCTCGACGTAGCTGGCGAACTGGCCGAGGGCGTCCTCGCGGCGGGCGCGGGCCGTCGGGCCGACCTCGAGCACCTCGACGAGGCACGTCTTCGCCAGGTCGGGCTCGACGGAGAAGAAGGCGAGCACGCCGGTCATGATCGCGTCGAGCTGGTCCTGCCATGCCTCCGCGCCGAGCGTCAGCGGACGGCTCGCGACGGAGCGGATCGCGGTGCGCATGACGCGCTCCAGCATCCGGTCGTAGACCTCGACGAAGCAGTGCTCGAGGCTGCGATAGTGGTCCCAGAACTCCTGTGGCGGGATGCCTGCCGCGAGGGAGAGTCGGGCCGGACTGGTCTGCGCCCAGCCGTGCTCGGCGACGACGCGCGGCAGTGCGTTGCGCAACGCCTCGCGGTCGGCATCGAGCGAGCGGGGCGGCGAGCCGTCGCGATGCCCCTGACGCCTTGCCGGCTCCGCGTCGGGGAGCCGTGTGCTTCCAGTCACCGCGAGTCCTTAGGTCGTATCGATGCCTCGCCCGAGGGCGAGCATAACCCGGCTCGAGCGCCAAGTCCATGGGGACCGAGGCCTGGTCGGCTAGGGAGTCGCGCTTCCCTGCTGAGCGGCGATCGCGTCGCGCAGGACCTGGGACAGCGCCTGTGAGCGCGGGTCGAGGCGGAACGCCTTGTCGACCGTCTCGCGTGCCTCGGTAGGAGAGTCCAGCCGGTAGAGCTGGAAGGTCGCGATCCGGACCCAGGGGTCGGGATCGCGCGGGTGCTCGCGCGCGACCTCGGCGTAGGCGCGTAGGGCGTCGCCCGGGCGGTCCATGTCGGCCAGCGCGTCGGCCTTGGCATACAGCGGGTCCTTGGCGTATGGATCGTGGTCGTGGGCGCTCTCGGCCTCCGCCAGTGCGCCGGGTGCATCGCCGGAGTCGAGCAGCTCATAGCTGCGAGCGACCGCTCGGTCGGCGGCGACCGGCTGCCAGATCGTCCATGCGCAGACGACCGCGACGAGCGAGGTCGCGCCCGCGGCGATCAGGGGCATGGGCGGATGCTTCGCGCGCTCGCTCGGCGTTGGCGCCGAGACCGTCCCTGGAACGGGCAGGGCGCCCCGCCCCGCCACGAAGCCAGCCGCGACCAGCGCCAGCACCGTCAGGCCGGGGATGAACCACGTCCAGTCGACGACCGACTGGACGCCATACGCGACGGAGACGAACGCGAGCGCGACCAGCGCTCCCCGCTCCTCGGTCCACGCTGGGCGGCCACTCCAGCGCCGTGGACCGATCCCCGTCGCGCGACTGGCAGCCGCGAGCCAGCAGGCGAGCAGCGCGAGCGCGGTCAGCAGCCCGACCAGACCGAGATCGGACAGCGTCTGGTGGACGAAGCCGTGGGCGTGGCTCGCCTGGAAGCCGTCGTCGCGGTAGCGCAGGCGCGCGAGCTCGAAGGAGCCCGCGCCGAGGCCGATCGACGGCCGCTCCTCGAAGGCGTCCCGCGCCTCGCTCCAGTAGCCCGCGCGTGAAGAGGAGGCCGACGCGAGCCGGCCGCCGCCGACGAGCGGCGCGTCGCGCTGGCTGGTGAGGTCGCCGACGCGGTCCGACACCGTTCCCGCGAGGCCGCGCTCGCTCACGCCCACGGCGCCGATCGCTCCGAACGCGGCGATCGCGGCGAGCAGCGCGACGGCCTGGCCGGCACGGACGCGGACGGCGGGCGCAGGGCGGTAGCGCGCCTGGATCGCGCCGACCGCGACGCCCGCGACCGTGAGCGCGACCAGTGTCAGCGCGAGCAGCATGCCGAAGTCGCCGGCGACGGCCTCTCGCACGCCCGCGGGCTGGAGGTTGAGCCGGAAGGCGTCCTTCGACAGCGCCCAGGCCGTCACCGGCGCTGCGCCGGCGGCCGCGACCGCGAGCACGGCGAGGCTGCGCAGGCGCAGCGGGACGATCGCCAGCCACGCGATCGTCGCCACGGCCGCGGCGAGGAGCGCTCCGCGCGACTGGGCGATCAGGACGGTGGCGATCAGCAGTCCGGCCGCGGGGTAGGCGAGGGCGCGGCCGAACGTCGTGCCGGTGCGGCGTGCGCCGAGCCAGAGCGCCGGCACGAGCCCTGCTGCCGCGGCCCCGGCGAGGGCGTTCCAGTAGTCGAACGGCTGGCTGACGCGACCGCTGAAGAGGCTCTCGTCGAACGAGCCCGGCCAGACCCGCGCGGCTAGCCCGTAGGCGGCGATCGCCACCACCGCGAGCAGCACGGACCGCGCGACCAGCGGCGACGCACGTGGAGCCAGCCAGGCCCCTGCCACGCCGCCCGCGAAGGCGGCGAGGTAGGCGAGCGTCCGCCCCGTCTCGGCGAACGACCGGCCGGCGTCGATCGACCAGCCGATCGACAGGGCCGTCAGCAGCGCGAGCGCCGCGAACGCGACGATCGACCAACTGCCCGGCAGCCGCCGTCGCGGCGAGATCAGCAGCGCTGCGACGACCGTCGCGGCGCCCGCCGCGAGCACGACCAGCTCGACGATCCCCGTACGCTCGAGCGCGGTTCCCCCACGCGCTCCGATGGCGACGCCCGCGAGGGCGGCGGCCAGTGCGGCGCTAGCCGCGCCGGCCCAGAAGCGGGACACGGCGGAGTGCGTTCGCGATGGCCGGGTTGCGGCGCGCCGCGTACCAGGTCCCTCCACCGACGGCGAGCAGCGCGAGCGCGACGATCGCGAGAATCAGCCCGGTGTTGCCACCCGAGCCGTCGTCGCCGCCGATCGCGGCAGCGTCGTCAGGCTGGAGCGTGTCGTTGATCGAGGCGACCTCACGTGCCTCGCGCGCCTTCTTGCGCTTGGCCGCGCGCTTCTCTTCGGGGGTGACGACGCCATCCCCATCGAGGTCGGCGTTGCTCTTGCCGGCCTTGGGCCCGTTGCCGTCGCCGTCCCCGACCGCGGCGGCGTTCATCGCGGCGCTGATCTCGGCGTTGCACTCGGTGTAGGCGATCCGCTCACCGGTGACGTGCCGCTTGGCCTCTTGGAGCTCGGCGCGCGTGTAGTCGCCCTGCAAGGGGTCGTTGTAGATGCAGTCTTGAAGAACCTGCTGCCAGCTCGCCGAGGCCGGCGCCGGATGCACGGCGGTAGCCGCCACCACGAGGGCGAAGGCCAAGAGGAGCTGTCGAGTCGCTCTTTTCATCGCATGGATCCGCGGGCGCCCTCTGTACCCGTGAGAGCGCCCGTGCCCGCTGAACACGAGCGGATCAGGCTAGCAAGGAGCCCCGTCGCCTCAGGCTCCGGCGGCATGGAGGGCCGCCGCCATGCCTTCTGCCCATGCCGAGGGGGTGAGTAAACCGGCATCGGCGCGTGCCGCCTCCCCAAGGCGCGTGCGCAGGCCCGGCGACGCGGCGAGCTCGCGCAGCCGCTCGGCGAGTGCATCCGCGTCGTTCGCGGGCACGACGAAGCCGTTGCCTCCGTCTCGGACCAGGCCCCCGGCGGCGGCGCCGACGGCGTCGGTCGCCACGACCGGCGTGCCTTGCAGCATCGCCTCATTGCTGACTAGACCCCACGGCTCGCGAAAAGTCGCGGTCTCGATCGAGGGCAGGACGAGGACGTCGGCGGCGGCGTACAGCGCGGGCAGGTCGTCGGCGCCGACCTGACCGAGCAGGCTGGCGCTCGGAGCCCGCTCGGCGACGAGGCTCTCCAGCGGCCCCGATCCGGCGAACGCGAGCCGCGCGCCCGGTCCGATGTCGGCGCGGCTCCAGGCCTCGAGCAGTGTCTCGATCCCCTTCTCGTGGACCAGGCGTCCGACGAACAGCACGAGCAGGTCGCCGTCGCTCGCTCCGGCGCGCTCGCGTGTCGCCGCACGCTCGGCTTCCGGCACAGGCGCCCCGAAGTGGTCGACGTCCACGGCCTGTGGGGCGACGACGATTCCGTCCGGGCGCCCGCGGTGGCGCTCGACGTAGCGGCTCACGTGCTCGCCGTAGGTCGCGACCGCGTCGGCGGAGCGGTAGAGGTGGCGGGTCGGGAGGTAGGAGAGGGCGTGGGCGGCGGTGCGCGGGTGCGCCCAGATCGTCGCCCAGAGGACGAAGGGAATCCGTCGTGCGCGGGCAGCGACGTAGGAGCCGGGAAGCGCGAGGCGGCCGTCGATCCCGGCGATCACCGCGCGGTAGCGGCCGGACGCGGCGAGCCGGACGGCCCCGGCCTGGGTCGCGCGGTGGATCGGGAGGCCGGCGATCGGGGGACCGGCCTGCTCGTGGGCGATGACCTCGACGTTCTCGGCTTCGGCGAGCAGGCGGAACGGCTCGCGGCGGTAGGGCGAGACGATGCCGGTGATCAGGCAGGCCGGACGCGGGTCGGCGGGCACCGGCGCAACATACGCTACCTCTGCTGCGCCGGAGATTTCTTACGGTAGCGCTGTACGGTGGCGTCGAATTGCCCGCGCCCAAGGTCGACATCGCGATCGTCTCGCTCGGGACCACGATGGGCTGGCGCCGTGGCGACGAGGCGTTGGCCGAGCACGTCGAGGCGGCCGGCTACAGCTGCGAGCTGCGACCGATGCGCCTCGGTCGAGCCCGTCACCTGCAGAAGGCGATGTGGGCGACGGACCTGGTCCAGGCGCTGGCTTCGCGGCGGGCGGCGGACGGCGTCGATGCGCGCGCCGTCGTCTACTCGAGCATCACCGCGGCACTGCTCCAGCCGCGACGACGCCCGCACGCGGTTCGCTTCGACACGATCGCGGCGCTCAGCCGTCCCGGTGTCGGCGGCGCTTGGCAGCGGCGCCGCGAGCGCGAGGTGCTCGCACGGGCGGACCTGCTGCTGCCCTGGAGCGAGGCGGCGGCCGACGCGGCGCAGAGCGCGGCGAGCAGGCGGCCACGCCAGATCGTCCTGCCGTGCGACGTCGAGGTGGCGGAGCGGGCCGCCGCCGACGCGCCGGACGCCACGGCCTACGGGGCGAACCCCGAGAAGCGCGGACTCGACGTCCTCTGCTCGGCCTGGCGCGATGCCGCGCCCGAGGGCGCGCGCCTGGTCGTGGGCGGGATCGACGAGGCGGACGCCCGCCGCTGGCTGCGACGCCGGGGGATCGCGCCGCCGGCCGGGGTCGAGTTCGCGGGCGCGGTTCCGCGCGAGCGCTGGACGGCGCTGGTCGCCGGATCGCGCGCGTACGTGAGCGCCGCGCGCTACGAGGACTGGGGCGTCGCCCAGATGGAGGCGCTCGCCGCCGGCACGCCGCTCGTGACAGTGCCGACGCCTGGACCCAACGCCGCCCTTCCGCTCGCGCGCGAGCTTGCGCCGGAGCTGGTCGCCGCCGAGAGCACGGGGTCGGCGCTCGCCGGGGCGCTGAGCCGCGGCCTCGCGCTGACGGACTCCGATCGCGCTGCGTATGCCGTCGCCGCCCGGCGCGCGCTCGAGCCCTACTCCAGAGCGGCGCTCGCGACGCTCGTGTCCGAGCGCGTACTGCCCGCGCTGCTCGGCGAGCGCTGAGCGTCAGCCGTCCAGCAGACGCGCGTAGATGGCGGTCCAGCGCGCGCAGATCGCGTCGTAGCCGTAGCGCTCGTGAGCGCGCCGCGCGAGATCGGCGGAGTCGAAGTCGGAGAGGCGGTCGAGCGTGGCCCCGATCGCGGCGGCGAGCGCTGAGGCGTCGGCCGGCGGAACGAGCACGCCGGCCGCGGCGTCGACGAGCTCCGACACGCCGCCGACGTCCGTCGCCACGGCCGGCAGGCCGCTCGCCTGCGCCTCGATCAGCACGACCGGCAGGTTCTCGGCGAGGCTCGGCAGCACGAACAGGTCGGCTGCGCGCATCAGCCGGGAGACCTCGTCCTTCGACCGCTCGCCGAGGAACCGGACCCGCTCGGTGACGCCCAGCTGCTCGGCGAGCCGCGCGAGGTCGTCGCGCAGCTCGCCCGCGCCCACGACGTCGAGCGTCGCGTCCGGAACGCCGGCGAGCGCTTCGAGCAGATGGCGGTGCCCCTTCTTCTCCGCCAGCGCCGCCACGTTGAGCAGGCGACGGCCGGGCTCGCCAGCCGCCGGGGGCGTGAACGCCCCGACGTCCACCACGTTCGGCACGACCTCGATCCGCGCGCTCGGCGCGAGCTCGCGCAGGTGGCCGGCGAGCTCCTCGCTGACCGGCGCCACCACGTCGGCGTGCTCGAGCGACAGCTTCGCGAGCACGCGGTCGTAGCCGGTCACGAGGCCGCGCTGGAAGCCGGTGTAGTGCTCGGTGATCGCCACCTTCGCGCGGCTCAGCCGGCCCAGCACGAGCGCCGGCGGCGCGGCCTGGTAGACGTGGGCGTGGACGACGTCCGGCCGCCACCCCTCGCGCCGCAGCCGGCGCAGCGCGGCGAGCATCCCGAGCAGCTGGAAGCCCATCGCGGCCGGGCGCAGGAACGGCCGCCGGTAGCGCACGCGCAACGTGCGGATCCCGTCCTCGACCGAGTCCTCGAGCCGGTAGGCGGGGAATCCCGGCCGCGGCGTGGCCAGCGAGGCGAGCACCACCACGTCGTGGCGCGTCGCGAGCGCTCGGGCGTGCTCGCGGCAGAAGATCCCGAACACCGGCCGGTCGGGCCACGGGTACCACTTCGGCACCACGAGCACGCGCAACCGCTCGCTCACGACGGCAGCCTGCGGTAGGTCGCGAGCGTCTGCTGCGCCTCCTCGGTGCGCACGTACGGCCGGCCGGCGAGGAACCGGCGGCCCTCCTCGATCGCCTCCGCGTGGGTGTAGGTCGAGGCGACCTTGCGCGACTCGTGGCGGACCGGCAGCGAGTCGACGATCCCGAGTCGCCAGCCGCGCTGCTCGGCGAGTGCGCCCCAGTGGTTGTCGAGCCCCCAGCCGAAGCGCAGCTCGGGGAACGGCGTCAGCTCGGCCGCCGCGCGGCGCGAGAAGACGGTCACGGGGCCGATCTCGACGTAGCGCGTGCGCCGCGCCAGCGAGAACGGGCGGCGGCGGGTAACGCGCCAGGCGGCGTGGCTGCGCATCGTCTGCGCGGGCTGGGCGACGTCGAGCTGGAGCCGCTCGGCGAGCGCGAGGAAGCGGTCGAGGAAGCGCGGCGCGAGCTCGACGTCGTCGTCGGTGACGACCAGCCAGTCGTGCTCGGCCACCGCCGGTGCCTCCGCGAGCAGCCGGTTGAGGTTCTCGAACTTGCCGCCGTCCAGCTCGGTGAGCGCGGTCTCGGCGGTGAGCCCGGGGTCGGCCGTGCCGGTGGCGCCGTAGGCGAAGCGCACGTCATGGCGCTCGGAGCGCAGTCGCTCGGTCGCGCGCGCGAGCAGGGCGGCGCCCGGTCGGTAGATCGACAGCACGAGCACGCGGCGCGGCTGCTGGCCGGAGGCGAGGCGGTCCAGCCGCGGGCCGGCGAGGCTCAGCGCACCGGCCGCGTCGAACGTCCAGTCGGCGGCGGTTCGCGTGACGGTAAGCCGCTTGCCGGCGACCGTGCCCGACTCGCCCGAGAGGAAGCTGTCGGGATCGGGAAGCGGGGGCGAGCCGTCGTTGTCGGCCGCGGCGGTCACCGCTGTCGCAGCGCCTCGACGATGCGCCCGGTCGAGTGGGCGACCATGACCAGCCCCTGGGGGCAGCGCCGGCGCGCGGTGTGCCAGCCCGCGCCGGCGATATGCCGCAGCTCGCGCGCGAACGTGAGCTCGGTGCCCTTGCGGCGGTCGTTGCGCCTGGCCGCCTTGCCACGGCGGTACTCGGCGCGGGCGAGCGAGCGCAGGCGGGCGTCGTCGCCGACGCGGCGGTGCTCGAGCCAGGCGGCCGCCACGTATGCGACGCGACCGCCGTTGCGGTGCAGGCGCATCAGCCACTCCTCCTCGTCGCCGTAGATCGGCACGCTCTCGTCGAACGCGCCGATCCGCTCGATCGCCGAGCGGCGGACGGTCATGTTCGCGCTCCAGACGAAGTCGGTCTCGCAGTCGCGCGGCCCGAGGTCGAGCGTGGTGATCGGCGCCGACTCGCGGCCGCAGCTGCGCGGCGCCGGTCCTTCGAGCGCGGCACGGATCGGCCCGCCGATCGCCTCGGCCCAGCGGTGCTCGGCAGCCCCCGCGGCGATTGCCGTGACCCAGCCGGGAGGGGTGCGGACGTCGTCGTCGATCAGCGTGATCAGCGGCGCGCGGGCGGCGTCGATACCCGAGTTGCGCGCGGCGTTCGGCCCGCGTGACCGTTCGTGGCGGATCACCTGCGCGCCCATCTGCTGCGCGAGCTGCGCCGTCTCGTCGTCCGAGCCGTCGTCGACGACGATCACCTCGTACGGCGTGTCGGCCGGCTGGTCGGCGAGCGACGCGAGCGTGACCCGCAGATACTCCGCTCGGTTGCGCGTGGGCACGACGACGGAGACGGCCGGGTCGGGCATCGCGCCGGTAGGTTAGCCGGGGTGTCCGCAGGCCCGCGCGTTCTCGTAGTGCACAACCGCTACCGGATCGAGGGTGGCGAGGAGCGATCGGTCGATCTCCAGCTGCGCGCGATGGAGGCGGCCGGGATCGAGCACGCGGTCTTCGAGCGCCGCTCGGGCGATGCGAGCAAGGCCCAGGCGGCGCGTGCGCTCCTGCGTGGAGGCGAGCGGCCCGAGGAGCTCGCCGAGGCGGTGAGCGCGAGCGGCGCGACCGTCGTGCACGCGCACAACACGGTGCCGCTGATCGGGCCAGCGGGACTGGCGGCCGCGCGTGCTGCCGGGGCGGCGGTCGTCCTCCATCTGCACAACGTGCGGATCTTCTGCGCGACCGGCTTCGGCGAGCGCGACGGCGCTCCCTGCCAGCGCTGCCGGGGGCGCAACACTCTCCCGGGGCTGGCGCTCAACTGTCGCCGCTCGCTGCCGGAGGCAGCCGCCTACGCCGTGGCGCTGCACCGCCACCAGCCGCTGCTCTTCGACTCGGTCGACCGCTTCGTCGCCCCGAGCGCCGCTGCGCGCGACCAGCTCGCGGCGCGCGGGCTGCCGTTCGAGCGCGTGGACGTCCTGCGCCACTACCTGCCGGCCGAGGCCTTCGCCGAGCAGTCGTGGGCCGGCGATGGGGGCTACGCGCTGGTCGCCTCGCGGCTCTCGCCCGAGAAGGGGATCGGGGACGCGGTCACCGCATGCGCGCGCGCCGGCGCTCCGCTGCGGATTGCCGGCGAGGGGCCCGAGCGCGCCCGGCTCGAGCGGCTGGCGGCCGAGACCGGCGCCGGCGTCACCTTCCTCGGCCGTCTGCCGGCGGCGGAGGTGCAGGCGCAGCTCGCGGGCGCGGCGATGGTGCTGATGCCCTCGCGCTACCACGAGTTCTCGCCCTTCTCGGCGCTCGAGGCGATGGCCCAGGGCGTCCCCGTCGTCGCGACCGCCATGGGCGGCCTGCCGGAGCTGCTCGGCGACGGGGCCTGCATGCCGCCGGGGGACGTCGATGCGTTCGCCCGGCGTGTGGAAGAGCTGTGGGCGGATCCGATCGAGCGCGAACGGGAGGGCAGTGCGGTGCTCACACGGTCACGCGCGCGCCACGGGCAGGAGCGCTACGCAGCGGATCTGGTCGCCCTGTACGAGTCTGTCGCGGCCTAGCGCGCGAGACGCTCGCGCCACCAGTCGAGCGTGTCGCGCACGGTCTGGTCGAGCGGGATCTCCGGGCGCCAGCCGGTCGCGTCGGTGAGGCGAGCATGGGAGCCGCGCATCGTGCGCGCGTCGTGGGCGCGCAGGCGGGCGGGATCGACCTCGTGGCGCACGGCGACGCGGGCGTGGGCGGCGACCGCCTCGACCAGCTCGGCGACCGACGTCGAGCGGCCGCTGCAGACGTTGAACGCGCCCCCGCTGAGCCCCGCGGACAGCGAGTAGGCGCGGACGACGTCGCGGACGTCGGTGAAGTCGCGCGCCGACTCGGGGTCGCCGGTGCGCAGCACCGCCTCGCTCGCGCCGGCGACCTCGGCCTCGGCGACCTGCCGCGCGAGCGAGCTGACCACGTAGTCGTCGGCCTGGCCGGGGCCGGCGTGGTTGAACGGACGCAGCCGGACGACGTGCATCCCGAACGTCTCGGCGTACTGGCAGCCGAGCATGTCGCAGGAGGCCTTCGAGACCGCGTACGGGTTGCCGGGCGCCAGCGGGGCGTCCTCGGTCACGGGCAGCTCGTCGGGCTCGCCGTAGACCTGCCCGGAGCCGATCATCACCAGCGCCGTCGCCGGCGCCTCACGACGGATCGCCTCGAGCAGGTTCAGCGTCATCTGGATGTTCGGCAGCAGCGCCTGCTCGGGCTGCTCCCAGGAGAGGCTCGGCGAGCTGAACGCGGCGAGATGGAAGATCGCGCGCGGCTGGAGCTCGGCCACCAGCGCGCGCACCGCCGCGAGATCGCAGAGATCGAGCGCCGATCGAGGCGGCGCGGCGGGCGCCGTCCCATGCTCGGCGGTCAACAGACGGACGAGGTGAGGGCCGGCGAAGCCGCCCCCGCCGGTGACGAGTGGCGCACCCGCGGCCGGGCCGGCGCTGACGTGGTGTGGTGGAACGGCGGCTCCCTGCGACACGGCGACGATCCTAAGGCGCGGCCGCCGCTCGGCGCTCGCGCAGGTACTGGCGGGCCACGCCGGCGACGAAGCGCGGGTTCGAGCGCACGTAGCGCGGCAGCTGACGACGCGGCTCCTGGACGACGCGGTGCACCCACTCGAGCCCGCGGTCCTGCATCCAGCGCGGGGCCTGGGCGACGCGGTCGGCGTGGAAGTCGAACGCGGCACCGACCCCGCAGAGGACCGGGGCGTCGAGCGCGGGGCGCAGGCGTGCCATCCAGCGCTCCTGCTTGGGCATTCCGAGCCCGACCCAGACGACGTCGGGGCCGTCGCCGTTGATCCGCTCGGCGATCGCACGGTCGTCCTCAGCCGTCGGCTCGCGGTGCGGCGGCGACCAGCTGCCGACGATCTGCAGGCCGGGATGGTTGCGCAGCAGGTTCGTCGTCAACGCCGTGAGCGCGTCGTCGTCATGGCCGCCGTAGAGCCAGATCCGCTGGCCCCGCCGCGCTGCGTGATCGCAGTGGCGGCGCATCAGCTCCGGTCCGTAGACACGCCCGTGGAGCTGCTCGCCGAGCAGGTTCGCCGCCCAGACGACCGGCATGCCGTCCGGGACCGTCAGCGTGGCCTCGCGCAGCGCGCTCATCAGCAGCGGATCGTCCTGCGCGGTGACGAGCGACATCGTCGGCGCGGCGCAGACCCAGCCACGCTCGCGCCGCTCGACCATCGCGTCGATCACGGCGAGCGCTTCGTCGTAGTCGGTCATCGCGATCGGGACGCCGAGGATGTCCCTGCGGCGCACGTTCGCGTCCACACGTGCGTCCTCGTCGATCGTGCCAGCGGAAGGCGTCCGGCTCACCCGCGAGAAGATACGCCCATGAGCGATGCGCGCCGCCTCGCCACGGGCTCCCTCGCGCAGCAGGCGGCGCAGGTGACCGGCCTGCTGGCGATGTTCCTGGTCATCACCGTGCTCGCACGGCGCTTGACGCTCGCCGAGCTCGGCGTCTATGGGCTGCTCAACGCACTCGCCGGCTACCTGCTGATCGTCCAGAACGCCGCGGCCGGCTCAGCGGTGCGCACGCTAGCCGCGGTACGCGACGAGCGCGCCGGGTCGGCGGCGTTCTCGACCGCGGCACTGCTCTACGTCGCTGCGGGCGCGGCGGCCGGGCTGGTCCTCGCCGGGCTCGGCGCCGGCCTTGCGGCCGCGCTCGACCTCGCGCCGGAGCTGGCGCGCCAGGCCCGCCTGGGGTCGGTCGCGATCGGCGTGGTGACGCTCGTCGGCTGGCCGCTGACCGTCTACCGCGATGCCCTGCGCGCGCGCGGCAGGTTCGTGCTTGCGGCCGGGACCGAGATCGCCGCCCTGGTCGCGTATGCCGGTCTCGTGCTCGCTCTCGCGTTCGCCGACGCGCCGCTCTGGAGCCTCCTCGGCGCGGGCGCCGCGATCCCGCTGCTCGCGGGGCTCGGCTGCATGGTCGTGGCGACCGCGGTTCGCCTGCCGTGGCGGCTGCGCCCTCGCCTCGCCAGCGCCGCGACGGCGCGCGAGCTGCTCGGCCTCGCCGGCTACATCTCGCTGACCGAGGCCGCGAGCGCCGCCGTGTATGTGATCGGGCGGACGCTGCTCGGCGTCTTCAAGTCGGCCGGCGCGGTCGGCCTGCTCGAGGGCCCGATCCGCGTCCACAACCTGATCCGAGCGCTCAACGCGGCCGTCACGGTCGTGGTGCTGCCGGCCGCCTCCGGCTACTTCGCGGCCGGCGACGAGCGCCGGCTGCGCGAGCTGCTGCTGCGCGGCTCGCGCTACATGCTCGCGCTGATCGTCCCGATCGCGGTGACCGGGATGGTCCTGGCGGGCCCCATCCTCGAGGTCTGGCTCGGCTCCGACTTCGCCGAGGCCGGGCCGGCGATGGCGATCCTGCTGAGCCACTGGCTGCTGAGTGGCATGAGCGGTGTGGCGGCAGCGACGCTGGTCGGCGTCGGACGCGCGCGCGACCTCGCGCGCTGGGCGGTCGGCGTGGCGGTGGCGAGCGTTGCGCTGATGCTCGCGCTGACGCCGCTCCTCGGGATCGAGGGGGTCGCGCTGGCGACAGCCGTTCCCTACGTGTTGCTGTTTCCCTACCTGCTCGCGATCACGCTGCGTGCCGTCCCGCTGCTCGCGGCCGAGCTCGTCCGCTCCGCCTTCCTGCCGGCCTGGACGCTGGGTGGCGCGCTCGCCGTCGCGCTCGCGCTCGCGCGAGGGGTCGCCGACGTCGACTCGCCTGGACCGCTGGTTGCCGTCGCGCTCGGTGGGCTGGCCGCCTACTGGGCCGCCTACTACGCGCTGGTCCTCGATCGTGACGAGCGCGCGCTGGCCGGCGCTCTGGCTTGGCCGCGGCGGCCTGCACGCGAGCGCTCGAGCCGCTGAGCGGACGGGGCTCCGGATACGCTGCCGACCGTGGCTTGGAGCTCACACGGGACCGGGCAGTTCGAGCCGGCCGACCTCGGCGCCCTCGGGGCCCGCTGCGTGCTCGAGAACGGCATGCTCGTCTTCAACCCCGGACATGTGTTCCTCGGCGAGGACGTGTACGTCGGCCACCGCACGATGCTCAAGGGGGACACCCGCGCGGAGCTTCGCGTCGCCGACGGCGCGTGGATCGGTCAGGACTGCTACTTCCACAGCGCCGGCGGGATCCGGATCGGCGAGGGAGCCGGGATCGGACCGCGCGTCATGATCCTCACGTCGGTGCACGAGGAGACACCGCCGCCGGCAGCGATACTCGACGCGCCGCTGCGCTTCGCGGCCGTCGAGGTCGGGGCGGGAGCTGACGTCGGCATCGGCTCGATCCTCCTGCCAGGTGCTCGCGTCGGTGCTGGTGCGCAGATCGGCGCCGGCTCGGTGGTCACGGGCGATGTCCCTGACGGGTACGTGGCGACCGGCGTCCCTGCGCGAGTGGTGCGTCGCCGGGGGGAGTCGTGAGGCTGCGGCTCGCCGAGCCGCGCTTCGGTGAGACCGAGCTAGCCGCGATCGGTCGCGTGCTCGCGAGCGGGAACCTCACGCAAGGCCCGGTCGTCGCCGAGTTCGAGGAGGCGATAGCGCGCTTCTGTGGCGTGGAGCACGCCGTCGCCACGACCTCGGCGACGACCGCGCTCGAGCTCGTCCTCGCCGCGCTCGACATCGGCGCCGGTGACGAGGTCGTGGTCGCGGACTTCACCTATCCGGCCACCGGCAACGCGGTGCTGGCCCGCGGTGGCGTCGTCAAGCTGGTCGACGTCGACCCCAAGACCTACTGCGTCGACCCCGGCGCCATCGAGAGCGCGCTCGGCGATCGCACGCGCGCCGTGATCGCCGTCGACGTCTTCGGGCTCCCGGCCGACTACACCACCATCGAGCCGCTGCTCGCGCACCACGGCATCCCACTGATCTGCGATGCCGCGTGTTCGCTCGGTGGAGCCGTCGGCGGGCGCCGAGCCGGCGCCTTCGGCGCCGCCGCCTGCTTCAGCTTCCACCCGCGCAAGTCGCTGACCACGGGCGAGGGAGGGATGGTCGTCTGCGACGACGGCGAGCTTGCGGAGCGTCTGCGTCGCTTGCGCAATCACGGCGCGGAGCGCGACGGCTGGCGCGCGCGCTTCGTCGAGCCCGGGTTCAACTTCAGGATGAGCGACCTCAACGCGGCGCTCGGTCTCGCCCAGGTTCCCGAGCACGACGAGACCGTGCGCCTGCGTGGGAAGCTGGCCAGACGGCTCGATCGGGGCCTGGAGCGGATCGAGGGCGTGACGCCGCAGTCCGTTCCCGAAGGCTTCACCCATCCGTACCAGGCTTATGTGGTCGTCTGCGACGAGCGCCTCGCCCGTGACGAGTTGATCGCCGAGCTTCGCGTTCTCGGGGTGGAGTCCACGCTAGGTACCTATGCGATGCATGCCGAGCCGGCCTTCGCCCGCGCATGTGGCACGAAGCCGGGCGATTTGAAGCACAGCTTCGCGCTCGCGGAGCGCTCGCTGGCTCTGCCGTTGCATCAGGGGCTGACGGAGGCGGACATGGACGCGGTCGCCGAGGCCCTCGCGTCGTCTATCGCGCGGCTGTAGCGGCCTTCCGATACCAGTCGACCGTCCGGCGGAACCCCTCGTCGACCGCCACCGACGGCTCGAAGCCGACCGCGTCGCGTATCCGAGCGGTGTCGGCGACCAAGCGCCTGACGTCTCCCCGGCGCTCCGGCCCGTGCTCGACCGGGTGGTCGGGTCTGTCCAGGGCGACGAGCAGCGCACGGACCATCTCGTTCACGGAGACCTCGGTCCCGGTGCCGACGTTGAACGTCCCCCCGAGGGCGTGGTCCGCCAACGCCAGCGCCAGCGTCGCGGCCACGGTGTCGCTCACGTAGCTCATGTCGCGAGTCTGCTCGCCGTCCCCGTTGACCGTGATCGGCGAGCCTTCGCGGACGCGGCGGATCACCTCGGGGATCAGCCCAGCGTAGGCGGCGTCGTTCTGGCGCTCGCCGTACGCGTTGAAGGGTCGTACTACGACGACGTCGAGGTCGAAGGTCCCCGCATAGCTGAGCGCGACCAGGTCCGTCGCCGCCTTCGCGGCGGCGTACGGGGTGTGCGCGTGAAGCGGATGCTCCTCGCTCATCGGTGCCGCCGTCAGGGCGGTTCCGTAGACCTCCGACGACGAGTACTGCACGAGGCGCTCGAACGCCCCAGCGCGCTGCAGCTCGCATACCGCCGTGGTCATCGCGACGTTGCGGTCGACGTTCTCGCGTGGATGGGCGAGCGAGTGGGGCAGGGGGATGACCGCCAGGTTGAAGCAGAAGTCGAGCCGGCTCGGGCCGCACGCGCTCCGCAGCGCCCGTTCGTCGGCGCAGTCGGCCACGACCAGCTCGATCCGGTCGCGAACGGCGCTCAGGTTCTCCTCGCGACCGAGGCTGAGGTCGTCCAGGACGATCACCCGAGCGGCGCCCGCCGCGAGCAGGCCCTCGACCAGGTGGCTGCCGATGAACCCGGCGCCTCCGGTGACCAAGGCCGTCGCGCCGGCGAAGCGCGACGCGTCAGGCGACCGAGCCACGAACCGGTCCCCGGTAGCTGGGAGTGACGGCCGCGTGGATCTCTCCGGATCGGCGGATCGCGCGGGCCGTGGACAGCGAGGCGAGACCGGCGGAGCCGCTCACGGGCGGGGCGTCGCCGGTCCTGGCCGCGTCGAGGAACGCCTCCCACTGCACGCGCAGCGGCTCGCGACGATCGAGCGCGTAGCGCACCATGTCACCCTCCCCGCCCCCGCGCATGCCGGCCAGCGCGTCCCAGTCGGTCGCGCGCGTCGGGTGCTCGTAGAAGGAGAGGTCCTGGGCGAGGTAGTCCACGACGAACATGCCGCGCTCGCCGAGGATGCTCAGCTGACGGACCTTGGTGGGCGTCATCCAGTTGACCTCGAGCAGGCCCGTGGCGTCGTCGTCGAACCGCAGCGTCGCGCAGAGCAGGTCCTCGCAACCGCCGGCCAGCGGGCTCGCGGTCTCGGCATACACGCGGTTGATCTCCTGTCCCGTCACGAAGCGCATCACGTCGATGTCGTGGGTCGCCAAGTCGAGCGCGACCCCCTGGGCGCCCGTGCGATTCGGGAACGGGCTCAGGCGCCGGGCGTGCATCTGGTGCACCTTGCCGATCAGCCCCTCCTCGAGTCGGTCGCGCAGCGCGACGACCGCGGGGTTGAAGCGCTCCACATGCCCCACCGCGAGCGCGAGCCCGGCCCGCTCCGCCGTCGCGATCATGTCGCGGGCATGCTCCTCGGTGGGCGCCAGGGGCTTCTCGACGAGGACGTGGAGCCCGGCGTTGAGCGCCTCCAGCGTCGCGGCGGGAAGGTCGTCGACCGGCAACGCGATGCAGGCGAAGTCGAGATCGTGGGCCGCGAGTGCCTCGGCGAGCGACCGATGGGCACGGGCGCCGGGGTGGTCCGCGACGGCCCGCGCTCCGCGCTCCGGGTCGATGTCCACCACAGCCGGGATCTCGACACCCTCGATGCCTCGCAACACCCGGAGGTGGTGGGACCCCATCACGCCGAGACCGGCGACGACCCCTCGTAGCGTGTCTCCGCTCCCAGTCAATGCGCGGGCCAGCGTAGCGGCCGCAAGCCGTCCGCGGTTACCTCGATCAGGCCGCGACTCGGCTTGCGCGCATCCGAGTACACGAGCTCGAGCAGACTCGCCACGTGGTCGGAGTCGTGGACCGTGCGGACGAACTCCCTCCCGGCCTCGCCTCGGCGCTCGCGCAACGCCGGGTCGTCGCACAACTGCTCGAGACGCTCCTCGAGCGTCGAGGCGTCGACACCGATCAACGGCGTCGCGCGGGCGAAGGGGGCGAGCCAGCGGCCGTCGTACTCACAGAGCACCGGCTTGCCGAGCGCCATCGCCTCCAGTGCGAACACCCCGGAGGTCTCCGAGTTGAGCTGGTCGACGACGACGTCCGCGCGGGCGATCTCCTCAAGCACCCGCTCGCGCGGCACCCCGCTGACGGTCCGCAGCCGCAGCGGCCGCCGCCGCCCGAGCGACTCGACGGCGGCGACGATCTCCCGCGTGCCCTTGATCGCGGCATTCGAGGGGGCGTGGAGGACGATCGGTCCCTCGCCGGGGTCGGCTGCCGGCTCCGCGAGGGCGGGCAGCGCGATCGGCGTCGGGATCACGTAGACGGTTCGGAAGTGCGGCTTCACGTAGGCGGCGAGCTCGAGATCCGAGACGAGCGCGGCCGCGCAGGTCCGGCTCGCGATCCGCAGCCGCCGGCCGATCGTGCGGTCGTGGGCCCCGTCCGACGCGCCGAACAGGCGGGCGCGCGCGGGGAAGAGGCGCTCGGCCACGCGGCGGGTTCGGCAATCGCTGCCCCAGTAGTGCATGAGCACGACGGGACGTCGCATCGCCCTCGCCCACGCCGCATCGGCGAACGCGCAGAGCGTGGAGCCGAACTGGAAGTGCAGCACGTCGTAGTCGAACGGGGCGCGGAGCCCCGCGACGGCCCGTCGCGCGGGCGCGCGACCGATCGTCCGATCGGCGGGCCAGCCGAACGGGTGCCGATCGAGCACCTCGAGCGTCGCCTCGTGTCCGCGGCGGCGCAGGCCGTCGCGCGTCGCGCTGGCCACGCCCGCGGTCTCGACCGGAGCGAGTAGCACCCGCATCGAGCTCGACCGCCTACTCGCCGGCGGTGCGCTCTAGCACGCCCGCCAGCGGCTCAGCATCGTCGTCGGCGTGCTGCTGACGCTCCTCGAGCATTGCCAGGCGCTGCGCCAGCACCTTCGTCTGGTCGCTCAGCTTCGACACCGCGATCGAGAAGTGCAGCAGCAGCACGAGCACGAATCCGAACGCGATCAAGAACAGCGCGCTCGGCGGGTAGAAGACACCGATCGTCTCGGCGATCTGCTCCAGCAGATCGCTCCAGACCGCGAGCGCGAGCAGCGCCAGCGCGCTGAACAGCCACAGCAGCGCATACCGCTCCAGCAGTCGCCGGCGACGCACCAGCTCGAGCACGACGAGCAGCAGGCCGATCGTCGCAGCGATCGCGACGAGCTTGACGCGGAGCTCCATCAGAGGCCTTGGGCCGCCGCGACGGGAGCGTCGTCGCCCGGCTCGACGTTCGGCCGCTTACGCGCCAGCCCGACGAAGATCGCGAGCAGGACCTTGATCATGTAGTAGGCGGACTTCCCCGAGCGGATCGACGAGACTCCGCCGCCGCGCTCCAGCATCGTCACGGGCACCTCCCGCATGCGGAGCCGGTGGTGATGGACCATCAGAACCGCCTCGACCTCGGGGTAGTCGTGCGGGTAGTCGCGAGCGAACACGGCGATCGCGCGCCGGTTGTAGAGGCGGAAGCCCGACGTCGGGTCGCTCACGCGCTGACCCACGATCCGCGACAGCAGGAACGCGAAGATGTGGATGCCGGTCCGCCGGCTGATCGGCGCGGGGTAGCCGCTGTCGGTGAGGAAGCGCGACCCACAGACCATGTCGATCGCCGGGTCGGCGCGCATCGTCTCTTCGAGCCTCCGGATCTCTCCCGCGACGTGCTGGCCGTCGCCGTCGACCTGCACCATCCGCTGATAGCCGTTCTCCAGCGCGAACACGAACCCCGACTGGACGGCTCCGCCGATCCCGAGGTTGAACGGATGACGCAGCACGCGCGCCCCCGCCTCCCTGGCGATCGTGCTCGTCCGGTCGGTCGAGCCGTCGTCGATCACCAGGACGTCGAAGCCGGGCGCTCCCTCGTGCAGCGAGCGGATGACGTCGGAGACGGTCTCGGCCTCGTTGTAGGCCGGGACAACGGCCAGGTTGTGGTTGGTGGGCTCCATCGTCTGCTGCAACCGTCGCGGACATCGTACGTTGCGGGCGGGCAGCCATATATTGACCGCTGTGGGCGACGTTGCCCTCGCGGCGCGTGCGAGACTCCCGCGCCGTGACCGAGCTTCCTTCGATCAGCGTCATCACGCCGTGCCTGAATGCCGCGGCGACGATTCGCGAGACGCTCGAGAGCGTGCGCGACCAAGGCTACCCGCGGCTCGAGCACATCGTGGTGGACGGCGATTCCGCCGACGGCACGCCTGAGATCGCAGCCGGCTTCGGCGCTCGGGTGATGTCTGAGCCCGATCGCGGCCGGCCGGACGCCGCGAACAAGGGAATAGCGCTGGCGACGGGCGACGTGGTGGCATTCCTCAACGCCGACGATCGCTACGAGCCGGGCGCCCTGGAGAGGATCGGCCGCGCCTTCGCGGACCACCCTGACGCCCAATGGGTCACCGGCTACTGCCGGATCGTCGACGGCGACGGTCGCGAGATCCGTCACGGAGTCACGCGCTACAAGCAGTGGCTGCTGCGGCGCTGGTCCTACGGTCTCTACCTGACTCAGAACTTCGTCTCGGATCCGGCGACCTTCGTCCGGCGGGAGGCGTTGGAGCGAGTCGGCGGCCTCGACGGGCGCTACTCCACCTCCCACGACTACGACCTATGGCTGCGCGTCGGCCGTCTCGGTCCACCGGTGGTCGTCGAAGCGCCGATCGCTGCGTTTCGCATGCAGGAGGGGACGCTCAGCATGGACGGCTTCGAGGGGCAGTTCCGCGAGCACGAGGAGATCGCGCGTCACCATGGCGACGGACATCGCGCCGCCGTCATGGTCAATGCCGTGACGAGTCGCCTGATCGTGCTGATCTATCGAGCGCTGCGTGGGGTGAGGACGCTGCGAGCGCGTAGGCGTCGCGGTGTCGGCGCGCCGCCTCGGACCACGTGAACCCGCCCGCCCGCTCGAGGCCCTTGACGCGCAGCTCCGCGCCGAGCGCACGATCGTCGACGATCCGCTCGACCGAGGCAGCGATCGCGTCCACCGATCGGGGGTCGAACGTCAGCGCCGCGTCTCCGACGACCTCGGCGAGCGAGCCGCTCGTCGCGCACGAAACGGGGCATCCGCAGGCCATGGCCTCCAGCGGTGGGGAGCCGAACCCCTCGTAGAGGCTCGGAAAGACCATCGCGGTGGCGAGGCGGTAGAGAGCAGGGACCTGGTCGGACTGGAGGTAGCCGAGATGGCGGACGCGGTCGCTCACCCGCGCCTGTCGCGCGCACCGCTCGATCTCCGCCAGCCTGCCGTAGTCCTGTCCCGTCAGCACGAGGTGGACGTCGCTCGGCGTCGCGCCCAGGGCGGCGATCAAGCGCTCGTGGTTCTTGTGAGGCCAGAGATTCGCCGGGTAGACGATGTAGCGCTCGGGGAGGGATAGCTGCTTGCTCAAGGTCTCGTCGACCTCTGTGGCCCGCGGCGTGAACCGGGCGTGGTCGATCCCCATGGGAATCGCGACGGCGCGGGTCGGCGCGACTCCGGCCAGCTCGATCAGGCGTTCGCGCGAGTACTCGCTCGTCGTCAGCACGAGGTCCGCCGCACGGGCGGCGCCCTCGTAGGCCCAGCGTCGGTAGGCCAGCTCCCCGCGGGAGAAGAAGCCAGGTAGCTCACGGTGCTGGAGGTCGTAGACGGTCGTGACGGTCGGCACCCCGCGAAGCCGCGGTATCGGGACCGTGACCGGATGGTGCAGCACGTCGAATCCACGCGGGACGCCGCGCGCCACCAGCCGTGGGGCGACTGCGGCGCCGGCCATCGCCATCAGCCTGGTCGCTCTGCCCCTGCCGGCGCGATAGCTCCTCACCTCGCACAGGTCGATCGGGCCGCCGACATACCCGCCGTAGCTCGCGGCGACATCGCGGTTGGCGAGTACCGTCACCCGTTCCGGCCCGTTGCCGTCCGCGAACTGCCCGAGCACTCCGCGGACGTTCGACTCCGCCCCGCCGACCTGGCCTGGGAACAGCGTCAACAGCGCAAACGCGACATGCACGACGCCAGCCCCTCAGGCGGCTAGGCGCTCGACATGCGCCGCCATCTGCCCGGCGATGGTCTCGTACGAGTAGCGCTCGACGCGCCCGTTCGCATCCGAGTCCCTCGGGGCCGCCATCAGGCGCTCGAGGCCAGCGGCTATCGCCGTGGGATCGTTCGCCGGGACCGCCTCGCCCGAGCCCGTGGCGCGGACTATCTCGGCGGCAGCCGACTCGTCGCCCAGCACGAGGATCGGACGCCCGGCGGCGAGGTACTCGTAGAGCTTCGCCGTCGCCTCGCTCCGGCGGCCGCGGCCCGTCAGCAGCACGAGCGTTCCGGCGGCGCTCTGGAGTCGCAGGGTGTCCTCGCGCTCGAGCGTCCCGACAGCGCGCGCCATGCCACGTGAGCTCTCGATGAGCCCGCTCTCCTCCTCGGTCAAGGGTCCGGCGAAGACGGCCTCGATCGGGGCGTCGTCGGCCGGCCGCCGCTCGGTCAGCAGGCGCAGAGCCTCGATCAAGGGACGAGGGTCGCGTGACGCCACGGCCATCCGCCCGGTGTGGACGACCGTGTGGGTGGAGGGATCGAGGCCGATCTGGTCGGGTCGAGCCCGCACGCGCTCGTCGGGATCGAAGCCGTTTGGAACCGTGTCGGCGGCGACGCCGTAACGAGCCCGGATGTCGTCCGTGATCGGCTCGGTGACCGTCGTGACCTGATCCGCTCCGCGAACGGTCGCCGACTCGAGCGCGCGGTCGAGCCGATGTTGCAGGGAGAGCGGCCAATCGGGATGGGTCGTCTCGTAGCCCCAGCCGTCGCGGAGGTCTGCGATCCACGGGATTCCCTGTCGCTTGAGAGCCATGCCGACGAGGTGGGCGGACTCGGGTGGCGACGTCGTGATCACGCAGTCGGGTCGGTGGCGCCGGGCGTGCCTCAGCGCGGCGGGCAGGGCAAAGGGAATCCAGCCGACGAGCGCGAGGTCGGGTACGACGATCGACGCCACCCGGCTCGCTCCGTCCGCGTAAGCCTTCCCCTTGCCCTCGTTCAGCGCCTCATAGTGACGACGGCGCCAGTTGAGGCGAGTGGCCATCAGGTCGGGGGTGCGGAGAACTCGGGCCGCTCCCGCGATATCTCCGTCACCCGAGGTTTGGGACGTCAGCACGGTCACTTCGTGACCGAGCCGGGCGAGGTACTTCGTGAGGCCGGCCGTCCGTCGCGCCGCGGACATTCCCGCGGGCGGCGACAGCTGGGCGACGAGGAGGATCGACCTGCTTCGCATCGCGGCTGGACCTTACCCGCCGCGCGCGCGGCGGGCGGCGATCAGCCGGGCGATCGCCGCCCGGTAGTCCCCGATGTCCTCGGCCCGCGGCAGGAGAGCGCGCAGCTCCCGCACCCCCGTCGCGCTTCGGAAGAAGAGCAGTGACACCACGGCGAGGGCGAGGTAGGAGACGCTTGAGGTGATGGCCGCGCCGGTGGCCCCGTGCTTGGGGATCACGAGCAGGTACGCGACTACAGACGGCACGGTCACCAAGATCGAGGTGTAGAGCGAGTACTCGGGCTTGCCCTTGCCGGACGTCGCGGAGCTGAACGAGGCGGCGATGCCGAGTGCCGCGGCGCCGGGGATCAGCAGCAGCGTCAACGCGACCGTATCTTCGAACCCCGATCCGTAGACGAGCGGGATCAGCGGCGTGACAGCCGCCAGCAGCGCAGCGGCGCCGACGGCGACGAGGGCCGAATGGCGGATCGACTTGATCATCACCCCACGCTGGTGGTCGGTCTCCCCGGAGGCGTCGAGCGATGCGACACGCGGAAGGGCCACGGCCGCGAGCGAACGCGGGAGCAGCAGTACGAGCTCGGTCAGCGCCAGCGCTATCGCGTAGTGGCCGACGCTCGCCGCGGCGGCGTACGCGCTGAGGATGAAGAGGTCGGCGCGCAGCGCCAGGTACGTGACGCTGTTCGCGACGTACGCGCGCAAGCCGAAGCTCACCGCGTACCTCACGCGGCGCGCGAGCGCGTGTCCGAGCGGCGCCTTCCCTCCGAGGCGACGACGACCGACGGCCAGCTGCGTCAACGCCGCGACGACGTATGCGGCGACCAGGCCGGCGACGGCACCCTCGAGGCCGAACGGCACTGCCAGCGCCGTTACCAGGACGAAGACGAGTAGCGCCTGGCCGCCGTAGGCGAGGGCGTACCACTCGTAGCGGTCCGCTCCGAGGGCAACCGACCAGGAGAAGGTCCACGACAACGCGAACGGAACGGCGGCGACGGCGATGGCTGCCGTGCCGAGCGGGACGTTCTCGAGGACGCTGTCCTGGAGCTGCGCCGCGAGCACGAGCCCGATCGCGACGGCGACCAGGCCGAGCGCCAGCGCCAGCAGCTGCGATTGGCGCAGCGCGTCCTCGGGCGGCCAGCGCCCGTTGCTCACGCTGTAGGTGATCCCCGCGCCAAGCCCGAGCGAGCCGAGCATGATCAGCAGCGTGATCCCCGACGAGACCACTCCGTAGGCGCCCGTGCCGTCGGGACCCAACAGCCGCGCGACGACGATGCTCGTAAGTCCGAGCGCTCCGGCGGTGATCACCTGAGCGACGGCGGCCAGCACTGCCCCGGAGCCGAGCGCTCGCCGCTCGCCGCTCCGGGCCGTCACGTCAGCGCTCCTAGCCGGCCTGCTTCTGCGGCACGCCGCTGGCGAGCAGCTCGAGGTCGGAGTCGACCATCAGCTCGACGAGCTCCCGGAAGCTGGTGCGCGGCTCCCAGCCGAGCTGCTCCTTGGCCTTCGCGGCGTCGCCGATCAGGTGCTCGACCTCGGCCGGGCGGAAGTACTTGGGATCGATGTGGACGTGGTCGTCGACCTCGAGCCCGGCGCGCGCGAACGAGACGTCGACGAGCTCGCGCACGCTGTGCGTCTCGCCGGTCGCGATCACGAAGTCGTCGGGCTCGTCCTGCTGGAGCATCAGCCACATCGCCTCGACGTAGTCCTTCGCGTAGCCCCAGTCGCGCTCGGCGTCGAGGTTGCCGAGCCCGAGCTTCTCCTGCAGGCCGAGCTTGATCGCCGCGGCGCCGTGGGTGACCTTGCGCGTCACGAACTCCAGGCCGCGGCGCGGGCTCTCGTGGTTGAAGAGGATCCCCGAGCACGCGAACAGGTCGTAGCTCTCGCGGTAGTTGACCGTGATGAAGTGGCCGTAGACCTTCGCGACGCCGTACGGGCTGCGCGGGTAGAAGGGAGTCCTCTCGGTCTGCGGCACCTCGAGCACCTGGCCGAACATCTCGGAGGAGGACGCCTGGTAGAAGCGCGCCTCGGGCACGACCTCGCGCATCGCCTCGAGCATCCGCGTCGCGCCGACCCCGCTGAACTCTGCGGTCAGGACCGGCTGGTTCCAGGACGCGGCGACGAACGACATCGCGGCGAGGTTGTAGATCTCGTGCGGCTGGCACTCGCGCATCACGTCGGTCAGCGAGCGCTGGTCGAGCAGGTCGCCGGTGTGCAGGAAGATGTCGTCACGGCAGCCCTGCAGCCGCTGGAAGGTCTCGGTCGAGGACCGGCGCACCATGCCGTGGACCTCGTAGCCCTTCTCGAGCAGGAACTCCGCCAGGTAGCTTCCGTCCTGGCCGGTGATGCCGGTTATCAGCGCGCGCTTGGTCTCAGTCACGCGCGGGGACGCTATCGGGTCGGGCGGGCGTCGGGGGGTCTGCGTCGGGGGCCGCGGGCGCGGTGACGCAGATGGCGTAGCGCGGCTCGCGGTGGCGGTCGACCTCCACGTTGCCGACGCCGCCCGGATGGAACCAGAACCCCGCGGCGAAGCCGGCCGCCCGGCACTCGTCGAGCAGCTGCTCGGGGAAGACCGCGCGCGGGCGGGACGGGTCCGCGGAGAGCAGCTTGGCGCCACGCGGCGAGTGGGGGTTGGCCGCCTCGACGATCAGCACGCCGCCCGCTTCGAGCGCCGTGGCGGCCGCGGACGCGAACTGGCTCAGGGCGCTGTCGTCGAGCTGCTCGACCACCCCGCGCGCCACGATGGCGCCCACGCTGGCCGCGGGCGTCGCGGCGAGCGCCGCGAGCGCGTCGGTCCCCTCGAGCTCGAGCACCGGATCGTGGCCGCCGATCATTCCCTGCAGCCACTCGGGCCGCTCCTGAGGAGGATCGACCGGACGCGGTGGCTCGCCGACCTCGGCGTTGAAGCTCGCGACCACGCCCACGTCCGCGTGCTCGGACAGCTCCAGCTCCGAGCGTGGCTGGTACGGCGCGGCGCGGAGCTCGCGCAGCGCGTGCTCCATGTCGTTCTGGGTGGAGGCGACCGACTGCACGCTGCGATCGAGCGTGTGGACGGCACGCAGCAGCTCGTTGTCGACGCGCTGCTGGTGGACCGTGTACGGCTTGATCAACCGCAACAGGGTCCGGCGGGCGCCCGTCTTGATCCGCGCGGCACGCGAGGGCGGCGAGGACTGGATCGGCCCGGAGCGGACCAGCTGGGCCGCCTCGGCCGTGTCGGCGATCCGCAGCGGACCGCGCATCCCGCGTGCGCCGGCGAACGAGCGGACGCGGACCAACCGCCGCGCGAGCGTCTTGCCCGCCGGCTCGGGCGAGTGGGTACGGCGCAGGTCTCCGGCCCCACGTGCCGCGCGGGAACGGGCGGCCTCGGGGTCGTCGAACACCGCCCGAAGCTGGCGCGCGGCGTGCTCGACGTCGGGCTCGGCCCAGTGGGCGTCGGCGGGATAGGGATCGTTGCCGGGGCCGACCTCGACGAGGTCGTAGTCGACCAGGAACGAGTTCTCGGGCGTCATGAAGTCGAGGTTGCCCGAGTAGCCCGTCGCGACGACCGGCTTCCCGAGCAGCATCGCCTCCGCCATCGACAGCCCGAAGCCCTCGGAGCGGTGCAGCGACGCGTAGCAGTCGCAGGCGGCGATCATCGCGTCCTTCTCGGCTCGCGGGACGTGGCGGTCGAGGACGTGGACGTCGGGGTGCGTCGCGGCCGCCTCGAGCAGCTTCGCGTGGGCCTCGGGCCTGACCTCGTGGTTCATGCACTTGAGCATCAGCGCCGCGCCCTCGCCGGGCTCGAATGCCTGCTTGAACGCCTCGATCAGGGCGAGCGGGTTCTTGCGCTCGAAGACGCTCAGGTGGTCGAACGCGAACAGATAGGTGAAGCCCTCCGGCATTCCGAGCCGCTCGCGCGGAAGGCGCTCGAAGTCGGGCAGCGTCACCGGCAGCGTGATCTTCACCACCGGCACCGGCGACACCGGTGAGAGCGCGTCGGCGACGTGGTCGGTCGCGACCCAGATCTCGTCGACGTACTCGAACGCCTCCAGCCACCGCTCGGGGAAGCGGTCCACCTCCCACCACCAGAGGCCGATCGTGTAGCGGCCGGCGACGAAGCCGTGGCCGAGGTCCGTCGCGAGCGCCGGAACGGTGTCGGCGTTGACGCAGAGGAGGTTGATCGCGTGCGGGGCGGTGCCGCGCTCGCGCGCGTGCTCGCGCTCGCCGCCGGGGCTGTGGCTCGCCACGAGCCCGACCGGCGAGACGGGGACGCCGATCGCGTCGAGAGCGTCCGAGACCTGACGGCCGGCCTCGCCCACGCCCAGCGCCGCGTCGAAGTAGCCCGCGAGGTTGACCCCGGGGAGGAGCGCGCCACCGTGCCCGCCGCCGGGCATCAGAGCGTCATCGATCTGACCGCGGCCGTAGACATCGGCCCAGGCTACGAGCCGCGGGCCGTCGACGCCTTCGAGGTCGGGCATCTGCTCGCGCAGATCGATGCGCGAGCGGTGGTAGGCGGCGAGGTAGCGCGACACCCCGTGCTTGCCGCCCTCCTCGGCGGGCCCGTTTGCGTACTCCAGGAGCGCCTGCGCGCCCGCGTCCGAGAACGGGTCGCCGTCGAGCTCGCCCGCGAGCAGGCCACCGCGGTAGACGCGTCGCAGCGGGCGGTCGAGCGCGACGGCGCCCGGCAGCTCGGCGAGCCCGTAGGGCCAGCCGACCGCCTGCTCGAAGCCGTTCGCCAGCAGGTCGGCGCCATAGCCGTCGTAGAGCTCGCGAAGCGCGGGCTCGCCGACGAAGTCGATCCTGTTCTGGTGCTTGGAGATCCGCTCGGGATGGCGCGGGTCGTAGCCCGAGAAGTGGAAGAAGCGCAGCGGCCTGCCGTTCACCTCGTAGCCGCCGCCGGCCTTGCGCAGCGATCGGCCGCCGAGGTTCCAGTAGGCGACGTTGTAGCCCGGGTCGCGCAGGACGTGGAAGCTCTCGACGATCCCGGGGGCGAGGTCGATCCAGCGCTGGTCGACGAAGAAGCCGCGCTCGGGATCGATGATGCAGTCGGTCGCCAGGCGCTCGGACCACCAGTCGAGCAGCGCGAGCGACTCCGCGCCCCCGGCGAGGCCGAGGAAGCCGAGGTTGTAGGTGCCGGCGGTCAGGATGTCCTGCTCGTTGGGCCGCAGGCCGTCGCGCGGCACCGGCTCCGTGAAGTGCGGCGTCACGACGACCTCGTGCTCGGACAGCAGCCGGTCGACCTCGTCGAGCGGGTCGTGTAGGCGGATGTCGGGATCGAGGTAGGCGAGCCGCTCGCAGCCCTCCTCGACGAGCAGCTTCCTCATGAGCCACGGCTTGACCGCCGTGGACAGCTCGAGCACGTCGTACATCGCGGCCATCTGCTGGAAGCCGCCGATCCCCAGCTCGGCGGTCGTGACCAGCTCGAACGGCTCGTCGGCGCCGTTGATGTACCCGGCCGGATCGTCGACCGACAGCACGAAGCAGCGCGCGCCAGGCCGCTGCTCGGCGATCGAGCGTGCCAGCGTCCGCGCGAACGCAACGTAGTTGCGCGCGACGATCGTGCAGAAGTCCATGCCCGAGAAACGCTACCCAGCGCCGCTCGGAGCGGCGTTCAGGACGTACCAGTCGACGTAGCGGCCGCAGGCTTCGCGCAGCGGGACCGTTCGCTTGGGCGCATCGACGCGGACAGCGGCGACGCGGGTCAGCGACGCTACGTGCGTCTGCGAGTCGAGCGGGTCCGCGTCGATCGCGAACCGCAGGCGCCGGGTCTCGCGACGAGGTTGGTCCAGCTCGCCGATGCGCCAGTACGGACCCGGTCGGTCACGCGCGGCCGGCAGCGTCGCGAGCGGACGCCCGTCGACCTCCACGGCGACGTCTTGGGGCGAGGTGTACTGCGCTGAGAGCTCCCAGCGGCCGGGCGGAAGCGCGATCCGACCCGTTCGGACGTCGCCCGGGAGGTAGGCGATCGGTGGCTGAGGGATCTCCGCGACGACCGGGGGCACCGTCCATATTCGCGCGCGACCGGCCTTGCCCGCGAGGTCGCGGCCCGCGCGCGTGTCGCAGTCGAGCACCGCTCCAGGCTCGAAGTCCTCGGCCAAGGTGCGGCGGTCGGCGAGCGGCCCGTTCCTGCGCCAGAGGTCGAAGGAGCCGGTCGACCTGACGATCCTGAAGGACGCCGGAAGCTCGCTGCTGAACTTCGTCCGCGGAGCTATCACGTACTCGATTCCCACGAGCCCGCCCGCGGGCACCGAGTCGAAGTCGAGCGGCTCGCCGTAGCTATGCGACTTCTCGGCGCGCGGGTATGCCACGCGATGGGTGAGCACACCGGGGAGCTCCGCCCGCAGGAAGTCGTCGTCGCCGAGGAACAGCGTCTCCCTGCCCTCCACCTCGGGCTGGAGCTCGGCGAGCTCCTCGGGGTGCGGGCGGGGGCCGACCTGGGCGCCGCGCAGGACGAGGTAGCTCGACCACAGGCTGGCACCGACGAACAGGGCTGCGATGGCAGCCTGGGCGAGTCGGACGGCGAGGCGCGGCAGCCGGGACGGAAGCCGCCCGGTCGTCAGCAGCGGACGTATGGCGATCAGCATCGCGAGCGCGCCGGCCGGCGCGAGTGCCTTGCTCGCCGTGTACGGGGACTCGACACGGCCGAGATAGACGAGCAGCGCGACAGCCGCGATCCCGGCGGCGGGGACGACCATGTCGCGCCGCCACAGCCACCAGAGGCCGCCGCACACCACGACCGCGATAGCGAGCAGCGACAGCACCTCGTTGGCCGCGGTCTGCTCGATCCCGAAGCGGAAGTCCTCACGTGGCCAGAAGCCGAAGAGCTGGCGCTTCGAGACGGGTCCGGCGAGGTGCCCGATGTTCGCCGCGGTCAGCGCGCCGGTTCCCGAGGGCGAGGAGCCGAAGATGGTCAGCGAGTCGATCAGGCGCCCCGCGTCGAGCGCCAGCAGCGCTACGCCGGTGACGGTGGCGGCGATGACGGCCGGGAGGGCGGCGCGCAAGCCCCCGATCGCCGTTCGCAACCGCTGCGCCGCTGGTCCCGGTCCCGGTCCTACGACCGCTGAGCCGATCGCCAGGGCCGCCCAGACGACGGCGGTCAGGATCGGCCATGCGAGGCCTCCGTAGCTGAACGTGAACACGATGCCGGCGCCGAGCAGGCCGAGCTGGACGCCCAAGCGTGCGGGTACCGGCCGCGTCTGGGCTCGCGCCACGCCAACCATCGCCAGCAGGAAGAGCGTCAGCGCCAGCTCCTTGAAGCCCGCTTGCGCATAGAACGCGGCCATCGTGTACGTGCCGGCGACGAGCAGCGCGCCGAGCGCCTGACGGGTGCGGCCGAGGCCGTCGAGCAGCGGCAGCGTCGCCCAGGCGGTCAGGGCAGGCAGCGCCAGCAGCAGCCCCATGAAGCACCACTCGATCTCGATGCCCGTGCCGTTCGTCAGCGCCGCGACGAGCGAGTGCGGACCGATCGGGTACCCCGACGTCGGTCCATAGCCGCCGGCGATCCCGGGATCGCTGAGCCAGCTCGCCCATGGGATGTGGGCCGACAGGTCGTTGTTGTAGGCGTGAGCGAGGAGGCCGAAGCGGCCGTTCGACAGGTAGGGGATGCAGGCTCCGGCGGTTACGAGCGCCGTCAACGCCACGCGCTGCGGCGTGGGGGTCGAGATCCCGCCTGTGCGCAGCACGGTCACCGCCGACGCGGCGACCAGCAGGCCCAGCGCGATCGCGCCGGTCGTGCCGTGCCCTGGGAGCTTGACCGCGGCGAGGGCGACGACGAGGATCGTGGCGAGCCCGACGGCCGGCGACCAGCCCCGTCTCTGCTCGAGGCCGAGAAGCCGGGCGACCGCCTCGCCCACGAGACCCGATGCGGCGCAGATCAGCGCCGCGGCTGCGAACGTGGCGAGCACGCGGCGGGAGTCTATGCGGCCGGCCCGTTGCCAGAGCCGGCTCGGCTAGCCTTGCGGCGCCTCCGCCGTGCCCGCGGCCGGACTTCGCCCATGGTCTTCTCTTCGATCGAGTTCTTGTGGTTCTTCATGCCGGTGGTGCTGGTGCTCTACGCACTGGTTCCGCCGCGAGGGCGCAACCTGCTGCTCGCGTTGGTGAGCGTCGTCTTCTACGCCTGGGGCGCGCACGCGATCGTCGTGGTGTTCCTGGCGAGCATCGTGCTCAACTACGTCGCAGGGCGCCTGATCGGCCGCTACAAGGCGCGCGACCGGGAGGACCTCGCGCGGCGGGCGATGTGGGCCGCGGTCGTGATGAACCTGCTGATCCTGTTCACGTGGAAGTACACGGTCTTCGCGGTCGAGCAGCTCAACGGCTTGTTGGGTGTCTTCGCGGGCGACTCGGTGGTTCCAGTGCCGTCGATCCTGCTGCCGATCGGGATCTCGTTCTTCACGTTCCACGGGATCAGCTATGTCGTGGACGTCACGCGCGAGACGGCGCCGCCGATGCGCAGGATCGCCGACTACACGCAGTACATGGCGTTCTTCCCGCAGTTGATCGCCGGTCCGATCGTTCGCTATCACCAGATCGACGATCAGATCCGCCATCCGCCGCCGCGCTCCGAGCGCTTGAACGATCTGGCGGAGGGGTTCCCGCGCTTCGCGTTGGGGCTGTGCAAGAAGGTGCTGATCGCCGATCAGGTAGCGCCGATCGCCGATGCCGCGTTCAGCGATCCGTCGGGCTTGACGTTCACCGGGGCGTGGATCGGCGCTCTGGCTTACACGGTTCAGATCTACTTCGACTTCTCCGGCTACTCGGACATGGCGATCGGACTGGCGCGGATGTTCGGGTTCAGGTTCCCGGAGAACTTCGACCGGCCCTACTCGGCGGTGTCGATGACCGACTTCTGGCGGCGCTGGCACATCACCCTGTCCAGGTGGTTTCGCGACTACGTCTACATCCCACTGGGCGGGTCCCGCGTGTCGCAGGCCGTCACGGTCCGGAACCTGATGATCATCTTCCTGCTGGTCGGGTTCTGGCACGGCGCGGCGTGGCCGTTCGTGCTCTGGGGCGTCTACCACGGCCTCTTGCTGGTCGCAGAGCGCGTGAGCGGCATAGCGACGATGCCCGATTCCCGGCTGGCCGTGCTGCGCCGCGCCGGCACGTTCGTGCTCGTCGTGCTCGGCTGGGTGCTGTTCCGCTCGGTCGACCTCTCGACCGCCGGTGAGGTCTACACCGCGATGCTCACCCCGTCCGGTGGGGAGCTGCCCGCCGCCCTCGACGACGCCTTGGTCACGCCCGCCGTGCTCGCGCTCGCGTGGGGCCTCGCGAGCGTCCTGCTCCCACGCGACCTCGTCATGGGGCGGATCGTCCAAGGCCGCTGGACCGGCGCACCCCTCGCGGCTCGGTTGGCAGTCCTCGCCCTGCTCCCATTCGCCGCGATCACCGTCGCAGCTGGATCGTTCAGCCCCTTCCTCTACTTCCAGTTCTGATGAGCCCAAGTCACGCCACCAGGATCCTGTTCGCGATCCTCGCGATCGCCTTCTTCGCGACGCCCGTCACCGCCCGGATGGTCGGCATAACGGCCGAGGCGTTCGAGAACCGCCGCTTCGCCGAGGCCCCCAAGCCCTCCCAGGGTTGGGACGCCTTCCAGCAGACGACCCGGTTCCTCACCGACCGCATGCCCCTGCGCGCCCAGGCCGTCCGCGCCAACACCCGCATCTGGCAAGACCTCTTCGACACCGACCCCCGCTACAGCCGGCAGACCACGCTCGCCGACGACCAGGCACTCCCCTTCACTGGCCAGACCGAGGACGACGACGGCGGATCTCGGCCGGCCACGGCCAGCCAGGTGCTCTCGGGCAAGGACAGGTGGCTCTTCCTCACGGGCGAGCTGTCGAATGCCTGTACGCCGCCGCTGCCCTTCGACGAGGTGCTGCGACGCTGGGCCGATCTGGTCGCCGTGGTTCGCGCGAGCGGCCGCCGCGCCGTGGTGCTGGTGGCGCCGGACAAGGCGAGCGTCTACCCCGAGTTCCTGCCCGACGAGTTCTCAGGTGACGAGTGCGCGCTGGCCGGCAAGCGCGCGCTCTGGGATCTGCTGGAGCAGCGCGGCCCCGGACTCGGCGTCGTGCCTCTGCGTGAGCGACTGCTCCGCGCGAAGCGCCGCGGCGACGACCTCGTCTACCTGCGCAGGGACTCGCACTGGAACGCGCTCGGGGCGCTCGAGCCGCTGCGCGCGGTGCTCGATCGCTTCGGGGGCGCGGTGCGGATCGCGCCGGGCGAGCTCCGTCCCTCCTCGGCCAGCGAGTATCGCGGCGATCTGACGGCACTGCTGGGAGCGACCGACACCGACACCCAGCCTGGGCTCTCGCTGGTGCGCGAGCCCGACGCCCGCCGCGTGCCAGGAGACACCCTGCTGCTCGGGGACTCATACGGTGAGCTGTCGGTTCCGAAGATGGTTCCCTACTTCGAGGCCTTGCGCGCCCCCGTTTGGGTCGGAACCCCCGCCAAGCAGCTCATGGACGAGATCGCCGGCGCCGACCTGGTGATCTTCGAGACGGTCGAGCGGGACATCGGATACCGGGTGAGCGATGCGGGCCCGGCCAGTCCGGCGTTCACCGCCGCGCTGAGGCGGCACCTGATGCGTTCGCCAGCGTCGAAGCGCTAGGCGCTGGCGAAGGTCGGCGACCCGTCTCGGTACCGTTCCCGCCATGCCGGCCGCCGTTCCCGACTCCGCGGCGCTCGTCGTCGACGGCGTGTCGAAGACCTTCCGCGTTCCGCGCGACCGCGTGCTCACGCTCAAGGAGCGTGCGCTGCACCCGTTCCGCGGCACCAAGTACGACAGCTTCGACGCGCTGCGCGACGTGACGTTCCAGGTCGACCAGGGCGAGTGGTTCGGCATCGTCGGGCGCAACGGCAGCGGCAAGAGCACGCTGCTGAAGTGCATCGCCGGCATCTACGCGACCGACGCGGGCCGGATCGCGCTGCGCGGCAAGCTGTCGCCGTTCATCGAGCTCGGCGTCGGCTTCAACCCGAACCTGCGCGCGCGCGACAACGTCACGATCAACGCGATCATGCTCGGCCTGACGCCAGAGGAGGCGCGGGCGCGCTTCGACGCGGTGATCGAGTTCGCCGAGCTGGGCGAGTTCGTCGAGCTCAAGCTCAAGAACTACTCGTCGGGCATGCACGTGCGGCTCGCCTTCGCGGTGATGGTCCAGGTCGACGCCGACGTGCTGCTGATCGACGAGGTGCTCGCCGTAGGCGATGCCGCCTTCCAGCAGAAGTGCTACGACACGCTGCAGAGCAAGCGCGAGGAGGGTCGGACGGTGCTGTTCGTGACCCACGACATGAACACCGTCGAGCGCACCTGCGACCGCGCGCTGCTGCTCGACCGCGGCCACGTCGTCGATCTCGGCGACCCGACCAGCGTCTCGCGTGAGTACAACCGGATCAACTTCGACCGGCCCACCACCGCCGAGGCGGGCGGCGACGAGTCGCACTCCGGCACCGGCGGCGCGACGATCGTCGACGCCTGGTTCGAGGACGAGCACGGCGAGCGCACCGGGACCCTCTTCCAGGGAAAGCCTTGTGCCTTTCACTCGATCGTCGAGATCCGCGAGCACACCGTCGATCCGGTCTTCGGCTTCGTCCTGATGGACGACCAGCACCGCCGGGTATTCGCAACCACGACGACCTGGCAGAAGCAGGAGACGGGGACCTACGAGCCGGGCGACCGGGTCGAGCTGTCGGTCGGCTTCGAGAACTGGTTCGCCGGTGGCCGCTACAACGCATCGCCGTTCGTCGCCCACAAGGGCCTCGGCGCCGAGGTGATGGACCAGCGCCACGACTTCGTCTCGGTCGCCATCATCGGATCGCACGAGGGCGGGGGCGTGGTCGACCTGCCGCATGACGTGGGCCTGCGCCGCGTCGACCAAGAGACGCCCGCCGCGTCGCCCTCGGAGATCGGGAAGTGAGCGCCGAGGCGGGCCGCGCGACGCCCGCGGCATACGAGGTCACCGGGCCGTCTGCCTTCACCGGCGACTTCCGCCGTTTCCTGGCCCTGACCCGCATCCTGGCCGTCACCGAGTGGAAGCTGCGCTTCTTCGACTCGGCGCTCGGCTACCTCTGGACGCTGATGCGCCCCGCGCTGTTCTTCGGCGTGCTCTACCTGGTCTTCAGCCTGATCGTCGAGATCGGCGAGGACGTCGCGCACTACCCGAGCCTGCTGCTGACGGGGATGGTCATCTACTTCTTCTTCCAGGAGTCGACCACGAGCGCGGTCACCGCGGTCGTCGACAACGAGAACCTCGTGCGCAAGATCCACTTCCCGCGCATGGCGATCCCGATGTCGGTCGTGCTGACCGCCACCTTCGCGCTCTGCCTCAACCTCGTGGTGCTGCTCGGCCTGGTGCTGATCAACCGCGTCACGCCGCGGATCTCCTGGCTCGAGCTGATCCCGGTGCTGGGCATCCTGCTCGTCTTCACGATCGGGGTGGCGGCGATCCTCTCGGCGCTCTACGTTCGCGCCCGCGACCTGGCGCCGATCTGGGACGTCACGACGCAGGCGCTCTTCTACCTGACCCCGGTTCTCTTCCCGATCCAGCTGGTGATCGAGCGCAGCAGCGAGACGGTCGCCAACCTCTTGATGGTCAACCCGCTCGCGGCGCTGATCCAGCAGGCCCGCCACGCGATCGTCGGCCCCTCGCAGCCGAGCGCCGCGGAGGCGATCGGCGGGGCGCCGCGGCTGCTGATCCCGCTCGGGATCGTGTTCGTCACCTTCGCGTTCGGCCTCTGGATCTTCCAGCGGATGGCGCCGAAGATCGCCGAGGAGCTGTAAAGCCGAGGCCCGGTTTCCTCTCGTGGGGCGCGGGTAGGCGCCTCGCATGAAGGCACTCACCTGGCACGGCAAGCGCGACGTCCGTGTCGACAACGTCCCTGACCCGACGATCGAGGATCCGACCGACGTGGTCGTGCGCATCACGTCGACCGGGATCTGCGGATCGGATCTCCATCTCTACGAGGTGCTCGGCCCCTTCCTGAGCGAGGGGGACGTGCTCGGTCACGAGCCGATGGGGGTGATCGAGGAGGTCGGCTCCGAGGTGACCGAGGTCGCGAAGGGCGACCGTGTCGTGGTGCCGTTCAACGTCAGCTGTGGCACCTGCTTCATGTGCGACCAGGGGCTGCACTCGCAGTGCGAGACGACCCAGAACCGCGACCAGGGGATGGGCGCCTCGCTGTTCGGCTACACGAAGCTCTACGGCCGGGTTCCGGGCGGCCAGGCCGAGTTCATGCGCGTCCCGTTCGGCAACACGCTGCCGATCAAGGTGCCGGAGGGGCCGCCGGACGACCGCTTCGTCTACCTCTCCGACGTCCTGCCGACCGCCTGGCAGGCGGTCGAGTATGCGGCGATCCCGGATGGCGGGACAGTCGCGATCCTCGGCCTCGGTCCGATCGGCGACATGGCCGCGCGGATCGCGATGCACCTCGGCCACCGCGTGATCGGCATCGACCTCGTCGACGAGCGGCTCGCGCGTGCCCGTGCGAACGGAGTCGAGACGATCGACCTGCGTCAGCACGACGCCGACCTCGCCGAGCTGATCCGCGGCATGACCGACGGCCGCGGGCCGGACTCGGTGATCGACGCGGTCGGCATGGAGGCCCATGGTGCGCCCGGCGCCAAGCTCGCCCAGCAGTTCGTCGGCCTGATCCCCGACGCGGTCGCGGAGAAGGTGATGAAGCGGATGGGGGTCGACCGCCTCCACGCGCTGCACCTGGCGATCGACATCGTTCGCCGCGGCGGCACGATCTCGTTGATCGGCGTCTACGGCGGGATGGCAGACCCGCTGCCGCTGCTGACGATGTTCGACAAGCAGATCCAGCTGCGGATGGGGCAGGCCAACGTCCACGCCCATGTGCCGAAGATCATGCCGCTGCTGACCGACGACGATCCGCTCGGTGTGGACGCCTTCGCCACGCACAAGCTGCCTCTGAGCCAGGCGCCGGAGGCCTACTCGACCTTCCAGGACAAGCGCGACGGCGCGGTGAAGGTGCTGCTGCAGCCCTAGGGCGTGTCGTTGACCTCGCGGAGCAGCTTCGCCCTGCGAGCGAGCGGCATCCCGTACCAGAGCACGATGAGCGTCAGCGCGAGCGCCCCGGCGGCGATCGCTGCGACGACTCCATCGAGGACGAAGTCGGTGATGAAGACGATCACGCCGGTCATCGCGGCGGCCATCAGCGTGAGGCCCGCGATCGTCAGCTTGTTCGCGAGCTTGACCAGATGGTCCTTGTCGCCCTGGCGGAACAGCAGGCGGTGGTTCATGGACGGCGCGATCAACAGCGCCGCCGAGAACGCCGTGCACATCAGGACGCCGAAGTAGACCTTCTCCTGGACCGGCGTGACCTCGGAGAAGCGCTGGTTGAACGGAACGATCAGCAGGAAGGCGAACAGCACCTGCACGCCAGGGAGCGCGACGCGGAGCTCCTGCAGGAGCTCCGCGAGGTTGCGGTCTGCGCGCTCGGAGGGCGTCTCGTCGCGGTCGGCGACGCTGGTCCTCTCGGCCATGGGCCGAGACTAACGTCGCCCTCAGTCGTCGTCCCCGCCGCGGTCGTCGCGGCCTCCGTCGTCGTCGCCACCGTGCTCGCCACCGCCGCCGGACTTCTCGACCTCGATCGCGATCCAGGCGCGGTTGGCGCGGCGGCGCGTCTTGACCTCGATGTTGCGCTGGCCGACCTTCAGGCCCGCGAGCCCGGCGACGCGCTCGAAGCGGGTGTTGCGGGTCACCCTGATCCGCTTCGTGCCGCGCTCGGAGTCGTGCAGGCGGAAGGTCCGCGCGTCGCGGTCGATCGAGACGACGCGGCCCTCGAACTCGCGCAGCGGCGGCTTGGTCGCGGTCTGAGCGCCCGCGCCGCCCACGATGCTCGTCATGGCCAGGGCGGCGAGCAGGACTGTGATTCCTATGCGCTTCATGGGACTACCTCCGGTTCGGTTGCTCTCTGTAGAGAGCTTTGCCCGAGGCCGCCCATGGGCCGCCCAGCCGAAGGTCAGGAGACGGTAAAGAAGGCGCGCGTGCGCTCGGCGACCAGCTCTGGCTTCTCCTCGGCGATGAAGTGCCCGGAGTCCGGCACGAGCTCGACCGTCAGGTCGTCGCAGTGGCGCTCGACGCCGTCGAGCATGCGGTAGGAGATCGCCTTGTCCTGCTTGCCGAAGATGAAGCGGGTCGGCACGGTCAGGCGCAGGTCGGCGAAGCGTGCCTTGAAGCCGACCTCGCGGATCGACTTGACGTAGCTGCGGTAGAGCTGCTGGGTCGCGTAGGCGCTCTCCGGCCGCTGGTAGAAGCGGCCGTACCCCTCGGCGTCGGCGTTGGTGATCGCGTCCTCGCTGACGCGGTCGGCGCGCAGCATCCGCGCCACGACGTCGGGCCGCCTGCTCATCAGGCGCTCGCCGAAGCCCGCCATCACGAACGCGTAGGTCGTCCGCCACGCCTCTAGCAACAGCCGTGGCGAGCGCTCGACCCACGGCGGCAACGTGTTGAGGATCACCATCCGCTCGACGCGCTGCGGATGGGTGATCCCGAGCACGAAGGCGGCGAACCCGCCCCAGTCGTGACCGATCACGTACGCCTTGTCGATCTCGAGCGCGTCGAGCAGCGCGATCGCGTCGAGCCCGAAGGTGATGCCGTCATAGCCCTGGCCGGGGGCTTCGCTCCAACCGAAGCCGCGCAGGTCCGGTGCGATCAGCCGGTAGTCGTCGGCGAGCAGCGGGAACAGCTTGCGCCAGCTCCACGCGACCTCGGGCCAGCCGTGCAGCAGCAGCACCGGAGGGCCGCTCCCGGCCTCGTAGACGTGCAGGGCGAGCGGACCGGAGTCGTGCGACTGGACCGTCACCATGCGCCGTGTCGCGCCCGGGATCTCGGGCGCTCCGGCCGGCGGCGCTGTGGTCGGCGCGACTGCCATGGGACGCGACCCTACACGGCTTCCCGTAGCTTTCCCGCCATGTCCTCCCTTCTCACCGGCTTCCCCGGCTTCATCGGCAAGCGCCTCGTCCGTCACCTGCTCGACAACGACAAGCGCGAGCGCGTGGTCGCGCTCGTCGAGCCGCGGATGCTCGACGCAGCGACTACGGCGGCCGCCGAGATCGACGCTGACCGGATCGAGATCGTCCCCGGCGACATCTCGCGGCGCGGTCTCGGCCTCGACCCCGAGGACTGGGACCGGCTGACCGGCGAGGTCCGCCGCGTCTACCACCTGGCCGCGATCTACGACCTCGCCGTGCCGGAGGAGCTCGCCCAGCGGGTCAACGTCGACGGGACGGGCAACATGCTCGAGTTCTGCCTCGCGGTCAAGAAGCTCGAGCGCCACGTCTACATCAGCACCGCCTACGTCGCGGGCTGGCGCTCGGGCGTCGTCTACGAGCACGAGCTCGTGATGGGACAGACGTTCAAGAACCACTACGAGTCGACGAAGTTCCAGGCCGAGGTCTGGGTGCGCCAGACGATGGACCGCATCCCGACGACGATCCTGCGTCCGGCGATCGTGGTCGGCGACTCCCAGACCGGCGAGACGCAGAAGTTCGACGGCCCCTACTACCTGCTGCGCGCGATCTCGCAGGCGGCGAGCCAGAACCGCCCACCGATCCAGATCGGCGCGGCGAGCTCCACGTTCAACGTCGTGCCGGTCGACTTCGTCGTCCGGGCGATCGCCACGGCCGCCGGCGACCCGGCGACGGCGGGCGAGACGCTCCACCTCGTCGACCCGAATCCGGTCACCACGCGCGAGCTCGTCGAGCTCTTCTCACAGCACTACTCAGGCCGCGCCCCCCGCGGCAAGCTGCCGCCCGCGTTGGCCCAGACCAGCCTGCGCTTCAAGCCGATCCGCAAGCTGTTCTCGGACACGCCCGCGCAGTCGATCGCCTATCTCAACCATCCGGTGACGTTCGACACCCGTCGCACGGTCGATCTGCTGACCCCACACCAGCTGGCGCCGCCGCCGTTCGGTTCCTACGTCGGCGCGATGGTCGACTTCTTCAAGGCGAACGAGGACGACCCGGCGCTGGCGCCGAAGGCCTCGGCCTAGCCGGCCTAGCGGCGCTTTCGCGACGCTAGGAGTGCTCGATCGCGGTCACGCGCATCGTGCGCGTCCCCGCAGGCGTCTCGAGCGTGGGGGAGTCGCCGACCTTCGCGCCGGCGAGCGCCTTGCCGACCGGTGAGTCGATAGAGATCAAGCCCGCCCCCGGGTCTGCGTCGAGCTTCGGCACGAGCTTGTGGCGCAGCTCCTTGCCGGTCTTCTCGTCGGTGTAGTTCACCGTCGATCCCATGCCGGCGGTGTCGCCGTCGGCGGCCTCGACGAGCTCGGCTGAGCGCAGCTGGTCGCGCAGGCCGGCGATCTTCGCCTCGAGCATCGCCGCCTCCTCCTTGGCTGCGTGGTACTCGGCGTTCTCCTTGAGATCGCCCCACTCGCGTGCGGTCTTGATCCGCGCGGCGATCTCGCGCCGCCCCTCGCCTTCGAGCTTGGCGATGTCGGTCTGGATGCGGTCGTACGCGGCTTGAGTGAGCTTGGTGGTGTCGGCCATGTCGGGTCGACCCTAGCGATGGCGAAGGTTGGTCAGGTCGCCGCGCGAGCGGCGACCGAGAGCGCTGCGGCGATCGCCTCGGTCTTCGGTTGCTGTTGGACGGCCGGACGAGCTTCGAGCCAGCTGGCCAGGTCGTCGCCGTGGACGAACGTGATCCGATCGCCCTCGACGACACCCTGATCGAAGCGACTCCAGACCACGACCACCGCGTTCACCCAGAGGTTCTGCTGACCCGTCGACTGCTCGATGTCGCGCTTGAGCCGGATGGCGCCATGACGGACTCGCCCGGCAAGATCCACCTGCCGGTAGGAGGCATGGGGGTTGTCGACACGGTCGACGCGCATGACGCCACGACCGTCGATCTTGACTCGCCCTCGTGGGGACTTGGTGTCGATCAGGAAGAGGCCGCCGGGACCGACCACCACGTGATCTCGATTTCCCCGGCCGTCCGCCAGGTCGTGGACCACGTGCCACCCACGCCGGCGCAGCTTCCGCAGCTCCTTCGCGGTGCGTCGCTCGGCCTCCGCTCCGTGGCGCCACTGGTCGATGTGATCGGGAACGGACTCGTGTAGCGCGGCATAAATCGTGACGAGCGTCCCGAAGCCGAAGCCGAGCCACCAGCTGAGGTCGAGGAGCCCTCCGGCTGCGGCGACTGCGAACAGGACCGCCGCGGTGCCCAGCAGGGGGACTCGCACCCGCTTGAGCACGCGGTTGCGCCACGCGACGCTGAGTTGGCGGTAGCGCGTCTCGGCGGACCGACCGGCGCTGGTTCGAAAGACCACAGGAGACCAGTTCACGGATCTCAGATCGGCGGTGGACGCGGTTCGCTTGAACATGTACACTTGTACATGTACAAACGTACAGATTGGATTGGAGGTCCACCATGACCGCAGGAGTACTACTCGGATTTGCCATCGCCACGGAGGTGATCGGCACCGTCCTGCTGCGCGTCTCGGACGGCTTCTCCAAGCCGCTGCCCGCTGCGGGCGTCGTCGTCATGTACCTCGCCTCCGTCTGGCTGCTCGCGCTCGTGCTGAGAGACCTCGAGATCGGATTCACCTATGCGGTGTGGGCGGCGGTCGGCACCGCCGCGGTCGCGATCGTCGGAGTGGCGGTGTGGGACGAGCCGCTGAACGTCATGAAGGTGCTCAGCCTCGGGGTGGTGATCCTCGGTGTCGTCGGCCTCAACCTCTCCGCGGCCCACTGAGCCACGCGGCGCGGCTCGGCGCCGCTCGCTGCTCGAGGCGACGGTCCAGGTGATCGGCCACGGCGGCATCGCCGCGGTCGACCACCGCGCCGTCGCCGCCGTGGCCGGCGTGCCGCTCGGTTCGACGACCTACTACTTCGAGTCCAAGGACGACATGGTCGCCCAGGCGCTGCACTACGTCGCCGACCGCGAGGTGGAGCGCCTGGAGGTGGCGGCTGGCGGCGAACTGCTCGAGGCGGGGAACGGCTCGCTGGTCGAGCGCCTCGCGGATCTGGTGCTCGACACGTGGGCGCAGGACCGCACGGTCCTGCTCGCCCAGTTCGAGCTCTACCTCGAGGGCGGCCGCCGTGGCGACCTGCGCTCCGCGGCCGAGCGCTGGGACGTCGCCTACCGCGCGCTGCTCGCCCAGCTGCTCGAGCGTCTCAGCGCTCCCGATCCCGAGCGCGGCGCCCGCCTACTCTGTCCGGCGATCGACGGTCTGTTGCTCCAGCACGTCGCCACCGACGGCGATCCCGACGAGCTCCGGGCGCTGGCCGTGGAGATGATCGAGCGGATCGGCGGGCTGTGATAGCGCAAGACGACTCTTGATAGCATCGGCATATGCGGCAGCTCCTCCTCCGCGTCCCCGACTCCGTACATGCCCGTATCGCCGCCAGGGCTGCCCGTGAGGGCCGGAGCATTAACGCGGTCGCTACGGAGATCATCGACGCGGCCGCCGACGCGGACAGCGGCAGCCGTACGGAGCGTCTGCGAGCGGACGCCGCGGCGGCCGGCATCCTGGTCAACGTCCCAGGGGCGCCCGTAAGCAATGAGCGGCGCGAGCGGATACTCGCCGGCACGGTCGGGTTGGGACCGATCGCCGATCAGCTCATCGCGGAGCAACGCGACAGGCTTTGATCGCCTACCTCGACTCGTCGGTCGTGGTCCGCACCTACCTCCGTGACGAGCAGGGACATGCCGAGGCCGCGACGCTTGTGAGCGATCCCAATATCGCGGTGGTCACTTCGACGCTCACTCGCATCGAGGTAGCTGGAGCTCTGGTCCGCGCCGCTGCCGCTGGTCGCGGCGACGCGGACGAGTTGTTGGAGCTACTCGACGCCGACTTACGTGAGGGCGGTTCGGTCCTGCTCGTCCGGCCTGACCAGATCGAGGTCGAGTCACTCGCCGAGAGGCTGGTGAGAGGGCACCCTTTGAGAGCACTCGACGCCCTGCATCTAGCGGTCGCCCACCTCGCCGTGCCGACGCTCGCTCGACCGCAGGAGACGATCGCCTTCGCGACTCGGGACGAGGTCCAGGCGTCGGTGGCCGAGGAGCTCGGCTTCGAGGTCTTGTGACCCGTCGCCGCGCCCTATCGCTCGGCTAGGTACAGGGCATGCGGCAGCCCGACGTGGACGAAGTCGCGGACGTGAGTCATGCCGAGCTTCTCCATCACGTTCCGCGAGGCGCGGTTGTGCGGGAGGGTGAAGGAGACGATCTCGTCGAGCCCGGCGGTCTCGAAGCCGTGGGCGAGCGCGGCCGCACCGGCCTCGGTCGCGTAGCCCTTGCCCCAATGGCTGGGCAGCAGCGTCCAGCCGACCTCCATCTTCAGCTCCCCCTCGACGTTCGCCTGTTGCAGGCCGGCTTGACCGACGAACTCGCCGCTCGCGCGCTCGGTGAGGCGCCACATGCCGATGCCGTGCTCGGTCCAGTGGCCGATGAACCGCTCGACCAGCGCGTCCGCCTCCGCTGGCGTTCGCGGCCCGCTGTCGTCGCGCTCGGCTGGCCAGATCCAGGCGGCTACGGCGGGATCGCCGAAGAGCGCCACCGCGTCGCCGCGGTGGCGTTCCTCCCATGGCTCGCCGATCAGCCGCTCCGTCTCGAGCAGCGCTGCCGCCGTCCCGCTCACGGACGCGGCGTCAGCGTGGCGCGGATCAGCCGCAGCCGGTGTTGTTGCCGCAGCTCGAGCACGTGTAGCAAGTGCCGGTGCGCTGCATCATGCCGCCGCACTGGGAGCAGGCGGGCCCTAGATCGAGGCCTGTGATCTTCGCCGGCGCGGCGATCGGCGGCTCGTCGGTCATCGCCGCGGCTGCGGGCGTCGGCGGGGTGGCGGTCGCTCCGCCGTTGCCGCCGTTGGAGTGGCCGTTGGTGCCGTTCCCGCCGTTGGTCGGTCCCGCGGTGTCTCCGCGCAGCAGGGCCTCCTGAGCCGCCTTCCGGGCCTTGACCTCCGCGGTCATGATCCCGAGGTCCTCCTGGACGTCGACGTCCAGGAAGCGGGAGGCGAGCCAGCGCATGATGTAGTCGGGCAGCGACTTGGCGAACGGGATCTCCGGGTTGCCGGTGATGCCCTCCGGGTCGAAGCGCATGTAGGAGAACTTGCGCACGAGCGTCTCGAGCGGCACGCCGTACTGGAGCGCGATGCTGATCGACGTCGCGAACGCGTTCATCATGCCGCGCAGCGTCGAGCCCTCCTTGCCGATGTCGGTCAGGAAGATCTCGCCGACGGTGCCGTCGGCGTAGGTGCCTGCGGTGATGTAGCCCTCGTGGCCGGCGATCGAGAACTTGTGCGTCACCGACTGGCGCGTGCCCGGCATCCGCTTGCGCTTCGGCGGAGCCTCGGCGATCGCTGCCGCCACGGCGGCGTCGATCTTCGCCTGCAGGTCGGCGGGCTCGTCCTGCTCGGCGTCGGTGCGCAGCGCCTGCGCGGTCTTCGAGCCGTCGCGGTAGATCGCGAGCGCCTTGAGGCCGAGCTTCCAGCCCTCGGTGTAGGTCTCGGCGATGTCCTCGATCGACGCCTCCTTGGGGAGGTTGACCGTCTTCGAGATCGCGCCCGAGAGGAACGGCTGGGCCGCGGCCATCATCTTGATGTGGCCCATGTGCGAGATGGCGCGCTCGCCGACCGCCACGTCGAACACCGGCAGATGCTCGTCCTTGAAGCCGGGGGCGCCGATGATCGTGTTCTTCTCGGCGATGTGGGCGACGATCTGCTCGACCTCGTGGTCGGTGTAGCCGAGCGTGCGGAGCGCCAGCGGCACGGTGCCGTTGACGATCGTCATGTTGCCGCCGCCGACGAGCTCCTTGAACTTGACGAGCGAGAAGTCCGGCTCGATGCCGGTCGTGTCGCAGTCCATCAGGAAGGAGATCGTGCCGGTGGGGGCGAGCACCGTCGCCTGCGCGTTGCGGTAGCCGAACTGCTCGCCGAGCTCGATCGCCTCGTCCCATGAGCGCTTGGCGGCCTCGAGCAGCGGCTCCTCGACGAGCGTCGCGTCGATGTCGTCCGCCGCCGCGCGGTGCTTGCGCATCACGTGGAGGTGCGGGTCGCGGTTCTCCTCGAAGCGCTCGTAGGGACCGACTGCCGCTGCCACCTCGGCCGACTTGCGGTAGGCGCGGCCGGTCATGACCGCTGTCAGGGCTCCGGTGATCGCGCGGCCCTCGTCGGAGTCGTAGGCGAGGCCGTTGGACATCAGCAGGGCGCCGAGGTTGGCGTAGCCGAGGCCGAGCTGGCGGAACGCGCGGGCGTTCTTGCCGATGTCCTCGGTCGGGTAGCTCGACGGGCCGACGACGATCTCCTGCGCGAGGATCATCACGTCGATGACGTGCTCGTAGGCCGCGACGTCGAAGCTGCCGTCCTCGCGGCGGAACTTCATCAGGTTGATCGACGCGAGGTTGCAGGCCGAGTCGTCGACGTGCATGTACTCCGAGCACGGGTTCGACGCGTTGATCCGGCCCGAGTTCGGGCAGGTGTGCCAGTCGTTGATCGTCGTGTCGTACTGGACGCCCGGGTCG